>FTFP01000332.1_pt1 | contig 14343 bp, 10 predicted proteins | sample 1640421 | NCBI WGS metagenome assembly FTFP01 (sample SAMEA3914814, study PRJEB12502) | metagenome | biome: forest; material: soil | place: USA | collected 2011-09-16 | depth 0.1 m | reverse complement strand
CCTTGAGGGTATCGCCAAGGCTGGTGCCCATCTCTTCGGACTGGCGCAGCATGGTGGCGAAGGACTTCGCCTCGTCGATGCCGAGGCGATCGGCCAGGCGGGTCCACACGTCGCGCCGCGAGCGCCCGGCGCGCAGCTCCAGCGTCAGCAGCTTCAGGTGCTCGGCCAGGTGCGGATAGCGGCGCACCAGTTCGCCGGTGATGCGGGACACGGCGGCATCCAGGCTGAGGCCGGCCTCCACCGAGGCGACGAGCAGGTCCAGGAGATCAGGAAATCCTTCCCGATACTGACGCTCACGCGCTGAGATCCGTCGCTTGACGATCTGGTCCGGGCCCATGATGGCGGCGGCCGCGAACAATCCGGCCACTGCGGTCGCGCCGAAGCCTCCGGCGTGGCTGGCGGCCCAAGGCAGGGTGAACAGGGTCGCGCCGGTGGCGATGACCATGGCGGTCACCCGGACACCCAGATAGAGCGTCACAGACTCGCGGCTGAAGAAGCCAGCCTGCATCAGCCGCGCCCGCAGGACTGTCAGGCGCGCCGGGTCCTGGATGGCGATACGATCTCCGACGTGCCTCATACCGTCGATGACCCCGGTGAGCATCGCCGGAGCCTGCGCCGACTGCCCAGCCTGCGCTTGTGGGACCAGCCGCGTACGCCGCTGGGCGCGGATGGCGGCTTCCCGCAGAAATATGAACCCGACGCCGCCGAAGCCGGCCGGGATCAGCAGCATGGCGGCCATCGTCAGGATGGACTGGAGCTGGACGGTCTGCATCGCTCGCCCCTAGATCCGCATGTCGATCATCTTGCGCATGACCAGGTTGCCGATGAGCATCCATCCGCCCAGTCCGAGCAGGCCGAGCTGCACGGTCCGGTCACCGATCACGTCGCCATAGAACTGCGGCCTGACGGTCTCCAGGAAGGCGATCACCACAAACGGCGCCGAAGTCAGGATCATGGCCGAGGCCCGTCCTTCGGACGACGCGGCGTGGATCTTCATCCGCATCTTCTGGCGTTCGCGGATGGTATGGGCATTCATCTTGAGCAGGCCCACCAGGTTGCCGCCCGATCGCTCCTGCAGCCTGATCGTGGCCGAGAACAGGTCGAAGTCCGGATGCTTGCAGCGGCTGGCGATATTCCCCACCGCCTGCTCCAGCGTGGCGCCGTAGGCGATCTCGTCGCCCGCCATGCCAAACTCCGAACCGATCGGATCGGGCATCTCGCGGCCCACCAGGGCGATGGCCGATGGGACCGGGTGGCCGGCCTCCAGGCTGCGCACCACGATCTCCAGGGCGTTGGGCAGCTGTTTGCCAAGGGCCTTGGCGCGCCGTCCGGCCTCAAATTTCAGATAGAAGAACGGCAGGACCAGCGCGAGGCCCAGGCCCACCGGGGCCGCGATCAGCGGCTTGTGGGTGAGCGAGAAGGTCAGCAGGAACCCGATCAATCCCACCACCCCCACGTAGAGGGCCCACTTGCGCGGCTCGTAGGGGATCCCGGAGCGGAGCACGAGTTCTGACAGCCATCCCGTCCGGCCCTCCCCGTTCTCCTTCAGGCCCCGCTGCTTGCGCAACTCGAGCACAAGCTCGCCGAGAGATGCGGTCTGGTCGGCGACGGCCAGGCGCCGATTGACGGCGCGCCGGTCGGCGCCCGTGCGGATCAGCTGCCAGGCCGCCTGGGCGATGGAAAACACGGCGGCGAACACCAGCACCAGAAATGCCGCCCTGGGATCCAGGTGGAACGTCGGAAGGTGCATGGGCTCACGTCAACGGCTTGCCGGGATCGAAGTAGGCCGGGTCGAAGACGATGCCGCGACGGGTCATTTCCTCCATGCACTTGGGACGGAGCCCGGTCGCCCGGAACTCCCCGATCACCGTCCCGTCCGCCTCGGTGGAGAGCCGCTGGAAATTGAAGATCTCCTGCATCTGAACGACGTTGCCCTCCATGCCGGTGATCTCCGTGACGCTCATCAGGCGGCGCTTGCCGTCCGCCAGGCGCATCACCTGGACGACCATGTGCACCGCGGAGGCGATCTGGCCTCTGACGGCTTCCGCCGGCAGCCGCATCGATGACATGGCGACCATCTGCTCCAGGCGGGTGACGGCTTCACGCGGATTGTTGGCGTGAATGGTGGCCATCGAGCCTTCGTGGCCGGTGTTCATGGCCTGCAGCATGTCGAAGGCTTCCTCGCCGCGCACCTCGCCCAGGATCACCCGGTCGGGCCGCATCCGAAGGGCGTTCTTGACCAACTCGCGCTGGCGGATCTCGCCCTTGCCCTCGATATTGGGAGGCCGGGTCTCCATGCGCACCACGTGAGGTTGCTGCAGCTGCAGTTCGGCGGCGTCCTCGATGGTGATCAGGCGCTCCTTGTGGCTGATCCCGGCCGAAAGGGCGTTCAGGAGCGTGGTCTTGCCCGAACCTGTGCCGCCGGAGATCACGATGGACACGCGCGAGCGGACCGCGCCGCGCAGGAACTCAGCCACGCAGGACGGCATGGCGCCGACCCCGACCAGGCGGTCGAGGTCATAGGGTTTCTTGGAGAACTTGCGGATCGACACGCAGGCCCCGTCCAGAGTCACCGGTCCGATGGCGGCATTGACCCGGCTGCCGTCGGGCAGACGCGCGTCGACCATCGGCTGGGACTCGTCGATCCGCCGGCCGACCGTGGCGACGATGCGGTTGATGATCCTCAGGAGGTGGTCATTGTCGCGAAAGCGGACCGGTGTGAGGTCCAGCTCGCCCCGCCGCTCGACGTAGACCTGGAACGGCCCGTTGATCAGGATGTCGGCGATGGAGTCGTCCTGCAGCAGAGGCTCGATCGGGCCCAGGCCCACCATCTCGTCGAACACGGAGCTGCCGAGTTCGTCCAGCTCGGAGGCGTTCAAGGCGAGGGCTTCATCACGAGCGAAGTCGCCGACCAGGCTGCGCACATGGCGGCGCATCTCGCCTTCTTCGAGCCGATCCAGCTTGGAAAGGTCGAGCTCGTCGATCAGCCGGCCGTGCAGACGCAGCCGGGTGTCGAGCATGGTGTCGCGCTCGGCCTGAGTTGACGAAGGGGGCGGCGGCTCGACGACAGCGACGGACTCGATGACGGCCGGCTGCGGGACCAGAGGCGCGACTTCAGGTTCGCTGACCCGTCGGAAGCTGAACCGGCTCATGCGACGAGACCCCGCGCCCGATCCGGCGCGCGGGCGGTCTGAGCGGACAGGCGATCGACCAGCCCCATCACGTCCTTGACGATCTTTGATCTGGGCCGGTGCTGGCTGATCGGGCCACCCAGATTCACCGAGCAGGCAGCAGCCTCCCAGTCTGAGGTAATGGCGCCATCGACCTTCCGCTGCAGCGCCTTTTCGGCCTCCACCCGCGAGGGAGCGGGTCCGAAGGCGCGATTGGCCATGCGGTTGAGGATGATGCGGGGCCGCCTGGACTCCGGCAGCTCGGCCTCGAGCTCGCCGGCCAGCGCCCTCGCCGACAGCAAGGCGGGCACGGTGAGCTCGGAGATGATCAGGATCTCGTCGGCGCCGGACAGCACATCCAGGGTCCATGGCTGGCGCAGCCGCGGCAGGTCGACGATGACGTGGTCGTAGCTCTGACAGGCCATTTCCAGCACCCTGCAGACCGCCGCCGCCGAGGCGAGGGTGAAGGCCCTGGGATCGCGGGGACAGGCCAGGAGGTCGAAGCCGGCATCGATCCGCACCGCGAAGGCGTCCAGCAGGGAGGCGTCGATCCGGTCCGGCGCAGACGACGCCTCGGCGAGCCCCATGTTGGCCTTGGCGCCGAGGTAGGCGCTGGCGGCGCCATCGGCGAGATTGAGGTCGACCAGGGCCACGCTGCCGGGCTGGGACGCCCGCTTGGCCAGTGTGGCGGCGAGCTCGATCGCCAGTGTTGTCGCCCCCGACCCGCCGACGGCGCCAGTCACGCTCCAGCAATGCGAGACGTGGGACGCCGGATGGGCCTGGGTGTGAGCCGGACCCACCGTGGGCGCGCGCTGAGCCAGCACCGCCAGGGCCGCCCGCTGCAGATCGGACGTCAGGATCGGCGCGTCGACCACGTCGGACCGCGCCAGCTTCATCATGGCCCGGACCAGGCTGGACGGCAGATGGGCGCCGATCAGCAGCACGGCCGGCTGTTCGTCGCGCAGGGCCAGCGCCTCGACGATCTCGCGCGTCAGCTCGGGCGAGGCGGCGTCGGTGTCGATCAGCACCAGATCGAGTCCCGACGTGAGCGAGGCCAGGGCATCGCCGCGATCGGTTGAGGCGCCCTCCAGCCTGGCTTCGGCCAAGGCCTCGCGCGCGATGAGCATCAGGGACGGGCCGATCACCAGCACGCGTCGTTGCAAAAGGCTGTTCACTGTCATGGCTGCTGCTTTGGTCCGAAGTCGTCCCGGCTGAGGGGCTTGTCGAAGGCGCGGCCCATCAGGATCAGGTCGATCGAATCGGGCTCGGAATCTTCCTTGAGCGGATTGCGCAGGTCCTCGACGTGGGCGCTCGGCGCGGTGAGACGCGGGGTCACGATGATGATCAGCTCGGTCTCCTTGCGCTTCCAGCTCGAGGAGCGGAACAGCGCGCCCAGCACCGGAATGTCCCCGGCGCCCGGCATCTGGCTGATGGAGTTGATGTAGTCGCGCTGGAACAGGCCGGCGATGGCGAAGCTCTCGCCGTCCTTCAGCTCGACGACCGTGGAGGCCTTGCGCACCGTCAGGGCCGGCAGGTCGAACCCGTCGATCCGCAGACGCTGGGTCGGGTCGAGGGCCGAGACCTCGGGCGCGATCTTCAGACGGATCGAGCCGTTGTCCTGTACGTCCGGCGTGACGTTGAGCTTCACCCCGAACGGCTTGAACTCGATCGACACCTGCTGGGGCCCGTTCGGCACAGGATAGGGGAACTCGCCGCCGGCCAGGAAACTGGCCTGCTCGCCCGACATGGCGATGAGGTTGGGCTTGGCCAGCGTGCGCACCACGCCCTTCTGCTCGAGGGCCTGGATGTTGGCGTCGAGGGTTACGCTGCCGATCTGGCGGGAGATGCCGAAGGTGGTCTGCGGCGGGATGTTGCTGGCCAGTCCACCGGTTCCCGATCCGATCGAGAAGCCGGACGCATCCGTGGCGTTGATGTTGAAGCCCAGTTCCTTCAACCCCGAGCGGCTGGCTTCGATCATGCGGACCTCGACCATCACCTGGTCGGTCGCCTGGACCACCAGGTCCGAGGACACGCCTTTGGGCGCGTAGTGCTCTGCGATTTCGGACGCGCGAGCGGCGGCGTACATGGTGGAGGCCTTGCCCGAAAGCCGGATGCCGCCCGCGAAGTTGGCTGCGACGATCTGTTCCTTGGGCAGGGCCGATTTCAGGTCGGCCTGCAGGCTGTCGGTGTCGAAGCCGACGCGCACGTCGACCACCTGCATCAGGCGGTGGCTCTTGTCGTAGATCAGCAGGTTGGTGACCCCGAGGGTCTTGCCGCGGACGTAGAAGCTCTGGTCGGTCGTGGCCACCAGCTGCAGCACGTCGGGCTGGGCCACCACGATCTCGCCCACGGGATATCCCAGGCGGAAAGCCACCGACTTGTCCTTGGCCACCACCAGGGTCTGGGTGACGGCCGAGACGGCGGTCACCTCTTCTGCCGCGGCAGGAGGCGACAAGGCGCCGATGCCCAGAATGAGGGGCGCCAGCAGGGCGGCGAGAGATTTCATCTGGTTCATCCGCCGACCTCAGAGTCCGCCAAAAGAGTCGATGGGCACGCTCACGCTCTTGCGCTCGGCGCCTAGCGTCACGACCACCGCGCCGCCGGCGCTCCGCGCGGGGGCGCCGCGCCTGCCCGAAGTCCGCCTCGACGGCCCGGATTGAGCCGGACCTCCAGGGCCAAGATCGGCCGTGAGCATCGGGCGGACGGGCTTGATCTCGGCGGCGCCGGTTCGTCTCAGCGCCAGTGACAGCGTCCCGGCCTGGGCCGCCAGGGCCAGCCGCTCGGCGTCCTCAACGCCCACCTCGAGCGACGCCGTGCGCGCCACTGTGGGGTGGGTCGAATTGGGATCGATGTTCAGGTCCATGCCCAGGACCCGCACGTTCTGGATGACGACCTCGGACACCAACTTGGCGTGGCCGCCATCCATGGGCGTGGCGGCCGAGATCTCGCGGGTGACCACCACATCCACCCGGTCGCCGGGAAGCACGTGACCGCCGCCGCCGGCGACTTCGGTGACGCCGATGGTGTAGGCGCGCATGCCCTCACCGATCAGCGCCGACATGGTGGCGCGCGCGCCCGGTCCGGATAGCTTTGACGGTAGGATCGGTTCGCGCTCGGAGATGGCTATCAAGGCCACGGGCGCGCCGCCCGAGTCCTGCTTCATCACCTGATCGATCGAGCTGAAGGCGCCGGGCGGGACCACATCGGCCGGCATCCGCGCCAGGGTGAGCTGCTTGGCCTCGAGCTTGGCGCCATAGGGAATCGAGGATGCCGCCAGCACGACGGGCACGCCCGCCGTCACGACCGGAGCCGCCGTCGGCGTCGCCTTGGCGCTCTGCGCCGGCAGCCAGACACGCGCGACGAATAGCGCCCCCAGGCCAAGCGCCGCGGACGCAACTAGACTTATGATGGCCCCGCCCCGCATCATCGCCCCCGGATGATTACCATCGCAATTACTATCGCGACGCTGGGAGGACCTTACAGTTCAGCTGTTGACTTGAGGCTAAATTATTACGTAAACGGGATTACATCGTGAACTTCAGGGAAACCATTTAGGTTTGCTATGTTGTTTTGGCTGAAAGGCCTTATTTAACCTGGGCCTTTGAGCCTTGGCGCACCGATTGTCGATTCTCCATGTCCGGCTCAAACGTGGCGTCAAGGGGCGCCCGCACCCGCGCCCGGCCAGCTGCAAGCCCGATCATCAACAGGACCGGACCGTCGAAATCGGCGGTCTCGACGGCGGCTCCCAGCTCTGAAATCCGGGTCCGCACCAGCCGCGCGTGAGGATGCCCTGCGTTCTCGATCGCCAGCGCCGGCGTCTCTGGCGCCCGGCCATTGGCCATCAGTCGGTCTGCCACCGCGGCGGCGCTGTCGCGGCCCATGTAGAAGACGGCGGTGGCCTGCGGATCCGCCAGGCCTGACCAACCCTCCTCGACAAGCGCTCCATCGCCCTTGCGGGCAGTGGCGAACACCAGACGGCGGGCGGCGCCGCGCTCTGTCAGGGAGAAACCGAACTGTGCAGCCGCGGCGGACGCGGCTGTCACACCGGGGATGACTTCGATATCGACGCCATGGCCCTCGAGGAAGTCGATCTCTTCCGCTGAACGGCCGAAGATCGACGGGTCGCCGCCCTTCAGTCGCACCACCCGCAGCCCGCGCCGCGCCAGACGCAGCATCAGCCGGTTGATCATCGTCTGCGAGACACTGGCCTTGCCCGCGCGCTTGCCGGTCTGGATGCGCAAGCAGGCCGGCGGCGCCAGGTCCAGAACGTCCCGGCCCACCAGCGCGTCATAGAGCACCGCATGGGCTGTCTCGATGGCGCGGGCCGCGCGCAGGGTCAGCAGGTCGGCAGCCCCCGGACCAGCGCCGACCAGCAGGACCTTTCCAAGATCAGGCAGCATCGACGACCTCGCGCGAAAGGGAGTGAGTGTGTTCCCGGATCAAAGCCCGGATCTCGGGGCGGCAGGATCCGCAGTTCGTGCCCGCACCCGTGAGTGTCCCGACCGCATCCTCGGTCACGGCGCCCAAAGCGATGGCGGCGGCGATCCGGCGAGCATCGACATTGAGGCAGGCGCAAACCAGCGGACCGACGTCCATCCGCGGGCCTGTCGGGCGGCCGGTCAGCAGGGCGATCCGGGCCTCGGGCGTCAGCGACGGTTGCTGGAACAGCTCGGCCAGCCAGTCTGGTGACGGCAGCCGACTAGCCGTTGCCATGAACAGCACCCGCTCCAAACGGCCCGCCGAGACCCACGCCTCGCGCGTGACGCCCGCGCCCGCGTCTTCAAAGCCGATCACCTCTCCGGGTGCGCGCCGGGTCAGGGCCTTGCGCAGAGCGGCTCGCTCGTGCTCGTCCCCACGGCCGGCGAACAAGTGCAGCTGGCACCCCGCCCACTGGCTGCGCCGCCAGATCAGTTCTGAACCACGGGGCCTGTCCCAGGCCTCGCGGGCCAGGAAGAAGCCGCGCCAGGTTTCCCGGTAGGCCGCGATCCGGACCGGCGCATGCTTGAACTCGGGCTGGCCCGAGATCGGATCGACGTGCAGCCCGGTCATGGCGTTGGCTCGGCCCGACGGCGCCAGGGCGTCGGTCCAGTGCATGGGCATGAACAGCGAGCCCGGGCGCTGGCGCTCGGTGACCCGCGCCACCGCAACGATCGTGCCCTGCGGGTTGGTCACGCGCGCGAGGGTTCCATCGGAGATCCCCCTGGCCTCTGCATCGGACGGATGGATCTCGACGAAGGGCTCGGGATCGCGGCGCGACAGCTCCGGGGCCAAGCCGGTGCGGGTCATGGTGTGCCACTGGTCGCGGACCCGGCCGGTATTGAGCGCCAGGGGGAAGGCGCCGTCCACGGGCTGGGCCGGGGCGGAGGGGTTCACCTCGACCATGCGTGCACGGCCGTCGGGCGTCGGGAACCGGCCGTCGGTGAACAGCCGGGGCGTTCCGCCGGGCTTCCCGATGGGCCATTGCGTCGGCGCAAGCCGGTCGTAGGCGGCCTCACTCAGGCCGACCAGCGGCTCGAGGTTCAGCACCCGGTCAGTGTTCTCATAGGCGGTGAGCCGGGCCCACTCGCGATAGACCGCGGCCGGCGAGCGCCACGAAAAGGCGTCGGCGAAGCCCATGGCCGCGGCCACGCCGGCGATGATCCGCCAGTCCGCCCGCGCCTGGCCGGGCGGGGCGAACATGGGCCGCTGGCGGGAGATGCACCGCTCGGAGTTGGTGACGGTCCCATCCTTTTCGGCCCAGGCCAGGGCCGGCAGTTTCACCTGGGCCATGGTCATGGTGTCGGTCTCAGCCATGCAGTCGGAGACCACCACATAGGGACAGCGGGCCAGGGCCTCGCGGGCGCGGGCCGCGTGCGGCAGGCTGACGGCCGGATTGGTGGCCATGATCCAGACGGCCTTGATCCGGCCCGAGCCGATCGCCTCGAACATGTCGACGGCCTTCAGGCCGGGAGCGCGCGCCACACTGGGGGCCGACCAGAAGCGGGCGACCCGGCTTCGCGATGGCTCGTCGAAATCCATGTGGGCGGCCAGGGTGTTGGCCATGCCTCCCACCTCGCGTCCACCCATGGCGTTGGGCTGGCCGGTGATCGAGAAGGGGCAGGCGCCGGGCTTGCCGATCTTCCCGGTGGCGAGGTGGGCGTTGATGATGGCCAGCGCCTTGGCCGTGCCCTGGGCCGACTGGTTCACCCCCATGCAGAACAGGGTCACGGTGCGCGGCGTGGCGGCGAACAGGTCGAAGAAGCGCCGCACAGCTGCGGGCTCAAGCCCGCAGTCGGACGCCACGGCCCAGGGCGACTGATCGTCCCGCGCCAGAGAGAGCGCGACCTCGCTGAATCCGCTGACGTGGCGTCGCACGAAATCGTCGTCGACGGCGCCGCGGGAGATGAGGTCGGCAAGCAGCCCGTTCCACAGGCGGACGTCGGTCTGGGGCGCCAGCGGCAGGTGCAGGTCCGCATCGTCGGCCGTGTCGGTGCGGCGCGGATCGATCACCACCTGGCGCTGGCCACGGGCGCGGGCGCCCTCCATGCGACTGAACAGCACCGGATGGGTCCAGGCCGCGTTGTGGCCGGCGAAGATGGCGAGATCGGCCTGTTCCAGGTCGTCGTAGCAGCCGGGGACGAGATCCTGACCGAACGCCAACTTATGGGCCGCGACCGCCGATGCCATGCAGAGGCGGGAGTTCGTGTCGATGTTGGCTGACCCGATGAACCCCTTCATCAGCTTGTTGGCGGCGTAATAGTCTTCGGTCAGCAGCTGGCCGGAGACATAGAAGGCCACGGCGTCGGGCCCGTGCCGGGCGATCACATCCCTGAAGCGGCGCGCCACGTGGCCGGTGGCCTCGTCCCATGAGACGGCCCTGCCGCCGATCATCGGCTCCAGCAGCCGACCTTCCAGCCCGACGGTGGAGCCGAGCGCGGCGCCCTTGGAGCAGATCCGGCCGGCGTTGGCCGGGTGGGACTCGTCGCCAGCGATCGCGAGGCTGCGTCCGTTGCCGAGGACGCTGGCGCGCAGGCCGCAGCCGGTGCCGCAGTAAGGGCAGGTGGTGCGCACGTCTGGCAGGGACGAGCCGTCCGCCATGTCAGCCTCGGGCCGGAATGAAAACCCGGCCGGCCTCCACCAGCACCGGGACGACCGGCGTACAGCCCTTGCCGGCGTCCGCCCCCAGAGGCTGGCCCGAGGCGAGGTCGATCAGCCAGTTGTGCAGCGGGCAGGCCACCGCATGGCCGGAGACGATGCCGTCGCTGAGGGGCCCCGCCTTGTGGGGACAGCGATCCTCAAGGGCGAAGATCTTGCCGTCGCCAGTGCGGAAAAGAGCGATGTCGCCATCAGGCCGGCGAAGCCGCCGGGCGCCCCGGAATGGGATATCTTCGACGGCGCCGACGTCGAACCAGACCGCGTCCCTGCTCGACGCGGAGGTCAGGATCGCTGCGGCCAGGGTCATTCGGCGGCCATCAGACGGGGGCCGGTGAGGGACGTGAACTCCCGCGCCTCCATCCCTCTTGCCCGCTCGGCCCAGGGATCGACCTGGGCGAAGCTCTGGGACCGGACGAAACGGGCGACCAGGGCCGCGCGACTGTCGAGGTCGTCCACCACGCGCGTGCGGATCGTGTCCAACCCAACCCGGGGCGCCCATTTGTACATGCGCTCCAGGTAGAAGCCCTCCTCGCGATAGAGCTGCAGGACGGCGACGATCACCTCCATCGCCTCGTCCTCGCTGGCGACCTTGGCGAGCAGCTCGGTCTGGCGCAGGTGCAGGCCGGCCGCGCCGCCGATCTGGACCTCGTAGCCGGACTCCACGCAGATCACTCCGATGTCCTTGCAGGTGGCTTCGGCGCAGTTCCGTGGGCAGCCGGAGACGCCCATCTTGACCTTGGCCGGCGTCCAGGCCCCCCAGGTGAACTGCTCGATGCGGACGCCCAGGCCGGTGGAGTCCTGAGTCCCGAAGCGGCACCACTCCGAACCGACGCAGGTCTTCACGGTGCGCAACGCCTTGCCGTAGGCGTGGCCCGAGACCAGACCGGCGGCATTCAGGTCGGCCCAGACGGCGGGCAGATCCTCCTTCCTGACGCCCAGCAGGTCGATGCGCTGGCCGCCGGTGACTTTCACAGTGGGGATGGCGAACTTGTCGGCCACATCGGCGATGGCCCGCAGTTCCTTGGCGCTGGTCACGCCGCCCCACATCCGCGGCACCACCGAGAACGTGCCGTCCTTCTGGATGTTGGCGTGGGCGCGCTCGTTGATGAAGCGCGACTGCTGGTCGTCGGCGTATTCACCCGGCCAGGCGCAGACCAGATAGTAGTTGAGCGCCGGCCGGCAAGCGGAACATCCGTCCGGCGTCGTCCACTCCATGGCCTGCATGACGTGCGGGATCGACCTCAGCCCTTCGGCCAGGATGCGCTGGCGGACCTCGCCGTGGGGATGGTGGGTGCACGGACAGACGGGCTTGGGTCCGGTGGGCGCCTTGAAGTCCTCGCCCAGCGTCACGGCCAGCAGCTGTTCGACCAGCGGCGTGCACGAGCCGCAGGAGCCCGAGGCCTTGGTCACGGCCCGCACCGCCTCCAGGGTCGTGAGGCCTCCGCTGGCGATGGCGCCGGTGATGTCGCCCTTGCAGACGCCGTTGCAGCCGCAGATTTCGGCCGCGTCGGCCATCGCCGCCACGGCCGACTTAGGGTCCTGGCCTGACAGGCCCTCCGTGATCGCCTGTCCGAAAATGAGGGTGTCGCGAAGGTCGGTGATGTCCGCCTGCGATCGCATGAGGTCGAAGTACCAGGCGCCGTCGGCGGCGTCGCCGAACAGCACCGCGCCGGCGATCCGCCCCCCCCGCAGCACCAGTCGCTTGTAGACGCCGCGCCCCGCGTCCCGGAACACCACGTCCTCGCACCCCTCACCGCCGCCAAACCGGCCTGCGGAGAACACGTCCACCCCCGAGACCTTCAGGCGGGTGGAGAGCAGCGATCCCTCGTAGGCCGCGTCGGGATCGTCGGTCAGCACGTCGGCCAGGGTGCGGCACATCTCGAATATCGGCGCCACCAGGCCATAGGCGACACCACGGTGCTCGGCGCATTCTCCAATGGCGAAAACCGCCGGGTCGGAGGTGCGCATCTGGTCGTCGACCATGACGCCGCGGCCGATCTGCAGCCCAGCGGCCCGGGCCACGGCGACGTTCGGCCGGATGCCGACCGCCATCACCAGCAGGTCCGCGGTCAGGACGCTACCATCGCCCAGGCGCAGGCCCGCCACACGGCCGTCCCGGCCCACGATCTCCTTGGAGTCCGCCTTGAGCAGGGTCTCGACGCCCCTCGCCTGCAGCGCCTGCTCCAGCAGGAAGCCTGCGGCGGAATCGAGCTGGCGCTCCATCAGCACGTCCATCAGGTGCACAACCGTCACCGGCATGCCGCGCCGGGCGAGGCCATAGGCCGCCTCGAGGCCGAGCAGCCCTCCGCCTATCACCACTGCGCGCCCGCCCTGGTCGGCGGCGGCGAGCATGGCGTCCACGTCGTCGAGGTCGCGGAAGGTGACGACCCCTTGCAGATCGGCGCCCGGCAATGGCAGGCGGATGGGGTCTGATCCGCTCGCCAGGATCAGCCGGTCATACGAGACGCTCAGTCCGCCTTCGGCCGACACCGTCCGGCGATCGAGGTCGATCGCGGTGACCGCCCGGCCGCAGTGCAGCGTGATCCCGTTGTCGCGGTACCAGGCCTCGTCGTTGAGCACGATGTCCTCGAAGCGCTTCTCGCCGGCGAGGACGGGCGAGAGCATGATGCGGTTGTAGTTGACCCGCGGCTCCGCCCCGAAAACCACGATGTCGTAGCGGTCCGGGTCGCGCTTCAGGACCTCTTCGATGGCGCGGCAGCCGGCCATGCCGTTGCCGACGACGACGAGTTTCTCTCTGGTCATGGCGTCGGCTCCCTAGACCTGCGCCGGGGCGGGCTGTGACGTGGCGGCCGCCCGCCAGCGCCGCTTCAGGGCAACCAGACCGGCAAGGGCCACCAGCGCCAGGAAGGCGAAGCTCAGCAGGCCCGCCTGATAGCCGCCGGTGAACTGCTTGGAGAGGCCGAGGCTGGAGGCCAGGTAGAAGCCGCCGACCCCGCCGGCCATGCCGACCAGCCCGGTCATGACACCGATCTCGTCGCCGAACCTTTGGGGCACCAGCTGGAACACCGCCCCGTTGCCCGCGCCCAGCGCCAACATACCGACCACCAGAACCCCCAGGGCCAGGACTGCTGAGCTGGGCCCAGTGCTCACCACCGCCAGGGCCGCTGCTGCAACAGCGAACATCGCCGTCAGGGTGGCGATACCGCCGAAGCGATCAGCCAGCGCGCCGCCGATCGGGCGGACCATCGAGCCGGCAAACACGCAGGCGGCGGTGAACAGGCCGGCGGCGACGGGGCTGAGGCCATATTCGCTGTTGAAATAGATCGGGAGCGACGAGGCCAGGCCGACGAACCCTCCGAAGGTGACCGCGTAGAGCCCCATGAACATCCACGCCTCGGGGGCGCGCAGGACATTCAGATACTGGCGGAACGTCTTGGCTCGGGGCTGGCGGGGGCTGTCCTTGGCCAGAAGCAGATAGACCAGAAACGCCACGACCAGCGGCAGGGCCGCGAGGCCGAGGACGTTGCGCCAGCCGAAGACCACCGCCAGCGAGGGCGCGAACAGGGACGCCAACACCGTGCCCGAATTGCCGGCGCCAGCGATGCCAAGGGCCTTGCCCTGATGCTCGGGCGGGTACCAGCGGGAGGCCAGGGGCAGGGCGACGGCGAACGATGCTCCGGCCATGCCCAACACCACACCGAGCAGGAGCACCTGGGTGAACCCGTGGACGCCCACCAGCCAGGCGCCGCCGAGCCCCAGCAGCATGATGACCTGGGCGATGATCCCTGCTCTGCGCGGCCGCAGGTGATCCACAAGCACGCCCATCACCACGCGAAGCGCGGCGCCGGCCAGCGTTGGGACCGCCACCATCAACCCCTTTTGCGCGGCGTTGAGATGCAGGTCCGCGGCGATCATCACGGCCAGCGGGCCCAGCAGGACCCAGACCATGAAGCTGAGATCGAAATAGAGGAACGCTGCAAAGAGCGTGGGCGTGTGGCCCGCCTTCATGAAATGCTTGAGCGACATGTCGCACTCCTGTGGCCAAAACGAAAAAAGCGCCCGTGCGGGGGGAGGAATT
>FTFP01000767.1_pt1 | contig 14512 bp, 13 predicted proteins | sample 1640421 | NCBI WGS metagenome assembly FTFP01 (sample SAMEA3914814, study PRJEB12502) | metagenome | biome: forest; material: soil | place: USA | collected 2011-09-16 | depth 0.1 m | reverse complement strand
TCGGCGCCGCGGCGCCGACTCCATCCTGATCCCGCACAGCTCCAACATGAGCGACGGACTGATGTTCGCCGACCGGGACTCCTGGGGCCACCCGTTCACCCGCGCCTATGCCGAGGCGCGCATGCGCAACGAACGCCTGGTGGAGATCACCCAGAATAAGGGCACCAGCGAGACTCGCCCAGAGCTGTCGCCCACCGACGAGTTCGCCAACTTCGAACTCTACACCGATCCCGGCGCGCCGCTCAGCCCCGGCAGCCTGGTGCGGAAGGCGCTCGGCCGGGGCTTGGTCGAGCAGCAGCGTCTGGGGATCAACCCCTTCGCCCTTGGACTGGTCGGAGGGTCGGACTTCCACTCGGGCGTCTCGGCTTCGGAAGAGTTCAACTATCCGGGCGCGCTCGGCGACGCCGACAGCCAGCGCTACCCCAACTGGGTGCTTCGCGCCCGGCCCGTCACCCTCAGCGCCGGCGGCCTCACGGGCGTCTGGGCCGAGCGGAACACCCGCGAGGCGCTGTTCGACGCCATGAAGCGCAAGGAGGTCTTCGCGACGACCGGCGTGCGCATGCGCCTTCGGCTGTTCGCCGGCTTCAGCTATCCCGCCGGGATCACCCGTCAGGCCGACTGGGTGAAAAGCGCCTATGCTCAGGGCGCGCCGATGGGCGGGGACCTTGTCGCCGCGCCGGGCGCAAAGGGGTCTCCGCGCTTTCTGCTCCAGGCGGTCAAGGATCCGGACTCTGGCAACCTCGACCGGATCCAGATCGTCAAGGTCTGGTATTCCGGCGGCACAAGCCACGAGAAGGTATTCGACGCTGTCTGGTCCGGCCCGCGCAAGCCCGACCCCAAGACCGGCGTCGTGCCTCCGGTGGGCGACACGGTGGACCTGAAGACCGCAACCTACAGCAACAGCATCGGCGCCCCGATCCTGACCGGGGAATGGACCGATCCGACCTTCGATCCAGGGGTACCAGCCATCTATTATGCGAGGGCGATCGAAATCCCGACGCCCCGCTGGACGACCTATCTGGCGGTGCGCAGCCATCTTCCACTGACCCGGCTGGCCCCGCCGACGCTGCAGGAGCGCGCCTGGAGTTCGCCGGTGTTCTACACGCCGCCGCACAAAGGCTGAGGCGGATGAACGCCGCACAACCGGCGGCTCCGTTCCGGTTCAGTCTCGCCGCCGCATTCTCGCGACATGGATCGGACCTATCGCCCGGTCGAGAAGGAGAACACGACATGACCATCAAGGGGATCAAGACATCCGTCGCCGCCCTGGCGCTGACGCTGGCGGCGGCGGGCATCGGCGGCCAGGCCTTCGCCCAGGACTACCATGGCCGTGGCTACGACCGCGGGCATGACGTCGGCCGCGGGGACGACCACGGCCGCGGCGGATACAACTCCGCCGGCGTCGACGCCCAGAAGCGCTTCGGCCAGGTCCGCTGGGAGGCTCTGCAACTCGCCCAGTCCCGCCGGATCGACCGCCGGGAGTCCGACCGCGCCATGAACATGCTGAAGGACATCAGCCGTCAGTTCCAGGTCGCGCGCCTGGATGGCCGTCTGTCACAGGGCGAGGTCAATGCCTTGAACGCACGCCTGGATGGCGTCGAGTCCTTGCTGCACAACGCACGCGATGATGGCCGCAGGGGTCGGCGCGGATAATCCCCCACGAACCTAAGGCCCATGGGAGCCGGAGCTGACCGCTCCGGCTCCCCTTTTGCGTGCAGAGACCGTTCAGCGTTAACGGCGGGCTCACTTCGGTCTGCCACAGTGGCGCGGTCGCCAGAACGGTCAACGCTTGATGTCGCTTACCGCCCCCGCTTCGCAACCCTCGTCTGAACTGCAAGCCTCTCACCCCCTGGCCGGCGCCGAGGGTGAGCCGCAGCATGCCGGCGTGGGCCCCGGCTTCGACGCCGTGGCGGTCGAGTCCGTATTCGTCCGCCAGAGCCACGCCAGGGACCGGCGGGCCGGCGCGGATCGGCGTGGTCCTCTCCGGCCGGAACGGCTGATTTCGGCGCGGGAGCGGTTCCATGGGTTCGGACCGGCTCGCGCCTTCCGTATCGTGGATACGGGCCTGATCCTCGCGCTGGCCGGCGTCATCTGCGGCCTGGCCCAGACCGGGGGCCTGCTCTCCACCCCCGTTACGGCCGCTCTGCCCTTCGTCATCGGTTCGGCCCTGTTGATCTGGAGCCTCGGCGGCGTGGGCGCCTATCGCTTCAACGCCAGCGAAGGGCTCTCGGTCCACCTGCTGCGCACCTTCGCCGGATTCCTGCCCGTGGCCTGCCTGCTGCTGGTCGCCGACGCGGTGGGATTGCCTCGCCATGAACTGGTCCAGGCGGCGACCTGGCTCGCGCTGAGCTTCGCGGCCGTCTACGTCCTGCACGCCGGCTGGTGGCTGCTGGTTTCGGCCTGGCGCGCCCAGGGCAGGCTGACCCCCAACATCATCGTCGTCGGCGCCACGCGCAACGCGGAACGGCTGATCCAGGCGCTGATCGACAACCGTGAAGCCAACGTCATCGGCGTGTTCGACGACCGCGCCGCACGCGCCCCGCCCAACATCCGCGGCGTGCCGGTGCTCGGCGACACCAGCGACCTGCTGGGCCACCGGCTGATCCCGTTCGTGGACCGCATCGTCATCACCGTGCCGTCCAGCGCCCAGGGCCGCGTCAGCCAGATCATCGAGCGGCTGCGGGTGCTGCCCAACGACATCGCCCTATTCCTGGACTTCGAGGCCGGCGGCCATGATGCGACGCTGTCGCGCCTGGCGCGGCTGCCGCTGGCCCATGTCTCCGGCGCGCCCCGCAACGAGAACCGCGCCTTCTGGAAACGCATACAGGACCTGACGTTCGGCGGGCTTGCACTGATCCCGGCCGTGCCGATCATGACGGTCATCGCCATCGCCATCCGCCTGGACACCCCGGGCCCGGTGTTCTTCCGCCAGCGCCGCCACGGTTTCAACAACGAGGAGATCGTGGTCTGGAAGTTCCGCTCCATGCGCCAGGAGACCTGCGATCCAACGGCGTCCAAGCAGATCGCGCTGGATGACGAACGGGTCACGCGTGTCGGCCGCCTGATCCGGCGGACGGGCCTGGACGAGTTGCCGCAGATCTTCAACGTGCTGAAGGGCGAGATGTCGCTGGTCGGTCCGCGCCCGCACGCCATCGGCATGAAGACCGGCGAAGTGGAATCCGCGCGCCTCGTGGCGGAATACGCCCATCGCCACCGCCTGAAGCCGGGCGTAACCGGCTGGGCGGCGATCAAGGGCTCACGCGGACCCGTGCACACCGCCGACGCGGTTCGCCGGCGCGTGACGCTGGACGTCGAATATGTCGAGCGCCAATCGTTCTGGCTGGACCTCTACATCATGGCCAAGACCATCCCCTGCCTGCTCGGCGACCGGCACGCCGTCCGGTAGAGCCCGATGTTCTGGCGCGGCGTGATCGGCTACCTGCCGGCGAACCTTGTGCAGGGCCTTGTGGGCCTGCTCAGCATCGTCCTGTTCACGCGGCTGCTGTCGCCGCAGGCGTACGGCGCCTACGCCCTGGCGTTTTCCGTCACGACCCTGGTCCACACCATCGTCTTCACCTGGCTCGAGGCCGCCATGGCGCGGTTCTGGGCGCGCGAGGCCGAGGGGAACCGCCTGCCGGACCACTTCGCCACACTGCTGCGGCTGTTCCTGGTCCTTGCCGCCGGCCTGGTGGCCACGGCGGCGGTCGTGCTCTGGCTGGCCCCCATCGCGCAGCCGATGAAGCTGGCCATCGGCGCCGGCCTCCTCGCCACGCCGATCCGCAGCCTCGCCAAGCTCGCCCAGGAGCATCGGCGCGCCGCCGGGCGGGTGCGGGCGTCGGCCACCCTCGACATGGCCCAGACCGGCGGCGCCTTCCTGATCGGAGCCGCTCTGGCCGCCATGGGCGCCGGAGGCGCCGCTCCGCTGATCGGCGCAGGCGCCGCGGCGGCCCTTTGCCTGGTGTTTGTCCTGCCCGGCGAGATCAAGGGCGCCGCCCACGGCCGCTTCCAGCCCGACCGGGCCGGCGACTACGCTCACTACGGCGTGCCGGTGGCCCTGTCGCTGATCCTGTCCCTGGCCCTGGCGACGACAGACCGGTTCATGCTGGCGGTCTTCCTCGATCCGGCCAGCGTCGGCGTCTACCACGCCGGCTACAGCCTCTCGAACCGCACCCTGGACGTGCTGTTCATCTGGCTCGGAGCCGCTGGAGGGCCCGCCGCGATCGCCGCCTTCGAGCGCGGCGGACGCGAGGCCCTGGCCCGATCCGCCCGCGAGCAGGCCTCGCTGATGCTGCTGATCTGCCTGCCCGCCGCGGTCGGGCTCGCGCTGGTCGCCAGGCCGCTGGCGCAGCTGATGGTGGGCGAAGGCCTGCGCGCTGGCGCGGCTCAGGTCACACCCTGGATCGCGCTCAGCGGATTCTTCGGCGGGGTGACGACCTACTATTTCCACACCGCCTTCACCCTGGCCCGCCGCACGCGCCTGTTGCTGGCGGCCATGGCCATTCCGGCCGGCGTCAACCTGGTGCTGACCTTCGTCCTGATCCCCCGCTACGGCCTGAACGGGGCGGTCTGGGCCACCGCCGCCAGCTATGCGATCGGCGCGGTGGCGTCATGGGCGCTCGGTCGGACGGTGATGCCGCTGCCTGTGCCGTTCACGGCCCTGGCCCGGTGCGGAATCGCCGCCGCAGGCATGGCCCTGGCGGTGAGTCTGGTGCCGGCTTCCGGCGGCCTGGCCGAACTGGCCGGCAAGGCGGCCGTCGGACTGGCCGTCTACGCCGCGCTCGCCTTTGCCCTCAACGCCGCCGGCGTCCGCTCGCATGGGACCAGGCTTGTCCGTTCGCTGCAGGGCGCAGCGGCATGAACGCCGTCGCCCTGGATCGGACGGCCGACAATTCCGCCTGGCCGGAGGCGACGCCACGCCTGTCGGTGCTGATCCCGTACCTGAACGACGATCCCTGCACGCTGCTGCATGCGCTGGGGCGAGAGGCGGAAGCCCTGGGCGGAACGGTCGAGGTCGTGCTGCTCGACGACGGCTCAGGCGACGACGCCCTGGCCGACCGGGTGATCGCGGCGATCCATGACAGTGCGATTCCCGCCCGCTCAGTCCGCCTCTTCGCCAACGAGGGCCGGGCCAGGGGCCGCAACCGCCTTGCCGCCAACGCCCGCGCCGGCCACCTGCTGTTCCTGGACAGCGACATGCTGCCGGACGCACCGGACTTCCTGGTTCAGTGGATCGATCTGGTCGACCGCTGCGACCCCGCCGTGGCCTTCGGCGGCTTCTCGCTGAAGCAGGCGCCCCTCGTCCGCGAGCACGCCCTGCATCGACAGATGGCCATGCGCTCGGACTGCGCCGGCGCGGAGCAGCGCCGGCTGAAGCCCGAGAAGTACGTCTTCACGTCCAACCTGATGATCCGCCGTGCCGTATTCGAGGCCGAGCCCTTCGACGAAGGCTTCAAGGGCTGGGGCTGGGAGGATGTGGAGTGGGGCGTGCGGGTCTCGCGGCGCCACCCGATCGTGCACGTGGATAATCCGGCCACTCACCTGGGGTTGGATCCGCCCATGGTGATCGCCGCCAAGTACGAGCAGTCCGCCGCCAACTTCGCCCGCATCCTGCGCGCCCATCCCGACATCGTGCGCGGCTATCCCAGCTACAAGGTCGCGCGAGCGCTGAAGCTGGCGCCGCTGCGGTGGGCGTGGCGCCCCCTGCTGAAGGCCCTCGCCCTGACCGAGCAGGCCCCGCTGCCCATGCGCGCCTTCTGCATGCGGCTCTATCGCGCGGCCGTCTGCGCCGAGGCCATCTGATGGCGGCCGACACCTCGCTGAAGGGCAAGCTGCGCCGCCGCTATTCGCGGCTTATGCACCGCCGTTCAGTCCACACGCGGCCGGAGCGGCCGATGGTGACCTTCTCTTTCGACGATGCCCCGGCTAGCGCCGCGCGGACCGGTGCGGCCCTGCTGGAAGCGCGTGGCGTGCACGGGACGTGGTTCATCTCGTCGGGCATGGTCGGCGACTCCAGCGATATGGGGCCAATGGCCGACGCCCAGGACATCCGGCGGCTGCTGTCGGCCGGCCATGAGATCGGCTGCCACACCCGCTCGCACCTTGGTTGCGGACTCGCGGCAGCCGCCGAGATCAGCGCCGACGTCGCCGCCAACGCGGCTCGCCTGGCCGAGCTCGGAGCACCCATGCCCGAGACCTTCGCCTATCCCTTCGGCGACGTCTCGCCGGCCGCCAAGCAGGTGCTGGCGCCCCGCTACTTCCTGCTCCGCGCCCTGCACCATGGGCTGATCGAGCCTGGCGCCGACCTCAACCAGGCTCCGGCCGTCGGTATCGAGGGCGACGACGGGCAGGCGGTGGCGTCCCGCTGGATCGCACGGGCCCTGGAGCGCCGAGCCTGGCTGATCCTCTATACCCACGATGTCCAGGACAGCCCCTCGCCCTGGGGCTGCACGCCCGCGGCCCTTGAGGGACTGATCGACATGGCTCTGCAGGGCGGCGCCGACATCGTCACGGCCACCGAGGGCTGCCACCGCCTCGGGCCGGCATACTGACTGGTTAGTTTGGACTAACGGCCCTTGAGATCGGGCCTGGACGCCAGGAAGGCCGCCTTTTCCGCCGCCGTCAGCACCTTGCCCCGCTTCTGGCGGCTGACCTTGGGAGTGGGGGGCGCGAAGACCTCGGACTTGCCCGCTGCTCCGGCCTTGCCGTGCGACGACGGTTTGATGATCATCGGCTTCATGGGTTCACTCGGGTTCACCGTGCATTGGCGGGGTGTAGCACCGGATGCCCGGCGCGTCGCGATCAGGGCAGGATGGCCTTCAGGAACCTGGGCGCGGTGATCCGCGCGCGGTTGAACACGATCCCGGCGCAGCGGCCCCCGGCCTGCTCGATCGACTCCTTCAGCGCTGCGGGGCCCCGGGCGTCGCCTTCGTCGGCGGCCACCACCAGCACGGTTGTGTCCACGAACGGCGCCATGGTCACCGCAGCCGAGGAGCGGTCGGCAGAGGGCGCGTCCAGCACCACCATGTCGGCGTGACGGCGCAGGGCAGACCAGTAGGCGTCGCCGGCGATCAGGTGCGGCGTCTGGCCTGGCTGTAGCCGCTCGCGACGGAAGCGCGTCACCCACAGGCGCGAGGCGCCGGCCTGCTGGACGCAGAAGTAGCCGGCGTCGGCGATGCGCCGCCCCTGGCGGTCCCGGGCGGGCGGCTGGACCGTGAAGAAGGCGGAGTCATCGGGCGAGGCGGCGGCGGGCTGGCCGAGAAGGCCGTAGCGGCTCGGCTCGGCGGCGAGGAAGGCGTGCTGGGCGTTGGCCTGCAGGTCCAGGTCCACCAGCCATACCGGCCGGCGGCAGCGGGCGGCGGCGAAGCGGGCGAACTCGCGAGCGATGGTCGAGGTCCCCTCACCCCGTCCCGCGGCGGCGACCTGCACCACGCGCCCGGCGCCCGGGCGAGCCGATCCGAGCGAGGCCCACAGTTGCGCCATCTCGGAGGTCAGGTTCAGCATCACCGAATCGCCGCGCGAAGGCTGATCGTAGCAAACGAGCGCGGCTCCCATCGGTTCAGCCGGCTCCCTGGCTCAAATATCGCGTTTGTAGCCCGCCGCCGCCAGCACCGGCAGGTCCAGGGTGCGGCCCGCCGACGCAGGCGTGGCGAAGCCCCGCCTCAGGAAAATGCGGGTCAGCCCCACGCAGAGGGCGGTGAAGGCCGCGAACAGCAGGGCCAGCGCCGCCACGATCTTCTTCAGGCTCTTGCCGGCAGTGGGCGGGATCGGACGCTCGACGATGCGGATGTTGTCATTGCTGCGCTGGGCGATGGACTGCGAGGCCTGGGATTCCTGGCGCTTCTGCATCAGCCCCCGGATCTCGCCCTGCAACAGGTCGCGGTCGCGGGTGAACGCCAGATACTGCGGCTCGATCTCGGTCAGCTTCTGGCGGCGCATGGAGATCTGCTGCATCTGGCCCTGCAGCGCCGTCTGGCGCTCCTTCAGCGAGGCCGACTCGGCGTTCAGCTGGATCTGCTCGGTCTGCATGGTCTGGTAGACCGGATTGATCCCGATCCGCCGGGCGCCTGAGGGCTGCGCGCCGCTCTGCGAGGCCAGGGCCTGCATCTGGGCGATGCGGTGCTCGATCTCCTTCACCGGCTCGGCGTCGGGCTTGTAGCGCGACAGCAGGTCCTGGTGTTCGATCTGCAACTGCAGCAGCTTGTCGGAGCTGGCCGGATTGGTGTCGCGATAGAGGCTGACTTCCGGGCTGAGCCGTCCGACCTGGCGTCCCATCTCGCCCAGCCGGCCATCGATCTCCTTCAGCCGGGCGTCCACGCGGTAGCCTTCGTCAGTCAGCGAGGTCTGCAGCGTGTTGAGCGAGGCTTTTTCGGCGTCGAAGTCGTCCACGCCGTTGGCGGCGAGGAAGGCCTGATAGCCCGCGTCGGTCTCGGCCAGCCGGTCCTGGAACACTTTCAGCTGCTGGTCGAGGTAGGGCTGGGTCTTGTCCAGCAGCACGGCGCGCCGATAGATCAGGTACTCGTCGAGCAGCCGGTTCAGCACCAGCGCCGCGCGGTCTGGATCGGTGTCCGTATAGGTCAGGCGCACGACCGAGGTGTCGGGCGCGGAGTCGACCTTCAGGTTCGTCCCCATCGCCGTGACCGCCTTGTCGACGATGTCCTGGCGCTTGGCCGCCGTCCCGCCGGCCCAGGCGTCAGCCTGGTCCGGGAAGACCTTGCCGAGGCCCAGCCCCAGCAGCACGCGCCGGCGCAGCTCGGCGCTGGAGAGGATCTCGACTTCCGACTGGATCAGCTGGTCGGTGGTGGGAATGGCGCCCCTGGCCGCATCCCCGACGTTGGGTTCGTAGACGTACTCCTGCCCCAGCCTCACCAGGATCGAGGAGGTCGCCGGATAGCGGGTCTTCATCACCAGGGCGCCGGCCAGTCCCAGCACGAAGATGGCCAGGAACACTCCCGCCATCAGCCACCGGTCGCGCCAGAGCAGGGTGATGTAGTCGGCGGTTCCATAGCGCGGCCGTGACGCCCAGCCTCCGTCCCGGCCGGAAAGAGGCGCGGCGGACGCCCATGCGCTGTCATAGGTCATCGAGGAAAGGTCATGGAGTCCTGGAAGCGCCCAGCCTACGGCGACCGTGAGGCGTCGCCATTAAGGTTTGGTTACCCATTTCCCTTAACCTCTCGCTGGTGATGATCCCCTGCAGGCTCGCATGAAAAAGGCGCCCAGATCGTTGCCGCCGATGGCGGTTGGCGCGATCGCGGTCATGGCCGTGGCCGCCTGCGCCACAGGCGCGCCGCCGACGCATCAGGCCGCGGCCGCCCAGTTCCCAAACATTGGATATGCGACCTGGACCGACGACGAGCCGCCCTACAGGGTGTTCCCGGGCGACGAGATCGAGATCACGACGCCATCCGCGCCCGAGCTCAACAAGACCGTGACGGTGCAGCCGGACGGGCGGGTCAGCCTGCCCCTGGTCCACTCGATAATGCTGGCCGACCGGACGCTGCCTGAGGTCGAGGCCGCCCTGTCACGGGCCTATTCCGCCGACCTGCTGAGGCCCGAGGTTTATGCCTCAGTGAAGGCCGCGCCCCTGAAGGTGTTCGTGGGCGGCGAGGTGGACAAGGCCGGCGTCTACGACATGCCCGGCGACATCAACGCCCTGCAGGGCGTGATCCTGGCGGGCGGCTTCAAGACGACCGCCGAGCGCAGCCGGGTGGTGATCATCCGGCGCGGGCCGGACGGGCGGCCGATGATGCGGAGGGTCAACCTGCAGCGCGGCATCGGCGACCCGGCGCGGACCGACCTTGTGCCGCTGCGCCGCTTCGACATCGTCTATGTGCCGCGCTCCGGCCTGGCCGAGGCCGGCCTTCTGCTGGGTCAGCTGAGGGAGCTGGTGCCGTATTCGCTCGGCTTCAGCTATGCGCTGAACAGTCAGAATGCGGTCTTCCAGCCGCCGGGAGCAACTCCCTAGTGCGATCCGGGAATTCGCTCAGAGCCCCCAACAGGCCCGTGACGAATTACCCAATCGACGCGCTCGCGGCGGATGGTCGCAGCCGGGCGTTTCTTAGGCGCCCGGCTCCGGATCAGGCAGTGGCCAGCCACTCGCGCGCTGCGCGCTGGGCTTCTGCGACCTCTGCCTGGGCCATCTCCATGCTCAGCTCCCGGCGATAGACCTTGGCTTCGACCGAGCCGCGCATGGCGGCCAGATTGAACAGCATGTGGGCCGAAACATAGTCCACCGGAGCGCCGCCCTGCCCTGTGGAATAAAGCAAACCGAGACGAAACAGCTCGTCGCCCGTGGACTGAGGCGACGGTAATGGAAGGCTGGACAAGCCTTCGGTGTCAATGCTCACCATCATGACTTAACCCCCGTAATGCCCCCTTACGGCTTCTGCCGCAGGACTTGCGGGAACAAGAAAAGGTCATAGTGGATAAACATACAGTTAAGCGCGGAATCAGCACGCGAGCTGCTGAAACACGGCTTCACTAACTCTTAGTCATTGTAAACTCGCGCTCACCATAAGTTAAACCCAGTAACTTCCCAGCAAGAAGCGGTCAGCCCCGGCGCGCCCGCTGTCCGAACAGCACGCTGCGGGCCTGTTCGGCCTCAGGTCCGGCGCCGGCGGCCGAGTGCACCAGGTCACGTCCAGCCTGGTCGGCCCGCGGCACTGCGTCGCGGGCCGCGATCCGGTCGATCCAGGCCAGCAGCCGGTCGAAGCCATCGTGGATTCCAGGATTCAGCCGGGCCATGCCGCGCACCCACGGCCAGCTGGCCATGTCGGCGATGGAGTAGTCGCCCGCCACGTAGTCCCGGCCCTCCAGCCGAGTGTCCAGCACGCCGGCCAGCCGCTGGTACTCGTTGACGTAGCGGTTGGTCCCGTAGGCGACGTAGCGCTGGTCGGGGAGCATCTGGCGGGCATAGCTGCGGAAGTGGTTGGCCTGGCCGGCCATCGGGCCCAGCCCCGCCATCTGCCAGAACAGCCACTCGTCCACCTCGACCCGGGCGCGCTCGTCACTGGGATAGAACTTGCCAGTCTTGCGCCCGAGGTACTGCAGGATCGCGCCCGACTCGAACACCGAGATCGGCTTGCCGTCCGGTCCCTCCGGATCGACGATCGCGGGCATGCGGTTATTGGGGCTGATGGCCAGGAACTCGGGCTTGAACTGGTCGCCCTTGCCGATGTTCACCGGGACCAGGTTGTAGGCCAGGCCCATCTCCTCCATGGCCAGCGTGATCTTTGTGCCGTTGGGGGTGGGCCAGAAATAGACGTCGATGGGCGCGGACATGGGTCTCTCCGTTGACGGCGGCAACATGAGCGAAGTGGCGCTGCCATCGCAAGCGGGACATGCCGGGGCTCGGAGAAAATCGCCCGCTCGGGCCGTGCGCCCAGGTCAGCGCCTTCGGCCGGTCTGTTCCTTGTGACGGGGCTTGTAGGTGCGGGCCGGTCCGCCCGCGTCCTTGAAGGGATTGGCGCCCTGCTTGACGGTCAGCCGGATCGGCACGCCGGCCAGGTCGAAGCTCTGGCGCAGGCTGTTGACCAGATAGCGGCGGTAGCTGTCGGGCAGCTGGTCGGCGCGCGACGCGAACAGCACGAAGGTAGGCGGCCGGGCCTTGGTCTGTGCCATATACTTGGGCTTGATACGATGGCCGTTCACCGCCGGCGGCGGATGCCGCTGGGTCGCGATCTTCAGCCAGTCGTTCAGGTCGCGGGTCTTCACCTTCACCGACCAGTCGTTATGGACGCGGAGCACGGCGGGCATCAGCCGCTCCAGCCCCCGGCCGGTCTCGGCAGACAGGGCCACCAGCGGGGCGCCCTTGAGCTGCGGCAGGGCCTCCGTCGCCCGCTCCTGCAGCGCATTCAGGTGTGACTGCGGATTGGTCACCAGGTCCCATTTGGCCAGGACGTAGACCAGCGCCCGGCCCTCACGCTCGACCAGGTCGGCGATCTGCAGGTCCTGGATCTCGAAGGCGTTGGCCGCATCCATGATCAGCAGCACCACTTCGGCGAACTTGATGGCGCGCAGGGAGTCCTGGACGGACAGCCGCTCCAGGCCCTCATGCACCTTGGCCTTGCGCCTGAGGCCGGCGGTGTCGACCAGCCGCACGCGCCTCCCATCCCACTCCCAGTCCACCGAGATGGCGTCCCGGGTGATGCCCGCTTCCGGGCCGGTGAGCAGGCGCTCCTCGCCGATCAGGCGGTTGACCAGGGTGGACTTGCCGGCGTTCGGCCGGCCGACCACGGCGATGCGGATGGGCTTCTCGTCGGTCTCGTCGGTGTCCTCGGAAGGCTCGGTCGGCGCGGCGTCGAGGACGGCGGCATAGAGATCGGACATGCCAACGCCATGGGTCGCCGAGAACGTGACGGGCTCGCCCAGGCCCAGGGAGAAGGCCTCCAGGGCGCCCGCCTCGCCTGCCCGGCCCTCGGCCTTGTTGGCCACCAGGATCACCGGCTTGCCGCCCCTGCGCAGCAGCTCGGCGAAGACCTGGTCCACGGGCGTAATCCCCTCGCGGGCGTCGATCACGAACAGGGAGAGGTCGGCCTCCTCGATGGCCCGCTCGGTCTGGCTCTGCATCCGCGCCTGCAGGCTCTCATCGGAGACATCCTCGAAGCCCGCGGTGTCGATCAGCTCAAGATCGAGATCGCCCAGACGCCCGGTCCCGAAGCGGCGGTCGCGGGTCACCCCCGGCCGATCGTCGACGATGGCCAGCGCTTTGCCGGCCAACCGGTTGAAAAGGGTGGACTTCCCGACGTTGGGCCGGCCGACGATGGCGACGCGCAGCGTCATGGGCCCTTCATCTGATTTACCGGATCGCGACCAGCGTCGCCTTGTCGGTCACCAGATAGAGGGTTCCGTTCATCGCGATCGGCGGGATCATGGCGCTGGCGCCGGCGTTGAGGGTGGCCTGGACCGCCCCTGTCTTGGGATCGAGCGACAGGACCTTGCCCATGTCCGACACCACCACCAGGCGACCGTTGGCCAGCACGGGTCCGAAGAAGAGCGAGCGCTTCTTGCGCTTGAGGCCCTTGTTCAGATCGGTGATCCAGTAGACCTGCCCGTTGTCCCGCGAGGCGCAGATCACCTCGCCGGCCTGGGACACGATAAACACGGCGTCTCCCGCCGGCCATGGCGTGGTGATCGAGGTGATCGGCAGGGTCCAGCGCGGGTTGCCGGTGTTCAGGTCGATCGCGGCGAACACCCCCGAGTGGCTGCCGGCCATGACCACGCCATTATAGACCACCGGGCGGCCGGCGATGTCGCGGATCTCGGAGAGTGCGTTGGTGCGGCTGGTCCGCGACAGCGTGGCGGTCCACGCCTCGTTGCCGTTGGGGGCCCGCAACGCCACCAGCTCGCCCGAAGCGAAGCCGGCGATAACCGTGTCGCCCGTGGGCACGGGCGCCGAGGCAGAGAGGATGCGCGCCGGTTCAGTCAGCGCCTGGTACGTCCAGTCCGCCGCGCCGGTCTCGGCGTTGAAAGCCTCGAGCTCGTCATCGACGTTGATCACCACCACGCGTCCACCGACGACGGTCGGGGAGCCGTGGAACGGCGACTCCACGCGGGTGCGCCAGATCAGCTTGCCCGTGGCGGCGTCGACGGCCGCCACGAACCGATAGCCGGACGCCACATAGAGCCGCCCATCGGCGTAAGCCAGGCCTCCGCCGAAGGCGTCACGGTCGCGCCGGCTGCGTTCGGCCAGGTCGGCGCGCCATATGCGCTCGCCAGACGTCGCGCTCAGCGCCGAGACATGCGCCTCGGCGTCCAACACGAAGACCTTGCCGTCGGCGGCCACGGGCGTTGCGGTCAGGTGCAGCTTGCGGCTCGAGCCCTCGCCGAAGTCCTTACGCCAGGCTACCCGGAAGTCGCCGCCCGCGGCCAGATTGTCGATCCAGCCCCCGGGGGCGCCTCCGGCCTGGGGCCAGGCCGGGACCGGCTGCGGATCGGGGATGAAGAAGGTCTGGCCCTTGAGGGCGTCGGAGACCTCGAGCTTCTGGTTGAGCGCGATCAGAGGGATCCGTTCCCCCTGAGAGGCCTTGATCTTGTTCGCCGATTTCTTGTCGAACGGATTGAGCTTGGAGACCGTCCCGCAGCCTGCGAGCGAGGCGCCCAGAACGGCCGCGGCCGCCAGCGCCAACAGCAATCTCGACTTCATTCGCCGGCTCCGGTTTGGGATGGGTCGGTCGGAAGGCCCGCCGCCGGGGGCAAGGGCGGTGCGGCCGCGGCCGCCTTGATCGCCGCCTGCAGGTTGGCGGCAGCGCCGTTCTCGATGGCCTCACGGCCGAGCTGGGCGTGCTGGTGCACCGCATCAGGCGCGTCGGGCAGCAGGCTCAGGACCACGAAGTCCGCCTTGGCTTCCTGCAGCCGCCCGGCCTTCATCTTGGCCATGGCCAGGGCTTCGCGGGCGGCCACGTGGTAGGGCCGCTTCAGATCGATCAAAGGCGTCAGCCTTTCCTGCATGGCGGAGTACGGGGCGGTGTCCATGAGCGCGAAGGCGGATTTGAGGCGGGCCATGTCGCCGATGATC
>FTFP01000401.1_pt1 | contig 14623 bp, 18 predicted proteins | sample 1640421 | NCBI WGS metagenome assembly FTFP01 (sample SAMEA3914814, study PRJEB12502) | metagenome | biome: forest; material: soil | place: USA | collected 2011-09-16 | depth 0.1 m | reverse complement strand
GGTGATGGAAGTGGTCGGCGGGGAAGACGACCCGCGCGCCGCCTCGCTCATCGCCATCCACACCCACGGCATCCCCACCGGCTTCTCCGACGCCGCCGAGGCGGAGGCCGCCGCCGCCAGGCCGCCCACCCTGGCGGGCCGCACGGACCTGCTCAAACTGCCGCTGGTGACCATCGACCCGCCCGACGCCCGCGACCACGACGACGCCGTTTTCGCCGAGCCCGACCCCGATCCGAAGAACCTGGACGGCTGGATCGTGTGGGTGGCCATCGCCGACGTCGCAGCCTACGTGCCACCGGGCTCGGCGCTCGACCGGGAGGCGCGCGAGAAGGGCAACTCGGTCTACTTCCCCGACCGGGTCGAGCCGATGCTGCCGCACCGCCTGTCGGCGGGGCTGTGCAGCCTGCTCGAGGGCGAGCCGCGCGCCTGCATGGCCGTGCGGATGGTGTTCGACCGCAACGGGCGCAAGCGCGAACACCAGTTCGTTCGCGGCCTGATGCGCTCGGCCGCCAAGCTCTCCTACGAGCAGGCGCAGACGGCCATCGACGGGAATCCGGACGAGGCGACCGGGCCGCTGATGCAGCGGGTGCTGACGCCGCTCTGGGCCGCTTACGCCTGCCTTCAGCGCGGCCGCGAGGCCCGCTCGCCGCTCGCCATCGAGTCCATGGAGCGGCGCATTCAGATCGGCCCGGACGGCCATGTGCTGTCGATCACGCCGCGCGCCTCCCTCGAAGCCCACAAGCTGATCGAGGAGATGATGATCCAGGCCAATGTCAGCGCCGCCGAGACCCTGGAGCAGAAGCGCTCGCCGCTGATCTACCGGGTGCACGACACGCCCTCGCTGGAGAAGATCCAGGCCCTGGCCGACTTCCTGGCCACCATCGGCCTGCCCTGGAACAAGGGCGAGGCGCCGCGCACCGACCGGTTCAACCGGCTGCTCGACCAGGCCCGCGGCGGTCCCCACGCCGAGATCGTCAACGAGGTGGTGCTGCGCAGCCAGATGCAGGCGATCTACAGCCCCGAGAACATCGGCCACTTCGGCCTGAACCTCGCCCGCTACGCCCACTTCACTTCGCCGATCCGCAGATACGCCGACTTGATCGTGCACCGGGCGCTCATCTCGGCGCTGAAGCTGGGCGACGACGGCCTGACGGACCGCGACCTCGCGCGCCTGGGCGAAACCGCCGAGCTGATCACCGCCGCCGAGCGCCGGGGCATGGCCGCCGAGCGCGACGCCACCGACCGCTACGTCGCCGCCTTCCTCTCCGAACGGGTGGGCGCCGAGTTCGATGGCCGCATCACCGGCGTGACCCGCTTCGGCCTGTTCGTGCGCCTGATCGAGGTCGGCGCCGACGGCCTGGTCCCAGTGTCCAGCCTGGGCGACGAGTACTTCGTCCACGACGACCGCGCCCACGCTCTGGTGGGCGAGCGCACGGGCGCGAGGTGGCGGCTGGGCGCCACGGTGCGTGTGCGCCTGCGCGAGGCGACGCCGCTCACGGGCGGGCTGCTGCTGGACATGCTGAGCGATCCGGACCCGCGCGACGCCAACGCCCCCCCGCCGCGGCTCGGCGTTCGCCGCAGGAGCCCACCCCCGCGCGGTGGGCCGCCCAGGGGCGTCTCACGTGGAAAACGCCAGCGGCGCTAGAGTCCGGTTCCAGGCAGGATGTTGAGGGCGGCTCCCGACCCGTTGCGGACTCAAAGGCGGTCGCTACTTTGAGCTGATTGGCTGATCGTGCGAGCCGAAGATGGTGGAGGCTACATGCCGGCATGGGCTGGTTTGATCGGGATCTTCGTAAGCGCGTCCGTCGCCGCCTTGTCTTTCCTCGGGAATAGGGAAGCACAACGCACCGGGCGACTTCGTTTCCTATTCTGGCATATTAGAGGTTGGGGAGAGCGCGAGCAAAGTCCCGCCTTTTTCGGGTTAGGCATCTTTATGAACTATTGGAGAACCGGCTTTTTCGCTCTTTTGACTGTTATGTTCTCCGCCTATTTTCTTGAGGCGCTGGGTTTCCTGCATTGAAGAAGCTAGCGCCGCTAGCAATTTCGATTTAGGGCCGTTCACCACCCGTCTTCACTGTTGCCAAGGTCCGCTCTTCGGCGTGGAGGCCTACATAGGCCGAACGGAGAGTTCCGGCGCGACGGTGGCGACCGCCTCCCACCCTCAGCGGTCGTTGAAAGTGTCGTCTATCGGAAGGGGGCTGGCAATCTGCTCGCCCCAGGCGGCCCTCGCGACAAAAGCGTTCCCCCACACCTGTTGGCCCCATCCCGAACTGATATGGTCGGTCATGTCGGTGCTTTGAGCCTGCGGAGGCGAACTTGAACTGCCCTAAGTGCAACTCGGAACTTGCGCCTGCGACCAGGCACAAGATCGTGGTCCAGTGCTGCGCAACATGCAAAGGCATGTGGTTCGATCCCCAGGAATTCAAGCAGCTCGAAGACGAGGTCTTTGACCTGGATGAGCATGCGAAGGGCACCCTCGTCTTCAGCTCCACGCCCACCTCCGCCAAGTGCCCACAGTGCGAGGCCTTGCTCAGGCGATTCAATTACAGGCTCTATGACCTGGAGATGGAATTCTGCGAGGCGGGTCACGGCTACTGGCTCGAGGAGGGTGAAGACACCCGGGTCCTGGAGCTGATGAAACAGGAAGAGCGGGATATCGAACGGTCACAAAGCGCCGAGGAACGATGGTCGCACGCAGTGCGGCGAATGCACTCTGGAAGTTTCATCGATCGGGTGCGCGATCTGTTCCGCTAATTGCTATTCGGTCCTGGCGGCGCTCTTCCGCTTGTCGGCGAAGCGTGGGCTGGTCGCCCGGATGTAGTTGGTGATGGCCGTGTTCCCCTCGTGGCAGGCGTACTCGTAGATCCGGTAGCCGTCGTTCCGGGTCCAGGGGAACGCCATCTTCCATGGCCCGGTGAGAACCCCGGGGTCTTCCACCCAGGCTTCGTATTGCAGCGTGTTGGGACCGGTCGGGGTCAGGTGCTCGACGACGCGGAGCGACGGGCTGGTGGGGATCGGCTGGTTGCTCGGCCCGACGATGACCATCGGGGACTCGCCATTAAAGTTGGTCGTCTCGATGACCAGCGTGTCGCCCTGGAAGTGGCCGCGCGAAACGCCGAGCCAGGTCCTGGTCTGTCCGGGCGGAGGGGGGCGGCCGTCCAGGGGGATGATGCGCGTCTCGTGGATCAGCTCCAGCTGGAGCACCACGGCCCCTGGAGACTGAAAGATCCGCACCCCGTTGTTGTACGGGAAGGGGAGCATCGACGCCGGCAGGCCGCGTGTGATGCAGCGGTCGAGCGAGTTGAAGTCGGCGATGCTGTCGAACACCTTCCCGGACCAGCTGCTGCGCATCTCGGCGGCGCGGGCCTTGCCCGCTTCGGTCATCGGCGGGATGCGGCCATTGGCGGGCTCGGTGATCAGGGAGGTCTGCCGCAGCGGCTCGCCCTGGCTGGGTTCGAGCCAGTGGCCGGCGCCGATCTTGCCCGCCTTCTCCTCGCCCTGGTAGGCCTTGGCCGCGGCGGCAGCCGCCTTGCGCGCCGCCTCGAACTCCGCGTCCGTCATCATGGCCCGATCGCCAAGCCTTTCCGGGCGCTGGAAGGGCGTGCGGCCGACGGACTCGAGCGGCCACACGCCGCGAAGGTCGGGATCGCCCCACTCCGTCTTCGGCGGCGTCCACGCACGCGATCGCCCGCTGGCGCCGTGCCGCTGCGCAGCTTCCGCCGTCAGCCCGATCGAGAACCAGGCCGCTGCTAGGCAAAGGGCGATCGTGCGAATCTTCATGGGGCTATGCCGACCTGAGTCTGGCGCTTCCTGGACCCTCTTTCAACCAGACGCGATGAGCGGCAGGCCGCTTGCCTGGCGCGCCCGTGCGAGCCTAGGCTTGGCGGCACGCGGGGGAACGACTTTGAGACGCCGCCTTCTGGCCCTGACAGCCTTCGTGGCCTGCTCGACCGCGGGCGCCGCGCTGGCCAACGACAGCTCCGCCGAACTCCGCCAGGGGGGCCTGGTGCTGGTGCACAATCCCGGCGTGGAGATGCGCTCGGAGGACCTCTACATCTCGCCGAAGGCGGTGAAGGTGCGCTACCGCTTCTTCAACGCCACCGCCCGCGACCTGAAGGTTCTGGTGGCCTTCCCGATGCCCGACATCACCACCCAGGGCATCGACGACCTGATCGCCATCCCGACCCAGGATCCGCAGAACATCATGGGCTTCTCGGCGCGGGTCGAAGGCAAGCCTGTCGCTGCGCGGGTGGAGCAGAGGGTGGTCCTGAGGGGCGTGGACCGCACCGCCCTGCTGAAGAGCCTGGGCGTGCCGCTGGCCCCTCACCTGGCCTCCACCGGCAAGGTGCTGGACCGGCTGCCCAAGGCCGACCAGCGGCGGCTGCTTAAGCTCGGCCTCGCCCAGCCCGACGATTTCGACGCCGGCAAGGGCTGGGAGCACCATCTGGCGCCCAGCTGGACCCTGAAGACCACCTACTACTGGGACCAGGTCTTCCCCGCCCGCCGCGAGCTGGCCGTCGAGCACGACTATACGCCCAGCGTCGGCGGCACTTCCGGTACGTCGCTGGAAGCGGACTGGTTCCGCACCTCGCCGGACTATCGGCGGGTCGAGCGCAAATACTGCATCGACCAGGCGTTCATGGCCGCGGTGGACAAGGTCAGGAAGGTGGTCGGGCCGCAGCACCAGGCGTTCTTCGAGAAGCGGATCGAGTACGTCCTCTCCAGCGGCGCCAACTGGAAATCGCCCATCGCCGACTTCCGCCTGGTGATCGACAAGGAGAGGCCTGACAGCCTGGTCAGCGTCTGCATGACCGGAGTGAAGAAGATCGGCCCCACCCGGTTCGAGATCCGCAGAACCAACTTTCGCCCGGACCGCGACCTGTCGATCCTCCTGCTGGAGCCGGCCCCGACCGGGTTCTGAGGCTGGACTCGCTTCCCATCCGCCTTAAGACAGGGCCCCTGCGCATCACAGGGAAGAGACCGATGAAGCTGGAAGGGACCAAGCCGTCCGTCGAGGAGCGGCTCGATATCCAGGAGCTGTTCGCCCAGTACTGCTGGACGCTCAACACCGGCGACGAGGAGGGCTACCTCGGCCTATTCGCCAAGGACGGCTGGGTCGACCACAAGCCGCAGGGGCGCTGCCAGGGGCCCGAGGCGATGCGCAAGCTGCTGCACCAGATCTGGTACGGCATGCCCTACAACTACCTGGGCCGCCAGCACCTGCCGAACAACTTCCTGATCCGCAAGCAAGGCCCGGACATCCGCGCCAAGGCCTACTGGACCATCAACCGGCTGGAGCAGGGCTTCAACCAGTTCAGCCTGTTCATCCTGGGGGACTGGGACGCTCTCTGCGTGCTGGAGAACGGCGAGTGGAAGTTCAAGGAGCTCACCGCCACCCACTGGTACCGCGAGACCGCGCCCTGGGTGGGCGATCCCAAAGTCCGGCTCGAGCGCGCCCTGCCCTGGGGCTAGGGTTTCGAGGGCTGCTTCGTGGCCGTGAACGGAGATGGCTTGCCGTTCAGCTCCAGGGTCCCGGCCAGCGACCCGTCCGGCTTGAGGTCCGCCTCAAAGCCCACATGGCCCGGCTTGGCGTTGAACGTGACGTCATAGCCCCACTTGGCGTGCGTCCCGTCCACGGTCCCGGTGAACGACGTCGGCCCGGCGTTTCCGGTCGCCGGCGTGCAGTCGCCTGAAATGACCGTTCCCGTCTGGACCAGGTTGCAGTTGACGGTGATCGGCGTCGTCCCGACGCTCGATGCGACCTTCCAGGCGCCCGAGACGTCCGCCGCCAGGGCCGTCGAGGGCGCCAGTAGCGCCGCCAGGATCACCAGCCGTTTCATCACGTCCTCCTATCAGACCCCCACGCGACCTTAGCCGAAATGTGATTGGCGGCTACACTCGCTTCGACCGCTATCGGACCGGACCATGTCGATGATCACCACCATCGAGCAGCTCGAGGCCATCTACGGCCAGCCCAACGAGGCCTCCACCGTCAAGGAGGTCGACCGCATCACCGCCCATTACCGCGCCCTCATCGAGGCCTCTCCCTTCGCCCTGCTGGCCACGAGCGGCCCGGAGGGGATGGACTGTTCGCCGCGGGGAGACCTGCCGGGCTTCGTGCGCGTCCATGACGAGCGGACCCTGATGCTCCCTGATCGGCGGGGCAACAACCGGGTGGATTCACTGCGCAACATCGTCCGCGATCCGCGCGCCGCCCTGCTGTTCCTGATCCCTGGATCGGGAACCACCCTGCGCGTCAACGGCGCCGCCGGGATCAGCACCGACGCCGAGCTGCTGGCGTCCTTTGCGGTCGAGGGCAAGGCGCCGCGATCGGTGATCGTGTTGGGGGTCCAGGCCGTCTACTTCCAGTGCGCCCGCGCCATCGTCCGCTCCGAGCTGTGGAACCCCGACCGCCACGTCGACCCCGGCGACCTTCCCAGCGCCGGCGCCATCCTGGCGGCGCTGAGCCAGGACCGCGTCGGCGGCGAGCCCTACGACCGCGATTGGCCCGATCGAGCGAAGCGGACGCTGTGGTGACCGGGCCCCAGCCCTTCATTGACTTCGCAACGCGCGTGAGTATGGTCCGCCGCTCCGAATTTCAGCGTGCCGAAAGACCGCCGCCATGGCCAAGCCAGCTTCCATCAAGATCCGCCTGAACTCCTCGGCGGACACCGGCTTCTTCTACGTCACCAAGAAGAACGCCCGCACCAAGACTGACAAGCTGGTGCTGAAGAAGTACGATCCGGTCGCGCGCAAGCACGTCGAGTTCCGCGAAGGCAAGATCAAGTAGCCCTGCATCACAGCGGCAGCCGCCTTGCACGCCCGGCTTCGGCCGGGCGTTTCGATTCAGGCCGGCGCCTGCGGCCGCGTGCGATCGCGCGACACGAACCAGGCGCCAACGCCCAACGACGTCAGCACCAGGTATCCCCAGATGATGTAGCCGGTGATGTAGGCCCAGCCGCCGACGCTGGGATCGGCCATCATCGCGCCGTGGGTCACCACCGCCAGCAGCTGGAACGCCGCGGCGAACATCGGCCAGCGCCGGTCCGACCGAAGCGACAGCCAGACCAGCAGCGCCAGGAACAGGACGTCGATGGTCATCACGCCCCACTGCGGATCGATGAAATCGTGGCGGTTCTCGGCCAGGCCGCTGGCCATGGAAGCGACGACATTGGCGATGGCCACGGTCCGCTCGGGCCAGCCCCCCCGCCACCACGCGAAGGCGGACACGGCCAGCATCAGGATCGTCCAGACCTGCTCCTGCAGGGTGTGGAATAACAACATTGGGGCCCCCGGCTAGCCGAAGGCCCCAAGTCTGTCAGATGACCGGCTCCGCCGATAGCGGCGCCGGGGCGCCTCAGGCCACGGCCGAGCCCGCGACGACCCTGCGGATGTTCGGACCCACTTCGAGCGTGTCCGGCGGCGGCTTGTCCTGGTTGCCGCCATAGGCCACGGCGCCCAGGCCCATCTGCTTCTGCGCGATCGCCAGCTCCTTGTGGGTCTCCACGATCGAGCGGCGGGCCAGCGCCAGCGCGGCGAACGCCTCGCTGGTGCGTTCGACGGCGGCCTGGCCGATCAGGGCCGACAGGCCGGCGTCGGCTCTCACCGATGGCATGATCCCCGCGAGCGCCGCGGTCTTGGTCAGGGCCGCGTCGATGGCGGCCTCGGCGGCGAACAGGCCTTCGGCGACCTGGTCGGCGAACAGACGTCTTTGCTTGAGCATGAGTTCTCCCTCTCACGCCAGCCCCCGCCGGCGTGCTGATGATGCGATATGATGTGTGGTGGATCGTGTGCCTCAGGCGGCGGCGAGGCCGCTACAAGAGGTCTTTGAGGGCGTGCAGACCGGCCAGCAGCGCGCCGAACGCGAGCGCCGACACGATGGCGATGACCAGGATGCCCCCCAGGCGTGCGATGGGACCTAGGGCATTTCGCCCTCCTCGCCATGCCCAGTCCCCGGCTGAAAGGCTTCGTCCATCAAGGTCCAGGCGAGGCACAGGACCTCGCGCAGCAACATCTCGGGAGGCTTCCATGGCGCCTGCTTGCGCAGCGCCGAGACCAGCGGCGTGGCCAGGTCCGCGCGATCCTGCGTCCCCGCCAGGTCGATCAGCTGGCGCTCCAGCTGCTCCCATGTGAAATCCGGCATCCGGTGGGCCCCGGTGGGCTCCCCCGGCCATGCCTCGCGGAAGCGCTCCACCTCCCGGCACAGCTGACGCGACTCGTCGGCCTCCGCCGTCTGTCGCTCCCTCCGCTGGAACTTCACGATGTTCACCGGCCACGCCTCCGCTGCCGGCTGCATCAGGACGGCCCGGGAGGCCCTCGCCTATCCCCATCGCGTCGGGTCCCCATTCGGTGGGGATACCGGCCGACTGGTCCCAGGCCGCCAGCAGGCGCGCCGCCTGATAGCGGTCATCGACGCCCAGGCGCTGGCGCGCCTTATCGACGTGGGTGTCGACGGTGTATTTGGAGATCCCCAGCTGGCGGCCGATCTGCTTCGAGCTGAGGTGCTGGTGCACCAGACGCAGGCACTCCCGCTCCCGCGGAGTCAGCAGATCGACAGCCTGTCCCTCAGTTTGCGCCCGCACACCCATGGCGGGAAACTGAACGACGATTCACCTTACGTCCAGCAAAGGTCGCCTGGAGCGCGATTCCGTCGCACCGGCGCTCTGAGCTGCGCCGCTCCGCCTAGTGGCGGTCCCCGTCCCGCTCGGCGACGGCCCTGGCGAATTCGAGCAGCTGGCGGCGCATCCGCGCGTCACCGATCCTTGGGAACACCTCGGCCAGCTCCAGGCCTTCGGGCGTGGTCAGGAACTCGTGCAGCGCCTGCCCCGTCGGATCGGGTTCGCCGGCCTCGATCTGGTCAGGCAGGCCCTCGAAGAAGAAGCTGATCGTCACGCGAAGCGTGCGGGCGATGTCATAGAGCTTGGAGGCGCTCACCCGGTTCGCGCCGCGCTCGTACTTCTGGACCTGCTGGAACGTCAGCCCCAGAGCGCTGGCGAGGGCCGTCTGGTTCAGGCCGAGGAACCGCCGGCGCATCCGGATGCGCGCGCCGACATGCACATCCACGGCGGCGGGACTTCGACTGTTGGAGGAGGTGCGCTCAGGTTTGCTGGCCGTCCGACGCGCCATTCAGCACCCGCTTCCTTGACTGTGAATCAGCCCAGTTTTTCAATTAGCTATGCGCGGAGGCCTGAGCAAGGGAACGCCCGGTTCGGTAGATTTCTGCGAGAATTCCCGCGTTTCAGGCCGCGTGAGCGATGACTCGGTTGCGGCCCCGGGCCTTGGCCTCATAGAGCGCCTCGTCGGCCCGCTTGAGCAGCGCGTCGGGCGTGTCGCCCCGGCCCAGCGTCGCCGCCACGCCGATGGAGATCGTCACGTGCAGGACTTCGCGGCCGTTGGACACCCGGAACGGCGAGCCGGCCACGTGCATCCGGATGCGTTCAGCGATCCGCTCGCCCGCCTCGAGCGAGGTCTCCGGCATGACGATCACGAACTCCTCCCCGCCGTAGCGGCAGGGCACGTCGATCGCCCGCACATTGCTGGCCAGGCGGACGGCGAACTCCCTCAGCACCTCGTCGCCGGCGTCATGGCCGAAGTTGTCGTTGATCTTCTTGAACAGGTCGATGTCGAGCAGCAGGGCCGCGACCGGCTCGCCGCCCCTCACCGCCCGGGCGACCAGGGCGTCCAGCTGACCGGTCATGTAGCGGCGATTGTGCAGGCCGGTGAGCTGGTCGGTGACCGCCGCCTCCAGGCTCTGATCGAGATTGGAGCGTAGCAGGTCGGTATAGCGCTTGCGCTTGATCTGGGTGCGCACCCGCGCCGCCAGCTCCTCCGGATCGATCGGCCTGGAAAGGACGTCGTTGACCCCGATATCCAGGCCCTTGATGGCGCGTCCGCGATCGTCCGGATCGATCAGCGCCAGGATCGGCGTGTTGCGCGTGGTCTCGTGCGAGCGCAGCTGGGCTGCGAACCTCAGGCCGTCGAACCCGCGCGAGGTGGTGTTGATGATCACAAGGTCCACAGGGCCCCGAGCGGTGAGGTGCGCCTTCTCGGGGTCGGATTCGACCACCGGCCGATGCTCGACCGAAAGCTCGGCGGCCAGCCGCTGGGCCTGGCGCTCGTTGTCGTCGACGATCAGCACGCGTCCGCCGGTGCCGGCAAGGCGGCTGGAGGCATGGCCGATCACGCCGGCCTTCCTGCCCGAGCTCTCGCGCTCGCGCAGCTCGTCGAGCACGACCTTCAGCCGGGTGAGGCTGCGCACCCGGGCGAACAGGATAACGTCGTCGATGGGCTTGGTCAGGAACTCGTCGGCGCCGGCCTCGAGCCCGGCGATCCGGTCGGCGCGGCCGTCCAGGGCGGTGACCAGCACCACCGGGATGTGGCGCGTGAGCGGGTCTTCCTTCAGGCGGCGGCAGACCTGAAACCCGTCCATGCCGGGCATCATGACATCCAGCAGGATGATGTCCGGCTGCTCGGACGCGGCGATGGCCAGCCCGGTGACGCCATCGGTGGCCGAGAGCACTTCGTAGTAGTCGGCCGTCAGCTTGGCTTCGAGCAGCCTGACGTTGGCGTCGATGTCGTCGATCACCAGTATGCGGGCGGACACAACAAGCTACCCCAGGAAACGACGGACTGTGTCTAAGAAGTGCGACACTGATATCGGCTTGGAGATATAGGCCTCGCAGCCGCCCTCGCGAATGCGCTCCTCGTCGCCCTTCATGGCGAAGGCGGTCACCGCCACCACCGGGATGTGCGAAAGTTCGTCATCCTCCTTCAGCCACTTGGTGACTTCCAGGCCGGAGATCTCGGGAAGCTGGATATCCATCAGAATCAGGTCGGGCCGATGCTGGCGCGCCAGGGCAAGCGCCTGCAGCCCCTCGCGGGTCTGCAAGGTCTCATAGCCCTGCGCATCGAGCAGGTCATGAAACAGCTTCATGTTCAGCTCGTTGTCCTCGACGATCAGGACGCGCTTGGCCATTCTGTACCCGGTTAAGGACCGCAGGCGGGCGACGACGATTCGCGGGGCCTGTCATTGGCCGGGCACTACGCGCCAATATCCTTAAATCGGTGTTAGTCCCCGTCGGAAGCCCTTTGCGGGCTTGGTTGCGCGAAGCATCGCCAGGACCGATCCTGCATCCATGATCCGCATCGGCGTCGACTTCGGCGGGAGCAAGATCGAGGCGGCGGCCCTCGATCCGGACGGTGGCTTCGTGGCCCGCGTCCGCCAGCCAACGCGCATCGACTATGATCAGGCCGTCGAGCAGGTTCGCGAACTGGTCGAAGACGCCGAGCGCCAGGCGGGTGTGAAGGCCAGCCGGATCGGCGTGGGCGCCCCCGGCTCGATTTCGCCCAGGACCGGACTGATCCGCAACGCCAACAGCACCTGGCTGAACGGCCGCCCCTTGTACGAAGACCTGGGCCGCGCGCTGGGCCGGCCGGTGCGCCTGGCCAACGATGGGAACTGCCTCGCCCTCTCTGAGGCCGTGGACGGCGCCGGCGCGGGCGCGCGGGTCCTCTTCGCGGTGATCCTGGGCACCGGCTGCGGCGGCGGCCTCAGCGTCGACGGGCGCCCCATCGCCGGCTTCAACGGCGTGGCCGGAGAGTTCGGCCACGCACCCCTTCCCTGGCCCACCGGGTCCGAAACTCCCGGGCCGAAGTGCTGGTGCGGCCTGAACGGGTGCCTTGAAACCTACATTTCGGGATCCGGCCTGCAACGGGACTATGCCGAAGCGGCCGGCGAGCGCCGGTCGGCGCCCGAGATCGTCGAAGCCGCCCGGCGGGGAGAGGTCCAGGCCACCCAGGCTCTCGACCGCTATGTCGGGCGGCTCGGCCGGGGCCTGGCGGTGATGGTCAATCTGATCGATCCCGACTGCATCGTGCTGGGCGGCGGCATGTCCAATGTGGACGAGCTCTATGGGCGCCTGCCCGCCGCCACGGCGCCCTGGCTGTTCTCCGACCAGTTCGAGACGCCTATCCGCCGGGCCATGCACGGCGATTCCTCGGGCGTGCGCGGCGCGGCCTGGCTCTGGCCGCTGGACGGTGACGCTTGAGCGCCCTCTGCCGCGATTGTTTCCGGACCGCGACCGAGCCCTGCCGGCGTTGTCCGGGCTGCGCCTCGCCGCGGGTGCTGGCCCATGCCGAGCTCGAGCGCCTGACCATCGCCCACCTGGACTGCGACGCCTTCTACGCCTCGGTCGAGAAGCGCGACCGGCCCGAGCTGCGTGACCAGCCAGTCATCGTGGGTGGGGCCAAGCGCGGGGTGGTGGCCACCGCCTGCTATGTGGCCCGCCAGTTCGGCGTGCACTCGGCCATGCCGATGTTCACCGCCCTGAAGCTGTGCCCGAACGCGGTGGTCATCCGGCCTGATTTCGTCCGCTACAAGACCGAGAGCCGCCGCATCATGGAGATCCTGGGGAAACTGACGCCCCTGGTGCAGCCCCTGTCGCTGGACGAGGCATGGCTGGACCTGGCCGGCACCGAGCGGCTCAACGGCGGCTGTCCGGCCCTGGTGCTGGCGCGGGCGCAGGCGGAGATCGAGCAGACTGTCGGCATCACTGTCTCCATCGGCCTGGCGGCCAACAAGTTCCTGGCCAAGATCGCTTCGGACCTGGACAAGCCGCGCGGCTTTTCGGTGATCGGCGCCGAGGAGGCCCAGGCCTTCCTGGCCCCCCGGCCCGTCACCATCCTGCCCGGCGTCGGCCCCGCTTTCGCCAAATCACTCGCCAAGGCGGGCCTGCGCACCGTCGGCGACCTGGCCGCCGCCCCGCCGCGCGATCTGGCGGACCGCTTCGGGGTGCATGGCCTCAGGCTATCCGAACTGTCGCGCGGCCAGGATCACCGCGCCGTCGATCCGGAGCAGGAGCGCAAGGGCATCAGCGCCGAGACCACCTTCGACGAGGATATCGCCGCCCGCGCCGCGCTGGAGGACCGGCTGTGGCCCCTTTGCGAACGGGTGGCCAGTCACGCCCGCCAGGACCTGATCGCGGGCCGGGTGGTCACGCTGAAGCTCAAGACCGCGGACTTCCGCCTGCTCACCCGCCGGCGCACCCTGCCCGCCCCCACCCAGACCGCCCGCACCCTGTTCTCCGTCGGGCGCGAACTGCTGAAGGCCGAGGCCCAGGGGCTGTCCTTCCGCCTGATCGGCATCGGCATCTCGGACCTGGTCGACGCCGAAGGCGCAGCCGGCGACCTGTTCGCCGCCGAAGAAACCCGCGCCCGCCGTGGCGAGCGCGCCATCGACACCCTCAGAGCCCGCTTCGGCTCCGACGCCGTCGTCTCCGCCAGGGTGCTGAAGGTGCGAGAGTGATTCTTCATCCTCCACCGCTTGTGGGGGAGGATGATCTTTGTCGCATCCCACGATATGGGTCACTGAAGAATGGAGCCCGCATGTCCCAAGTCGAAGATCGCCTGAGCGCGGCCGGCGTCGTCCTGCCCACGCCCGTGGCCCCGGTGGCGAACTATGTGCCGTTCGTGCGGTCCGGATCGCTGGTCCACATCTCCGGCCAGATCTCGATCGACGCAGGCGGCGGCATCAAGGGGATCGTCGGCGAGGACGTCGACCTGGAGACGGCGCAACGGGCGGCGCGCCTCTGCGGGGTCAACCTGATCGCCCAGATGAAGGTCGCGGCGGACGGCGACCTCGACCGGGTCGCCCGGGTGGTCAAGCTCGGCGGCTTCGTGCAGGTCGCCGCGGATTTCTTCGACATCCCCAAGGTGGTCAACGGCTGCTCGGACCTGATGGTCGAGGCGTTCGGCGACGCCGGCCGGCACGCGCGCTCCGCCGTCGGGGTCTATCGGCTGCCCCTGAACTTCGCGGTCGAGGTCGACGCGGTGGTGGAGCTCTTGTGACCCTGCCCGAGGGCCTGTTCCGGCCCCCGTTCGCTCACCGTGGACTGTGGCGGGCGCTCGATGCGCCGGAGAACTCCCTCGCCGCCTTCGAGCGGGCCTGCGGAGCCGGCTACGGGATCGAGCTGGACGTGCGGCTGTCGGCCGACGGCGAGGCCGTGGTCTTCCACGACGACACCCTTGAACGGATGACCGGCCAGCCTGGATTCGTGTCGGAGCGTTCCGCGGCGGAGCTGGGCGGGATCTCGTTTCTGGAGGGGTCGGGCTGCATCCCCACGCTGGCGCAGACCCTGGCGCTCGTGGGCGGGCGCGCCATGCTGCTGGTCGAGATCAAGGACCCGCCCAGCGGCGGCGCCCTGGAAGAGCGGGTCGCGGCGCTGCTGGACCGCTATGAGGGCCCGGCCTGCGTGATCAGCTTCGAGGCGCGCGCCCTGGGCTGGTTCGCCGAGCATCGGCCGGGCCGGCTGCGCGGCCTGGACGCCCAGTGGCTGTCGGACCGGGAGTTGGCGGCCAGCGGCGACGGACGCCTCGAGGCCGCCTTCGCGGAGCACCTGCTCGAGGCCCGGCCCCACTTCCTTGGACTGGAGATGGAAAGCGCGATGGGCGCCATCGCCGCCCGACATCGCGCCAACGGGCTGCCGGTGGTCGCCTGGACGGTGCGCTCGGTTGAACAGGCCGCTACAGTGGCCGAGCACTGCGACAACTTCATCTTCGAGGGCTTCACCGCCTGATGGCGCCCACCGTGGTCATAGAGGCCTGCACGCGCGTCGCCGAGATCGGC
>FTFP01001238.1_pt1 | contig 14759 bp, 16 predicted proteins | sample 1640421 | NCBI WGS metagenome assembly FTFP01 (sample SAMEA3914814, study PRJEB12502) | metagenome | biome: forest; material: soil | place: USA | collected 2011-09-16 | depth 0.1 m | reverse complement strand
GGCGGCGGCGTAGCCCAGGGCCACGCCGGCCACCCCGGCGATCAGACCCACAGCGCCATATTCCACCGCATAGGCCGCCAGGATCTGGCCTCGGGAGGCCCCCAGCACCTTCAGGGTGGCGGCCTCGCGAGCCCGAGCCCGGGCGCCGGCGGTGATCGCGCCGACCAGCACCAGCAGGCCAGCCAGGGCCGCGACGCTGGCGGCGCCGCGGATCGCCAGGGCCAGGCGGTCGAACATGCCGGTCGCCGCCTCCAGTTGCTCGCGCACGCTGATCACGTTCACGTCGCTGAACCCGCCGCTGAGGGCGCGCAGGATCGCCGCCTCCTGGGCCTGGTTGGCCTTGGCGATGGCCACGTTGGTGAGCACCGCGCCCTCGAGCGCGTGCGGATCGATGATCACGGTGAAGGAAGGACCAAATCCTCCGAAGCCCACCTGCCGGATCACGGCCACACGCGCCTGCATGTCGCGTCCCAGGACCGTGAGGGTAATGGCGTCGCCGACCCTGAGGCGGGCGGCGTCGGCGGCGTCCTTGTCGATCGCGACCAGCGGCGGGCCCTGATAGCCGGCGGTCCACCAGCGGCCCGTATCCGTCTCCGAGCCCGGCGGCTCGCGGTCGACCAGGGCCATGCGGATATCGCGATCGAACGCCCACCGCTGATCGCGGGTGATCTTTGACCGGTCGATGCCGGCGCCGCGGATGGCGCTGATCCGGCCGGTCAGGAACGGCCAGCGCTGGTACCGGTCGGGCGTCAGCGGGCCCAGCACCTTGCCGATCACCGCATCGAACTCGGCGGCGCGGGCGCCCGGCACCTCGGTGAACACCAGGGAGGGGGCGGTCCGTGGCGCGGTGACCCGCACTTCGGCCAACAGGCTGGACTGGATCAGCACCACCGCCGCCAGGAGAGCCACGCCCAGGCCGATGGCCGGCGTCGCCGTCCGGGCCGCCGAGCGGGGGCCGGCGAGATTGGCCAGGCCCACCCGGACCGGGCCGGAAGCCAACGCCCGGGCCCGGCCCCCGGCGATGACCGCCAGCCGGCCCAGCAGCCACAGCACGGCGAAGGTGACGACGACTCCACCGATCATCACGGCGGCCGCGATGCGGGTCGGGGCGGTGTAGATCGACAGGGCGGCGAGGCCCAGGCCGGCAAGGACCGCGCCCGCGAGCTCAAGGCTGATCGCGGGTCGCCCGGCCAGCTCGCGGCGGAACAACGTCGACGGGCGGGTGGCGCGGGCCCTCGCCAACGGCCCCAGCGAGAAGGCGGCCGCCGCCAGCACGCCAAACGCGGCGGCGCGCAGCAGGGGCTTGGGGTACAGCGCGAACAGCGCCGGCACGGGAAGCGCGTCCTTGGCGATGGCGCCCAGCAGGAAAGGCGCGGCGGCGCCCAGGACAAGGCCGATGGCGACCCCCAGTCCCGCCAGCACGGCGATCTGGATGAGGTAGAGGTTACGAATCAGCGCCGCTTCGGCCCCCAGGGCCTTCAGGGTGGCGATGGACGGCGTCTTCCCCTCGAGATAGGCCGTCACCGCCCCGGCCACGCCAAGGCCGCCGGCGACCAGCGAGGCCAGGCCGACGAAACCCAGGAAGTACTCCAGCTGGGCGATCATCCGGTCGATGCCCACCGCCGCGCGGGTGCGGTCGCGAAACCCCAGCCCAGCGTCCGGCATCTGCTTGCGCAGCCGTTGCGAGGCTTCGGGCGGGGACTGGCTCCCGTTCAGGATGAGACGTCCTGCCTGGCCGGAGAATCCCGGCGCCGTCATGAAGCCGGCCGCCTCGAACGCCTCCATGCGGGTCAGCACCCGGGGGCCCAGGGCGAATCCCCGCGTCAGGCGGTCGGGCTCCGAGACCAGGATGGCGCGGGCGATGAAGGGCTTGTCGCCGACGGTGAAGGTCTGGCCCAGCCCCAGCCGAAGCCGGTTCAGCAGGTCGGTCTCCACCGCCGCTCCGGGAACCCCGCCCTCAGACCTGAGCGCATCCGCCATCGACACCGGCCGGCCAGCGGCATCGGTCAGCTCCACGGCGCCGGCCAAGGGGTAGGCCCGGTCGACGCCGCGCAGCTCCACCATGCGCCGTTCGCCCGAAGGGGCCTCGGCCATGCCCCGAACCGCGACGGAATAGGTGACCCGGCCGGCGCCCTCCAGGACCTTGCGCTCCTTGGCGGTCAGGGCGCGGTCGGCCGACACCACCACGTCCCCGCCCAGGATCTCGCGGGATTCGCTGGCCAGGCCGCGGCGGAAGGCCTCGGCGGTCGAGCCGGCGGCGGCGATGGCCGCGACTCCCAGCGCCAGGCAGGCGATGAAGATGCGGAACCCTCGCACGCCCGAACGCAGCTCGCGCGCGGCGAAGCGGAAGGACAGCGGGGTCATTCGACGATCCGCCCCGCCAGCATGTGCAGCCGCCGGTCGGCCCGCGCCGCCAGGGCTTCGTCGTGGGTGACCAGCACCAGGGCGGCCCCCGCCTCGGCGACGAGCGAAAACAGCAGGTCCGCCGCCTGAGCGGCCGTGGCGGTGTCGAGGTTGCCCGTCGGCTCGTCGGCGAACAGCAGCGCGGGATGCACCACCAGCGCGCGGGCGAGGGCCACCCTCTGCTGCTCACCGCCGGACAGCTGGTGTGGATAGTGACGCAGGCGATCGGCGAGGCCGACCTTGTCCAGCCACGAGCGGGCGCTGGCCCGGGCCTTGGGCGCTCCGGCGATCTCCAGCGGCGCCGAAACGTTCTCCTCGGCGGTCATGTTGGGGAGCAGGTGGAAGGCCTGGAACACCAGGGACACGCGAGCGCGCCGCAGCCGGGCGCGACCGTCCTCGTTCAGCCGGCCGAGGTCCTCGCCGAACAGCAGCACCCGGCCCGTGCTCGGCCGCTCCAGACCTGCCGCCACGGCGATCAGCGACGACTTTCCGGATCCCGAAGGTCCGGTGACCGCGACCTTCTCGCGTTGGGCGATGGCCATGTCGACGTCGCGCAGGATCTCGATGGGTCCGGCGGCGGAGGGCAAGGTAAGGCTCACGCCGTGCATGGCCAAGGGAAGGGGGCTGTCGCGCATCGGGTCTCTTGCCGTCCACCGGGCGCGCACTAAACCGCCGTTGCGATTGAGTCGCCCCTCCAGGGGCTTAAATAGGGCGCACCATGCCTCTTGCCGCCCCCCCGAACCTGATCCGCCGAGAATTTATGGCCGGCGTCGCCGCCCTGGCCACGGGAGGGGCCGCGCTGGCCGAGCCCGCCCGACGGAGCGCCGTCGTGACCGTCCTTGGCGACTCCATCACCGCCGGCTACGGACTGCGGGCCAACGAGGCCCTGCCCGCCCAGCTGGGCGCTGCGCTCGGGCGGCTCGGCGCGCCGGCGGTGATCCGCGCGGCGGGCGTGTCGGGAGACACCAGCGCGGGGGGCCTGGCGCGGGTGGACTTCAGCGTCCAGCCCGATACGGACCTCTGCATCGTCGCGCTCGGCGGCAACGACCTGCTCCAGGGGCTCGATCCCAGGGGACTGAAGACCAACCTGACCGGCATCGTGCGGCGCCTGAAGGCGCGGCGGATCAGGGTGGTGCTGTGCGGTCTGCATGCTCCGGCGGGGCTCAACGCCGGCTATGCGCGCGAGTTCAACGCGGTGTTCCCGGCGGTCGCCAGGGCCGAGGGCGTGGCGCTCTACGCCAACCTGCTGGAAGGCGTGGAGCTCAGCCGCACGCTCAACCAGCGGGACGGGATCCATCCCAACCCGCGGGGCGTGAAGATCATCTCGGCCCACCTTGCGCCGCTGGTGGCGCGGGCGCTGAGGCAGCGGGCCTGATGCGCCTGTTCGCCGCCCTCGAGCCGCCGCCCGAGATCGGCGAGGGGCTGGCCCGTCGCCAGCAGGGCCTTCCCGGCGCGCGCTGGCGGCCGCTGGAAACGCTGCACATCACCCTGAGGTTCTTCGGGGAGACCTCGGCCAACGCCGCCCGCGACCTGGACGCCGAACTGGCCGCGATCTCCGGCGGGCCGTTCGAACTCGAACTGGATGGCGTCGGCGCCTTCGGTGAGGGGCAGGACATCCACGCGGTCTGGGCCGGCGTGAGCGAGAGCGCTCCGCTGCGCCGTCTGGCGGCGCGCTGCGACAGCGCCGCCAGACGGGCGGGCCTGAAGTCAGACCAACGGGCCTATCATCCCCACCTGACGCTGGCCTATCTGCGGCACGCCGACCCCGCCCGCGTCGGCGCCTGGGTGCAGGGCCACAACCTCTTGAAATCGCCGCCCTTCCAGGTGACCTGGTTCGGCCTCTACTCCAGTTGGCCCACCGGCGAGGGCACGCGCTACGAACTGGAACGGGAGTACCCGCTGGTCTGATCGCTCACCCGGCGAAGGCGAAGTCCTTCAGGACGCCGAGCGTGACGATGGCCAGGGTCTCCTCATGGGTGGACTCCAGGACCACCATGGGCGCACTGCCGGCGTCCAGCGCTTCCTTCCAGCGCGGCGCGCACAGGCACCAGCGGTCGCCCGCCTTGAGCCCGGGAAAGTGGGCGTCGGGCTGGGGCGTGGAGAGGTCGTTGCCCACCGACTTCGAGTAGGCCAGGAAGGCGTCGGTCATCACCGCGCAGACGGTGTGCAGGCCGAGGTCATGCGGCCCGGTCTCGCAGCAGCCGTTGCGATAGAAGCCGGTGACCGGATCCACCGAGCAGGGCATCAGCTCGCCGCCGAGGACATTGCGGGCGCCCGCGTCGTAGCGGATGGTCCCATCTTCGTGGCGGACGCTCATGGCGACAGCATAAACCGGCGACGCCTCGGCTGACCAGACGGAGACGAGCATGCAGGACCACGATGGCGCGATCAGGCCGCGGCGCAGCGCGCTCTATGTTCCGGCCGCCAACGCCCGCGCCATCGACAAGGCCCGCACCCTGGCGTGCGACATGGTGATCCTGGACCTGGAGGACTCCGTGGCGCCGGAGGCCAAGGCCGCGGCGCGCGAGCAGGCGGTCAGGGCCATCGGCGGCGGCGGCTTTGGCGACAAGGAGGTGATCGTCCGGATCAACGGCGAGGGCGCGCCCTGGGCCGAGGACGACCTCGCCGCGGTGCTGGCGAGCGGCGCTGACGGCATGCTGGCGCCCAAGGTCGGCCACCCCTCGACGATCGGGCGATATGGCGCGCGGATCGCCGCCGCCGGCTCGCATGTCAGCCTTTGGGCGATGATCGAGACCTGCGGAGGCGTGCTGGATGCGCGCGCCATCGCGTCGGCCGGCGCACCCCTGGCCGGACTGGTGGTCGGGACCAATGACCTGGCCACGGAAATGCGGTGCCGTCCGACGCCGGACCGGGCGCCGCTGCAATCCTTCCTGGCCCTGATCGTCGCCGCCGCCCACGAGTCCGGACTGGTCGCATTGGACGGGGTGTACGGCGAGCTCGACGACCTGGCGGGTTTTGAGGGCGAGTGCCGCCAGGGCGCGGACTTCGGCTTCGACGGCAAGACGCTGATCCATCCCAGCCAGATCGAGCCGTGCAACCGGCTCTACGCACCCTCGGCGGAGGACGTCGCCTGGGCCGAAGCCGTGGTCGCCGCCTTTGCCGGGCCGGACGCCAACGGCAAGGGCGCAATCCGCCTGCAGGGCCGCATGGTCGAACGGCTGCACCTGAGGGACGCCGAACGTTTGCTGCAGAGGGCGCGGTAGATCAGGCAGGCCGGCGTGCGCGGAGGGCCTGGGCGATGGTTCCGTCGTCCAGCCAGTCGAGTTCGCCGCCCACGGGCACGCCGCGGGCCAGCATGCTGACCTCGACGCCGGAACGCTGCAGCCGTTCGGCGAGATAGTGGGCGGTGGTCTGGCCATCGACCGTGGCGGGCAGGCAGAGGATGACCTCGCGGATGGCGCTGCCGGACGCCCGCGCGACCAGTTCCTCGATCCTCAGCGCCTGAGGCCCGACCCCGTCCAGGGCCGAGAGCAACCCTCCCAGGACATGGTAGCGGCCACGGAAGGCGTTGGCCCGCTCCAGCGCCCAGAGGCCGCCAACCTCCTCGACCACGCACAGCAATGCGCCGTCGCGGCTCTGGTCGGCGCAGACCGAGCAGGGATCGGAGGAATCCAGCGCCCCGCAGGTCGAGCACGGACGCACCTTCGCCGCCGCGTCGGCGAGAGCCTGGGAAAGCGGCGTCAGCAGCTGGTCGCGGCGCTTGAGCAGGGCCAGGGCGGCGCGGCGGGCCGACCTTGGCCCCAGCCCTGGAAGCTTGGCGAGAAGCGCGATCAGTCGCTCGATCTCAGGGCCGGCGGAGGCTGGCAAACGGGGCTCCCCAATGACGTCGCGCGAGGTCACCAGGAAGTATGCGTTCAGACGGTGCTTCGCCATGGGATTTCGACGGCCGATTGCCTTAGGGCCCGCGCCCGGCCATGAAAGCCGGCCAATGATCGAGATCGTCCCGCTCGCCATCCCTGACGTGCTCCTGATCACGCCCAGCCGCCTGGGCGATGAGCGGGGGTTCTTTTCAGAGACCTACAGCCGCAAGGCGCTGGCCGCTGCCGGCTTCGACAAGGTGTTCGTCCAGGACAACCACTCCCTGTCGGGCAAGCGCGGCATCCTCAGGGGCCTGCACTTCCAGCGGCCGCCAGCCATGCAGGACAAGCTGGTGAGGGTGGCGCACGGGGCCGTGTTCGACGTGGCCGTCGACATCCGCCGCGGTTCGCCGACGTATGGCCGGTGGGTCGGCGCCGAGCTGTCGGCCGAGAACTGGCGTCAGCTGCTGGTTCCCATGGGCTTCGCCCACGGCTTCGTCACGCTGACCGAGACCACCGAGGTGCTCTACAAGGTCACCGACTACTACGCCCCTGAGCTGGAGGGGGGTCTGAAGTGGGATGATCCGGCCATCGGCGTGGAGTGGCCGATGCCGACATCCGGTGTGATCACCAACAAGCGCGATGGTGCGTGGCCAGCCCTCGCCGATCTCGAGCCCCTGCCGGGAACCGCGTAGCCGGTCCAGCGCTTGCATCACTTTCTGTGATGGAGGCTCCCATGGCCGAGAAACGCAAATGGATCGCCGGCGCGACGAAGAAGAAGGGCGCCCTGCACAGGGCGCTGCATGTGCCTGAAGGCGAAAAGATCCCGGAATCCAAGCTGAAGGCCGCCGAGAAGAAAGGCGGCAAGGTCGGACGCGAAGCCCGGTTGGCCGAGACCCTGAAGGGCCTCAACCACCACCACGGGCACAGCTGAATCACGTCTCCTCCCCTGCGTCAGCTGGGGCGGAGCGAGGTTCTAGGCGGACTCGACGTCCAGCGAATAGCCGGCGGAACGGACGGTGCGGATGGGGTCGCCGTCGGCGCTTTCGTTGAGGGCCTTGCGCAGGCGTCCGATGTGCACGTCGACGGTGCGCGCCTCGACGTAGACATCCGAGCCCCAGACTGCGTCCAGCAGCTGCTCGCGGCTGAACACCCGGCCGGGGTGCTGCATCAGGTAATCCAGCAGGCGGAACTCGGTGGGGCCGAGGTGCACTTCCCGCACGCCGCGCTTCACGCGGTGGGCGGCGCGGTCGATGACGAGGTCGCCGTGGCGGATGCGGTCGTCGGCCAGGCCCGGGCGGATACGGCGCAGCACCGCGCGGATGCGGGCCATCAGCTCGGTCATCGTGAAGGGCTTGACGATGTAGTCGTCGGCTCCGGTGTCCAGCCCGCGGATGCGGTCGGATTCCTCACCCCGGGCGGTGAGCATGATGATCGGCAGGTTGCGGGTCTCGGAGCGCGAGCGCAGCCGCCGGCAGATCTCCACGCCGGAGACCTTGGGCAGCATCCAGTCGAGCAGCACCAGGTCCGGCGCCTGTTCGTCGATCATCAACAGGCCCTCGTCGCCGTCGCTGGCGACGCCGACCCGGTATCCCTCCTTGTCGAGGTTGTACTGAAGCAGGGTGGCCAGGGAATCCTCGTCCTCGACCACAAGCACATAGGGCGTCATGCAGCCCCTCCTTCGGATTTCTGACGCAGGCCGTCCCCCTTCGGCCGTTCGGCCGGCATCTCTTCGCCGGTGATCTCGTAGTGGACGATCTCGGCGATGTTGGTGGCGTGGTCGCCGATCCGCTCGAGATTCTTGGCGATGAACAGCAGGTGGGCGCAGGCGGTGATCGTGCGCGGATCGCCCATCATGTAGGTGAGCAGCTCGCGGAACAGGCTGTTGTAGTGCTCGTCGACCTCGTCGTCGCGCGACCAGACCGCCACGGCCCGCTGCACGTCCGAGCCGGTGTAGGCGTCCAGGACGTCGCGCAGCCGGCCCGAGACCAGCCGGCCCATCCGCTCGATCGACCGGGTCAGGGGGGTGATCGGCTCGGCCTCGGCCAGCACGACGCCGCGCTTGGCGATGTTCTTGGCCAGATCGCCGATGCGCTCGAGATTGGAGGCGATCTTCATCGCCGACACCGTCCGGCGCAGATCCTGGGCCATCGGGCCCCTGAGCGCGATCATGCGGACCGACTTGCGCTCGATCTCCGCGTCCAGCGCATCAAGCTTCAGGTCGCGCTCGATCACCGACTGGGCGAGGGACAGGTCGCGCCGGATGACGGTCTCCAGGGCGTCGGTGACCTCGGTTTCGGCGATGCCGCCCATGCGGGCGACCTCGGCGGCGAGATGATTGAGTTCCTCGCCGTAGGCCCTGACGATGTGTTCGCTCATGAGGCGACAGACCTCTCATGCAAAGTGACCGATGGTGCGGCCATGCTACGTCGGCTTGCCCGTGTCGGGGATAATTTCACGTTCGCGCCCGGGGCGCAGGCGAATCTCATGCGCTGTGAATGCTGTCGGCGTGTGAAGGAAATACGACAGTTTCACGACAGCGCCACTGGAGCCTCGATCGCTGCGTCGGTCCGGGCCATTGGGAGATAGGCCGTGAAGGCCGACCCCTGCCCCTCGCCGCTCTCGACCGAGAGACCGCCGCGGTGACGATTGACGATGTGCTTGACAATGGCGAGCCCCAGCCCGGTGCCGGCCCGCTCTCCGCTTTTCTGCCCTTCCACCCGATAGAACCGCTCCGACAGGCGCGGCAGGTGCTCGCGGGCGATGCCGGGGCCCGTGTCGCTGACGCGGATCGAGGCAAAATGCTCGTCATGCGCTCGGTCGGGGCTGAGCAGGGACAGCCGCGCGCCCCCTTCAAGGCGCGGGGCCATGGCGCGATCGGCCGAGATACCAGCGGCGATCTCAACGGTGACCGCGCCGTCCTTGCCGGCGTACTTGATGGCGTTGTCGACCAGGTTCTGGATCACCTGCAGGATCTGGTCGCGATCCCCGGTCACCATGGCCCGGCCAGGGGCGCCCAACTGCTGGTCCAGGCGCACGCCCCTGTCGGACGCAAGCGGGCCCAGCCCGTCCAGCACGTCGGTGACAGCTGTGCGAAGGTCCACCAGGCCGGAGGGGGCGATGTGTTCGTTGAGTTCGATGCGGCTCAGCGACAGCAGGTCGTCGATCAGCCGCGCCATGCGGTCGGCCTGCTGGGTCATGATGGCGAGGAAGCGGTCGCGAGCGGCCGGGTCGTCCTTGGCGTGGCCCCTCAGGGTCTCGACGAACCCCGCGAGCGAGGCCAGCGGCGTGCGCAGTTCGTGGCTGGCGTTGGCCAGGAAGTCGGCGCGCATCCGCTCATTGCGCCGGGCGTCCGTCTCGTCGCGCATCCACAACAGCGCGAGGTTCTTGCCGTCCTGGGAGGGGAGCGGTTTGGCGACGGCGCGCCAGGTCCGGTCGCGCGCCCCGCCTTCATCGAACAGGGTGGAGGATTCGATCCGGCCGAACAGGGCTTCCTCGATCGCCTCCAGGACCAGCGGATGGCGGATCGCGGCGGCCAGCAGGCCGCCCGGCCGCTGCAGGCGCATCAGACCCCGGGCGGCGGCGTTGGCGAACAGTAGCCGCGCACCGCCGCCGACGTCGTCATGCTCGCCGGCCGAAGCCAGGATCACCGGGTCAGGCAGACTTTCCAGCATAAGGGCGTAGGGCGGTTCGAGCGCCTCACCTTCCGTCAGCCTCGCCACGGCATCCGAGTTCGAGGCGCCGACGCCGACGCGCTGCCAGGCGATCAGGGCGGCGGTGGCGACCGCCATCAGTCCTGCGGCGGCGGCGCTTGGACCAGCCGGCGCGCCACCGGCGGCCGCCAGGATACTGAGCGACAGCACCCCACAGCCCCCCGTCAGCAGCGTGGCGAGCACGGCTCGGGTCGCGAACCGGCGTGGCGGGTCAAAGATCGTCATGGGCGAGTCGGTCGCCTCCCGCATGGGCTCATGACCGTTCCCAACACGTTCCGATGACGGTCCTGTGACAGTCTACGCCGTTGTACCCGAATGGCCTCGCGGACAAGAGGTTGAGCCCCTTTTTCCGCGCAAGACCTTCCGCGATTGGGCCAAGACTTGCGTGGCCTGGAAGATCAATTGGAGGCTCCGCAGCGCCTGCTCGGCTGCTCGGGCTCGCGCCAGTCTCTGAAAACCCAGTTGGTGATTCCGATGAACGTTTGTTCGGAACCACAGCAGCAGGCCGCCGTTACCTCTCACGGCGGGAGGGCAACCAATAGGAGAAATCCAATGGCCGCCCACATCTTTGATAATGCTGAACCAAACCAAAGCTACACAAACGACGGCGTCGATGCGCCGCTGTTCGCCGGCCAGCCGGCGATCTACCAGCGACTGCAGGAACGTAAGCGCGGGACACCCTGGCTGCTGGCCGGCGTCGCGGGCGCCGCCCTGCTGATCGGCGGAATCCTCTACCTGACCGCAAAGCCGCACGAGGCAACGGCTCCGCCTTCACCGGTGGCCAGCCAGATTCATGCGAACGCGTCCAGCCAGCAGGCCGCTCAGTCGGCGGCGGTCGCCCAGCAGTCGGCAAATCAGGCCGCAACTGACGCCGCCGCAGCCAAGCCGGCCGCGGTCGTCCCACCAGCTGCCGCCGAGCCAGCCCCGGTTGTCCGACACGCCAACGCCGCGCCTGCGCCGGTCCACACGCGTCGGGTCGCGCAAGCCGCTCCTGCGGTCGTCCAGCAGTCTGTGCAACCGGCCGCCCCGGTGACCACCACCCCGGCCTATCCGCCGGCGGCTGCAAGCGCGCAACCTGCGCCGAGCGCGCCGCCTCTTGCGGTGCCGGCTCCGGCGCCCGCGCCCGCTCCGACAGCGGTCGAGCCATCGGCCAGCCCGCCGGCCGAAGCGGCCCCGGCCCAGCCTCCCCAGTCCTGACCGACTGAATTGCGATCCGCCCGCCCGGAGCCTGTTCCGGCGGGCGGCGTCGCGTCGGCCTCGGCCGTGGGCGGCCGAAGGGCGGCTCCCTGGTCAACGGGAGCCGCCCACCGCCCGGAACTCCCGGCGCAGCCTCCCGTTTCCTGCGGCAACAAACAGTCTCCCATGGAGGACGCCGTGACCAACAATGCCCTGGACCCGCAACCCGACGTGAGGGTGACCGAGGTTCGCACCGTGCGGCGCGAAGGCGACGGCCGCACTCTCTGGATCGTCCTCGGCCTGGTGGCGGTCGTGGCCATCATCGCCCTGGTCTTGGTGTTCAATCAGAACAGCGGACAGGTCGGCCAGCAGGCCGCGCTCAACCAGGCCGTGGCCCAGCAACAGACCGTCGACGCCGCCAGCCAGGCCGGCGCGTCGGCCAACTCCGCCGCCCTCGCAGCGGGGCAGGCCGCCAGCGCCGCCGGAGACGCCGCCACGCGGGCGACCCAGTCCGCGGCCCAGTCGGCCGCCAACTCCGCCAAGACGACGACCGCCGACACAGCCCAGCCCGAGCCGGGCGACGCACCGGCCCAACAGTAGGCGCGCCTGACGCTGCCCGGATGACGCTGATCGAGCTTGTCGGCACGGCGGCCGGCCTCTGTTCGATGGCCAGCTTCGTTCCACAGATCGTCAAGATCGTTCGCGACCGGGACGCCGAAGGGGTGTCCCTGCGCATGTACCTGGTGACGGTCACTGGTTTCGTGCTGTGGATCGCCTACGGGCTGTTGCTGGGCAGCTGGCCTGTGTGGGTCTCCAACGGCGTGAATCTGGCTCTGGCCAGCGCCATCCTGCTGCTCAAACTGCGCTATCCGGGCTCGCCGATGACGTCGCCGAGGGTTGACTCCCGCGCTCCCGACCGCAAAACCGCCTCCCACACTTGACCCAAGCCGTCGAAATCAGCGGGAGCAATACGTATGGCCCTTCGAGTCGCCATCAATGGATTTGGCCGGATCGGCCGGTTGATCCTGCGCTCGATCTTCGAGTACGGCCGCCGCGACATCGAAGTGGTCGCCATCAATGACCTGGGGCCGATCGAGACCAACGCGCATCTTCTGCGCTTCGACTCGACCCACGGGCGCTTCCCTGGCCCGATAACCGTCAGCGGCGACATCCTCGACGCGGGCCTGGGCCCGATCAAGTGCACCTCCATCCGCAATCCCGGGGAGCTGCCGCACAAGGACCTGGGCATCGACATTGCGCTGGAGTGCGTCGGCATCTTCACGTCCAAGGCCGCCGCGTCGGCGCACCTGACCGCCGGCGCCAGGCGGGTGCTGATCTCGGCCCCCGCCGAGGGCGTCGACAAGACGATCGTTTTCGGGGTCAACCACGAAAGCCTGACGGCCGACGACATCGTGGTCTCCAACGCGTCCTGCACCACCAACTGCCTGGCCCCGGTGGCCAAGGTGCTGCACGAACTCTGCGGCATCGAGCGCGGCTACATGACCACCATCCACTCCTACACCAACGACCAGCCCTCACTGGATCAGCTGCACAAGGACCTCTACCGCGGCCGCGGCGCGGCGCAGTCGATGATCCCCACCAGCACCGGCGCGGCCAAGGCGCTGGGCCTGGTGCTGCCGGAACTCGCCGGCAAGCTCGACGGATCGTCGATGCGCGTGCCGACGGCGAACGTCTCGGTGATCGACCTCAAGATCGTCCCCAGCCGCGACGTCACCAAGGAAGAGATCAACGACGCCATGCGCGCCGCCGCCGAGGGCGCCCTGCGCGGCGTCCTGGCCGTCGAGGACGCGCCGCTGGTCTCCAGCGACTTCAACCACGTGGCCGCCTCGTCCACCTTCGCCACGCCCCAGACCCAGGTGATCGAGGGCAAGCTGGCCCGGGTGGTCTCGTGGTACGACAACGAGTGGGGCTTCTCGACCCGCATGGCCGACACGGCCCTGGCCATGGGCAAGCTGCTTTAGAGCGAGCTGACCATGGCTTTCCGCACCCTTGACGACGCCGACGCCAAGGGCCGCCGCGCCCTCCTCCGTGTGGACTTCAACGTGCCGGTGGAGGACGGGAAGGTCACCGACGACACCCGCCTGCGCGCCGCCCTGCCCACGATTCAGGACCTGAGGTCCAGGGGCGCGAAGGTCGTGCTGCTCTCGCACTTCGACCGGCCCAAGGGGAAACGTGTTCCCTCCATGAGCCTCGCCTTCCTGGTCGAGCCCCTGTCGGCGCTGATCGGAGCGCCCGTGGCGTTCGCCGACGACTGCATCGGCGATGACGCCTTGAAGGCCGTGGCCGCGATGAAGGAGGGCGACGTCCTGCTGCTGGAGAACCTGCGCTTCCATGCCGGCGAGGAGGCCAACGATCCGGCCTTCGCCAAAGCGCTGGCCGCGCTGGGCGATCTTTACGTCAACGACGCGTTCTCGGCCGCGCACCGGGCGCACGCCTCCACCGAGGGCTTGGCGCATTTGCTGCCGGCCTACGCTGGCCGCTCCATGCAGCGCGAGCTGGAGCATCTGGAGAAGGCGCTGGGTTCGCCCGCACGGCCTGTGATGGGCATCGTCGGTGGGGCCAAGGTCTCCACCAAGCTCGACCTGCTGAACAACCTGGTGGGCAAGCTGCAGGTGCTGGCGATCGGCGGCGGCATGGCCAACACCTTCCGCTTCGCCCAGGGCTATGACATCGGCGCGTCCCTCTGCGAGAAGGAGATGGCCGACACCGCCCGCGAGATCCTCGACAAAGCGAAGGCCGGCGGCTGCCACATTCTGCTGCCGACCGACGTGGTGGTCGCCGAGAAGCTGGAGCCCGGCGCGCCCAGCCACGTCGCCGATATCGGCAAGATCGGCGCCCAGGAGAAGATCTTCGACGTCGGGCCCAACACCCTCGCCCAGATCCTCGACGCCATGGACACATGCCGCACCCTGGTCTGGAACGGACCGCTCGGCGTGTTCGAGGTTCCCCCGTTTGACAAAGGCACCATCGACTCCGCCCGCCACGCCGCTGTGCTGGCCAAGGCGGGCAGGCTGATCGCGGTCGCCGGCGGGGGCGACCCGGTGGCGGCGCTCAACGCGGCTGGGGTGACAGGGGACTTCACCTTCGTTTCGACGGCAGGCGGCGCCTTTCTTGAATGGATGGAGGGGAAGACCCTTCCAGGTGTCGCAGCCTTGGACACATGATGACGACCTGACGCCGACGCCCTTGGGGGGCCCGGCCGACCAGCGGGAGAGCGAAGTGGCGCGTATTACCCTCAGGCAGTTGCTGGACCACGCGGCCGAGCACGACTACGGCCTGCCGGCGTTCAACATCAACAACATGGAACAGGGACTGGCCATCATGGAGGCGGCCGAGGCGGTGAACGCCCCGGTGATCATCCAGGCCTCCCGCGGCGCGCGGCAGTACGCCAACGACGTGGTGCTGGCCAAGCTGATCGACGCCCTGGTCGACCTCTATCCGCACATCCCGGTGTGCATGCACCAGGACCACGGCAACTCCGAACCCACCTGCGCCACCGCCATCCAGCACGGCTTCACCAGCGTGATGATGGACGGCACGCTGAAGGCCGACGGCAAGACCCCCGCCGACTACGACTACAATGTCGCGATCACCGAGCGCGTGGCCAACATGGCGCACTGGGCCGGCG
>FTFP01000659.1_pt1 | contig 14995 bp, 7 predicted proteins | sample 1640421 | NCBI WGS metagenome assembly FTFP01 (sample SAMEA3914814, study PRJEB12502) | metagenome | biome: forest; material: soil | place: USA | collected 2011-09-16 | depth 0.1 m | reverse complement strand
GGCATCGCCGGTCCTGGGGTCCTCAGCCAGTACATCCAGGCGGACTCGCACAAGATCGAAAGCTTCTACAACGCCCTGCCGCCCGCAGACATTTACAACGCCGACCCGAACGGGACCCAGCCTGCGGGCTGCGCCGGCCTGCTGAACTGCAATCACTACGGCCCGAACGAAAGCTTCGTCTTCAACGAGAAGACCTGGGCCGGCTACATGATGGGCAAGTTCGAGGGCGACAGCTGGCGCGGCAACATCGGGGTCAGGGTCGTTCGCACCCGCGACCATTCGGTGGCCAACACCGTCGGCGTGGCCTCGACGACTCCTGGCGCCATTCCCAACCCGTTCGGCTTCTATGTCCCGACGGCGTCGACCAAGACCTATACGGACATCCTGCCCAGCGCGAACTTCGCGTTCGATCTCAGGCAAGACCTGGTGTTCCGCGCGGCCGCCGGACGGGTGGTGGCGCGGCCCGACTACGCCCAGATGGTCGGCTTCACCGCCCTGACCGACTCCCTGCTCACCGGCAACGGCGGCAACCCCAACCTCGACCCCTATCGGGCGACGCAGTTCGACGGGTCGCTGGAGTGGTACTTCGCCAAGCAGTCCCTGCTGGCGGTGGACCTCTTCTACAAGGACGTCTCGACCTACATCGTCTCCAGGGCGGTGACCGAGCGCCACACCCTGGCGGCCAGCGCCACGCTGCCGGGCGGGGGTCCTGACCCGCGGATCGCCAACCCGGCCAACCACTGCGTGATGCAGGCGGTCAGCCTCTACACCTGTGACTATGTGGTCGGCCGGCCAGTGAACGCCGCCGGCGGCGTGGTCGACGGCCTGGAGGTCAACTACCAGCAGCCTCTGTGGAACGGCTTCGGGGTGCAGGCCAACTACACCTATACCCATGCCTCCTCGCAGAGCGGCGTGCCCATTCCCTCCACCTCCAAGCACGCCTTCAACGCCACGGGCTACTACGAAAACCGCATGTTCAGCGCGCGGGTGTCGTACAACTACCGTTCGGCCTATTTCATCGACTACGACTCCGAACGGGCCAACCGGCCGCTCTACTCGGGCAAGATCGGCGACCTTGACGCCTCGGTCGATGTCAACGTCACCAAGAATGTGTCGCTGACGTTCGACGTCCAGAACATCCTGGATACGACGCTGCACGAGTACTACGATAACAACGCGAACGAGCCGGCCCGGATCTACAAGAACGGCCGTATGTTCTTCATTGGAGCGCGGGCGAAGTTCTAGCAACGGATGGAGTGCGCCGGTCCCGCGCGCCGGGACCGGCCCTTCGACCGGTCATTCCTCCCTAAAACTTGGCGGAGCGGCGTGCTGCTCCGCTATTCTGTTTTCTGGGGCGGCGCGGAGGGCGTTGGACAGGCGCGATGCCGATCATTCGGACAAGCCTCGGCTTAGTGGTGCTGGCGGCCTTGGCGATCTGCGTCGTCACGGCGGCCACGGCTTCGGCCGCAGCGCTGACCATCATCCCAGCCCCCCTTAGCGTGACGCCGATGGCCGGCGGCCTGGAAGTGCCGGCTGGAGCCATGGTCGCTGTTCCAGGCGGCGACACCGCGGCGCGTTTTGCGGCGACGGAGCTGATCTCAAGAGTCGCCGAGGCCGGCGGGCCCCGTCTCACCTTCGCAAAGGCCGGTGCGCCAGCGCTCATCGTGTTTCGGAGGGCTGGAACGACGGGCCCCGAAGAGTACGCCATCGATGTGGGTCAGGATCGGGTGGTGGTCAGCGCCGCCAGCGACGCGGGCCTGCTCTACGGCGCGGTCAGTCTCTGGCAGATGCTCACCGACCAGAGTTCGACGCCTGAGCGGGCGCATCTCGACGCCGTCGCCGTGACGGACCGTCCGCGCTTCGCCTGGCGAGGCCTGTTGCTGGATTCGGCAAGGCACTACCAGTCGGTCGAGTTCATCCAACGGCTGGTCGACTGGATGGCGTTGCACAAGCTCAATGTCCTGCAATGGCACCTGACTGATGATCAGGCCTGGCGCCTGCAGATCCGCAAATATCCGAAGCTCACGTCCGAGGGCGCCTGGCGCATTCCGGCCGGGGTAGAGCCGGGAACCGGACGCCCCAAGCCCTATGGAGGCCTCTACACCCAGGCCCAGGTCAGGGCGGTCGTCGCCTATGCCCAGGCGCGCAATGTCACGATCGTGCCGGAGATCGAGATGCCGGGTCACGCGCTATCGGCCATGCTGGCCTACCCGCAGCTTTCCGCCAGCGGCCCGCCGCCCCGGCGCGTCCAGAGCGACTGGGGCATATTCCCGTACATCTACAACTACGACGAGGCGACGATCGGGTTCCTCCAGGACGTGCTCGGCGAGGTGATGGAGCTCTTTCCCAGCCGCTACATCGCCATCGGCGGCGACGAGGCGGTGAAGGACCAGTGGAAGGCCTCCCCGGCGATCCAGGCCCAGATCAAGGCGCTGGGCCTCGCCAACGAGGACGCCTTGCAGAGCCGCTTCACCCAGCGGATCGAAGCCTTCCTGGAGGCGCATGGCCGCCGTGTCCTGGGCTGGGACGACATCCTCGCGGGCGGCTTGCCCGCCGAGGCGACCGTGACCTCGTGGCATGGGCCCGACGGGGCGGTGGCGGCTGTCAGGGCCGGCCACGACGTGATCATGGCCACCGATCCGATCCTCTACTTCGACCACCGCCAGACCGATCTGCCCGGCGAACCGCCCGGCCGCGGGATCGTCGTCAGCCTTCGCGACGTCTACGGGTTTGAGCCCGCGCCGGCGGCGCTGACTGATCAAGAGCGCGGCCACATCCTTGGCCTGCAGGCCAACCTCTGGACTGAGCACATCACCACCGAAGACCGGCTCCAGGCCATGGCCTTCCCGCGCGCGGCCGCGGTGGCTGAGGTCGGCTGGTCGGCGCCGGAGCGCAAGGACTGGGCGAGCTTCACGGCCCGGCTCCCGGCGGCGTTCCGGCGCTATCGGGCGATCGGGCTGAAGGCCGACGAGGGCGCTCTGGACGTCCGCATGGACGTCGCCGCCGACCGCGCCCTGGGCCGGGCCACGGTTTCGATGTCCAACCAGCTGGCCCTTGGTCAGATCCGCTACACGACCGACGGTTCCAGCCCCGGCCCGGAGTCGCCCACATTCACAGGTCCAGTGGCGGTCAGCCTTCCCGCCCGCGTGCGCGCCGCGACCTTTGACGGCGCCGAGCGGCTCTCGGCCGAGGTGGACCTGCCGCTGGACGGGCGTACGACGCGCCAACGGAGCAGCAGGCAGCTGACGCTGTGCACCAACAAAGTCGCTCTTATCCTTGAGGGCAGCGGCGCGGCGGGCAGCGATCGGGCCCGCTATCTGGTCGACATCCTCAATCCGTGCTGGATCTATCCAGGCGAAGACCTGACCGGGGTGTCAGGGCTGACGGTGGGCGTGGGCCGGCTGCCGTTCAATTTCCAGCTGGGCGCCGATCGGTCCAAGATCGCGCTGCATCCGCCCTATACCCAGGATGGCGAGCTGGAGGTGCGCATCGACAGCTGCACGGGCGACCTCCTGGCCAGTATCCCCCTCACGCCCGCCACCCTGTCGCCGGGGGTGACCGCCCTCAGCGTGGCGATCCCGCCTCGCGGCGGCAAGCACGACCTGTGCCTCACCTTCTCGGCCAGGGATCTGGACCCGTTGTGGGCCATCGACTGGGCGCGCCTGGACACGGGGGCCGCGGTCCCGGCGCTCCTGGCGGCCCGGTAGCGGAAGGAGCCCAGCCTTTGCCCAACGTCATCCTGAAAGCGCCGCTGCAGGGCTGGGTCTGCGGCCTGGACGAGGCGCCCGACCCGGTGTTCTCCGACCGGATCCTGGGCGACGGGCTGGCCATCGATCCGACCGCCGGCCGGCTGCACGCGCCCTGCGACGGTGTCGTTTCGCACCTGGCGCCCACCGGGCATGCCGTCGGCCTGCGCACCATCGATGGCGCCGAGATCCTGATGCATATCGGGCTGGAGACCATGGCCCTCGGCGGAGAGGGGTTCACGACCCAAGTGACGGTCGGTCAGGCCGTCGTGGCCGGTCAGTTGCTGATCAGCTTCGACCTCGACCTGCTGGCCCGACGGGCGAAGAGCCTGCTGACCCCCATCATCATCGCCAACGGCGAAGCCTTCACGATTGTCCGCCGCGCCGGAGACGGGCTGGTCGAGGTGGGCGACGAGCTGATGGCCCTTGCGCCAGTGGGGCAGGGCGCAGCCGACGCGCCCGCGGTGGAGGCCCAGGCTGTCACGCGCACCATCACCGTGCCGTTGGCGCACGGGCTGCACGCCCGACCCGCGGCGCTGGTGGCGGCTGAAGCCCGCCGCTGGAAGGCCGAGACCGCCATCCTGGCCGGGGACCGCCGGGCCAATGCACGCAGCCCGGTGGCGGTGATGGCCCTGGGGATCGGTCATGGCGACACGCTGACCCTGTCGGCCAAGGGCGCGGACGCTGAGGCGGCCGTGGCCGCGCTGGCGGACCTGATCGAGCACGGGATCGCCGAGACGCCTCCAGCGATTCCGGAGCCCAGTCCGTCGCCGCCCGCGGTCAGCGCAGACGCCCGTCACATCGCCGGCGCTCCGGCGGCTCCCGGGCTGGCCATCGGATCGGCGGTGCGTCTGGTGGACCCCGAGGTGAGCGTGAACACTGTTTCAGCGGGGGCGGCCGCCGAGACGCTGGCGCTCGACGCGGCCTTGCGGGCGGTGGCCGGGCGGGTCAATGCGAACGCCGGGCGCGGTTCGGCAGAGCAGCGGGCCATCATGGCCGCACACGCGGCTTTCCTGGACGATCCCGAGCTGACCCAGGCCGCCAGGGCCGCCATCGGCCGCGGTGACAGCGCCGGGGTCGCCTGGCGGGACGCCGTCCAGTCCTATGTGACTCAGCTGCGGGGCCTGGGCGACGAGCGCCTGGCCGCCCGCGCCGCCGACCTGTCGGACCTGGAGCGTCAGGTGTTGCTCGAGCTCAGCGGCGAGGTGCAGTGGGCCCGACCGCTGCCCAACAACGCCATCCTTCTGGCCGACGAATTGCTCCCTTCCCAGCTGGCGGCGCTGGATGCCGGTCGCATCGCCGGCCTCTGCACGGCGCGGGGCGGACCGACGTCGCACGTCGCGATCCTTGCCGCCGCGATGAACGTGCCCGCGGTCGTCGCCGCCGGACCGGGCGTCCTGGCGATCGAGGACGGGGCGCTGCTGATCCTGGACGGCGACGCGGGACTGCTCACCGTGGCGGCGCGTCCGGCCGAGATCGAGGCAGCCCAGACGCGCCTTGCCGAGCGGCAGGCGAGGCGGGCCGACGCCAGGCTGGCTGCACGGGCGCCGGCGCGGATGGCGGACGGGACCCGCATCGAAGTCTTCGCCAACCTCGCCTCTCCGGCCGAGGCCGCCGGCGCGGTGGAGGCCGGGGCCGAGGGCTGCGGCCTGCTGCGCACCGAATTCCTGTTCCTGGACCGGCAGTCCGCGCCCGACGAGGCCGAGCAGGCCGCTCAGTACCAGGCGATCGCCTCGGGCCTGGATGGCCGCCCGTTGGTCGTCCGTACCCTGGACGTCGGCGGCGACAAGCCGGTTGCCTACCTCCCCATTCCGGCAGAGGAGAACCCGGCCCTCGGCTTGCGCGGGGTGCGTGTGGGCCTGTGGCGGCCGCAGATCCTGGCCGAGCAACTGCGCGCGATCCTGAAGGTCGAGCCGCGCGGCCAGTGCCGCATCATGATCCCGATGGTGTCGAGCGTCTCGGAGCTGATCCGCGTCCGCGCTCTTCTCGACGAGGTGCGCGCCGAGCTCGGAATGAACGAGGCGGTCCAGCTGGGCGCCATGATCGAGACGCCGGCCGCGGCGGTGACCGCCGACCTGATCGCGTCCGAGGCCGACTTCCTTTCCATCGGCACCAATGACCTGGCGCAGTACGCCCTGGCGATGGACCGGGGCAATCCAGCCCTCGCCGCCGAGGTCGACGCTCTGCATCCGGCCGTGCTGCGCCTGATCGGCGAGGCGGCGAGGGGCGGGCGCGCCCGTGACCGGAGCGTTTCCGTTTGCGGCGGACTGGCCTCGGACCTCGCAGCCGCGCCCATCCTGATCGGTCTTGGCGTCGGCTCGCTTTCGGCGGCGCCGGGGATCATCCCGGAGCTGAAGGCCCTGATCCGCACCTTGACGATGGAAGCCTGCCGCGACCTGGCGTCCCGGGCGCTCATCCAGACGTCGGCCCAGGCCGTGCGCGCCCTTTGCCTGATCGAGTCAAAGGCCACTCTCCAGAAGGGAGCCGTGTCATGATCCGCCTCAGCCTCTCGTCGCTGCAGCCGCTGGGCCGGGCCCTGATGCTGCCGATCGCGGTCCTGCCGGTGGCGGGCCTGCTGCTGCGCCTGGGGCAGGGCGATATCCCGATGATCGGCGCCGCGGCGCCGATGATGGCGGCGGCGGGCGGAGCAATCTTTTCGAACCTCGGCCTGCTGTTCGCCATCGGCGTCGCGGTGGGGTTCGCCAAGGACGGCAACGGCGCCGCCGGACTGGCCGGCGTGGTCTGCTTCCTGGTGGCCTCCAACGGGGCCCAGGCGCTGATCTCGGCCCCGCCCGAGGCGCTGGTCGGCATGACCGGCAAGGCGCACGACCTGGCGGCCGCGGCGTTCAAGGCCGGGATCGTCGGCAGGCTGGGCGTGCCGTTGGGGATTCTGTCGGGGTCGATCGCGGGCGGCCTCTACAACCGCTATGGCGCGATCAAATTGCCGGACTATCTCGCCTTCTTCGGGGGCCGCAGGTTCGTGCCGATCGTCAGCGGGCTCGCCGGCGTGGGCCTGGCGCTGGTCTTCGGCCTGGGGTGGAGCTCGCTGAACCAGGGCGTGGAGTCTCTGAGCCGCGCCGTCGTCGCCGCCGGACCGGCGGGCCTTTTCGTCTATGGCGTGCTCAACCGGCTGCTGATCGTCACGGGCCTGCATCACATCCTGAACAACATCGCCTGGTTCATCGTCGGCGACTTCCACGGGGCCAGCGGGGACCTCAACCGCTTCTTCGCCGGCGACCCGCACGCCGGGGCGTTCATGTCCGGCTTCTTCCCGGTGATGATGTTCGGCCTGCCGGCGGCGTGCCTGGCCATGTTCCACACCGCCAAGCCGGAGCGGCGCGCCCAGGTGGGCGGGATGCTGCTGTCCCTGGCGCTCACCGCCATCCTGACCGGCGTGACCGAGCCAATCGAGTTCAGCTTCATGTTCCTGGCGCCGTCGCTCTACGCGGTGCACGCGGTGCTGACCGGGGCGGCCATGACCCTGATGGATTTCCTGAACGTGAAGCTGGGCTTCAGCTTCTCGGCCGGCCTGTTCGACTACCTGCTGAACTTCAACAAGGCGACCCGGCCGCTGCTGCTGATCCCGGTGGGGCTGGTCTATTTCGGCCTCTACTACGGCATCTTCCGCGCGGTCATCCTTCGCTTCGACCTGAAGACGCCGGGCCGCGAGGACGAGCCCGTCGTCGTCGCCGTCGCCGCTTCGGCGGGGGACCGTGCAAGGGGCTTCGTCACCGCCCTTGGGGGCGCCGGCAACCTGGTTTCGGTGGATGCGTGCACAACACGGCTCAGGTTAGTGGTGACTGACCAGAGCGCGGTAGACGAGGCGGCGCTGAAGGCGCTGGGTTCCCGCGGCGTGATCCGCCCCTCGCCACGGGACCTGCAGGTGGTCGTCGGCCCCATCGCCGACGAGGTGGCCCGCGAGATCCGCGCCGCGCTGGGGGAGCCGCCCAAGCCGGTCCGCTCGGTTGTCCTATCCGGCCAGGCTCTGCTGGCGGCGCTCGGAGGTGGCGGCAATGTGCGCGAGGCCCAGTCCGCTTCCAGCCGCATCCGCGCCACGGTGGCGGACCCTGCCAAGGTCGATGAGGCTGCTCTGCGCTCGCTCGGCGTCCGCGCCCTCGCGCGGCCGGCGGCGGACAGTGTGCACGTGGTGCTGGGGCCGGACGCCGAGGCGGTCGCCGCCGAGCTGAACCGCCTGTTGCCGGCGCGGACCTGAGGGAGTTTCGAGCATGGCCGGGCAGATCGACGACATCCTCATCGTGGGCGGCGGCACCGCAGGCTGGATGGCCGCGGCCTATCTGGCGCGCAAGCTGGGCGCGGACCGGCCGGGCGGGGTCAGGATCACCCTGATCGAGTCCAGCGAGATCGGCATCATCGGGGTGGGCGAGGGGACCATTCCCACCATCCAGACCACCCTGCGCAACATCGGCGTGGACGAGGCCCGGTTCATGCGCGGCGCCGATGCCGCCTTCAAGCAGGGCATAAAGTTCGTCGACTGGGCCCAGGCGCCGGTCGGTGGCCGCCACCAGCACTACTACCACTCCTTCACTCGCCCCTATGAGGTGGCCGGCCAGGACCTTGCCCCCTACTGGATGCTGGGCTGCGCCGGCGACGTGCGCTTTTCCCAGGCCGTCACCCTGCAGGACAATCTCTGCGAGGCCGGGCGCGGCCCCAAGCTGATCACCGATCCGCAGTATTCCAGCCCCATGGGCTACGCCTACCACTTCGACGCCGCCAAGCTGGCGGCGCTGATGAAGGAGGTCGGCAAGGAGCTCGGTGTCCGCCACCTCCTCGGCAACGTCGAGACGGTGGAACTGGACGAGACCGGCGCCATCGCCCGAGTGATCACCCGCGAGCACGGCGCCCTGACAGCGGGCCTCTACATCGACTGCACGGGCTTTGCCGCCGCCCTGATCGAGAAGGCGCTGGGTTCACCCTGGATCGACGATAGCGACACCCTGTTCGTGGACCGGGCCCTGGCCATGCAGGTCCCCTACGACCGGCCCGACACGCCGGTGGCCAGCGCCACTATCTCGACGGCTCATGAGGCCGGCTGGACCTGGGACATCGGCCTGCCGCAGCGCCGCGGCATCGGCTACGTCTATTCCAGCCATCACACCGACGACACCCGCGCCGAAGAGGTGCTGCGCGCCTACATCGGCCCGGTGTCCGAGAATCTGACTCCGAGGATGCTGAAGCTCCGGATCGGACACCGCCAGCGGCCGTGGGTAAAGAACTGCGTGGCGATAGGCCTGTCCGGCGGCTTCCTCGAGCCGCTGGAATCCACGGGCATCATGCTGATCGAGGCAGCGATCTGGATGATCGGGCGGCTGTTCCCGCGCTCGGGTGAACTCGAGACGACCGCGGCCCTGTTCAACCACGCGATGGCCGAGCGCTATCGCGGGGCGGTCGACTTCATCAAACTGCACTATTGCATCACGCGCCGCACCGACAACGACTTCTGGATCGACAACTCCCGGCCCGAGAGCATTCCCGACAGCCTGAGGTCCAGGTTGGAAATGTGGGGGGACCGGGCGCCCGATCCGTTCGATTTCCCGACCGTCCACGACAGCTTCGAGAGCTTCAACTACCAGTACATCCTCTACGGCATGGGCTATCCCACCAATCTCGAAGCAAACCGGGCCCTCTACCCGATGACCGACCAGGCCACCCGCGAGTTCCAGCGCATCCGCGAGGGCGCGCGCCGGGCGGTAGCCGGCATGCCCGATCACCGGGCCCTGCTGGACGAGGTCTACCAGCACGGCTTCAGGGAAGCGGCCCGTGCCTGAGCCGATCGACCATATCCTGATCATCGGGGGCGGGACGGCTGGCTGGCTGACGGCCGCTTACCTGGCGCGGCGCCTCGGGACCAACCGTCCGGACGGGGTGAAGATCAGCCTGATCGAGTCCAGCGAGATCGGCATCATCGGGGTGGGCGAGGGGACCTTCCCCACCATCCAGACCACCATGCGCGCGATCGGCGTCGACGAGGCCGACTTCATGCGCGGCGCCAACGCCACTTTCAAGCAGGGCATCCGCTTCGTCGACTGGGCCGAGGCGCCGAGGGCGGGGCGCAGTCGCCACTACTATCACCCCTTCGCCAACCCGCGCCTGCTGAACGGCGGGGTGGACCTGGCTCCCTATTGGCTGCTGGCCAAGGGCAAAGGGTCGCTGGCGGACGCTGTCACGCTGCAGGAAAAGGTCTGCGACGCCGGCAAGGCTCCGAAACGGATCGACGATCCGCAGTACGGCGGGCCCATGGCCTATGCCTACCACTTCGACGCCGCCAGGCTCGCGAGCTTCCTGAAGGACGTCGCCACCGCGCTGGGGGTCCGGCGCCTGCTGGGCAACGTGCAGGCGGTGAATCTCGACGAGGCCGGCGCCATCGCCTCTCTGTCCACCCCTGAGCACGGCGAGCTGACGGCCGGTCTCTACATCGACTGCACCGGGTTCGCCGGCGCGCTGATCGGCAAGGCCCTCGGCGCCGGCTGGACGGACTGCGGCGACACGCTGTTCGCGGACCGGGCGCTAGCCATGCAGGTCCCCTACGATCGGCCCGACGCACCGATCGCCACCACCACGGTATCGACCGCGCATGAAGCGGGCTGGACCTGGGACATCGCCCTGCCGGAGCGCCGCGGCATCGGCTACGTCTATTCCAGCCGCCACACCGACGACGCCCGCGCCGAAGAGGTGCTCCGCGGCTACATCGGGCCCGCCGCCAAGGACCTGACGCCGCGCCAGCTGAAGCTGAGGGTGGGGTATCGCGAGACGCCCTGGGTGAAGAACTGCGTCGCCATCGGACTTTCAGGCGGTTTCCTGGAGCCTCTGGAAAGCACCGGCATCGTGCTGATCGAGGCTGCGGCCTATCAGCTGGCCAAGGCCTTCCCGCGCTCTGGTGCGCTCGAGGCGCCGGCGCGGCTGTTCAACCGCGCCATGACCGACCGGTACCGGCGCGCCATCGACTTCCTGAAGCTGCACTATTGCCTTAGCCGGCGCACCGACAACGCCTTCTGGACCGACAACGCAGACCCGGCGAGTATTCCTGAGAGCCTGCGGGACCTGCTGGCGATGTGGCGGGACCGGCCGCCCAACGCCTTCGATTTCCCCAGCCTGCACGAGAGCTTCAAGTGGTTCAATTATCAGTACGTGCTCTACGGCATGGGCTTTGAGAGCGACCTTTCCGCCAACCGATCGGCCTATCCTCATGGGGCCCTGGCGGCGCAGGAGTTCCAGAAGGTGCAGCAGGCCTCCCATCGGGCGGTCGCCGCCCTGCCCAGCCACCGCAGCCTGCTAGACGAGGTCTATCGCAACGGCTTCCGCTCGCCGGCCCCCGCCGAGACCGCGATGGACGGCGTGGAGGCGCTGGAGCGATGAGCGCGCCGGAGTCCGTGAGCGATCCCGACTACGGCTTCCTGCCCCCGGACCAGGTGAAGGTCGAGGTGCTGCGGTTCGGAACGGAAGGCGAGCCGGTGCTGGTGATCGACGAGGTCATGGGGCGCCCCGAGCAGCTGATCGACCATGCCGCCCGGCATGCGGGCTTCTCGCCGCTGAAGCCGGCTGAAAACTTCTATCCGGGCCTGCGCGCGCCGGCGCCGGCCGACTATGTGCAGGGGCTCTACCGCACCATCGCGCCGATCCTGGCGCGCGCTTTCGGCCACGAAGCCAATAGCCCGGCCTCGATCACCTGCGCCCTGTCGATGGTGACCCTGCCGCCGCAGCAGCTGAACCTCGCCCAGCGCCTGCCGCACTACGACGCCTCCGAAGCCCGGGAGATCGCCGTGCTGCATTACCTGTGCGACGCCACGCACGGCGGGACGGCCTTCTATCGCCATCGCGCCACCGGCTTCGAAACCATCGATGAGGCCCGCCTTGAGCGCTATCTGGCCGTGCTGAACGCCGAGCTGAAGCGACATGGGCCACCGCCGGCTCGCTACGTCTCGGGGTCCACGCCCGTGCACGAGGAGATCGGACGCGTCGAGGCCAGGATGAACCGCCTGATCGCCTATCGCGGCCGGACCCTCCACTCCGGGCTGATCCCGAATCCGCAGGGCCTCTCGTCCGATCCGCTGACGGGACGGCTGACGGCCAACACCTTCGTCACCATCGGTTGATCCGGGAGATCCGAATGAAACGGGCCCTACTGGCGCTTGTCGCGACCTTGGCGTCGTCCTCGGCCTGGGCGGCGCGCGCCCCGGCGCCGGTGCTGCCTGCGGGCGCGGTGATCGCCTTCACGCCCGCCACCGACTGCGCCAGGCTTGCGGGCGGTTGGGCGGAGTACAAGGACGCCGAAGGCCGGGTGATCGTCGGCATGGCGACGGGCGTGCCGGCCGCCAGCCCCCCACCGGTGCAGCCGGACTACTGGACCCGTGGCGTGACGCTGAAGCCGGAGATGCTGCCCAAGGCGCCGGTGACGGGCGCCGGCCAGCTGGTGGTCACGACGCCGGAGGTTCCCGTGAACGCCGAGGCCTTGGCGGGCGGCAAGTCTGCCTTCTTCAGCGAAGCGCCGACGCTGCGGCTGTTCGGCTATCAGGTCTCGCCGCCGCGGCAGGGCGGAGCGGAAGCCCTGGCCGTGGGCTATGGCTCGCCCGGCGTGGTCGGCCGCGACGCTCCGGATCCCGCGCCGGTGACACCGCCGTTCGTCGCCCTTCGGTATTGTGTGAAAACCTAGAGATAGAAGTCGCCGGCCTGCAGGCTGGCGAGGCCCAGCGCCTTGAACTGGAAGTCGGCCACGCCGTCTCCGTCGATATCGCCGGCGACGATCAGATCCGGGCCGGACTGGACGTAATGCAACTGGCCCGGCTGGCCGGTGAACGCGCCCGCCCCCAGCCAGGTGAAGGCCTGGTCGCCGGCGAGGACCGGATTGGCGTCAATGGTCGTGAGCCTGATCTTGTCGCCATCCGTGCGACTGAAGTCGGTGACCACATCTTCCTGTCCGGGCGGTCCGAAGTCAGAGACGGCCGCGAAGATGAAGGTGTCGGCGCCCGTGCCTCCGGCCAGGGTGTCCGATCCGGTCCCGCGGGGTATGCTGTCGGCGCCGCCGTTGCCAACCAGCAGATCGTTGCCGACGCCGCCGTTCAGGGAGTCGCCGCCGGCGCCGCCGATCAGCGTATCGTCGCCGCCCTGGCCGCTGACCAGCTGGGTGTTGGACCGGGCCGAGAAGTCGAGCTGGTCATTGCCTGCGCCGCCGAAGGTATAGGTCGAGCTCATGGCCGAGACGGTGACATTGACCGTCCCGGGCGTCGTCGCTTGCCCGTCGCTGACGGTGTAGATGAAGCTGTCGGCGCCGCTGTAGCCGACGTTGGGGGTGTAGGTCACGACCCCACCCACGAGTTGCACGGTTCCGTGCGGGTTGGCGCCCATGGCGACGCCGATAACGCTGAGGGCGTCGCCATCAATGTCGCTATCGTTGGCCAGCAAGGCCTGGGTCGTGAACGAGGCTGAGCCGCTGACGGCCGCGGTCGCGCTTTCCCCAACCACTGTGGGCGGGTCATTCACCGGATTGACGTTGAGGATCATCGTCGCGGCATTGGCTGAAGTGTCGGCGCCGCCGCCGGCGGTTCCGCCATCGTCCCTGACCTGGAACGAGAAGTTGGTGTAGCCGGCGCCGTTGGCGTTGGGAGCCGCCGTGAAGGTCAGGTGACCCGCGAGCAGGTCCGCGACGCTGATCGACTGCCCGGCGATGACCGGCGCGCCGTTGAACAGCAGCGTTCCGGCTGACGGCGTGGTGGCGATGATCACGGCCGCGAGGTTGTTCGCGGGGTTGTCCAGCGGGTCGGAGAACTGGAAGTCGGACGGCGCGAACACCTTTGTCGTGTCCTCGTTGAACGTCACCGCAGATGCGCCGGCCGTCGGCGCATCGTTCACCGGACTGACCGTCAGGGTCACGGTGACCGGATCGGATTGCGCCAGGCCATCGGAGGCGCTGTAGGTGAAGCTGTCGACGCCGCTGTAGTTGGCGGAGGGGGTGTAGCTGAACGAGCCGTTGAGGTTCAACGTCACGGTCCCGTGGGCCGGGCCGGTCACGAGCACGGGCGACAGCCAGTCCTTGTCCGCCACGTCCGGGTCTGTGTCGTTGGCCGTCAGCCCCTGGGCGGCGGCGACGTTGAGGACGGCGTCCTCGGTCGCCGTGTAGCTGTCGGCCACCGCCGTCGGCGGCGAATTGGCCAGCTGATAGGCCCGCACATAGTCCACCTGGAACGAACTCGGGAATGGCGTGGTGGAGTCGGGGTCGCTCGCCCAGGGACCGCCCACGGCCTGGTTCAGGATCATGTACATCGGCTGGTGCATGTCCGCGGGCGTGGCGAACCGCGAGGTCTCGACGCCATCAATGTAGTAGACCAGATAGTTGGCGTCCCACTTCAGGCCGTAGGTGTGGAACTGGTCGGGATTGGTCAGGTAGACCGCGTTCAGCGTCGAGCTGGGCTGGCCGGGCGCCCTGGTGTGGATGACGTTGTTGACGGTATTGGGCTCCTTGCCCAGCGCCTCGAAGATGTCGATCTCGTTGGAGAAGCTGTAGTCGGCGGGCGAGAGCCAGAACGCCGGCCACAGGCCGTTTCCGACGTCGCCCTTGGCGCGGATCTCGAAGTAGCCGTACTCCTGGTGGAAGGTTGTCTTCGTGGTCAACAGCCCTGAGGTGTACTGGTAGCCGTACAGCGACGACACGTCGGCCGCCGGAGTGCGATCGGCGGTGATGCTGAGGATCCCGTTGTTGATCGAGAACGGGTTGAGGCCCAGGTCCGTCGTCCCCGTGCCGGTGTAGCCCGGATAGACGTAAATCTCCTTCTCACCGTTCTTGGTCAGGGTGTGCGAGCCCAGGATGTTCTGGCTGCCGAACGAGGTCCACCAGGTGCCGGTGTTGGTGGCCGCGTTGTAGAGGCTGAGGCTGTTGAACTCGTCGTCGAAGGTGGGGGTCAGCCGCGAGGTGTCCATCGGCAGCATGAAGTTCTGCGCCGTGAAGTCCGAGACCTGGTGGTTGCGGAACAGCAGCCCCTCGCCGGTGGCGTAGCTCAGCGCGACGTCCGGCCCGACCTGGGTCAGCGCCGCCTGCACCTGGGCGAAGGTGGTGAAGCCGGAGCCGTCCAGCCGGGCGCGATCGAGATTGGACTTGAAGCCCTGGATGGCGTCGATGCCGCCGCCCTGCTCCATCACGAAGATGTCGATCTCGTTGGAGAAGCTGTAGTCGGCGGGCGAGAGCCAGAACGCCGGCCACAGCCCGTTTCCGACGTAGCCCTTGGCGCGGACCTCGAAGT
>FTFP01000761.1_pt1 | contig 15060 bp, 16 predicted proteins | sample 1640421 | NCBI WGS metagenome assembly FTFP01 (sample SAMEA3914814, study PRJEB12502) | metagenome | biome: forest; material: soil | place: USA | collected 2011-09-16 | depth 0.1 m | reverse complement strand
TGTAGATGTAGAGCCCGCTCGCCGCCTGCGACGCCTCGGTGGTCTGCTCGATTTCGACGTAGGTTCCGGGCGCGATGAGGATCGTAACGCCGCCGTTGGCCGGCGCGGCGTCGATCGCCTGCTGGATGGTGGGGAAGCCGCCCTTGCCGTTGCCGGCGACGCCGCCGCCGAACTTGTCGACCAGGAAGTAGGTCTGGCCGGCGATCACCACCTCCTCGACACCGCTCAGAACGTCGATGTCGGTCCCGTTGGTGACCACCCACTGGCCGTTCTGGATGGCGATGTGCCAGCTGGAGTCGAACCCGGTCGCCGTGTCGATGCCGATGTTGCCGGTCAAGGCGTTGGAGCCCTGCAGGTCGATCAGGACGTCGTTGCCGGACAGTCCGTCCAGCTGGTCGTTGCCGGCCCCTCCGGTGAGGGTGTCGTTGCCGATGTTGCCTTCCAGCAGGTTGTCCCCGGCGTTGCCGGTGAGGTTGCCGGATATGTTGTTGGCGAAGCCGTTGATGTTGGCCGAGCCGGTCAGCACCAGGGTCTGGACGTTGTCGGGCAGGGCGTAGTCGATGCTTGAGAAGACGGTGTTGTTCGAACCGCCCGGCTGCTCGATGACGATGTCCTGGATCGAAGTGACGGTGAACGTGTCGTTGCTGCCCGTCGCCCCTGCAAGCACGTGGCCGTACTGGCTGGCGTGGATGTAGTCGATCTGCATCTGGGCGTTGAACGGCACGCCCTGCACGGGCGCGAAGGCGCCGCCCACCGCCAGGTTGGCCAGCACGTACATCGGTACGTGAAAGTCCGCCGGCGTGGCGCGCTTGAACACCTGGACCCCGTCGAAATACCAGGTGATGAAGTCCGGCTCCCAGTCGACCGAATAGGTGTGGAAGCCCGAAGTGGTGTCGCCGGCGAAGGTGTTCTGGCCGACGGCCGCCGATCCGACGTGGTGCTCGGTGGTCGAGAACACCGAAGGCGTCGCGCCGAACTGCTCGAAGATGTCCAGTTCCGTGGGCGAGGACCCGTCCGTGGGGATCATCCAGAAGGCGGGCCAGGCGCCCTGCACCGCCGGCAGCTGGGCGCGGATCTCGAACACCCCGTAGAGCTGGGAGTGGCTGAATTTCGAGGTGATCAACCCGGAGGTGTAGTGGTAGTTGCCCAGCTGGGCGACCAGCGCCGGATCAGTGTCCGTCGCGGTGATGGTCAGGATGCCGTTGTTGACCGTGAACGGGTTCGGGCCGAAGCCCGGGTCGGTGTAGATCTGCAGCTCGCCGTTGGTGGTCAGGCTGCGCCCGCCGAGCCCGCCTTTGAAGATCGTGCGCCAGGTGCCGCTGGTCCCGTCGTACCAGTTGAAGGTGTTGAACTCGTCGCCGAACACCTGGACCAGGTTGGTGTGATCCAGCTCCAACTGGAACTGGCTGGCGCTGAAGCTGGAGATCTGGACGTTCTTGAAGCCCAGCTTCTCGGTGGGCGACAGCTGCAATCCCACGTCCGCGCCCATCTGGGTCATCGCGGCCTTCACCTGGGCGAAGGAGGTGAAGCCGTAGCCCTGCAGGCGAAGGATGCTGCTCGACGAGAAGTCCGTGATCAGGTCGTTGCCGTTGCCCGCCTGCACGGCGAACGTGTCGTGGCCCTGGACGAACGTTGCGCCCTGGCCGGTGGACGTCACGCCGCCGCCGGTCAGGACATCGTTGCCTGCCCCGCCGTTGATGATCTGGTTGCCGACGTCGCCGACAATGTTGTTGTCGAGGGCGTTGCCGACACCCGTGAGGGCGTGGTCGCCGCCCGATCCGAGGACCGACAGGTTCTCGACATTGTCCGGCAGGACGAAGTTCACGGTCGACTTGACGGTGTCGATTCCCTCGTTGGGGTTCTCGAACACGTGGTCGCCGGACGAGAAGACAATGTAGGTGTCGTCGCCGGCCAGGCCGTACATCTGGTCGTTGCCGCCGCTGCGCAGCGTATCGTTGCCAGGCGTACCGGTTACGGTCGAATTGGGCGCGCCGTTGAAGCCGTTCGGCGCCTTCCCGCTGGAAGGCAGGTTCAGGGCGAGCAGCTCAGCCCAGGTCAACGGGCCAGGCATGACGGCGCTCCCCCGCAGGTCGCAGAACTAAATTCAGCCGCACGGGAACACGCCGGCGCCGTCGGCTCGGGGATCGATACGCTGGTCATGACCACTACCCCCAGATCAGATCGGAACTGCCGCCGCCAGACCCCGCGGCGAAATTCCGGCGCGAATTCAAACTTCTGCACCAAATTCGCCCCTTGCGCGAGCTTGCTCGCACAATAATTGCCTGGCGACCGCCCGGCGCGCGGCGCCCACCGCCGCCCGGGCATGCGTTCCCCGGTGGGGGCCACCCCAGATGTTGGTCATTTCCCTCGCCCAGCCACAACGCGTGGCGCCCGTGTCCCGACCCCGGACGCCCCGCTGCAAACGGGCGTCAATGCCCGTCCGGCACTGCAACGTTCAAAGAGGCGAAAGGTTCGCGGCTGTTTGCCGCATTACCCCGCAGGGAACGGCGGCTTAACTGCAGCCTGTCGTTATGCTCGCTGAGGGCGGCGCCATTGCACCACGGAGCACGTTAGTGAGCCTGTCGTTTCTAGTCGGAGCGATCCTCGGATCCGGGATCGCCATCGTTGCCGGCCGGGCGCCGGCGCAGTGGCTCGTGAACAGGGTCCGCGGCCACCTGGCGAAGGACCGGCGCAAGCCCTGACAGAGGAGGCTCGCACCGGCCTCGCTGGAACTCAGAGCGTCCGCCGGCGGAACACGGCGTGATAGACCAACAGGACGATGATCGCGCCGACGGCCGCGACTCCGATGCTGTACAGGTTGAGACCCGTCACGCCCGAGTGTCCGAACTGGTTGAACAGGAATCCGCCGACGAAAGCGCCGACGACGCCAAGGACGATGTCCATGATGAGGCCTTCGCCGCTGCGATTGACCACCATGCTGCCCAGCCAGCCCGCGATCAGACCTACGATCAGCCACGCCAAGATGCTCATTTTGCTGCTCCAAATCGTCAAGCCACGTCAGTGACTTCGACATGTGGGGCGATAATGCGGGCCGCCGTGCGCAGTTCCTTGGGCCTCGATAATTGACCGCCTGGCGACCCGGAAGATGGAACGTGACCGCGCCCACCTGTCCGGATTAGAGCGAGCGGAGATGCACCCAGAGCACGAGCACCTGCTTCAGGAGATCCGTGGGGCGGCCAAGCCCGCCAGCCATGGCGGCTTCGATCTGGCCGCCTATTCCGGCAGCCCTCACGCCTTTCATGGCCTCTCCGTGCCCGACCGGCGCGCGATCGCCCGCGCCTGGCGCGCAAACCACAAGGCCATGCCGGCGGGCCAGCTGGTCGAGGTGCTGGACAGCCTGTTCGCCGGCGCCTCGCATGACGAGAAGACCGTCGCGACCATGTTGCTGGCCCTGCATAAGACGGCGCGCCAAGAAATGGGGCCCGATAATGTCGACCACTGGCTCGGTCGGCTGGTGGGCTGGGCGGAGGTCGACTCCCTCTGCCAGAACATCTTCACGGCGGAAGAGATGCTCGCCGATTGGCCGGCGTGGGGAGGGCTGATCGAACGGCTGGCGGGGGACGCCAACATCAACAAGCGGCGCGCAGCGCTGGTGCTGCTCGTCGGCCCCGTCCGCTGTTCGGACGACGAGCGGTTCGCGACCCTCGCCCTGGCCAATGTCGAATGGCTGAAGGCCGAGCGCGACATCCTGATCACCAAGGCGGTGTCGTGGCTGCTGCGCTCTCTGATCGCTCGTCACCGCGGGCGGCTCACCGCCTACCTTGAGGAAAACGATCCATCCCTCCCCAGGATCGCGGTGCGCGAAACCCGGGCCAAGCTGCAGACGGGGCGCAAGGGCAAGCTCCGGGTCTGAGGCGCGTCAGTCGCAGCCGGACACCTTGCGGCCGAGCTCGCCGGTATAACCCTGGATCAGGAGCTCGACCGTCTCGCCCTCGTCCTCCGCATCGAAGGCCAGCGACTCGGCCATCTCGATGGCGGCGGAGCGGGACAGGTCGGCCGCGATCGGCCTCCCGTCCTTGAACACGGTCCAGACGCCGTCCTTGAGGGTCACCGCGTATTGAACCATCGCGCGCCTCGCTTCGGCGCTGTAGCGCTCAGGTCATCACATTGGTTCCATATGGCCGCCCAGGCCCCCGGGCGAGACCCGAGACGACAATTGCACCCCGACAGACTTCTTCGACGGTTGCGCCGCGTTCCTTCCACTTGCGATTCACCCGCCCGAAGACGATGGTCGCCGGCCTTTCAAGCGATGACCTGGGCCCGATGACCGACACGCCTCCCGACCGCCTCTGCACCAATCCAAAGAGCCCGCACCACGACCCGGAGGTCCTGGCGCGCGGCGTGGGCGTGCGCTTCAACGGGGTCGAGAAGACCACGGTCGAGGAGTACTGCGTCAGCGAAGGCTGGGTCCGGCTGGCGGTGGGCTCGAAGGTCGACCGCACCGGCGCGCCCCTGACCGTTAAGCTGAAGGGCCAGGTCGAGCCCTACTTCCGCGACGCGGCCGAAGCCTAGCAGACCGACCGGTCAGCGCCGGTTCGGTGACAGGACCGCGCCGCAGCTCATGGGCTGGACGTCGTCGCGGTACAGCGTCAGCCAGCCGGGCGGGGCTGGGTTGAGCGGACGCTGCGGCTCCGCGCGGCGGCGGGCCAGTTCGTTCTCGGCCACGTGTAGCTCGATCGAGCCGGCGTCGATGTCCACGGTGATGCGGTCGCCGTTGCGGACCAGCGAGATCGGGCCGCCGGTCGCCGCCTCGGGCGACACCTCGGCGATGGTCAGGCCCTAGTTGCACAGGCCCGAGAGCTGGCCGTCGGTGATGAAGGCGATCTGGCCGCCCAGTCCCGCTCCGTCGACCGCGAAGACGATGCTCGCCGCGCCCCCCGCCATGCCTGGGCCGCCGCGGACACCCTGGTTGCGGGCGATCAGTACGTGGCCAGGTGACCTCGCCCTTGGCCAGGGCCTCGACTTTGGTATCGAGTCCGAATGGCCGCCGCGACGTCGACGTGGACTCCGAGAATGACGAGGTCCAATCGACTCGGCTCGGAGACCTCAAGGAGGTCCGGATGACCCATCCGACCGAGCACCTCCAACGTCCGGAACCCGCCCTCCGCACGCATTCCGGAGTTCTGCTTGCCGGCAGGCGACCTCCTACGAGCCGGACGAGTTCTGAGCGTCGGCTGGCTTAGCGCCGCTTGCCGAGTTCGGCGGCGATGTCCTTGACCATCCGGCCGACCTTGCGGTGGGCGGCGGTGAGCTGCTCGCGCTTCACGCCCCAGCGCTTCATCCAGTATTCTACGGCCTGGCGCTCGGACAGGTCGAGCCGGTCCTTGTCGATGAAGCCGCGCTTGTCCTTCAGTCCCGCCAAAGCCTCTGCTCCGCAGCGAGCGCGCAGGCGCCCGTGTCATGAACAGTCATAGCCGCCCCCGGGGATCGGCTCCAGGTCCAGGGCGCCCCCTGGGAGTGCGTCAGGGCGATGGCGCGAGCGAACACGCCGCGGCTTTCCGGAGCGCCACGGTCGGGAGCCACCAGCGTCTGCGCTGGCGCCCCAGTGGGCGACGTCCGCGTCGGCGCCAAGCTTCAGTAATCGTATGGCGAATTATTCAAAACACGTCGCCAAGGCCAAGCTTAGACTGTGAAATTGTTCGCGCGTTTCGCATCGTAATCACTGGCTAAGCACGCAATTCGCGCCTACATTGATTCCACGACTGAGGGTGGCCGGCAAATGGGTAGGTGATGACCGACGTCGTTCCGATATTTGTCACGCGCGTGAACCTCGCCAAGGGCAGCGACAGCGTGCTGCTCTCCATGGAAGCGCCCGCTGGCGGCATGACCAGCCTTCCGATCGAGAACCGTGAGGTCGCCCGGGTCGTGCTGTCGGACCAGACCTTCCGTCAGGTCTGCGAACTGTTCCTGCGCACCTTGCAGGCCATGGACGCGGCCCAGGCCAGGCCGGCGCCCGCCCCGCACACGGAGGGCCGGGTGTTTGGCGCGCCTGATCCGCAGGCCGGTTCCGTCGACGACGATCCGAAGCCCGAGCCAGGCCCGCCCTTGCAGGCGGCCACGAAGCACTGATCCAGGCCCCCGCCCTGCTCTCACCGTTGTCGAGCCAGGGACGGGCAGTGGCGCCGTTTGCAAAGCCGCTGATATAGTGCCGGCGAGCATCGGAGCGCCTGTCGATGGCCAATACCGGCCCGTTGAAGCTGAAGGTCATGCTGTTCTGCGGCGAGCACACCGCCATGGGACCGGGCAAGGCTGATCTTCTCGAGGCCATCGAGCGCAGCGGCTCCATATCGGCCGCCGCCCGCGAGATGGGCATGAGCTATCGCAGGGCCTGGGTCCTGGTCGACACCATGAACAGGTCCTGGGCCAAGCCCCTGGTGGAAACGTCGATCGGCGGCATCGGCCGCGGCGGAGCATCGCTGACTCCCTTCGGCGTACAGGTGCTCAAGGCCTATCGGGAACTTGAGGGCGACCTGATGTTGCGCGCGGCAAGCGGTCCGCTCAGCGGCTGGGCCAGAGACGTCCTTGCCGAGCCCCGCCCCCATGAGCGCTCGGGCCCTCGCTTCGAGGCGGACAAGGGGCCGGCGTCGACCTAGCGGTCAAATACCCGCTGTATCTTTAGGAATATAGTTTGATAGACGGGGGGCGCTCAGCCTCCGCCGGGGGCCGGCGGTGGGAGGCTCCCCATAAAGCTCGGACTTGCAGCGCTCCTTGCCCTGGCGATGACGCCAGGCTGGGCCTTCGGCGCCCAGCGGATCGCCGACCTCTGGTACGCCCACAACGCCGCCACCATCATGCTGGGCGCCGCGGACCGCATCGTGATCACCGTAGATTCTCCGCTCGCGCAGCCCTGGATGTATCGCATCGCTCCCTCCCTGCGCCGCGCCGCGGTCGTGACCGCCGGTCCCGCCAACGCCGAAGAACTGCTGGCGGCGCGGGTCGACCTTGCCTTTGTGGCTCAACCGGCGGAAGCGACCCGCCTGACCGGCCTCGGCGTCCCGGCAAGGGCGTTCGGCATCGTCGACGCGCGAACCTTGCGGGCCAACCTGCGCGGCAGCGCCGACGCCATCGGAACGCCGACGGCGCAAGCCCGGGTCCGGGCCTATGACGCCTACCTGGACGGCGTGCTGGCAACGCTGCAGCGAGGCGTGGGCGCCCTGCCGTCTCAGGCGCGTCCCCGCGTCCTGCACCTTGGCTCGCTGACGCCGCTCCGGGCGGACGGGGCCGGCACCCTGATCGACGAGTGGATCACGCTGGCGGGCGGACGCAACGTCGCCGCCGAGCTGCATGGCACGCTGCAGCCGATCTCCATCGAACAGATCGCCCGCTGGAACCCCGACATCATCATCGTCGGCGGCCAGGACGCCCGCCCCGACGACAACCCGCTGGAAACCGTGCCTGCGTTCAAGGGACGGCGGATCGTCCGCAATCCCTCCGGCGTCTATCAGTGGGACCGACACGGACCTGAGTTCGCGCTCCAGCTGCTGTGGACGGCGAAGCTGCTGCACCCGGAGACGTTCGCCGACATCGACATGCGGCGGGAAACGGCCGGCTTCTACCGGCGGTTCTTCGGCTACGCCCTCTCGGCCGACGAGACGAGGCGGATCCTCTCGGCGCTGCCGCCGCCTGGCGGGCCGGGCAGATGAGGCGGCTGCTCAGCGCGTCTTCAGTGGCGCCCGCGTGTGCGCTCCTGCTGGTCGCGGCCACGCTCGCGGCCTTGTGCCTGGGCCGTTATCCGCTCTCCCCGCCCATGGTATTCGCGGCCATCGGGCACGGGCTCGGCATCGGCTCCGTCCCGTCGGACCGGACGGCGGATGTGATCGTCTTCACCAGCCGCCTGCCACGGATCATCGCGGCGATCCTGATCGGCGCCGCCTTGTCGCTTGGAGGGGCGTCCTATCAGTCCGTGTTCCGCAATCCGCTCGTGTCGCCGAGCCTGCTCGGCGTGCTCGCCGGCGCGGGCCTGGGGCTGGCCGTGTCGATCGTGCTTTCCCTGCCAACGCCGATGCGGCTCCTGCTGACCTTCGCCGGCGGGGCCGCGGCGGTCGGCGTCGGAGTGGGCGTCGCCCGGATGTTCGGCTCCGACAATCGCGGCGTCGGCGACCCCGGCATCCTGCTGCTGGTGTTCGGGGGTCTTGTCAGCACCGCCCTGTTCACCGCGCTGCTGTCGATCATGAAGGTCGTCGCCGATCCGACCAACCAGCTGCCCGACATCGTTTTCTGGCTGCTGGGCAGCCTCGCCACGGTGCAGCCCGCCACCCTCTGGGTCATCGCGCCGCTGCTGGCGGCCGGCTGCGCGGCGCTGTTCTTCCTGGCGCGGTATCTCGACGTCCTGGTCCTCAGCGACGACGAAGCGCGCAGCCTGGGAGCGCCGGCGGGCGCCTTGCGGATGGCCGTGATCGCGGCCGCCACGTTCACCTCCGCCCTCACCGTCGCACTCGCGGGAACCATAGGCTGGGTCGGGCTGATCGTGCCGCACATCGCGCGGCTGATGGTGGGGCCCACGCACCGGCGGCTGATGCCGGTCTGCGCCTGCGTCGGCGCCACCTTCATGCTCATCGCCGACACCCTGGCCCGCAGCCTGACGCCGTCGGAGATCCCGCTTGGCGTCATCTGCGATCTCGTCGGCGTCGTCCTGTTCCTCCTCGTCCTGCCGCGGATCCGGAAGGGCTGGGTGTGACGGCGGTCCTGGAGGCGCGGGACCTCACGCTGAGGCTCGGCAAGCGCGATGTGCTGCGCGGGGTCTCTCTGTCGCTGAGCCCCGGTGACTGCGTCGCCCTGATCGGACCAAACGGAGCCGGCAAGACCAGCCTGTTGCGCGTGCTCCTGGGTCTGGCGCATCCGCACGAAGGCGAGGTGCTCCTCGACGGGCGGTCCCTCGCCGTCCAGGCGCGCCGCGCGATCGCCCGTCGGATGGCCTACGTGCCGCAGGCTCACGTCCCGTCCTTTCCCTACAGCGTCCGCGAGATCGTCGCGATGGGCCGGACGCCCGCGACCGGCTGGGGCGGACGCTTCGGGCGCGCCGACGACGAGGCCGTGGCCCGGGCGCTCGCCAGGATCGGCATGCAGGACTTCTCCGACCGGAGCTACGCCGAGCTTTCCGGGGGAGAGAGGCAGGCTGTCCTGATCGCTCGCGCGCTCGCCCAGGGCGCGCAAATCCTGCTCATGGACGAACCCACCGCCTCGCTGGACCTCGGCCAGCGAACACGCCTGATGAGCCTGCTGGGACGCCTTTCGGGGGAGGGGCACGCGATCCTGCTCTCGATCCATCAGCCTGAGCTCGCCCTGCAATGGTTCAATCGCGCGATGCTGCTTCGCCAGGGCGTCCTGATCCGCGACGGCGCGCCGCGGGCGATCGTGACATCTGAAAGCCTGTCGGAGCTCTATGGCGTGACGGTGAAGGTCGTGGAGGCCGGCGGCGTCCTCCACCTGTCGGCTTTGGCCTGACGCGCCACCCACGGCGTGGTCCATCAAATTCTGCTGGCAATCGCCGAGCTTCTGTTGCATTTGCGGCTCCGCTCTGTATCCGGCTGGATATAGCGACAATCAGGGGAGCGTCTCGTTGTCACGTCTGGCCCAATCTCGGCGCGCCCTCGTCACAGGCGTATCCGCCGCCCTCCTGGCGCTCGGCGCAGCGGCTACGGCCGCCGCCCAGAGCGGGCCGGCGCCAGGCAAGTTCGGCGGGGTCGTGGTCAACGGGAAAAGGTCCGCCGACCAGCCCGTGTACACAGTCCAGGACGCGGATCTGGGACCGCTTGGCGTCCGGCCGATCCTCGACACGCCAATCTCCGTGACCACCGTGCCGGAGGACCTGATCATCAACCTGCAGGCGCGGTCGGTGAACGACACCCTGCGCTACCTGCCCTCCGTCCAGATCCGCAACCAGCAGGGCTTCGAAGTGTCGCGGCCGCAGTCCCGCGGCTTCCAGGGCAGCATCGTGCAGGACACCCGGCTCGACGGCCTCAACATCATCGGCACCACAGCCATGGCCAGCGAGGGCCTCGCTGGCGTCCAGGTGCTGAACGGCCTGACCGGCGCGCTCTACGGTCCGCAGCCGCCGGCCGGCGTGTTCAATTATCAGCTCAAGCGCCCCACGGACTTTCCCCTGGCGCGCCTTGTCGGCAGCTTCGATTCCGACGGGATTCTCACTGAGCAGGCCGACGTCGGCAACCGCTTCGGGGCGCTCGGCCTGCGCCTGAACGTCCTGCACGGACAGGGCAAGAGCTACGTCTCGGCCAGCCACGTCGACCGGACCCTGCTGTCCGGCGACGTCGACATCCACCTCGGAGATCACACTGTGATCGAGCTGGACGCGAGCCACTACAGCACCAACATCACAGGCCTTCCGGGGAGCATCGTCTATTTCGGAGGCAAGAGCACCTTCCTGCCTCCGGCGATCGACCCGACGCGTCCAGGCTACGGACAGCCAGGGGCCGGCGCAGACCTCATCACCAACACGCGCCTGGCCAAGATCCGTCACGACTTCGGAAACGGCTGGAGCCTGAAGGCTGGCGTCCTCTACATGGACGCCAGGCGAAACCTGTTCGGCATCACCAACACCCTGACCAACGACGCCGGCGACTACACGGTCACCAAGAACTTCACCGCGGTTCCGCACTTCACCATCGCCAGCGACATGATCTCGCTGAACGGACACGTCCAGCTGGCCGGTCTGGTCAACGACGTCACCCTGGGCACGAACGGGTTCACCAACGGCCAGAATTCGTATCGTAATTCGATCGCTGTGGTGCTCGGATCCAGCAACCTCGCCAATCCGGCCATACTGCCCACCAAGCCGACGCCGGCCACCGGCGGCGAGTACCTGTCCGGACGGTTGCGGGTGCAGTCGATCATTGTCGGCGACACTCTTCATCTCACCCCGCAATGGGCGATTGCCGGAACGCTGAGCTCTTCGTTCCTGGCGTCGAAGAGCTGGTCCAGCGCCGGCGCGATCACCAGCTCGGACAGCGAGAACGGCGTCCTCAGCCCGACCGTCAGCCTGACGTACAAGCCGATCGCGCGCGTCACCCTCTACGCCACCTATGCGAACAACGTGGAGCAGGGCGAGACCGCGCCGGCCGGCACGAAGAACGTCGGCCAGATCCTGTCGCCCTATCGCGACACCGGCTACGAGGCGGGCCTGAAGTTCGCGCTGACGCCGGACTTCCTCGTCACCGCCGACGGCTTCCGCATGACCCGGCCGCTGGCCCAGACCGTCGCGCCGTCCAACATCTTCCAGGTGATCGGCACGCAGCGAAATTGGGGCGCCGAACTGTTCGGCCAGGGCGCCCTGGGCCCGTCTCTGAGCCTGCTGGGCGGCGTCACCTACATCGATGCACGACTCGTCGGATCGTCGCTTCCGGGCACGAACGACAAACGCGTGGTGGGCGTGCCCCACTTCAAGGGCGACATCGTGGCGGACCTCCACCCGGCCCAACTGCGGGGCCTGGCCCTGACGGGCGCCTTCCATTTCGAAAGCGACCGCGCGGCGACCAACACCAACACCAGTTTCGCACCGTCCTACTCGACCGCCGATCTTGGCGTCCGCTACAGCTCCCCCGGGTGGAACCATCGCTTCACGGCCCGACTGCAGGTGCTGAACGTCGGCGACACCCGCTACTATTCGTCTGTCGCGGACGGCAACATCGTCGGAAGCGCCGGAGCGAACACGGCCTACTCAGGCGTGCCCAGGACGGTCATGGCGAGCCTTGAGGCGGACTTCTAGGCGCAGCCCCGGGCCGCAGGGGCAATACGGGTGCTGGCGTTACCCGATTGACTGGCGGGCGCCGGCGCCTATGTGGGACGGGTGAAGCAGGTGACGCCGCTCTGAATCTGCTGCACATGCCCCGTCCGGGGTCATCGCGGCGAGCTGAGTGCAATGGCCCAATTGTCCGACGATTGCTTCGCGTTCGGCGGCCCGATGAGGTCGATAGACGACGCGGTTGCACTGATCACCGAGCGGCTGAGCGCGGTCGAGGGGGTTGAGCTCGTATCGCTGATCGAGGCGGACGGCCGGGTGCTGGCGAACGACCTGACGGCTCCCCTGGCGTTGCCCCCTTTCACCAATTCCGCCGTCGACGGCTATGCCGTGCGCAGCGAGGACCTGCCGACAGACACTGAACGCGCGTTCGCCATCGCGGGCCGGATGCAGGCCGGAGCGGAAGCGATCCAGCCGATCGCATCCGGGCGCGCCATCCGGATCTTCACCGGCGCACCCATGCCAACCCTCGCCGACACCGTGTTCATGCAGGAGGACGTCCGCATCGACGAGGCGGGCCAGGTCGTCCTGCCGCCGGGACTCAAGCGGGGCGCCAATGTCAGGCCCGCCGGCGAGGACATCGCCCTGGGAGCGACGGTCCTGCCTGCCGGCCGGCGCATCCGCCCCCAGGACCTCGCGGTCGCCGCCGCCCTGGGGTTGACCGAGATCGAGGTCCGGCGCCGCGTTCGCGTCGCGGTCTTCTCCAACGGCGACGAGATCGTCGAACCAGGGGCGGCGCGGTCGCCCACCCAGCTGTTCGACTCCAACCGCTTCATGCTTCTGGCCATGCTCCGGCGGATCGGCTGCGAGGTCACCGATCTCGGCATCCTTCCCGACGACCAGGCGAAGATCGCCGATATCCTGAAGCGGGAGGCCGGCCGCCACGACCTGATCCTCACCTCCGGCGGCGTTTCGACGGGCGACGCCGACCACGTCAAGGCCAGCGTCGAAAGCGTCGGCACGCTGGTGTTCTGGCGGATGGCGATCAAGCCGGGACGCCCCGTCGCCATGGGTGTCATCGACGGCACGCCGTTCATCGGCCTTCCCGGCAATCCGGTGGCGAGTTACGTCACCTTCGCCCATGTCGCACGGCCGGCGGTGTTCGCCCTGGCCGGGGCCGAGTGGCGCAAGCCGGTCGGCGCGCAGGTGCGGGCAGCGTTCGCCTATCGCAAGAAGCCCGGCCGCCGGGAGTATGTGCGCGCCAGTCTGCAAAGGGCGGAAGACGGCGCCTGGGAGGCGGTCAAGTTCCCCCGCGAGGGCGCGGGCCTGTTGTCGTCGCTTATCGACACCGATGGCCTGGTAGAGCTATCCGAGGACATCACGACCGTGGAGCCGGGACGCTTGGTCGAATTCATGACCTATGCGTCCCTGCTCTGAGCCGGGGCGGCGAGGAATGCCCTTAAGCATTTGGGTTGAAGAGGACCGAGGATGAATGCTGAAGTTCCGCGTCGGCGCCGAGACCGCGGGCCCAAGGGGCGGCCGGTCGACGACCGGGCTCTGGCGGACGTGCGCGAGTTGCTGGGAGCGCGCGAGCGACGCCGCGATCTCCTGATCGAATTCCTCCACTTGATCCAGGACCGGTACGGGCATCTGGCGGCGCGGCACCTGCGCGCCCTGGCCGAGGATATGCGCATGGCGCAGGCCGAGATCTACGAGGTCGCTTCCTTCTACGATCACTTCGACGTCGTCCGCGAAGGCGATGCGCCGCCGGCGCCCCTGACCATCCGGGTCTGCGATTCCATCAGCTGCATGCTGGCGGGTAGCGAGCAGCTTATCGAGGACCTGACCGCCGTCATCGATCCGGCCGAGGTGCGTGTGGTCCGCGCGCCATGCATCGGCCGCTGCGCCGGCGCGCCGGCGGCGCGGGTCGGTGACCGCGAGGTCGATCACGCCACCGGCGAAGGCCTGCGCCACATGGCTCGCGAGGGTCTCACCGGAGTCGTCGTGCCAGACTACACGGGCCTGAACGCCTATCGTGAGGCGGGCGGATATCAGCTGCTGGCGAGAGTGCGCTCCGGCGAGTTCACGCCCGATGCCATGATCGAGACGCTCCAGAACGCGGGCCTGCGCGGCCTTGGCGGCGCGGGTTTCCCGATGGGGCGCAAGTGGAGCATCGTCCGCTCCTTCGCCGGACCGCGGCTGATGTCCATCAACGGCGACGAAGGCGAACCCGGGACATTCAAGGACAGATGGTTCCTGGAGCGCGACCCGCACCGGACGCTCGAGGGCGCACTGATCGCGGCGCACGCGGTCGAGGCCCAGCGGGTCTACTTCTACATGCGCGACGAATATCCCGCCGTCCTGCACATCCTGCGCGCCGAGATCGCCGCCCTGGAAGCGGCCGGGATCGCCGAGCCGGGCTTCATCGAGCTCCGGCGGGGCGCCGGAGCCTACATCTGCGGCGAGGAAAGCGCGATGCTGGAGAGCATCGAGGGCAAGCGTGGGCTGCCCCGCAACCGCCCCCCCTACATCGCCGAGGTCGGACTGTTTGGCCGCCCTACCCTGAACCACAATGTCGAATCCCTGTGGTGGGTGCGGGACATCATCGAGAAGGGGCCCGAGTGGTTCACGGCCCAGGGCAAGCCCGGTCACCCGGGCGTCAGGTCGTGGTCGGTCTCGGGCCGGGTCAAGGATCCGGGCGTCAAGCAGGCCCCGGCCGGCGTCACTGTCCGCGAACTGATCGACGACTATTGCGGCGGCATGGCGGACGGACACGCCTTCAAGGCCTATCTGCCGGGCGGAGCGTCAGGCGGCATCCTGCCTGCATCGATGGGCGACATCCCGCTGGATTTCGGCGGGGAGCTGGCAAACCAGGGGGCGTTCGTCGGATCGCATGCCATCGTGGTGTTCTCCGACAAGGACAGCGCCAAGGACGCGACGGTCAACCTGCTCCAGTTCTTCAAGCACGAGAGCTGCGGCCAGTGCACGCCGTGCCGCGAGGGAACCGGCAAGCTCGTGGCGTTGCTTCAGAAAGACGGCGCCCTGGATGAGCCGGCGATCCGCGATCTCGAGGCGGTGCTGCGTGACGCGTCCATATGCGGCTTGGGCCAGGCCGCGCCCAATCCGGTGAACCACCTGCTGATCCATTTCCGCCAGGACCTTTGAGATGACCGATCGGATTGAATTCCTGCTTGACGGCAAGACGGTCGCCGCCGCTGACGGCGAGACGATCTGGGACGTCGCCAAGCGCGAGGGGACCACGATCCCCCACCTCTGCCACGTGGACCTGCCGGGGTACCGTCCGGACGGTACCCCGGCAGGTCCACGTGGCAGAGGTGGGGGAT
>FTFP01000534.1_pt1 | contig 15089 bp, 20 predicted proteins | sample 1640421 | NCBI WGS metagenome assembly FTFP01 (sample SAMEA3914814, study PRJEB12502) | metagenome | biome: forest; material: soil | place: USA | collected 2011-09-16 | depth 0.1 m | reverse complement strand
GGCCCGTCCATGCAGCTGGCGGGCGAACGCCACCATCAGGGTGCGGCCGACGCCGGCGCTCAGCCTGGGCTGGGTGGCGCCGGGACCGTCGTCGGCGATCTCAAGCTCGGCGTCCTCGCCCACCACCCGGAAAGACACCCGGAGTGAGCCGCCCCGCCCACCAGCGAACGCATGCTTCTGGGCGTTGGTGATGGCCTCGACCGCGAACAGAGCCAGGGGGGCCAGCTTGTCGGGGTGGATCACCAGATCGTCGGCCTCGAGTGTGGTGCGGACCGCGCCGCTGGACTCCTGGTCGGACACGATCAGCTGGGCTATCAGCTCCTCCAGGAAGCCGCGCAGCTCCACCCGTCTCAGGTCAGCCCCCTGGTACAGCGCACGATAGATCAGGGCCATGGCGCTGATCCGCTGGCGGGTGTCCGACATGGCGGCCCGGGCGGGCGGGGCGGTGAGCGCGCGCTGCTGCAGGCTGAGCAGCGACGTGATGACCTGCAGGTTGTTCTTCACCCGGTGGTGGATCTCACGCAGCAGCGCATCCTTCTGGGCCAGCGACTCATGCAGCGATGCGTCGCGGGCGACGATGGTCTCCGCCATGGTGTCGAGGATGTCGGCGAGTTCGCGGATCTCCTGAGGCGCCTTGTCCGCCTGCAGCGGGCGCACGGTGAACCGGCCCTTCGCATAGATGGCGGCGATCCGCTCGACGTAGTGCAGCCATCGCAGGATCACGCGATCGGCCGCCCACCACACCGCCGCCAGCGCCGCGAAGAAGGTGATCAGCGGGAAGATCACGCTCGAAAGCAGGTTGAGCCTCGCCCACGAGAACAGGCCAGGCGATGGCGCCGACAGCACGGTGAAGAAGTCGGTGCCGAGCAGCGGCGTCACCGTGAACACCCGCGGCGAACCGGTGCGATCGGAGCCATAGTAAAGCAGGGCCCGTCCCCGCGTCGTGCGGCCGGCCCAATCTCTGGGAAGCGGAGCGAATGCCTCGGAATTGGTCTGGCTGAGGATGCGGCCTTGCCGATCGATCAGGGCCACCTGGGTGTCGGGCGGGGCGGTGCGGTCCATCTCGGGGCGCAGACTGGACAGCTTGATGAAGGCCACCAGGGCTCCATCGAAGCCTCCGAACGCATCCTCGGCCCTCGCCGCCACCAGAAGGGATGGCGTGTTGGAGTAGCCGGGCTGCGGGGCGGCCTCCATCACCCATGGCTGGCCGTGCTCAAGCGTGCGGAACCAGGCCGTCCGGCGGCGATCGGAGGTTCCCAGCACGCTGTCGGCGGCGCAGGACACGCGGCCGAGGCGGTCCAGGCGCACCATGTTGCTGACGCCGGGGGTGCGCTGCATCAGCTCGCGCAGCCGCGGGGCGCACTGGACGCCGACAGTGCCGGGCGTCACCGTTTCCAGGATCACCACAGCGCTGTCGAGCCGGGCCCGGGCCGCCGAGACGCTGCGCGCTGTCGCCGCCACCAGGCTGGCGCGACGATCCTGGCCTTCCTTGTAGAACGAGATGGCCGATTGCATGGCGCCCAGGAGCAGCACAGGCAGAAGCGCGATGGCCATAGCCACGCCGAGCCTGACGCGAATGGTCGGCTGTCCCGGCGAAGGCAGCATCCGCGTCACCTGTCCGAGCTCAGACGCTCCGCGTCAGCCAGGATCGAGTTCATGGCGTCGCCGGCGGAGGCGCCGTCCCGAAGGTAGGCGCCTTCCTCGAGAATGGCTTGCAACGCGCGGCGCGCCCTGCTCACGCGGCTTTTGACGGTGCCGACGGCGCACCCGCAGATCTCGGCCGCCTCTTCGTAGGCGAAGCCTCCCGCGCCCACCAGCACGAGGGCCTCGCGCTGTTCGGGCGGCAACCTGGAAAGACCAAGACGCACCTCGTCCAGAGCGATGGGCGCTTCGGGATTGTCGATGGCGACGAGAGTGCGCTCAGCCGCCTCCTGGTCCAGCTGGGTCTGGCGCCAGGCGCGCCGCTTCTCGGAATAGAACTGGTTGCGCAGGATCATGAAGGTCCAGGCCTTCATGTTGGTGCCCATCTGGTAGCTGGCCCGCGCGTCCCAGGCCTTCATCATCGCGTCCTGGGCCAGGTCGTCGGCCGCGGTCGGATCACCGGCGAGGGTGCGCGCAAAAGCCCTCAGGTGCGGGATCAGGCCAACCAATTCGCGTCGAAAGGCCAGTTCGGGATCCGACCCAGGCGGCGATGGCTTTGAAGTCTGCCCAGCCATCAGCCCTTGCCCGCCTCGCCCTTGTCGGCGCGACGGAGGATGTCCAAGAACTCGTCGGGAACCGGTTCGTTGACGACCTCATCGAACATCTGCCGGAGTTTTACTCCGATAGCCTGCTGACGCAGCCTCGCCTCGTCCACTGATGGCGGTCGTTCGAGCATCTTCCTCTTGTCACGCCCTTCAGGCACGCGCCCCCCCGTTTAGTAGCATTCGAGCGCTCAGGCTGTTACAACTCCCTATACAGCTGGCAAGTTCCATTACCGAACACCGAATTTCATCCAGATCGGTTTTGAATTGGGAACTGAGGGCTGGGGCCTGCGTTATATCGCCGGCGTGCCCAATCTTTCGGAGGGGTGATGAGTCTTCTCGAGCGGCTAGCGCCGCATCTGCCATATATCCGCCGCTACGCCCGGGCTTTGACCGGGGAACAGCGAACCGGCGACAACTATGTCCGGGTGGCCCTTGAGGCCCTGGCCGCGGGAGAGCAGTCGCTCGACGCCAAGCTTACGCCCAGAGTGGCGCTCTATCGCGTGTTCCACGCGATCTGGTGCTCGAGCGGCGCTCAGCTGGAGGAATCGGTAGACGAGTCCAAGCCGCGCAACGAGGACGCATCGCATCGGCTCATGCGTATCGCGCCCCGCTCGCGCCAGGCCTTCCTGCTCACCGCGCTCGAGGGCTTCACGCCCAGCGAGACCGCCCAGATCCTCGAAACCCGTTTCGAGGAAGTGCAGCAGCTGATCTCCGAGGCGCAGGCCGAGATCGACGCGGAACTGGCGACCGAAGTGCTGATCATCGAAGACGAACCGGTGATCGCCGCCGACATCGAGGCCCTGGTCCGTGAGCTCGGCCACGAGGTGCTGGACATCGCCGCCACCCGCAAGGAAGCCACCGACGCGGCCCTGCGCCGCCGCCCGGGCCTGGTCCTGGCCGACATCCAGCTGGCGGATGGCTCGTCAGGGATCGACGCCGTCAAGGACATCCTCAGTCGCTTCGACGTGCCGGTGATCTTCATCACCGCATTCCCCGAGCGACTGCTGACAGGCGAACGACCGGAACCGACCTTCCTGATCACCAAGCCGTTCCAGCCGGAAACGGTGAAGGCCGCGATCGGTCAGGCCCTGTTCTTTCACCCCGGCCGAGGGGACAAGCGGGCAGCCTGAGAGCGCCCGCTCCTGAAGGTTCAAGCCTGGCCGACTCACTGGAACGTCACGCGCCCGCGCGGCGTTTGCTGCTGACGCGACCGTGCGCGGTCTCGATCAGGAGGCTTGAGCCATGCTTGGCTGGACCATCGTCTTCGCCCTTCTCGCCCTGGTGGCGGGCTTCTTCGGATTCTTCGTGCTGGCCAATGTGGCGGCGCTGATCGCCAAGGTCCTGTTCCTGGTGTTCCTTGTGCTGCTGATCGCGAGCTTCGCGATCCGCGCCCTCCGCGGCGAGTCCGTGGTCTGAGGCTAGCCTTCGTCGGACTGCCTGATCGGCCCGGATGTCTGGGGCGCTGGCGCCGATGCCTGCGGTGGGGCGGTATCGCCCTTCCCCCTGGCCAGGTCGCCGGAATAATAGGCCCAGGTCCCGAACAGGGCGATGATCACCAGCGACAGTGAAACCATCAGGATCACCAGGGCATGACGGCCCCGTCTCGCCTGACGGGCGTGGGTGACGTCCAGATCAATTGCGTGTTGCTCGCTCATCGACGCACTCCAGGGCTTCCCCCCAGAAGAGAAAACGCCAGGCCCGAAGGCGCCGTTCCCGGTCAAAGCGACAACGCCTTTCAGGCGAATCTTTTTTCAGCGCATCCGGAACCACTCCGCCCCTTGAGGGTTCTAATGTCTGCGGAGGCGGCGACGCCCCCCCCGACTTGAGGCCGGCTTTGCCGGCCAGCCGCCTCCGCACCTCAATCTCGATGATGCGACTTAGGGCGGACCGTAAGGTCCGCCCATTTTGCATGTCCGGCCGGCTCAACAAGAAACGGCGGCGCTGTGCAGCGCCGCCGTCTTCGGATGTGGACGCAGGTCCTCAGTGGCGAGGCGCGCCATCCTCCCAGTAATACCGGCCATTGTGGGAGTCGTAGTAGTAATAGCGGCCCGCACGCTCGTCGTAATAGGCCCGGTGGTTGGACCGGTCGCAACCGCCGACGTCGGCGCAGCCCTTGGCCGCTCCGATGGCCGCCCCTGCGGCGCCGCCAATCAGGGCGCCTGTCGCGGCATTGCCCGATCCGGTGTTGTTGCCGATGATGGCTCCGGCCAGGGCGCCGATCGCCGCGCCGCCGAGTGCGCTGTTCTGCACGTGCGGGTCGCTCGAGCAGGCGGACGTCGCCATGACGCCGGCCGCGGCCAGGCCGATCCATTTCAGTTTCATAGCGACCTCCATCGCGTGGTGGGAGCGACAACGTCCCGATCGTGAACGGGTTCCGGCCCTTTCCCGCTGGAACCTCGACCGCCTCGCCCCGTTTGCATCCCCGTCACACCCGCTACCCAAGCGATGAGGAGTTCGAGCCATGCCCTGGTGGAAGAGATCCGACGCAGAGCCGGCGACCACGTCCGCGGCGGCCGAAGCGGAGATCAGGAAAGCCTACGAGCGCGGCCGGCGCGACGAGCGCTCCCGTCACAAGAGTCATCCGGTCCTGGCCGTTCTGGTCTTCATGGTCGCCCTTGCGGGCGCCGGCATGATGTACCTGGCGGCCCGGGAAGGTTCGTTTTCTCGAGGCGGCGAGGTCGTCGACCTGAAGCTTGCGAGCGCCGCCGACGGCGCCCTTGGCAAGACGGCCCAGCCGGACACCGCCCAGCTTCAGCGCTGATCCCGGCGTCATGGGGGCGGTCGTTCAAAGATTACTTGAGGCTCTGCCGTTTCGCACGCCCGCGCCGGTCCTGAGGGGCGTGCAGGTGGTGATCAATCCGGCCGCCGGAAGCGTCGGACCGGGCGCCGAACGGGAGATGGAGCAGATCCTCGGGGAGGCCGGGATCAACCACACGGTGGTCGCCGCCGCGCCTGAGGACCTGCCCCAGGTCTTGCGGGCGGCTGTGGACGCCGGGCCGGACCTGCTGATCGTCCTCGCCGGCGACGGCACCGCCCGCAGCGCCGCCAGCCTCTGTGGCCCACGGGGCCCCTTGCTGGCCCCCCTTGCTGGCGGCACGATGAACGTCCTGCCCCATGCGATCTATGGAACCAAGCCCTGGCAGCAAGCCCTCAAGGAGACGCTCGCCGACGGCGTCAGCATGTTCGTCTCGGGAGGCGAGGTCGACCGAGAGAGGTTCTATGTCGCCGCCATCCTGGGCAGCCCGGCACTGTTCGCCGAGGCGCGCGAGGCCGCTCGCGCGGGGCTTCTGGGCTTGGCCTGGCAAAAGGCTCGGGGCGCGATGGCGCGCGCCTTCTCCGCCCGGCTCCGCTACCAGCTCGAGGGCGGCGAGATCGGCCGCGCCGAAGCTCTGGCCCTGCTCTGCCCTTTGGTGTCGCGCGCGATGGCCGACGACGAACGGGCCCTGGAGGCCGCGGCGCTCAACCCTCACGGCGCGGCCGAGGCGTTCCGGCTGGGCTTCCGAGCCATGTTCCATGATATCATGGGCGACTGGCGGCTGGACCCGTCGGTCGACACCTCGAAGTGCAGACGGGGCGTCGCCTGGGCCACGAGCGCCATACCGGTGATTCTGGACGGAGAGCCGATGCGGCTGCACAGGCGTGTGGAGATCCGGTTCGTCGAAAGAGCCTTCCGGGCCTATGCGCCCGCGCGCAAGGAGACGGTCGCGTCGTTGCCACCGAAATGACGCTGAGGCTCCTGCACCTGTCGGACATTCACTTCGGCTGTGAGAACAAGGCCGCTGTCGCCGCCGCCGTGACCTATGCGGGAGAGGGGCGGTTCGACGCCGTCGTGGTGACGGGCGACGTCACCCAGTGGGGTGCGACCTCGGAGTTCCGGTCCGCCCGGGCCTGGATGGAAGCCCTTCCCGCGCCGCGCGTCTGCACTCCGGGCAACCACGACACGCCCTATTGGGGCCTGATGGACCGGCTGTTCTGGCCCTTCAGGCGGTACGCCTCGCACATCGGCCCGGCCGGCCCCGAAACCTATGCATCGCCAGGCCTTCACGTCACGTCGGTGAACACCTCGCGGGGCGCCCAGGTGCGGCTGAACTGGTCCAAGGGACAGATCCGGGCGCGGGATGTTGAGATCGCCTGCCGCCGGCTGGCGATGACGCCAGGGGCGCTGAGAGTCGCCGCCTTCCACCATCCCCTGATGGAGGTCACCGGCGGTCCGATGACGGGCCGGGTCTGGGGCGGCCGGCGGGCGAGCGAGCTGCTGGCCCAGAACGAGGTCGATCTGATCCTCACAGGCCACGTGCACATGCCGTTCGCCCACGCCCTGCCCTTCGGGGACAGGATGACCTACGCGGTGGGGGCGAGCACCCTGTCAACGCGCGAGCGCGGGGTTCCGCCGGGCTTCAACGTCATCGAGGCCGAAGACGATGGCATCGCGGTCACGGCGATGGCCTGGACCGGCTCGTGCTTCGAGGCGCAGCGCTCCTGGGGCTTTGACCGGCGCAAACCGTCAAGCTGACGGCGCAAGAAGCGGGTGGGCGCGGTGCGGGCCAGGCGCGAGAGTCCGGCATGTTTTCCACTGAGGAGACCGCCGTGTCCTTCCGCATCCGCGGGCTGTCGCCCGACGCCTTCGCCCCGCTGTTCGCCCTGAGCGACGGCGAACTCGCCGCCCGTAACATCCAGGCCGTTGTCGCGGACGAACCGCACTCGGCTCCGTGCCGCGTCAGCCTGATAGACGCCGAGCCTGGGGAGCGCCTGCTTCTTCTGTCGCACCAGCACCAGGAGGCGGCCTCGCCGTTCCGCGCTTCCGGCCCGATCTTCGTACGGGAAGCCGCCCGCCAGGCGGTCGCGGTCGTCGACGAGATTCCTGAAGTGATCGCACGCCGGACGATCTCGGTGCGGGCCTATGACGCCGACGCCATGATGGTCGAGGGCGAGTTGGCCGAGGGCTCCGAGCTGGCGCCTCTGCTCAACAGGCTGGTGGAGCGCCCGGACGTCGAGGTGGTCCACCTGCACTACGCAAGGCGCGGCTGTTACGCCGCGCTGGTGGAGCGGGTCTAGCACAGGGGGTCCGGCCGCCGCGGACGGGCCGCGCCCGTCCGCGGCGATCCCGCTAGATGACGGGGCCTCTGCCTCGGGCGAGGTGCATGATCAGCGAAACCACGAACAGCACCACGAAGATGAAGAACAGAAGCTTGGCGATGCCCGCTGCGGCCACATAGACGCCTGTGAAGCCGAGGGCGCCGGCGATGAGGGCGATCACCAGGAAGATCAAGGCCCATCTCAGCATGTCGTTACCTCCAACGGCCGCGTGGCCGCAGGGAAGCAACGCAAAACAGTGGGGAGGTGTTCCGGCAGCGCTTGCCGGAGCGCCCTACCGCCCGATGCTCTCGTAGGTGAAGCCGCGCGAGTGCAGCTCTGACGGCTGGTAGATGTTGCGCAGGTCGATGATGACCGGCTCACGCATCAGCAGCCGGACCCTGTCCAGGTCCAGTGCCCGGAACTGGTCCCATTCGGTCAGGATGACCACCGCGTCGGCGTCCTGGACCGCGTCATAGGGCCCCGTCTTGAAGTCCACGTCCTTGAGCAGTAGGCGGGCCTCGACGGTCCCCTCCGGATCGAACGCCTGGACCCTGGCGCCCATGGCCTGCAGGGCCGGGACGATGTCAAGCGAAGGCGCGTCGCGCATGTCGTCGGTGTTGGGCTTGAAGGTGAGGCCCAGCACCCCGATCGTCTTGCCCTTCAGATCGCCGCCCAGGGCTCGGCTGATCTTGCCGGCCATGGCCTTCTTGCGGGCGTCGTTGACCTTGACCGTGGTTTCGACCAGCCGCATGGGCGAACCCGCGTCGACCGCGGTGCGCACCAGGGCCAGGGTGTCCTTGGGAAAGCACGAGCCGCCATAGCCGGGACCGGCGTGCAGGAACTTGGACCCGATGCGGTTGTCCAGGCCGATGCCCCTGGCCACCTGCTGCACGTCCGCGCCGAGCGCTTCGCACAGGTCGGCCATCTCGTTGATGAAGGTGATCTTCATGGCCAGGAACGCGTTGGCCGCATACTTGGTTAGCTCCGAGGTGCGCCGGCCGGTGAACAGCATGGGCGTCTCGTTGAGGAACAGCGGGCGGTAGAGCGCCGTCATCACCGGTCGCGCGCGTTCGTCTTCCAGGCCGACGACCACGCGGTCGGGCCGTTTGAAGTCGTTGATCGCCGCGCCCTCACGCAGGAACTCCGGATTGGACACGACCGCGAAGTCGGCGTCGGGGCGGACCCGGCGGATGATCTTCTCGATCTCATCGCCGGTGCCCACGGGCACGGTGGACTTGGTGACGATGACGGTGAAGCCGTCCATCACCTTGGCGATCTCTTCGGCCACCGCATAGACGAACGACAGGTCTGCGTGCCCGTCTCCCCGGCGGGACGGGGTGCCCACCGCGATGAACACCGCTTCCGACGAGCGCACGGCCTCGGTCGCGTCGGTGGTGAAGGTCAGCCGTCCCTCGCGCACGTTGCGGGCGACCAGATCCTCGAGGCCCGGCTCGAAGATCGGGATATCACCCCGCTCCAGCCGCTCGATCTTCGAGGCGTCCTTGTCGACACAGGTCACGGTGTGGCCGAAGTCGGCGAAGCAGGCGCCGGAGACGAGGCCCACATAGCCCGTCCCCATCATCGTCACGCGCATTCAGATTTCCTGGTTGTAGGCGCCCACTTCCGGGCGCTTGGCGAGGCGTGGCTTCACTTCCTGGCGGAACAGGGCGCGCATGTCGTCTTCCGACACCGAACTTTCCACGACCACCACCAGCTCCGGCTTGTTGGACGAGGCCCGGACCAGCAGCCAGGAACCGTCCTCCAGCGTGACACGCACCCCGTTGACGGTGAGCACGTCTGCAATTCTGCGGCCAAGGATGGTCTCGCCCCGCCCGGCGAGCGCCTGGTAGTCGCGCACGATGTCCTCGACGACCTTGTACTTGGTCTCGTCGGGGCAGTGGGGCGACATGGTCAGGGAGGTGTAGGCGACCGGCAGTTCGTCGTGCAGCTGGGAAAGCGACTTGCCCGGGTTCCGGTCGAGCATGGCCAGAATCGCCGCCGCCGCGGTCAGGGCGCAGTCATAGCCGTGGCCCAGAGGCGCGTTGAAGAAGAAGTGGCCAGACTTCTCGAAGCCGGCCAGGGCGCCGATCTCGGCAGTCTTGCGCTTGATGTAGCTGTGACCGGTCTTCCAGTAGATCGTCGTCGCGCCATTGGCCTTGAGCACCGGGTCGGTGACGAACAGGCCGGTGGACTTCACGTCGACCACGAACTTGGCGTTGGGGTACTGGGCCGACAGGTCCCGGGCCAGCATCAGCCCGATCTTGTCGGCGAAGATCTCGCGGCCCTTGTCGTCGACCACGCCGCAGCGGTCGCCGTCGCCGTCGAAGCCGAAGCAGAGGTCTGCGCCGAACTCGTGCACGGCGCTCGACATGTCGTGCAGCATCTCATGGTCTTCGGGATTGGGGTTGTAGCGCGGGAAGGTGTAGTCGAGCTCGCAGTCCTTCTCGATCACCACAGCCACGCCCATCCGGCGAAGACCCTCCGGGGCGAAGGCGCCGGCGGTGCCGTTGCCACAGGCGGCGATCACCTTGAGCGGCCGGCGGACGTTCACGCGGGTAGCCACATCGGCGATGTAGCGCTCTTGCACCCCGTCGACATGGCTGAGGCTTCCACCCGGCCGTTCCGGGGCCTTGCCGGACAGCACGAGGTCCTTCAGCCGGCCCATCTCGTCGGGGCCAAACGTCAGGGGCCGCTGAGCCCCCATCTTGACGCCGGTCCAGCCGTTCTCGTTGTGGCTGGCGGTGACCATGGCCACGCAGGGGACGTCCAGGGCGAACTGGGCGAAGTAGGCGATGGGCGTGGTGCAAAGGCCGATGTCCAGCACCTCGCACCCGGCCCGGATAAGGCCCAGGGTCAGGGCCTGCTTGATCGACAGCGAATAGGCCCGGTAGTCGTGCCCAACCACCACCTTGGCGTGGCCGAACTCGTGCAGCAGAGCGCCCAGCCCCAGCCCTAGCGCCTCCACGCCCAGCAGGTTGAGGTCGGGCCCGAACATCCAGCGCGCGTCGTACTCACGAAATCCGGTGGCCTTCACCAGCGGCTGGTTCTCATAGTCGAGGGTGTTGGGGACGAGGTCGGCGCGCGGGGCGGCGAGCATGGGGATCTCCGGAACAGTGATACGAGTTAAGTGCACGCACGCGGGCGCGGGTTCGATCTAGAGCGAACGGCCGCATTACATGACGCCGACCCGCAGCAAATCGTGGATGTGCAGGATGCCGACAGGGAGGTCCTCCTGCACGGCGAACAGCACGGTGACCGGCGGCTGCGCCTCGTTCATGCGCTTGAGCGCTTCGGCGGCCAGCATGGAGGGCGGCACGGTCTTGGGATTGCGGGTCATCACCTCGCCGGCCGTGTGGTCGAGCAGCCCGTCCATGTGCCGACGCAGGTCGCCGTCGGTGATCACCCCCCGCAGGCGGCCGTGCTCGTCGCAGACGGCCACGCAGCCGAACCGCTTTTCGGTCATCACCAGCAGGGTGTCCTGCATCGGCGTGCCCGGCGAAACCAGCGGCAGCTCTGGGCCGGAGTGCATGATGTCGGCGACGGTGGTCAGCATGGCGCCGATGCGGCCGCCGGGATGCAGCGCCCGGAAAGCCTGGGCGGTGAAGCCCTTCCGTTCCAGCAGCGCGACGGCCATGGCGTCGCCGAGCGCCATCTGCAGGGTGGTCGAGGTGGTCGGGGCGCTGACCTCGGCCGTCGCCTCCGGGGCGTTGGGCAGAAGCAGGACGACGTCGGCGGCGAGCCCCAGCGTGCTGCCCGGCGAACCTGTCATGGCGATCAGGGGAATGGCGAACCGCTTGGCGTAGGCCAGGGTATCCGCCAGCTCGCGCACTTCGCCCGACTTCGACAGCACCAGGATGACGTCTTCCTGGGTGATCATGCCGAGGTCGCCGTGGCTGGCCTCGGCCAGGTGCACGAAGATGGACTGGGTCCCGGTGGAGGCCAGGGTCGCGCTGATCTTGCGGGCGACGTGACCGGACTTGCCCACGCCCATGCAGACGATCCTGCCGCGGGCGTCGTGGAGCACTTCCACCGCCTTGACGAACGAGGCGCCCAGACTTCCCGACATGCGCTCCAGCGCCTCCGCCTCCGTCATGAGAACCCTGCGGCCTACCGTCACCGCGTCGAACTCGATCAGATGGGCGGCTTCGGTCATTGGTCGGGTCTCGCAGTGGATGCGGGCGCGGTCGAGGTCAGTCCCAGCATCGGCGGCGGCGCCCCGCCTTCGACCTTGCCGGCCTTCACGTCGGGCGCCTGCCGGGCCAGGGGATGGCCGAAAGGACCGGGCGAGCGGGCGCCCAGTCCCTGGGGCCAGACCAGCGCCAGGGCGATCATCAGGATGGCCGCAAGCCCCATCAGTGGAAACAGCACGCGGTCGGACATCGTGTGGGCCTATAGCAGCCGCCGCCCGCCCAGGCCAATCGGCAAGCCTTGACGACATTGGCTCCAGACCTTAGCCGCACATCCATGCCGACGCTCGTCCTGCTCCGCCACGGCCAGAGCCAGTGGAATCTCGAGAACCGCTTCACCGGCTGGGTGGACGTGGATCTTTCCCCAGCCGGAGAGGCCGAGGCCCGCCGCGGCGGCGAGCTCATCGCCCAGGCCGGGGTGGAGGTCGACCGCGCCTTCACCTCGGTGCTGACCCGCGCGGTGCGCACCCTGTGGCTGGCGCTGCATGCGGCCGGACAGACCTGGATCCCCGAGACCAAGGACTGGCGTCTGAACGAGCGGCACTACGGCGGGCTCACCGGGCTGAACAAGGCCGAGACCGCACAGATCCACGGCGACGCGCAGGTCAGGATCTGGCGGCGGTCCTACGACATCCCGCCTCCGCCCTTGGATCCTGACAGCCCGTTCGACCTCAGCGGCGAGCGCCGCTATCGGGGGATCGATGTCCCGGCCACCGAGAGCCTGAAGACCACGCTCGAGCGGGTCCTGCCCTACTGGAGCGCTTCGATCGCCCCGACGCTAGAGGCCGGCGACTGCGTGCTGGTGGCCGCCCACGGCAATTCCCTGCGCGCCATCGTCAAGCACCTGTTCAAGGTCTCCGACGCCGAGATTCCGGGCGTCGAGATCCCGACCGGCAATCCGCTTCTCATTGAACTGGATGGCGCCCTGCGGCCGCGGCAGGCGCGCTATCTCGACGCCGAGCGGGCCCAGGTCCTGCCCGAACTGACGCCGGCGTGACCACCGCCGACGACGATGTCCTCCACATGCGCCGGGCGATCGCTCTGGCCCGCCGCCAGCTCGGCCGCACGGGATCGAACCCCGCCGTCGGGTGCGTCCTGGTCAGGGACGGGCGGGTGATCGGCGAGGCGGCGACCGCGGATGGAGGGCGGCCGCATGCGGAGGAGCAGACGCTCGCCCAGGCCGGTCCGGACGCGGCGGGCGCGGTCGCCTACATCACGCTGGAGCCTTGCGGGGCGCGCAGCTCGGGGGCGCCGTCGTGCGCGGAGCGGCTTGCGGGCGCCAGGGTGTCGCGCGTGGCGATCGCCTGCGAGGACCCTTCCCGGATGGCCTCCGGCCGCGGTCTCGAACGCCTCCGGGTTTGCGGGACTCCGGTGACAGTCGGCCTGCTGACCGACGAGGCGGCCGAGCTCTATGCGGACTATCTGAGGGGCCTGGCCGCGCCCGACCCGCTGGCTTAACCCGCCGCCAGCCGCTACAGCCTGCCCGATGAGCACGCCCTCCGCCCTCGTCAAAGTGATGATCGACGCCGCCCGCAAGGCTTCCAAGGGCCTGGTGAGGGACTTCGGCGAGGTCGCCGAGCTGCAGGTCTCCAAGAAGGGCGCGGCCGACTACGTCACCGCCGCGGACCTGAAAGCCGAGCAGGTGCTGTTCGAGGCCCTCAGCAAATCCAGGCCCGGCTACAGCTTCCTGGGCGAGGAGCGCGGGCTGATCGAGGGCACCGACAAGACCCACACCTTCATCGTCGATCCCCTCGACGGCACCACCAACTTCATGCACTCGATCCCGCAGTTCGCCATCAACATCGCGCTGGAGCGCGAGGGCCAGGTGGTGGCCGGCGTCACCTACAATCCACTCTCCAACGAGATGTTCTGGGCCGAGCGGGGCAAGGGCGCCTTCGTCAACGACCGGCGCCTGCGGGTGGCGGCGCGGCGGGATATGATCGAGTGCGTGCTGGCCACCGGCATTCCCTTCGCCGGCCGGCCCGGCCACGCCCAGTTCCTGAAGGAGCTGCACCAGATCGCCCAGCGGGTCTCGGGCGTACGCCGGTTCGGCTCGGCGGCGCTGGACCTCGCCTGGACGGCGGCAGGACGGGTGGACGGCTTCTGGGAGCGGGGCCTGTCGCCCTGGGACATCGCTGCCGGCATGCTGCTGGTCACCGAGGCCGGCGGCATGATCACGAACATGGACGGCAGCGCCCTGGACCTCAGGGGCGGCTCGGTCTGCGCCGCCAACCTCGAGCTGCACCCCCAGATCATCCAGCTGCTGCTGGCGGCCAAATAGTGGGTCTTCAGAGCAGCGTCCGCTCGCCCGAGACCTGCTCGACCTGAAGCGAACCCGCCGGTCCGGCCTGGAGCAGCGGCTCCGGATCGGCGTCGGGGTCCAGCCAGGCGGCCCAGCGCTCGCGCGGCAGCACCACCACCTGGCGGTCGTGATAGGGCGCGACGTCGGGCCCCGGCGCGGTGGTCAGAAGGGTGAAGCTGTCGGGCCAAGCCCCTTCCGCCGGACGCCAGAGGCCCGCCAGGCAGAACCAGTCGTGGCCGGCCTCGGTGAATTTCCACCGGGTCTTGGGGTACTTCGTCCCGGTGAACTCGAAGAAGTGCGAGGCGGGCACGAGACAGCGGCCACGGCCGAAGCGGCGCCCCTCGGACCGGAAGTTGGTCACCGGCCCCGCCTTGGGGCGCGCCGGCGCAAAGCCCCACTTCAGCTCGACCAGCTCCACGCCCTCCCCGCGGGGGCGCACCACACGGGCGAGGTCGGTCGGCCGCACTTCCTCATGCGGCTCGAGGTTGGGCGCGGCCTCGGCCCTGGGAAAGACCAGCGGCAGTTTGAGGTGGCTGAACTCCTCCACGAAGGTCTGGTACGGAACCTTCTCGGCGTAGAGGTTGCACATGGCTCGGCCGCTCCGGACGAGCTCAGGCGGGCGTCTAGCCTCGCTCGCCGTCAGTAGTGCTGTGGCCGCTCTTGGCCGGCGCCCTTGCCGGGCTAGCCTTGGCGGCCGGGGCAGCCTTCGCCCCTGGAGCGGCCGCTGCGGCGGCTGCCGCCTTCGGGTGACCCCAGCCGTGGTTCACGCACCGGTCCTGGCCGCGGTGGGTGCAGCGCGGATATTGGGCGGGCGCAGCGCCCTCGGACGACGTATAGGCTGGCTGGGCGGCGGCGGCCGCGGCCATCGCCGACAGAGCCGCAGCGGCAATCAAAAGACGCTTCATGACCAAACCCCTCTGGCAGTGGCGCGCCGGCCAGGCCGTCCGCGCCGTTGAACTCCCCCGTAGTGGTTAACCTACTACGGCCAAGTCGGGTTCGGAATGTGGCGGACTCACCTCGCCGGTCATCCGGACCGCGCAAGAAGAAGGGCGGAGCCTTGCGACCCCGCCCTCTCGTAGACTTGCTGAGACCTTGCGGTCCTAGAAGTCCATGTCGCCCATGCCGCCGCCGCCCGGCATGGCCGGAGCGGGGGAGGACTTCTTCGGCGCTTCGGCGACAGCGGCTTCCGTGGTGATCAGGAGGCCGGCCACCGAGGCCGCGTCTTGCAGGGCGGTGCGGACCACCTTGGCCGGGTCGATGACGCCGGCCTTGACCAGG
>FTFP01000616.1_pt1 | contig 15225 bp, 7 predicted proteins | sample 1640421 | NCBI WGS metagenome assembly FTFP01 (sample SAMEA3914814, study PRJEB12502) | metagenome | biome: forest; material: soil | place: USA | collected 2011-09-16 | depth 0.1 m | reverse complement strand
TGGTGGACAGCGCCGCGATTTGCGCTCCCGACAGGGCCGCAAGCTGGGTCGAAGCGAGTGACGTCACCTGGGTGTCCAGAAGGCCGCCGACTTCGGCGCTGGTCAGCGCCCCAACCTGCACCGCCGAAAGGGAGGCAAGCTGCCCAGGGGCCAGCGCGGCGATCCCGCTCGCCGTGAAGCCCTTGATCTGGGTGGTCGTCAGGGAAGCGAGCTGCGCCGAGGTCAGCACGCCGACCTGGGACGGGGTCAGGGCCGCGAATACGGACGGGGTGAGCGCGGAAAGCTGCGACGTGGCCAGGGCGGCGATCTGGGTTTCCGATAGGTTGGCGACGCCGGTCGGCCCCAGCGCGCCGACCTGCGTCGCGCTGAGGGAGCCCAGCTGTGCTCGGGTCAGGGCGGACAGCTCAGTGGCGGTCAGGCCCCTCATCTGGGCGGTCGACAGCGCGGTCAGCTGGTTCGGAGTCAGGGCGCTGATGGCCGTATCGATGGCGGCCAGCTGAGGGTTGGTGAGGGCGGCGACCTGGGGGCTGGTCAGGCCGGCAAGCTCGGCGGCGGTCAGGCCTCGCACGCCGGTCGCCGACAGCGCGGCGATCTGGGTGGACGACAGGGCGGCAAGCTGGCCCGGGCTCAGGGCGGCCGTCTGGGTGTCGACCAGGCCACCGATCTGCGTGGCGGTCAGCGCCGCCAGTTGGGTGGTGGACAGGGCCGCCAGCTGGCTGGCGTTGAGCGCGGCCAGAGCGGCTGCGCCCAGCCCCTGCACCTGGGTCGTGGTCAGGGCGCCGACCTGGACGGTCGATAGCAGGCCCATCTGGGCCGAGGAGAGGCCCGAGAGCTCGGTCTGGGTCAGGGCGCCGAGCTGGGTCGCCGCCAGGGCTGAGATCTGCGCAGAGCCGAGGCCGGCGATGGCGCCGGTCGTCAGCGCCGCGATCTGCGAGGTGGTCAGGTGTCCGACCTGGGCCGGGGTCAGTGCGCCGAGCTCTGTCGCGGTCAGTCCCTTGACCTGGGAGGTCGACAACACGCCGAGCTGGGCGGCGGTCAGGGCCGTGATCCTGGTGTCGATGGCGCCGAGCTGGGCGGCGGTCAGGGCGGTGACCTGCATGGTGGTCAGGCCGGCCAGCAGGGTCGTCGTCAGCCCGCCGACTGCGGCGGCCGCCAGGGACGCGACCTGCGCCCGGGACAGCGCCGCCAGCTGGGCCGGGCTGAGCTCGCCGAACTCCGTCGCGGTCAGTCCGTTGGCCTGGCCGGGCGTCAGGGCCGCGACCTGGGTGGACGACAGCGCCGCCAGCTGATCGGACGCCAGCGCCGCGAGCTGCGCGCCGGTCAGTCCCTGCACCTGGGTGGTGGTCAGAGCGGAGACCTGTGTCGTCGATAGCAACCCGACCTGGGCCGTTGTCAGGCCGCCGAGCAGGGTCTTGGTCAGTGCTCCGAGCTGTCCGAGGGTCAGGGCGGAGACCTGATCCTGACCCAGGCCGACGATGGCGTTGGTGGTCAGCGCGGCCAGCTGGGTGGCGGCAAGGGCGCCCATCTGCGCCGTCGTCAGGGTCCCGAGCTCGGTGGCGGTCAAACCGCGGATCTGGGTGGTCGTAAGGGCCGCGAGCTGAGCGGTGGTCAGCGACGAGATCTGGTCGTCGATCGCGCCGATCTGGGAGGCGGTCAGTCCGGCCGTCTGGCGGATCGTCAGGCCCGCCAGCTCGGTGGTGGTCAAAGCGGCGACATCCGCCGTCGTCAGGGCCCCAACCTGGCTCGAGGAGAGGGCCGCGAACTGCGTCGGTGTCAGAGCAGCCACCTGGCTGGTGGTCAGGCCCCGCACCTGGGTGGTGGTCAGGCCCGCCATCTGCGTGGCCGTCATCGCTGCGGCCTGGTCGGACGTCAGCGACGCCAGCTGAGCCCCGCTGAGGCCCGTCAACTGGGTCGTGCTCAGGCTCGCCGCCTGGGTGGCCGAGAGCTGGCCCACCTGCGAGGTCGTCATCCCGCCCAGTTCGGCCGCGGTCAGCGCCGCGAGCTGAGCCTGGGTCAGGGCGGCGAGTTGGGTGTCGACCAGCCCCTTGATCTGGGCCGTGCTCAGCGCCGCCATCTGCGACGGCGCCAGCGCACCCAGCTGGGTCGTGGTCAGCGTCGACAGATCGGCGGCCGACAGACCGGCGATGCGGCTGGTGGTCAGGGCCGCCAGCTCGGACGTGGTCAGGGCTCCGATCTGCGTCGTCGACAGGCTGGCCAGCTGGGTCGAGGTCAGCGCGCGGATCTGGGTGGTCGTGAGCCCGGCCAGCCCGGTCTCGGTCAGCCCGTCGAGGGTGGCGGAGCCCAGGGCGGCGATCTGCGTCGTGGCCAGCGCGGCGAGCTGGGCCGGGGTCATGTCGGTGAGCTCGGTGGCGGTCAGTCCCTTCACCTGGGTGGCGGTCATCGACGCCAGCTGCGTCGGCGCCAGGGCCGCGAACTGGTCGGTCGCCAGCGCCGCGATCTGAAGCGCGCCCAGCCCCCTGACCTGGGTGGTCGTCATCGCCGCGACCTGGCCGGCCGACAGCATGCCGATCTGGGTCGTGGTCATCCCGCCGAGCTCGGTCGCGGTCAGCGCCGCGAACTGCGTCGCGGTCATCGCTTCCAGCTGGGTGTCGACCAAGCCCTTGATCTGCGCCGTGCTCAGGGCGGCGATCTGGGCGGTGGACAGCACGCCCAGCTGGGTGGTGGTCAGGGCGCCCAACGCCGAGGCGGACAGGCCCGGCAGGCGCGTCGTGGTCAGCCGGCTCAGTTCGGTGGCGGTAAGCGCCTGGGCCTGAGTCGCCGACAGGCCCGAGAGCTGGCCCGTCGTCAGGGCGTTGAACTGCCTGACGGTCAGGGCCGCGATTTCGGCCGCGGTCAAGGCGCCGACTCCCGCCGTGGTCAACGCCGCGATCTGAGTCGCCGCGAAGGCGGCCAACTGGGCCGTCGTGAGGCTGGCCACCTCGCCGGGGGTCAATCCCCTCACCTGCAGGGTGCTCATCGCCGCGATCTGGGCGGGAGACAGCATCGCGAACTGCTCGGAACTCAGCGCCGCCAGCTGGACGCCGCCGAGGCCCTTCACCTGGGTCGTGCTCAATGCGCCGACCTGGGTGGTCGACAGCAGCCCGACCTGCGACGCCGTCAGGCCGCCCAGCGCCGTCGAGGTCAGCGCGCCGAGCTGCGCGGAACTGAGCGCGGCGATCTGGGTGTCGACCAGGCCCTTGATCTGGGCCGTGCTGATGGCGGCGATCTGCTTCGGGGCGAGCGCGCCCAGCTGGGTCGTGGTCAGCGCGCCCAGGTCCGAAGCCGCAAGCCCTGAGATCTGGGTTGTGGTCAGGGCCGCCAGCTCGGCGGTGGTCAAGGCGGCGAGTTGGGCCGGCGACAGGTTGGAGACCTGGGTCGCCGTGAGCCCGCCGAACTGTTTCGTAGTCAGGGCCGCCAGTCCGGTGGTGGTCAGGCCGCTGACGCCGGCCGCCGACAAGGCGCCGATCTGGGTGGACGAAAACGCCGGGAACTGGGCCGGCTTAAGGTTGGCGATAGCGGTCGCCGTCAGGGCGTGGATCTGGGCCGTGCCCAGCACCGCCAGCTGCGCGGGCGACAGCGCCGCGAGCTGTTCGCCGCTCAATGCCGCCGCCTGGCCGCCCCCGAGGCCCTTCAGCTGGGTCGTCGTCAGCGACGCGAACTGGCTGGTGGACAGGAGCCCGATCTGGGCTGTGGTCAGGCCTCCGATGGCTGTCGAGGTCAGCGCCGCGAACTGGGCCGAGGTCAGGGCGGCGATCTGGGTGTCGACCAGGCCCTTGATCTGGGCGCTGTTGATGGCCGCCATTTGGGTGGCGGTCAGCGCGCCGAGCTGGGTCGTCTCCAGGATCGACAAGTCGGAGCTGGTCAGCCCGGTCAGCTGGGCGGTGCTCAGGGCCGCGATCTGCGCTGCCGTCAGGGACTCGATCTGCGTGTCGGCGAGGTCCGAGATCTGGGTTGGGGTCAGGCCGCCGAACTGGCCTGGCGTCAGGGCGTTCAGTTCGCTTGCCGTCAGGCCGGAGACGCCGGTCGCGGTGAGGGCGCCGATCTGGGTCGCCGAGAAGCCCGCGAGCTGGGACGGGCTCAGACTGGCCACATCGCTCGAGGTCAGCCCGTTCACCTGCGAGGACGTCAGCGCGCCGACGAGCGTCCCCGACAACGCCCCGAACTGAACCTCGTCAAGGGCCGCGAGGGCCGCGGGGCTCAGCCCCACGATCTGGGACGTGGTCAGCGCGGCGATCTGCGTCTGCGACAACAGGCCGACCTGGGTCGCCGAGAGGCCGGCGAACTGGGCGGAGGTCAGGACGCCCAGTTGTGTCGTGGTCAGGGCCTGGAGTTGCGTGTCGGCGAGCCCCCGGATCTGGGTCGGGCTCAGCGCGGCCATGGACGTGGTGGTCAGCGCGGCCAGCTGGTCCGTGCCCAGGGCGCCGAAGTCGCTGGCGGACAGGCCTTTCAGCTGGGAGGTCGAGAGCTGCGCGATCTGGCTGGCGGTCAGCGCCGTCAGCTGAGGCGTCGACAGCGCGGCGACCTGGCCCGAGGACAGCCGGCCGAACTGCACCGGGGTCAGGGCAGCCACCTCTTCCGGGGTCAGGCCGGAGACGCCGGCGTTGGACAGCCCGGCGATCTGGGTCGCCGTCAGCACGGCGATCTCCTCGGGCCCGAAGGCCTGGATCTGCTGGCTGTTCATCACCGCGAACTGGGCGGCGCTGAAGGCGATCTGGCTGGTGTTCAGGGCGCCGATCTGCGTCGTCGACAGGGCCGAGACCGCCTGCGGGGTCAGGCCGGTGAGCTGGGTTCCGCTCAGCTCGGTCATCTCGGTGGTGGTCAGCGCCTGGATCTGCGTCCTGGTCAGGGCGGCGAAGTCGGCCACCGTCAGGGCGCCAAGAGCCGTGGCGGAAAGGTTGGCGATCTGCGTGGGCGTATAGAATGAGACTGCGGAGATCACGGCCGTGCAGCCCTCGCGCGCCGTCCCCGCGCAATGTGCAGCGCCAACTCGTGCATCAGGATCTACGGCCCGCCGTTCGACGCCCGCGGCGTCATGGTTAACGGACGCACGCAAGGGCCATGCCACCCCACGGCCGAAAATTGCTTATAGTTATCAAATCATTGCGTTGGGCCTGAGGCCATGGCCGGTAGCTTCTGCCGTATGCTTGGCAGTTTCTGCCGCCAGCGTGCCTGCGTCCGCCGCGCCGGCGCTACCCGGGTCTCGCGCAGCGATTGATCTGCCTCAACGCGAGATTCTGCGTACGGGATCAGACTGATGACTTGGCCCCTACGGAGGACTCAGCGCCATGAGACGCGTCGTCACCATCCTGTGTGCAGCCGCCGTCCTCGCTGTTGCCGGGTCCTCGCTGGCCCAACCACGCGATCAGGACCGCTACGACCGCCATGATCAAGGCGGACATCACGACCGTTACGACCGCCAACGCGATCGCTACGACGGCTATCGCCATCGCCACCAGGAGTGGCGCCATCAGCGTCACCACAAGCGCGTCTGCCAATGGCGGTATCATCACCGTGTCTGTTACTGGACATGGCGCTGATCGCTCATCCGGCCCTGAAGCTCGAGCGCGCCGCTGCGCCGGCGCGAGGGGATGGCGCAATCCGGCGACCGCGTGTCGTGAAGCCCAAGGCGATCTGGATCGCTGTCATTGGACTGCTGCTCGCCGCCGGCAGCGTCGCGGGCGGCTTGGTCCTGTATCGGGCCCAGAGCGCCAAGGCCGGGCGCTTCGTCACCGCGCCGGTTTCCACAGGCGCGATTTCCAGGGAGATCACGGCCAGCGGCAGCGTCAATCCGGTGGTCAATGTCCAGGTCGGCGCCTTCGTCTCGGGAAATATCCAGGCGCTCTACTGCGACTACAACACGCGGGTTCGCAAAGGTTAGCTCTGCGCCAAGATCGATCCCAAGCCCTACGAAACCACCGTGGCCAAGGCGGTGGCGGATCTCGACACCCAGCGCGCCCAGCTCGGCAAGGACCGGGCCGGCCGCGTCTATGCGGCTCTCAAGCTGAAGCGGGCGCTGACCTTGAAGGCGCAGGGTTTCGCCACCCAGGACACCGTCGATTCGACGCAGTCCGCCGACGATCAGGCGCTGGCCCAGATCCGGTTCGACCAGGCCCAGATCCGCCAGAATGAGGCCGCCCTCCGCGCCGCCCAGATCAATCTCGACTACACCAACATCCTCTCGCCGGTCGACGGCACGGTGGTCTCCCGCAACGTCAACGTGGGCCAGACCGTGGCGGCCAGTTTCCAGACCCCGACCCTGTTCCTGATCGCCCAGGACCTGACCAAGATGCAGGTCGATACCAACGTCAGCGAGTCGGACATCGGAGGCGCCGCTCCGGGGGCGGCGGCGGAATTCACGGTGGAGGCCTACCCGACCAAGGTGTTCCGCGGGCGGGTGGCGCAGGTGCGCCAGGCGCCGGTGAGCGTCCAGAACGTGATCACCTATGACGTGGTGGTCGCCGCCGACAATCCGGACCTGCTGCTGAAGCCGGGCATGACCGCCACCGCGAAGATCATCGTCGCCAGGAAGGACAATGTCCTGCGCGTCCCGGTCCAGGCCCTGCACTTCTCGCCCTCGACCGGGTCGCGCCCGGCACATCCCGCCGGCCAGGCCCGGCAGAGAAGGCCTGGAGCCGCCGCCGCCCAGCGTGTGTGGATCCTGCGGGACGGCAAGCCCGTGCCCGTGCGCGTTGGCGTTGGCCTGGACGATGACGCCTATGCCCAGATCACATCTGGCGAGCTCAAGGCCGGTGACGCGGTGATCATCTCGGAGGCGACGACGGGCCAGAAGGGCGCCGCGCGCCGGAACGCCCAGGGCGGCCCCGTCCGTCTCGGTCTGTGAGGCCGGCGCCATGAGAGACGTCGGTCCGGACGACCGGGTCATCCAGCTGTCCGGCATCCACCGGACCTTCACCCTGGGCGATGTCGAGGTGCAGGCCCTGCGCGGCGTGGACCTCACCATCCGGCGCGGCGAGTTCGTGGCCATCATGGGCTCGTCGGGCTCGGGCAAGTCAACCCTGATGAACATCCTGGGCTGCCTCGATCCGCCCAGCAGCGGCCAGTACAACCTCGACGGAGTGGACGTGGCCGGCCTTGCCGAGCCCCGGCTGGCCCGCATCCGCAGCCGCCGGATCGGCTTCGTGTTCCAGAGCTACAACCTGCTGGCCCGCACCAGCGCGCTCGAGAACGTCATGCTGCCCCTGCTCTATGGGTCGGCGGTGGCGATGCGTCAGCGCGAGCGGGCCGAGCGGGCGCGCGCCATCCTGGCCAGGCTCGGCCTCGCCGACCGCGAACACAACACGCCCAGCCAACTCTCCGGCGGCCAGCAGCAGCGCGTCGCGCTGGCCAGGGCGCTGATCAACCAGCCGGCCATCCTGCTGGCGGACGAGCCGACCGGCAACCTGGACTCCAAGACCTCGCACGAGATCATGGACGTGATCCGCGCGCTCAACCGCGATGAGGGCGTGACGGTGATCGTGGTCACCCACGAGACGGATATCGCCGCCTACGCCGACCGCAACATCGTCATGCGCGACGGTCTGATCCTGTCTGACGAGCCCAATCCTCACCCCGCCGGCGGCGGCCCGGCCCTGGCGCCGCAAGGTCCGGCGGGTCCGCTCGATCCGCCGATGCCCGACGGCGACGGCGGGGTGAGCCTGCCTTTCCTCGGCATGATCTTCCTGACCGCGGCCCAGGCGCTGGGGCGCAACCGCATGCGCTCGGCCCTGACCATGCTGGGGGTCTTCATCGGCGTGGCCGCGCTGATCGCCATGGTGGCGGTGGGCGACGGCGCGAGCCAGGAGGTCAAGAAGCAGCTGGAGCGGTTGGGCACCAACATGGTGGTGGTTCAGCCCGGCGCTGTCACGGCCGGCGGCGCCCGCGCCGGGGGCGGCAGCGCCTCCACCCTCACCGTGGCGGACGCCCTGGCCCTGCAGCGCGGCGCATCGGCGGTGCAGCGCGTCGGTTACATGACCCGCCAGAACGGCCAGGTGCTCTACGGAGATCAGAACTGGAGCACCAGCATCCAGGGCGTGACGCCGGACTATCTGGACATCCTCAACTGGCAGACCTCGTCCGGCGTGCCGATCTCCGAGGCGGACGACGCGGCGGCGACGACGGTGTGCATGCTGGGCGCGACCGTGGTGCGCAACCTGTTCGGCGAGACCGCCAATCCCGTGGGCGCCACGGTCATGGTCAAGGGCGTTCCGATGCGGGTGATCGGGCTTCTCGGGGCGCGCGGCCAGACCGGCTTCGGCCAGGACCAGGACGACGTGGTGATGATCCCCTTCCACACCGCCGAGCGGAAGGTGCTGGGCGTCTCCACCCCGCAGGCGGCCCAGAGCGCGATCACGGCGCTCTACCCCCCGGCGCCGAACGCCTTCGGCATCGCCCCGCGCATGACCGGTTTCGTCAATTCCATCTATGTGCAGGCTGCGAGCGCCGACCAGGTGCAGGCGGCCATCGACCAGGTCACGGCCGGCCTTGCGCGCCGCCACAACATTCAGCCCGGCCAGCCCAACGACTTCAATGTCCGCAACCTCAGCCAGATAGCCGAGACACAGGCGAGCAGCAGCAAGGTGATGTCGCTCCTGCTGGCCACAGTGGCGTCGATCTCCCTGCTCGTGGGCGGGATCGGCATCATGAACATCCTGCTGGTGTCCGTGACTGAGCGCACACGCGAGATCGGCATCCGCATGGCCATCGGCGCGCGCCGGCTGCAGGTGCTGCTGCAGTTCCTGGTCGAGGCGGTGCTGCTGAGCGTCACGGGCGGCCTGGCCGGGATCCTGTTCGGGATCGCGGTCTCCGGGCTGATCTCGCTGATCGCCCACTGGCCGACCCAGCTGTCGCCGGTGGCCATCCTCGGCGGCTTCCTGTTCTCGGCGGCGGTGGGCGTGTTCTTCGGCTTCTACCCGGCCCGCAAGGCCGCCCGGCTCGATCCCATCGAGGCCCTCCACTACGAGTGAGGGGGTCCGCCCGGCCGGCTTGATCCCCTCGGGAGCAGGGTGTCATTGCTGGGTTCGTCAGACAGGAGCGGGGTAGTGATGCGGCTCGGTTCCACCTTGATCACGCTCGCCGGCATGGCGCTGGCGCTGGGGGCCGCCGCGCCGGCCCTGGCCAAGCCGGACACCATCGACGGCTTCATCTATCGCACCCGCCCGGTCACGGACCGGGTGCACATGATCTACCGCCCCGTCGCCACCGACCCTCCTTTCGAGGGCAATGTCACGGTGGTCGAGCAGACGGCCGGGCTGGTCGTGGTGGACGCGGGCGGCACGCCGCTGTCGGGCCAGCGCGTGGTGCGGCAGATCCGGGCGATCAGCCGCAAGCCCGTCCGGTTCCTGATCTACACCCACTATCATGGCGACCATAACCTCGGCGCCGGGGCCTTCGTGAAGGCCTGGCCGGACGTGCGCATCGTCTCCACCGAGGCGACGAGGCGGAACATGACCGGCAAGCCGATGGCCTATATCGCCACGTACGCGAAGGGCTACGCCGACACGCTGAAGTCGCTGGGCGCAATTCTCGAGGATGCCAAGGCCCCGCCTGCGCTGAAGGCGGGCGTCAGCCACTTCGAGGCTTCCGGGTCCGGCATCGTCGCGGCCTATCAGGACCTGAAGGCCTGGCCCGCCGACGTCACCTTCACCGACCACCTGACCCTCCAGGACGCCGCCGCGCCGGTGGAGATCATGTTCCTCGGCCCGGCCAACACCGACGGGGACGCCGTGGTGTGGCTGCCCAAGCAGCGGGTGGTGGCCTCAGGCGACGTGGTCACCGCGCCGATCCCGTATGCGGCCTCCAGCTTCCCCAGGACCTGGATCGAAGCGATCCGGCGCATCGAGGCGCTCGACTATGCCTACCTCGTGCCCGGTCATGGCGAGCTGCAGACCGACCACGCCTATCTCGATCGCGTGATCGGAGCCCTGCAGTCGGTGCGCGACCAGGTCGGGCCCCTGGCCGCCCAGGGGCTCAGCCTGGAGGAGACGCGCAAGCGGATCCGCCTGGACGAGATCAGGCGCGCCTTCGCCGGCGACGACGCCTGGTACGGCTTCCTGATGGACAATGTGTTCCTCGGCGCGCTGGTCGCCAACGCCTATGCCGAGGCCAAGGGCCTCCCCATCGTACAGGGCGCCTGAGCCTACTGAGCCGAGATCTGCGCCTTCTGCATGGTGAAGGCGAACGGCTCGGCGACGTAGCGGACGACCACGCCGGTGACCGACACGACCGAGCCTATGGCCGGGAGCGCCGCCGACTGAGAGGCCAGCTCGACGCGCAGGTCGGAATGGCCCGACTTGCGGTTATCGTCGGTGATGGCGCCATCCAGGTAGCCGCGGTTGGCCCCCAGCACCTGCATCGGCAGGGTCAGGCGGCCGGCGCCGGCGGCCTGCTTGGCCATGATCGCCGCCCAGACCCGGTCGGCGGCCGTCTTGTTGGCGGCCGAGGCGTCTCGCTGCGACAGGACGAACTCCCAGTCGGGCACGGTCAGATCGCCCGGATCGTTGTCCCGCACGGCCTGGACGGCCGTCTCGGCGGGGGTGGGCGCGGGAGCGACCGTGAACCCGGTGGGCGGCGTGTTCTCCCCGGCGGCGGAGATTAGGATCTCGGACCAGCCGTCCTCGCTGCCGTGGTAGCGGCTGTAGCTCGCCCGGGCGAGGGCGTCGATGGTCGACTGGGTGCCGACAGCGCCCGCCCGGCCCGCCAGCGCATAGGCCCTGGCCGCCCACCAGAAGCCTTCGGGATCAAGCGGCTTGGCCCTCAGGGCGACGATCGCGAACTGATAGTCCGTCTGCACATCGCTGGGATCGGCCTGGACCGCCTTCACATAGTAGTACCGCGCCACGGCGTAGTCGGCGTGCACCAGGCGGTCGAAGCCCAACGCGCCGTGGAACACCGATGAGAGCTTGCTGCGCATGAAGGCTGCGTCTTCCGGCGACATGCTCGACGGAGCGGCCCAGGCGTCAAGCGCCGTCAGGCCCCGGTTGGCGTCGTCGGCGGCCTGCTTGGCCAGGGCGGCGCGCGCCGGGCCCTCCTTCATGTCCTGGGCCCTGGTCCGCTCGAGATAAACCACCAGCGCCAGGGCCTGCACGTCCTTGGGATCGGCCTCCAGCACCCTTCGCGCGCTGGGCTCGAGGTTCGTCGTGTCCGCGAGCTTCTGGTAGATCGCCATCGCCTGCCGCAGCGCCTCCAGCTTCCTGGCGCTCAGGGGATATTGCCGGGCGAAGTCCGTCAGCGCGGCGGCCTTCAGGGCCGGGTCATCGAAGCGGCTCGCCGCGTCGTAGGCGGGGCCCTCGGCAGGATCGACGATGATCGGCTTGCCGGTGACAATCGGGCCGTCCTGCTGCGCCTGCGCTGTCAGCGGCCAGGACAAGGTCAACGCGAACGTCGCGGCGAGAATACGGGCGGCGCGGCGCATCGACGACTCCCAGACAGGATCGAAACTCGCGACGAGACTACGCTGGCGGTTGGTCCTGTCCAATCGACGTGGGTTCGGGACCGATTCAACGTGACGGACCGGCCCGTATCCGCAAAGCTGAACTCGCAACCAGAGCCCGATCACGGGACTTTCCGAGGAAATACCAGATGGCGACACCCCCCGGCGTCAACGCCGCCGATTTTGCCGAGGCCATCGCCCGGTTCAAGGCCGCCATCGGCGCCGAATGGGTGTTCACCTCCGACGAGGACGTCGCCCTCTATCGCGACGCCTATTCCCCGCTGATGGGCGAACCCGAGGAACGCGTCGCCTCCGCGGCACTGGCCCCAGCTTCGGTGGAGGAGGTGCAGGCCGTCGTGAAGATCGCCAACGCCTTCAAGGTCCCGCTCTATCCGATCTCCACCGGCCGCAATCTCGGCTACGGCGGCTCGGCGCCGGTGCTGTCGGGCAGCGTGGTGCTGGACCTGAAGCGGATGAACCGGATCCTGGAGGTGGACGAGCGCACCGCCTTCGCCCTGGTCGAACCCGGCGTCAGCTACTTCGACCTCTACCGCTATATCCAGGACAAGGGCCTGAAGCTCTGGATCGACGCGCCCGATCCGGGCTGGGGCAGCCTGATCGGCAACGCCCTGGATCACGGCGCGGGCCAGACGGCGGGGACCTACCGCGACCACTTCGCATCCCACTGCGGCATGGAGGTTGTGCTGGGCGACGGCCAGTTGGTGCGCACGGGCATGGGCGCGCTCCCGGGCGCCAAGACGTGGCAGCAGCACAAGTACGGCTTCGGCCCCTGGATCGACGGGATGTTCTCCCAGTCCAACTTCGGCGTCGTCACCAAGATGGGATTCTGGCTAATGCCGGCGCCCGAGGCCTATCTGGCCGGCCGCGTCGCCGTGCCGGGCCACCGCGACATCATTCCCCTGACCGACATCCTGAACGAGCTCGAGAACGGCGGGATCTGCAACGGCTTCCCCCGGATCGGCAGCCCGGTGCTCAGCGGATTCGGACCGGTGGATCCGGAGCTGAAGGCCCTGCAGGATCGGCAGGGCGGACCGTCGCCCCCGGCGCTCGAGGCCTATGGCCGCAGCAAGGGTATGCCCTACTGGACGCTGGAGCTGCCGTTCTATGGGCCGCAGGAGGTGGTGGCCGCGCAGTGGGCCTACGCCAAGCGCAGATTCCAGGCCATCGCGGGGGCCAAGGTCGAGGATGGGCCCAGCTACCGGCTGCCGCTGACGGCCGAACAGCAGGAAAAGGTCCACAAGGTCGAGTTCGGCATTCCCAACCTGTCGATCTTCTCGATCGGGGCCCGCTCGCCGTTCAACCCCAATCCGACCACCGGCCACGTCTGGTTCTCTCCGATCATTCCGCGCACCGGCGAGGCGGTGCTGGAGGCGCAGGAGGTGCTGTTCGCCGCCGCCAGCGAGGTCGGCATCCCGCTGAGCGCCATCATCCCCGTGCCGCAGGCCAACTGGCTCCGCACCTGGGTGTTCCTGATCGGCTTCCCTGTCATGACCGACATCGAGACAAACCGGCGCAACCGGGAGGCCTTCCGCAAGCTGGTCAAGGCCTGCGCCGCGCGGGGCTGGGGCGAATACCGCACCGCGCCGGTCTTCATGGACGAGGTGGCCGACACCTATTCCTTCAACGGCCACGCCCTGCGCCGTCTGCACGAGACCATCAAGGACGCGGTGGACCCCAACGGCATCCTCTCGGCCGGCCGCTACGGCATCTGGCCCAGGCACATCCGCGACCAGCGGGCCTGAGCTATCCGCCGTCCGCCCGACGCTCGAGGTAGGCGCGCAGGCGTCCGAGGCCTTCCTCGATCTTCTCCGGGTCGGCGGCCAGGCACCAGCGGAGCCAGCCTTCGCCTTCGCCTCCGAAGGCGGAACCGGGCGCCAGGCCCAGCCTGGCCGTCCTCACCAGGTCCTTGGCCAGCTCCAGCGAGTCGGGGCAGCCGGCGACGCGGAAGAAGGCGTAGAGGCCGCCGTCCGGAAGGTGCGCCTCGACGCCGGGCAAGGCGGCCAGGGCGCCCACGACCTGCTTGCGGGCCTGCATAAGCTCGGCGCGGAACGTGGCCAGCTGCGGCTCGCCCTGCTGCAGGGCGGCGATCGCGGCCTGCTGGACGAACTCGGGCGCGCAGGAGGTGTTGTATTCCAGGAGCACGCCCAGAGCGCCCATCAGCGCCGGCGGCGCGGTCATCCAGCCCAGCCGCCAGCCGGTCATCCGCCAGGCCTTGGAAAAGCTGTTGGTGCTGATCAGCCGGTCTTCGGGGTCGGCCGGGGGTAGGAACGAGGGCGCTGGCCCCTCGGCGAGGAAACTCAGGCGCTCGTAGACGTCATCGGCGATCAGCCAGATCCCCAGCCGGCGGCAGCGCTCCAGGATCGCCGCCCGATCCTCGGCCGGAAGCACCCAGCCGGTGGGATTGTTGGGCGAGTTCAGGAACAAGGCGCGGGTCTGCGGAGTCAGGGAGTCGAACAGCCGGTCGAGGTCCAGCCGCCAACCCCCCTGGCGCGGCTCCAGGCCCAGACGCACCACGTCGCCGCTGAGCACGCGGGGGATCTCGGCGACATTGGGCCAGACGGGCGTGACCACGACCACCCGGTCGCCGGGCTCGACCACCGCCTGAGCGGCCACCATCAGGGCGCTGACCCCGGAGTTGGTCACCGCGATGCGCTCGGCGCCGATCGGCAGGCCATGCAGCCCCGACAGATAGTCCGAGAGCGCCTGGCGCAGGGCGGGCAGGCCCAGGTTGTGGGTATAGAAGGTGCGGCCGGCGCGCAGGTGCTCGACCGCCGTCTCGATGATGAAGCGCGGGGTGGGCTGGTCGGATTCCCCGAACCAGAAGGGCAGGACGTCCGGATCCCCCAGGGCCGCATTGGCGACCTCACGGATCTTGGAGCTCTCCAGCCGGCCGACCTGCGCCCGGGCGGTCGCGGGCCAGGCTGTCGAACGATCAACGAGGTCGGCGGTCATGGGCCATCTGAAACACGGAACAGGCCCGCTGTCAGGCCCGTCTGAATCTGGCTAGACGGGTCCATGAACTATCGGCACGCCTTCCATGCGGGCAACCACGCGGACGTCTTCAAGCACGCCGCGCTTGTCTTCATCCTCGAGCGGCTGCTGGAGAAGCCGCGGCCGTTCACGGTGCTGGATACGCACGCGGGGATCGGCCTCTATGACCTGCAATCGGAGGCCGCGCAGAAGACCCGCGAATACGAGGACGGCGTGGCGAAGCTGGCGGGCGCTGGCCTCCGGTCTGCGCCGGCCTACGCCAGGATGATCCAGGAGATGAACCCGGGCGGGCTGAACGCCTATCCAGGCTCCCCGGAGATCGTCCGCCGGCTCCTGCGCGAACAGGATCGCCTGATCGCCTGCGAGCTCCATCCCGCCGACGCCGAGACGCTGAAGGCGCGCTACCGGAGCGACCGGCGGATCTCGGTCCATCAGCGCGACGGTTACGAGGCGATCCGGGCTTTGCTGCCGCCGCCGGGCGGCAGGGGGCTGGTGTTCATCGACCCGCCCTTCGAGGAAACGGACGAGGTTTCGCTGCTGGAGCAGGCCTTCCGCGACGGCCTGAAGCGCTGGTCGAACGGGGTCTTCCTGGCCTGGTATCCACTCAAGGACCGCAAGGTCGGCGACGCCCTGGCGAGGGCCGCGACATCCACGCCGTTCCCCAAGGCGCTGCGGGCCGAGTTCCTGCCGTATGCGCCCGACGAAAGCAGCCTGCCGGGCAGCGGGATCATCGTTTGCAACACGCCCTTCAAGCTGGACGAGAAGCTCACGGCCCTCTGCAAGGA
>FTFP01001347.1_pt1 | contig 15390 bp, 12 predicted proteins | sample 1640421 | NCBI WGS metagenome assembly FTFP01 (sample SAMEA3914814, study PRJEB12502) | metagenome | biome: forest; material: soil | place: USA | collected 2011-09-16 | depth 0.1 m | reverse complement strand
GGCCTTGGTGACGTGCCCGTCGCCTTCGGCCGCGACGGCGAACTTGGAGCGGCACTCACTGACCGAGAACTTGTTCAGCTTGTCGATGTCGTCGCGCGACACGCCGATCACCGTCGCGTGCAGCTTGGCGAAGTCATCGGTGGCGTCGGCGAACTCGTGCGCCTCGATGGTGCAGCCTGGCGTGAAGGCGGCCGGGTAGAAATAGAGCACCACCGGCCCCTTCTTCAGCGCCGCCTTCATGTCGAAGGTGAACACCTTGCCGCCGAGCGAGGCGGGAGCGGCGAAATTGGGGGCCTGGTCGCCCACCTTGAGCGCGGCGTAGGCGGGGGCTGCGGCGAGGCCGGCCAGCATCAGGCCGGCGATCAGTCTCTTCATGGCGTGTCTCCTGGTTCCGTCACAGCCGCGCGCCGGCAGGCCACTGAACACGCGACCTGGGGCCGATGCTTCACAGTGTTACTCTACCGCGCCGCATGGCTCCCGCCAAGGCATGGACGGAAGTCCGTTGTTGTCCCGCAATCAGCGGGTTACGGCGCGCTTGCCTCGCTGGCTGAGGCTCACCGGCCGGTAGACGCCGGGAGCGCCCGGGGCGGCCTCGAAGGCGTCCGTCAGGCCCAGCACCGTCTCCGCGGCGCCCAGGATCAGATAGCCGTCGGGGGCCATGACCGTGGCGATCTGCTCCAGCACCCGGCCCCGCGTTTCGGTGTCGAAGTAGATCAGCACGTTGCGGCAGAACACGACGTCGAAGCGGCCGAGCGAGGAGGGGCTGTGCAGGAGATTGAACTGGCGCCAGCGGACGGCGTCGCGCAGCCGGCGCTTGAGGCGCCAGCTCTTGCCCTCCGCCTCGAAGTGCAGGACCAGGTCCGCCGTCGACAGGCCGCGCTGGACCTCAAACTGGGAGTAGAGGCCCTCGTAGGCCGACTCCAGGCAGGTGTGCGAGATGTCCGAGCCCAGGATGTCGAGGGTCACCCCGGGAAAAGCCTTCGCAGCCCGCTCCATCAGGATCGCCAGCGAGTAGGGCTCCTGGCCGGTGGAGCAGGCCGCGCACCAGACCTTGACCAGGGCGCCCTTCCGGCGCGCCGCCAGGGCGGGCAGGATTTCGTCCCTGAATCGCGCGAAGGGAACCTTGTCCCTGAAGAACGAGGTCTCGTTGGTGGTCAGGGCGTCCACCACGTCGGCGACGAGTTCTGCCTCGCCGCGCCTCAGAGCGTTGACCAGCTCGCTCACCTTGGACATCTGCCGGTCGCGCAGCAGCGGAGCGAGGCGGGCCTCGACCAGGTAGGCCTTGTCGGGCGTGAACACGAGGCCGGCCACCCGCCTGGCCAGCTCGGTCACGAGGGAGAATTCCTGCGGCGTCACGGCTTGCGGCCCGCGGCCAGGGCCCGCGCCATCTCGGCCAGGCGTTCGACAGGGGCGATCTCGGTGGCGAGGCCGGCCGCCGCGACGGCGCCCGGCATGCCCCAGACCACGCTGGACTCCTCGTCCTGCGCCAATACGGTCCCGCCCGCCTTCACGATGGCGGAGGCGCCCTTGCAGCCGTCCTGTCCCATGCCCGTGAGCACGACCGCCAGCACTTTGGCGCCGCAGATTTCCGCGGCCGAGCGGAACAGCGCGTCCGCGGCCGGGCGGCAATAGTTCTCGGCAGGCTCGTCGCCGAGCCGGGCTCTCAGCCGCACGCCTTCGCGGATCAGGCGCATATGCCGTCCGCCGGGCGCCAGATAGACCCGGCGCGGGTCCAGGAACTGGCCGTCGGCGGCGACGCTCACGGGCAGCGGCGAAATCTTGGTCAGTTGATCGGCCAGCAGCTCGATGAAGGCCTCGGGCATGTGCTGGACCACCAGCACGGGCGCCCTGAGGTCGCGGTCGAGGCCCTGCAGGAACGACCGCAGCGCCAGCGGCCCGCCGGTGGATGCGGCGACCACCATCACCTCGATCGGTTCCAGGCGCGATCCCTGGGGCCTGAGCTTGGAGCGCACGGCCGGGCGGGAGGAGCGCTGCGAAGCCGGCTTGCTCTCCGAGCGCGCCAGGGCGCGCGCTTTGGCCAGCAGATCGCGGCGGAAGATTTCCGAGCCGTGCGGATCGGCGGCCTTGGGCTTGGGCAGGCAGTCGGCGGCCCCCGCCTCCATCGCCCGGAGCGTGGCCTCGGCGCCGGCGCGGGTCAGCCGGGACGCGATCAGCACCTTCAGTTCCGGCCTCAGGCGGAGCAGGCGCGGCAGCGCCTCCAGGCCGCCCATGACCGGCATCTCGAGGTCAAGGACGCAGACGTCGGCCTGAAGGCCGGGCAGCATCTGCACAGCCTCGGCGCCGTCGGCGGCGACGCCTGTGAGTTCGAAATCCGGCTCCAGCTCGATCCACCGCGCAACCAGGGTGCGGATCACCATGGAATCGTCCACCAGCATCAGGCGCACCTTGCCGGCATGCGGCTCGGGCCGGTTGGCGCGCATGGCGGCCGGGAACGTCATCTAGGCCTCCACCGCCGCCACGGGGCGATCGAGCAGGCGCTCCGGATCCAGGATCAGCAACAGCTCGTGCTCGAGCTGGCAGACGCTGCGCACGCTGTCGGCCCAGCGGGCCGGCAGGACCCCAGGGGGCGCCTGCAGCTCGCCCGGATCGACGCGCAGCACCTCGCCCACGGAATCCACCATCAGGCCGTAGCTGTCGCCGGCCAGCTCGAGCCCGATGGCGATCGGCTCGGGGCCGCCGGACCTGGCCGGCATGCCCAGCCTGCGCCGCGCGCAGACGGCGGTGACGATGCGTCCGCGCAGGCTCATCACCCCGACGATGGCCGCCGGCGCCAGGGGCACCTCGGTCAGCCCTCTGGGGTGGAACACCTGCTGTACGCTGGCCGCTTCGACCCCGCACAGCTGATCGCCGACGCGGAACGTGACGTAATCACTGGCGCTCATCCCGCTTCGCTCCCTTGGAGCTTCGCCGGATAGATCCCCGATCCCGCTTGGCGATTTCCATCGAGGATGCATCCTCCGTAGCCTTGGCGAAGGAGGATCATGCAGCCGCCTTGCGCGCGGTGGCGCGCTGGCGGGGCTTGCGCCTGGCCCGCGCCAGGCGCCAGTCGAGGTCAAGCACCTGGACGGTGCGGCCGCCAACGACGGCCACGCCCAGCACGCCAGGCTCGTCGGCTTCGAGGGTGACGTCCAGGCGGTCTTCAACGATGTCGACGATCTCGTCCACGAGCAGGGCGACGGGGCCATCGGGAGCGGCAAGCACGAGCAGCAGGGCCGGCGGTCCCACGCCTGTGGGCGCCGCCACGCCGTCCATGGTGAGCACGGGGATCAGCTCGCCGCGGTGCTGCAACACCCGTTCGGCGCCGGCCTGCTCGATGCTGGACCGCGCGACGCGCTCCAGGCGGGTGACACGATCCAGCTCCACCGCCTTCAGCGACCCGGGGCCTGCAGCGAACAGCAGCAGGCGCTTGTAGCCTGACCGGTCCGGCTCGACGGCCTCAGGCGCGGCGTCCTGTTCGGCCGGCTTGGCCAGTTCGCCCAGAGCCTCTCCGTCCAGGATCAGCGCGACCGATCCGTCGCCGAGCATGGTGGCGCCCGAAAGCAGGCGCACGTCGCGGAGCGCGCCCGGCAGGGGTTTGACCACGATCTCCTCGACGCCCAGCACCTCGTCCACCAGCAGGCCGTAGCGGCCCGCCCCGGTCTGGATCACCAGCACGAAACCGCTGTCGCCCTTCGGCGTCAGCTCGAGGCTGGACGCCAGGCTGACCACCGGCAACAGGGCGCCGCGCAGGCGCAGCATCATGGCGCCCTCGATCTCGTCGATCTTGTAGGCGGCCGCGGGTCCGACCCGGACCACCTCCAGCACGCCGGCCTGGTCGGCGGCGAAGCGGCGTCCGTCGGCGCGTACGATCAGGGCCGAGATGATCGCCAGGGTCAGGGGAATCCTGAGGGTGACGACCGTTCCATGCCCGGGCGTGGACGCCAGGTCGATCTGGCCGCCGATCTGCTCGATGTTGGCGCGCACCACGTCCATGCCGACGCCGCGGCCTGAGAGGTTGGTCACCGCCTCTGCCGTGGAAAAGCCGGCGGCGAAGATGAGCCGGTGCGCCTGGGCGTCGCTCAGGGCCTCAGCCTCGGCTTCGCCGAGCAGGCCCTTCTCGACCGCGGCGCGGCGGATGGCCTGGGTGTCGAGCCCGCGCCCGTCGTCGGCGATGCGGATCATGATGCAGCCGCCCTGGTGGGCGGCGGAAAGGGCGATGGTTCCCTTGGCCGGCTTGCCCGCCGCCTTGCGCTCAGCGGGGGTCTCCAGGCCGTGGTCGGCGGCGTTGCGGACCATGTGGGTCAGGGGATCGCGGATCAGCTCCAGCACCTGTCGGTCGAGTTCGGCCGCCTCGCCCTCCAGGGTGAGGCGGATGTCCTTGCCGAGCTCGGCTCCGATGTCGCGGATCAGGCGCGGCAGTTTCTTCCAGGCCGCGCCGATGGGCTGCATGCGCATGCGCATCACAGCGTCCTGCACCTCGGAGGTGATGCCCGACAGCCGCAGCAAGGGCTGGGCATAGGGATCGCCGGACCGGCTGCGGTTGAGCTGGAGCAGCTGGTTGCGGGTCAGCACCAGCTCGGTGACCATGGTCATCAGCCGTTCCAGCAGGTCCACCTGCACGCGGATGGTCCCGGCGCCGGCGGTGGTGTCGAGCGGCATGTGTGCGGCGCTCATGCCCGAGGGTTCGGCCAGGGGCGCGGTCACGGTTCCGGAGGCGAAGTCCTCCAGCCGGTCGATCAGCTCGGCGTCGTCGCCCTCCGGCTCTGCGCCGGCCCGGCGCAGCTCGGCCACGAGCCACTTCACCTGGTCCAGGCTCTGCAGCACCAGGGTGACCGCCTCGCGGGTGACGGTGATGCGGTTGGCGCGCACCTCGCCGAGCAGGCTTTCGGCGGCGTGAGCGATGGCTTCCAGACGCGGCAGGCCGATGAAGCCGCAGGTGCCCTTCAGCGTATGCATCAGGCGGAACACGCCGTCGAGCGTCGGCCGGTCGCCGGGATCGGCCTCCAGCCGCACGAGCTGAAGATCGACCGCGTCGAGGGTCTCGGCCATCTCGGCCAGGAACTCTTCCAGAACCGCGTCCACGGCCGGTCAGGCTGCTTTGAGGCCGCCGAGGAAGGCCTGTACCGCCTGGCGCAGCTCGCGGGCCTGCCGATCCAGGTCCCGTGACGCCGAAACGACCTCGCCGGAGGCCACGCCGGCGCGCTGGGCGCCGTCCTGGACCTCGCCGATGGCGCGCGAAACGTCGCCGGCCCCGACCGCGGCCTCGTGAGTGTTGCGGGCGATCTCCTGGGTGGCGGCCGACTGTTCCTCGACCGCCGCGTTGATGGCCATTGAGATGGCGTTCATGTCCTCGATGATCGAAGTCACCGCCCCGATCGCCTGGGCCGACTCGGCGGCCACCGCCTGCATGGCGCGGATCTGCGCGGCGATGTCCTCGGTGGCCTTGGCTGTCTGGGTGGCGAGGTTCTTCACCTCGGAGGCCACCACCGCGAAGCCGCGTCCCGCCTCCCCTGCCCTGGCGCTCTCGATGGTGGCGTTCAGGGCCAGCAGGTTGGTCTGCGACGCGATCTCGGAGATCAGCGAGACGATCTCGCCGATCTTGTCGGCGGACTGGGAGAGGTTCTCCAGCGTCGCGTTGGCGGTCTGGGTCTTCTCCACGGCGTTGAGGGCGATCTGGGTGGAGTGGCCGACCTGGTGGGCGATCTCGGCCACCGACTTGCCCATCTCCTCGGTCGAGGCGGCGACAATGGAGACGTTGGCGGTGGCCTGCTCGGCGGCCGCGGCCACGTGGGTCGAGCGCTCGCTGGCGTTCTCGGCCGTGGAGGCCATGGTCTGGGCCGCGCTCTCCAGCGCCTGGGCGCCCTGCGACAGGCCGTCCACGACCTGGGCGATCTGGGTCTCGAAGGTGTCGCTGAGCCGGCTGAGCGTTTCCTCGCGGGCGTCGACGCTGGCGTCAAACTGGGCTGAGCCGGCCAGGTCCATGTCCAGCAGGGCCAGCTTGACCAGCGTCGACACCTTGCGCGCGGCGGCCTGGGCGCCGCCCTTGCCGCCGATGGCGAACGTCGGCCAGGCGTCGGAAATGATGCGAACGATCACCCGGTCGAGCAGCCAGCCCAGGCCCACTGCGTGCCATTGCGAATCCAGCCCGACTCGGGCCCGGACCTCTCCCAGCCCGCAGGCGCTTTCGACATAGTCGCGGCCTGCCGAGGGCGAGGTCAGGGCGGCCCAGGCCGCCATGTGGCTGACGAAGCGGCGGCCGGCGTCGGTCTCCTCTGCGGCGGACGCGAACGCCACCTTCTCGCGCCGCATGGCCCGGCCGAGCTCCTTGAGCACGGCCTGTATCTCCTGGTCGACGAGGGGCCTCAGCGACGTCAGGGCGTTGCGCGCATCTGCGCTGACCCCCAGCATCTCAAGACGCTGATCCAGATTATACTCTCGCGGCATCTTCGTCCCCACCCGACGCCCAGGGTCTCGCCATCGCCCGGGCTGTTGTCGCCACAAGCTCTAGACCAAACCGATTAACTTGATCTTGCCCCGGCCTGCGCAGGAGGCAGGAACCGGGCGAATTCGGTGGAAAGATCTGCCACCGGGCCAATCATCCGTTTACCTTGACCAGCTAAAGCGAGGATCCATGACTGCGTCGCCGATCCTCAAGAGGGACCTGGAGGACCGCCTGCCCGGGCAGGCGCGGGCGGCGGGCGCGTCGCTCAGCATCCTCGCGGTCGACGATTCCAGCACCAACCGGCTGATCATGTCGCGCATGCTGCAGGCGCTCGGACACCAGGTGGAGACCGCCGCCAGCGGGGAACAGGCCGTGGAGGCTGCTGCCTCCAGGCCCTTCGACCTCATCCTGATGGATGTTCACATGCCGGGGATCGGCGGGGTGGAAGCGGCGCGCCGCATCCGGGCCCTGCCTGCGCCGTCCGGCGTTGGACCGATCGTGCCGGTGACGGCCGACGCCTCCTCGGCCGACGAGGACGCCTACCGCCTGGCCGGCATGGCCGGCGTGCTGGCCAAACCTTTCTCCGCCACCGCCCTGCTCCTGATGGTCGAGCGAACCCTGTCCGAGGCTGACTAGTGTGCTGGATCTGAAGTTCGCCTGCTCGTTGGATCTTCGTCCGGACTGCCATACGCGCTTGCGAACTTCGGAATCGGGACACTAGGTAGGCCTGATCTGGGCGACGATCCGGCCGTACTCCGGACGCGACCGCAGGGACTGCAGGTTGGGGTCGCCGCGCATGCCCACCACGTCCTGTTCTCGCCGGGTCACGGCCACCTGCAGATAGTCCAGCGCCTGGGTGAACTGGCCCAGCCGGGCGTAGGTGTCCGCCACCGCGTAGGCGCGCCCCACCCCATCCTTGAACTGGCGGAGCTGCTCGTCGAGCAGCGCTTCAAGCATGCCGCGATGTCCGCCGGCGGCCAGGCCCGCCTTGGCGGCTTCCACGAGGGCCAGCCGCGAGCGGTCGTTGGTCAGGCGCGCGGCGATGGCCGACTGGCGGATGAAGTCGCGGTCCTGGTCCTGGGCGAAGTGGATCAGGGCGAGGTAGTTGTGCGGTGACAGGAACTTCGGATTGGCCGCCTCGACCCGCATCAGGGCCTCCAGCCCTTCGGCCCGCCTGCCGGCGTAATAGAGGATCAGCCCCCGGTCCGACTGGATCGACTGCGAGCCGGGATCCAGCTCTAGGGCCCTGTCGATCTCATGCTGGGCGCCACGGAGCTCGGGCAGCTCGAGCATGAAGGTGGCGTACCAGTGGTGGGCGGTCGCCGAGCGGTCGTCCAGGACGATGGCCCGCTTGTACTCGCGGCGTGCAGCCGCCGCATCCCAGAATCCGAAGTAGTCGACGAACGCCAGCGCAGCGTGGGCCTGGGCCAGGCTGTCGTCGAGCGCCAGCGCGTGTTGGGCCGCCGCCTTGGCCAGAGGATAGGCCTGGCTGGCCGGCATCAGTGTATACTCGCGCAGCAGGTTGTAGGTGCTGGCCAGGCCCACGTAGGCCTCGGCGTAGTCGGGATCGATCCGGATGGCGCTGTTGAACGCGTCGATCGCCCTGTTCAAGCTGTCTGGCGTCCGCTCCTCCCAGGCTTCCATGCCGGCGAGATACAGGCGCTGCGCCTCCAGGGGCGGCCGGCCGGGCTTACGGGCCGGCTTCAGGCTGGACACCGCGCCGCCGTCGGGAAGGGCCTGCGGCCGCGTTGCCAGACCGACTTGCCAGCCCAGCCACGCGACGATGGCCAGCGCCAGCACCGCCAGCGCGGCCAAGGCCAGCAGGCGCGTCAGGCTCGCGCCCTGGCCACCCGGCGCCTCGACGGCGGGGTCGGGAACCGCGCCCGCGCCGCTCAGCCAGGCTTCCAGTTCGGGCACATCGGCGTAGACTCTGCTGCGTGATTCGCCAGGCAGGCGGTGCACGGGCAATCCACGCTGGCCTTCCCAGCGCTTCACGGTGCGTTCGGTCTTGCCGAAGAAGGCAGCCACCTCCTTCCACGTTTCCAACCTGGTCTTTGAGCGGCCCGCGCCGTCCATGTCCCGAAATGTCCCGTCCCGACCCGAGTTCGGTTCTACGACTCTCGCCCGGATTAACCTCTAGCTAAGCCTGAATGCGGCTCGGCGTCGAGCATGCGCATCACACGTGTGGTGTTCCGGGGGGAATGAGCGTGCGTTTGAATTGGCCAGGCAGGCCGCAAGGATTGGGCCGCGTTTTGACCCTGGCGGTCGCGCTGTCCGCCGCCGCCGCCATCGCCGAGGCGAGGGTTCCCGGCGCCGCGGCCCCGACAACGCCGGAGACGAACGCAATGCTCCAGCCCGCCATTCTGGTGTCGCCCAGCCACGTCTACGGACGCACCCCGCTGTGTGGATCCACGGGCGACGGCAGGGGCGGATGCCAGGCAACGGCCAATGTGATCCCGGCCATCGCGGAGTCCGGGCCGCCCGAGCAACGGATGACGGCCTTCGATCCGGTGGAACCAGTGGCTGCCGCGCCCAATCCCACCCGCAAGGAGGCTGCAAGCGGCCACCGCTCGCACCGTCGCGACAGGGCGCCTTCGCGCGACCTTCCACGCCCGGGCAGCCGGACCGCCGAGCGCGACTGATATTCGGCGACGCCGGAGCCTTACGTCCACGCGCTGATTGCGACGCTCGTTCCCACATCCCTCCCTTGAGAGTTGTATTGAATGGTCGGCCAGCTATCGTTGGGTCGCAAGATGGCCGGCCGGGGGGTCCATGGTCAGAGTCCTGTTCGTTTGTGCGGTCCTGCTATGGGCAGGCGCGGCCTCCGCTGCCGACCAGCCCTTGTACGGCCCGGCGCCCCAGTGGGTGAAGCCGCTCGCCATTCCCAAGCCGCCAGCCGACAGCGAGGGCGCGGCGGTCCAGTTCCTGCTGCAGGACAGCCAGTCCCGGTTTGAGCCGGACGCCGACGAGACCTATGGCGAAACGGCGATCAGGATCCTGCAGCCGCAGGCCCTGGGTCCAGCCGGCAATATCGCCTTCAGCTGGAACCCGGATGTGGAGACGATCACGATCCACAAGCTCCAGATCGTCCGGGACGGGAAAGTCATCGATATACTGGCGGGCGGGAAGAAGCTCACGGTCATCCGCCGCGAGACCAGCCTCGAGCTGGCGATGCTGGATGGCACGCTGACCGCCACCATACAGCCCGAGGATCTCAGGGTCGGCGACATCCTGGACTTCGCCGTCACCCGGCGTAGCAGCGATCCGGTCCTTCAGGGCCGTTCGCAAGGGTTCAACTGGCTCAGCCGCCCAGGCGCGATCGGGCGCTTCCATGTCCGCGACACCTGGCCATCCAGCAAGCCGATACGTTGGCGCGCGACGGAAGACCTGCCGGCGCCGATCATCACCCGCTCAGCGGATGGGGTCGAACTGACCTACGATATGATCGACGCAAGGGCGGCAAGGCCTCCGACAGGCGCGCCGGCCCGCTTCAATGACGTCGGGGCCCTGGAGCTGAGCCAGTTCGCGGATTGGGCGGAACTCTCGAACCTGATGGCGCCGCTCTATCGCAAGGCGTCGACCTTGACCGCGGATTCGCCCCTGAGGGCCGAGATCGCCAAGATCCGCGCCGCATCCACCGATCCCAAGGCCAGGGCCGCAGCGGCCCTGAAGCTGGTGCAGGAGCAGACACGCTATGTGTTCCTGGGCATGAACTTCGGCGGCTACACGCCGGCCAACGCCGACGTCACCTGGTCCCGGCGGTTCGGCGACTGCAAGGGTAAGACCGTGCTGCTGCTGTCCATCCTGCAGGCCCTGGGCATCGAAGCCGAACCGGCGGTGGTCAATTCAGGCGGTGGCGACGGACTGGACCAACGCCTTCCGTTGCTGGCCGTGTTCGATCACGTGCTGGTTCGGGCCGTCATCGGCGGCCATGTCTACTGGCTGGACGGCACCCGGTCGGGCGACCGCACTCTGGATGAGTTGAAACCGCCGCCGTTTCGCTGGGCCCTGCCGCTGCGAGACGGCGCGGCCGGCCTGGAGAGAATCGACCAGCCCCCCTTCGATCAGCCGCAAGCGGAGGAACTGGTCCGCTTCGACGCTTCCGCCGGCATCGATGCGCCCGCGCCCGCCCATCTGGAGTGGCTGTTCCGTGGCGACGACGCCATCACGTACCACCTGCAATATGCCGGCCTCGACGCGGCGGAAGCGGAACGGAGCCAGCGGGAGTACTGGAACGACGCCTACCCCTGGATCACGCCGCGCAAAGTTGCATTCACATGGGATGAGGCCCAGGGCACGGCGCGCCTCAGCATGGACGGATCAGCGAAGATGGACTGGTCCCGCAACGGCTCCGCCAGGGACTTCCAGATTGGCGAAAGCAGCCTGGGATGGGACGCGAGCTTCAAGCGCGTTCCCGGGCCGCACCAGGACGCCCCGTTCGCGGTCAATCACCCGAAGTACCGGGTCTGGACCATGATCGTCACGCTGCCCGGACACGGCGCGGGCTTCAACCTCCTCGCGGCCCAGGATGTGGACAAGGTGATCGCCGCCGTCGCGTACAAGCGCAAGACCCGCCTGGAGAATGGCGTGGTGACAATGGTGGCGTCGGAGCGGTCCCTGGCTCCTGAGTTCCCGGCGGCCGAAGCGGAGTCGGCGGCGCCAGCGCTGCGCGAACTCTGGCGGTACGACGTCACCATCCGCTCAGCGACGACCTACAGCGACGCCGCCGAGGCGGCCGATGGCGGTCCGCTTTCCGAGCCGGTCGATGTGGACGGTTTCAGCCGCAGGGGCGTCATGTACCTGTTGGCCAAGGACTACGACCACGCCATCGTCGACTTCACCGCCGCCGCGAGGCTCGACCCCAAGTCCGGCAAGCTCGTCTACAACCGGGGCGTCGCCTACCATGCCAAGGGGCAGGACAACCTCGCCCTCGCGGACTTCGACCAGGCCCTGCGACTGAAGGCTGACGATGTGCTGGCCCTGATGGCGCGGGCGGAGCTGCTGCTGGCGAAGGGCGACGAACCGCGGGCGCGCAAGGACTTCGACCGGGCCGTAAGCCTCTCACCCGGCGATCAGCGGATGCTCACCCGCCGCGCCGAGGCCTACGATCGCTCGGGCCGCCTCGACGCGGCATTGGGATACTTTGACGACCTGATCAAAGCCTTCCCTCACAGCGACCGCATGGATCACTTCCTCGCCAGCCGGTGCTCGATCGCGGCCAGGCGCGGACGCGACCTCTACGCGGGCCTGGCGGATTGCAACGCGTCCCTGGACCTGAAACCTGCGACCTGGGCGGTGCTGCAGAGTCGCGGCCTGGTCAAACTGCGCCTGGGCCGGCTGGATCAGGCGATTTCCGATTACGACGACGCCCTGCGGCTCAGGCCCGACAGCGCCTGGGCCATCTATGGCCGGGCCCTGGCCGAACTGGGCAAGGGGATGAAGGCGGAGGGAGACAGCGACGTGGCATCGGCGGTCAGGCTGGATCCGAACGTCGCCGCCGAATTCGCCGCCTTTGGCGTCAAGCCCTGACGGACCGGGCTAGCCTCGGTCCGGGGGCGGTGTCGGCGCGGACTTGGGCGGCGCCGGGCTGGCCGCCGCAACGGGGGTCAGGCACTTGACCTGCTGGCAGAACTGCACGCCGGCCTGTTTGACCGCCGCTCGAAACACCGCTTCGTAATCGCGCTTCTGCGCATTGTTTACGTCGCCCTGGCGCTTGATCAGGGCCTGGCCTGCCGGACTCTCATAGAACTCGGCGATGTGTTCCAACTCGTCTTCCGAAAAGGTCTTCGCATAGGCCTGCGAGAGGGTGTGTCCAACGGCGGGAGCCGCGCCGGCGATCGCCCCCTCCAGGGCGTCGAGCGCAGACTTTCTGGCGATCACGGACGCCGGATCCAGCTCACCGTCCTGATCGATAGCGAACCGGATCTGATCGACGTACTGTTTGGCGTATCGCCCCATGCTGTCTGACATGCCCTGCGCCTTGACTAGCCGGTCGGCGAGCGCAAGCGCCCTGGGCGTGGGAACGGGAGACCCGGGGCCTGCCACGGCCGGGGAGTCGACGGACCACTCCGGCATGGCGAACCGGATCACGGTGCTGAACTGCCCGCCCGCGACCGCGACACCGTCGATGGTTCGCGGTTTCATGTGGAAATACGGGGCGATACTCAGCGCCGCCTTCCCAATTCCCAGCCCCAACGGAACCTCTTGGTCCACCCTGCACCGCTCGAGCTGGCCAAGTTCCGAGACGAAGCACGTGATCTCGGCCTTGCCGGCCAAGCCCAGGACGTTCGCCAGGGGCGGATAGTAGCGGGAGAATTCGTCCGATCCGGGCTTCTGGACCCAGTCAGGATTGGTGATCACGCCCGCCACCGGAAGGCCTCCGGCGTCGTCGGAATCGGAGCCCGGCTGGCCTTTCGGAGCCGGCGGGGGCGGCGCCGCCAACGCGACGGGCTGCAGGCTCCCCCATGCGGCCGTGGCCGCCAGGGCCGCCCAGACAAAGCGCTTCATGATCCAGCTCCCCCTCTGAAGCGAGGATAGCATGGGTTCAACGCGTGCGGGCAACCCGCACCGGGCCGCCGCCCGTGCTTGACAACTGCGGCCGGGCGTCGCGGTGCTAGGCGCGGCGCGTCAGGCAGCGCCCGTGAGCTCGCCCTTTGCACCGACCGGAACACGCACCGTCGCTTCCCTTCGACCGCATCCCCGCCGAGGAGCGCGACGCGGCCCGCGCCATCCAGCAGTCCCTGCTCGGCCTGCCCAAGTACTGCGAGGACTTCACCGCCGCCCTGAAATTGTTCGAATACAGCGAGATGGGCCGCGCCGTGGGGCTGCACCAGACCCAGGCCGCCGTCGTCGCCACCCCGCCATGGAGCGAGGTGTGGCTGTCCACCCGCTGGCGCCTGATCGCCGCCCGCGACGCGGCCCACACCATCGCCGGCTTCGCCGGGGAGGTGGAGACCATCCGGGCCAGCCTGGCGTTGTGCCCCACCCTGGCCTCGCTCCTGGGCGAGTGGGACGCCCTGCTGGCTCCCGACGCTGACGAAGGCTTCGGATCGATGCTCCCGATTACGCGGGACGATACATCCCAGGATGGGAATAAGCCCCTCGCCGTCGCCGGCCATCCGGATCCGGCGGCGCCCGTGTTCGAGGAGCCGGAGCTCTACAACCGCACCTTCACCACCACGGTCGGCGACCGGCGCCTGACCTACGCCCTCACCGCCCAGACCGAGAGCCGGCTGGAGGAGATCCGCAACCGACTATGGAGCGCGTTCGCAGTGCCTTAGGAGCTGCGCCCGGGACCGGGCCCCGCGGAGGGGACCAAACAATTCTTGATCACGAGGAACTTGTTAGGGCCAACGGGAGTTAACTGGAAGACGCCGGAATCCGCAGACACGGCGTGGGGGAAATATCGCGATGGCGCGTTTGAGGCCGGTATTGGTCTGATGGCCACTATTCTCATCGTCGAAGATGAGTTCTTCATACGCCAGAACGCTGAATGGACCATCGAAGAGCTAGGTCACAGCGCGCTTCTGGCCAGCGACCTGGACGAAGCGCTGCTGCATCTTGCGGCGTCCCGCCATATCGACGCGCTCTTCGTCGACATACGCCTGCACGCCCTGGCGCTCGGCGGGTATGACGTGGCCAACCAGGCCGTCGCCATCCGGCCCGACTTGCGCGTGCTGTATACGTCGGGCAGTCCCCTCACCTCTGAAATGTCCGACCTGTTCGTCGGGAGCGGTCAGTTTCTTCAGAAGCCCTACTCTCCCGCGCAACTCGAGTTCTCCGTCGGAGAGCTGCTCCACTGACGTTCCCAGCGCGTTGAAATTCACCCCAGAGTTAGGAAACTCCATCACAAGTGTCGGCGCCAAGAAGAGCATGAAGGCGCAGCTCGCCCGGGCCCCTGACGGCCCCGGGCATCGCCAGACGGAAGAATCGATCGTCAAAGCCGGCGCGCTGCAGAACGCCATCTTCAACAGCGCCAACTTCTCCAGCATCGCCACCGACGCCAAGGGGGTGATCCAGATCTTCAACGTCGGCGCCGAGCGGATGCTGGGCTACACCGCCGCCGAAGTGATGAACATCATCACGCCCGCCGACATCTCCGATCCGCAGGAACTCGTCGCACGCGCCAGGGACCTGAGCCTCGAGCTGGCGACGCCGATCACGCCGGGGTTCGAGGCCCTGGTGTTCAAGGCCTCGCGCGGGATCGAGGACATCTACGAGCTGACCTACATCCGCAAGGACGGGAGCCGGTTCCCGGCGGTGGTCTCAGTCACCGCGCTGCGCGACGCGCGGGACGCCATCATCGGGTACCTGCTCATCGGCACCGACAATACCGCCCGCAAGGCCGCCGAAGAGGCCCTGCTCCAGGCGGATGCGCTGCAGAGCGCCATCTTCAACAGCGCAAACTTCTCCAGCATCGCCACCGACGCCAATGGCGTGATCCAGATCTTCAACGTCGGCGCCGAGCGGATGCTGGGCTACACGGCCGCCGAAGTGATGAACACCATCACGCCCGCCGATATCTCCGATCCGAATGAGCTGATCTCGCGCGCCCACGCCTTGAGCGTCGAGCTGGCGACCGCGATCGAACCGGGGTTCGAGGCCCTGGTGTTCAAGGCCTCGCGCGGGATCGAGGACATCTACGAGCTGACCTACATCCGCAAGGATGGGTCGCGCTTCCCCGCTGTCGTGTCCGTCACGGCGCTGCGCGACGCTCAGGGCGCCATCATCGGCTACCTGTTGATCGGCACCGACAACACCGCGCGCAAGCTCGTCGAGGAAGAACAGAAACAGTCCGACCAGAAACTGCGCGACCAGCAATTCTACACCCGCTCGCTGATCGAATCGAACATCGACGCCCTGATGACCATCGACCCCGCGGGCATCATCACCGACGTCAACAAGCAGATGGAGGCGTTGACCGGCAGCACCCGTGACGAGTTGATCGG
>FTFP01000671.1_pt1 | contig 15426 bp, 11 predicted proteins | sample 1640421 | NCBI WGS metagenome assembly FTFP01 (sample SAMEA3914814, study PRJEB12502) | metagenome | biome: forest; material: soil | place: USA | collected 2011-09-16 | depth 0.1 m | reverse complement strand
GACAGCGTCTCCGTGTCGGCGCGGTGCAGCCGGTTATAGGTAGTGTAGCGGGCGTTGGCGCCGACGCCTTCGGTGGTGGAGTAGCTGCCTCCTAGCGCAATGGTGGCCTTGGGCCGGTCAGCCAGGCTGACGATGACCGGACGCAGGCCCTGGGCGTCGGCGTCGGGCGACAGCGACACGGCCACGGAATCATAGACTCCCGTGTCGAGCAGCCGCCGCTCGAGCTCCGCCACGGGCTCGGGGGAATAGGTCTGGCCCGTCCGCCAGGGCGCGAGGTGCGCTACCCAGCGGGGATTGGTGCGTCCGGTGGTCTTGAGCTGCACGCCATCGAGCCGCGCCCGCGGTTTCGCTTCGATGCGGAAGGTCGGGCGCACGGTGTGGTCGGCGTGGTCCGCCACCACCTCACGCGGAGCCGGATCCGCGTCGGGGTATCCGTCGTGCACCAGGGCGCCGACGATGCGCCCTTCGGCCGCGACCACGTCGGCGGCCCGCCCCGGCGCGCCCGCCGTAAGCTTCATGGCCGCCTCGGCGTCGGCGCGGGACTTGTCGTCGGGCGCCTGGCCCTGCCAGCTCACGCGCGGGCCAGCGATTAGGAAGCGTTGGCCCGGCTCTATGCGCACCAGGGGCCTGGGGGGTTCGGTCGAGGTCAGATCCGGGGCGGCGACGGCGTCGTAATAGCCTTCCGAGCGGAGGACCACCATCGCGTCGTCGGCGGCCTCCTCCGCCCGGCGCCGGGCCTGCACGCGGCTTTGCGGCGCGCGTTTGACCTGGCCGATGTAACGCTCGATGGCTTGCCTGAGGCCCTTGTCGGCCACGCCCTCGACCACGGCCTTGGCCTCGTCGGCGCGGGCGGAGGCGGCGTTCAGTGAGAGCAGGGCCGCGGAAGCGGCGAAACCCAGGCGAAGTCGACCCACTCAGCGATTCCTGGCTCGCCCCGGACCCTGTTAGCGGGCCGGCATGCGGCTGTCACGGCGCGCGACGGCTAAGGTGACTGCAGCGGGAACGCACCAAGCCCCTTAGGGCTCCCTTTGCCGGCGCCGGCCATGATCTTGGTCAATACCGGTTAACCTTATGGCGTCTTGTCCGCGCCTATTGGGTATAGACAGCTCGTCTCCTCACGCCGCCCGAAAGAGTCATGATCTCAACCTCGAACCAGGCCGATCTGTTCGTCGTGTTGGGCGCCACCGGCGACCTGGCGCAGCGCATGCTGTTCCCCTCGCTCTATTTCTTGGATGCCGATGGCCTGATGCCGGCCGGAATGCGGATCCTGGGGTCGGCGCGGGCCAGTCTCGACCGGGACGGTTTCCTGGCCATGGTCAGGCCGATGATCGAGGATCGGGCCAAGCCCGCCGCGCTCGATCCGGTCGCGTGGGACCGGTTTGCGGCCAGGCTGGACTACTGTTCGGCGGATTCCGGCAAGCTCGAAGGGGCCAAGGCCCTGAAGGCGGCGATGGGCGAAGCGAAGCTGCCGGTGTTCTACCTGGCCCTCTCGCCAAGCCTGTTCGCGCCGGTCTGCGCGGCGCTGCAGGCCGCGGGCGCGGCGACTCCGACCAGCCGGGTGGTCCTTGAGAAGCCCGTCGGCAAGGATTTGGAGACCTCGCGCGCGCTGAACACCGAGGTGGCCCAGGTCTTCAGCGAGGACCGGGTGTTCCGCATCGACCACTACCTCGGCAAGGAGACGGTGCAGAACCTGATCGCGCTGCGGTTCGCCAACACCCTGTTCGAACCGCTGTGGAACAATCTTGCGATCGACCACGTGCAGATCACGGTGGCCGAGACCGCCGGCGTCGGCGACCGCTGGCCCTATTACGACGAGTACGGCGCGATCCGGGACATGCTGCAGAACCATATGCTGCAGCTGCTTTGCCTGGTGGCCATGGAGCCGCCGTCGGATCTGGATCCGGAATCGGTGCGCAACGAGAAGGTCAAGGTGCTGCGCAGCCTGCGGCCCTACACCCGCGCCATGGCGACCAACTGCAGTGTCCGGGGCCAGTACACCGCCGGCGTCGCCGAGAGCGCGGCCGCCGCTTCGTATGAGACCGAGCGGGGCCAGCCGAGCGAGACTGAAACCTTCGTCGCCCTCAGGGCCGACGTCGACAACTGGCGCTGGGCCGGGGTGCCGTTCTTCCTCCGGACCGGCAAGCGCCTGCCCGAGAGGCGGACGCAGATCGTGATCCAGTTCAAGGGCGTGCCGCACTCCATCTTCGGCGGGGCCGGCAACGATGACCTGATCCCCAACCGGCTGATCATCGACCTGCAGCCGGACGAAGACATCGAGCTGCTGCTGATGAACAAGGCCCCCGGCCTGTCCGACAAGGGCATGCGCCTGCAGTCCCTGCCGCTGTCCCTCAGCCTGGCGCGGAGCTACGCGGGGCCCAACGCGCGCCGCCAGATCGCCTACGAGCCGCTGATCCTGGAGATCATCAACGGGGTCACCACCCTGTTCGTCAGGCGCGACGAGGTGGAGCAGGCCTGGGCCTGGGTCGATGGCGTGGCGGACGCCTGGAAGGAGGCGGGCATGACCCCCAAGCCCTACGCCGCCGGTACCTGGGGCCCGGCCGGAGCCTTCGCCCTGATCGAGCGGTTCGGGCGGGTCTGGTATGAGTGAGGCCGCCGCGGCCCTGCCCGTTCAGGCCTATCCCGATGGCGAGGCGCTGGCCGAGGCCGCCTCAGAGCTGATCGCCGGATCGCTGGCCAATGGCCTGCAGCGCGCGGGCCGCGCGACCTTCGTGGCCACGGGAGGCTCCACGCCCGCCGCCGCCTATCGGCGTCTCGCCGCGGCGGCCATCGATTGGGCCGGGGTCGTCGTCACGCTTAGCGACGAGCGCTGGGTTCCGCCCTCGGACCGCGACAGCAATGAGCGGATGGTGCGCCAGCACCTGCTCGCGGGCCCCGCCGCCGCCGCCCGGTTCACGCCGCTCTGGTCGCCCGTGTCCACGCCGGACGGCGCCGCCGCCGCAGCCGAGCCGGCCGTCGCGGCCATGACGCCGTTCGACGCGGTGCTGCTCGGCATGGGTGATGACGGGCACATCGCTTCGCTGTTCCCGGGCAGTCCGGTGCTGGGTCGGGGGTTGGACCCAAACGGCGACCGGCTGTGCATCGCCGTCCCGCCCGGCCATCCCGCTCCGCCGCAGGAACGGATCAGCCTGACCCTTAAGGCGTTACTGCAGGCGAAGGCGGTCGTGCTGCTGATCACCGGCTCCGCCAAACGGCGGATCATTGAAGAGGCGATGGCGGGCGCCGATTTACCGGTGCGGCGTCTTCTGCAGCAGGACCGGGCGCCGATCTCGATCCTCTGGTGTCCCTAGAAAGGCAAGACGCCCCATGCATCCGGTCACTCAAGAGGTCACGGACCGCATCGTCGAGCGCAGCCGCGAGGGACGTGCGGACTATCTGGAGCGCATGGAAGCGGCGCGCCACGCGGGCCCCGGCCGGGCCAAGCTTTCCTGCGCCAACTGGGCCCACGCCTTCGCCGCCTCGCCCGACGGCGAAAAGCAGACCATGCGCAATCCGAACGCGCCCAACATCGCCATCGTGTCTGCCTATAACGACATGCTGTCGGCCCACCAGCCGCTGGAGCGCTTCCCCGAGCTGATCAAGGCCTCGGCGCGCGAGATCGGGGCCACCGCCCAGTTCGCCGGCGGGGTGCCGGCCATGTGCGACGGCGTCACCCAGGGCCGTCCGGGCATGGAGCTATCGCTGTTCTCCCGCGACGTGATCGCCATGGCCACGGCCGTCGCGCTGACCCACGACGCCTTCGACGGGGCCCTGTGTCTTGGCATCTGCGACAAGATCGTGCCTGGGCTGGTGATCGGCTCGCTGGCGTTCGGCCACCTGCCGGTGATCTTCGTGCCCGCCGGCCCGATGAGCACAGGCATCTCCAATGGGGAGAAGGCCAGGGTGCGGGCCCTCTACGCCGAGGGCAAGGCGACCCGCGATGAGCTGCTGGATTCCGAGAGCAGGTCCTACCACGGCCCCGGCACCTGCACCTTCTACGGCACCGCCAACTCCAACCAGATGATGATGGAGATGATGGGCCTGCATCTGCCGGGCTCGGCCTTCATCCACCCCAACACGCCGCTCCGGGACGCTCTGGTCGCGGCGGCGCCCAGGCGCGCGGTGGAGATCGGCGGCAACACCAACGCCTACGCGCCTATGTCCCAGGTGGTCGACGAGAAGAGCATCGTCAACGCCATCGCCGGGCTGATGGCCACGGGGGGCTCGACCAACCACACCATCCACCTGGTCGCGATGGCGCGGTCGGCGGGCATCGAGATCGCCTGGGAGGACTTCGAGGCCATCTCCGAGGTCACGCCCCTGATCGCGCGGGTCTATCCCAACGGCGCCCAGGACGTGAACGCCTTCCACGCGGCCGGCGGCATGGCCTTCGTGGTGCGCCAGCTCCTGGATGCGGGCTTGGCCCACGACGACGTGTTGACTGTGGCCGGCCCCGGGCTTCGCCGCTTCCAGGAAGAGCCCTTCCTGGCCGATGGGGATCTGGTCTGGCGCGAAGGCGCGGCGCAGTCGCTGGACCGGGAGATCCTGCGCCCCGTGGACGACCCGTTCCAGGCCGAGGGAGGCATCCGGCTGCTCTGCGGCGGGCTCGGGCGGGCGGTGATGAAGACCTCGGCGGTCAAGCCCGAGCACCTGATGGTGGAGGCGCCGGCCATCGTGTTCGACGAGCAGGAGGACCTGATCGCCGCCTTCAAGCGCGGCGAGCTGGACCGCGACTTCGTCGCCGTGGTCCGCTGGCAGGGCCCCCGGGCCAACGGCATGCCCGAGCTGCACAACCTGACCCCGACGCTGGGCGTTCTGCTGGACCGCGGTCACAAGGTCGCGCTGGTCACCGACGGGCGCATGTCCGGAGCCTCCGGCAAGGTTCCCGCCGCCATCCACGTGACGCCCGAGGCGGCGTGCGGGGGGCCCATCGCCAAGGTGAGGGACGGCGACATCATCCGCCTGGACGCCATGCACAGCGTACTGGAGATCAGGGTCGATCCGGCCGAGCTTGCCGCCCGCACCGCCTCGAAACAGCCTGCGACCGGCTTCGGCCACGGCCGCGAGCTGTTCAGCGGCATGCGGTCCCTGGCTGGTCCGGCAGACCAGGGCGCGTCGGTGCTGTTCGCATGACCGAGATCGACGGCCTGGTCGGGGACATCGGCGGCACGCACGCGCGTTTCGCCCTGGCCCATGTCGCGGCCGGACGCCCGGTGCTGTCCGAGCCCAAGACCTTCACCAACCGGGACTACCCCTCGGCGGAAGCGGCCATCGCGGCCTATCTCACCCAGGTCGGGGTCAATCGGGCCCCCTCTCGTGCCGTGCTGGCGGTGGCGGGACCGGTTGCGGACGGAGCGGCGGACTTCACCAACTCCGACTGGGATGTCTCAGAGTCGCAGTTGCGGCGGGACGCCGGCTTCAAGGCCGCGCGCCTGATCAACGACTTCGCCGCCCAGGCCCTGGGCGCGCCCAGGGTGGCGACCGAGCGCCTGACGCGCATCGGTCCGGACGTGCACGGCATCGAAGGTTGCCCCATCGCCGTCATGGGTCCCGGCACGGGTTTCGGTCTTGCAGGATTGCTGAGGGAGGCCGGCCGGGAGAGCGTGCTCTCTACGGAAGGCGGCCATGCGGGTTTCGCGCCGATCGACGAGGCCGAGGTCGAGATCTGGCGCCGCTTCGCCCACCGGCACGGGCGTGTCTCCGTCGAACGGGTCCTCTGTGGTCAGGGTCTCTATGAACTCTATCTCGCCCTGGCCGATATCGAAGGCGCGCAAGCCCCCTGCTCCGACGAGCGTGAGGTGCAGGCGTCGGCCAGTGCGGGCGCCGACCCGCTGGCTGCGCAGGCGGTGACGAGATTCTGTCAGATCCTGGGATCGGTGGCCGGCGACATCGCACTGACGCTGGGCGCCAGGGGCGGGGTCTACATCACGGGCGGCGTCGCCCAGCGCCTGGCCGATGTGCTCGTCACGGGCGGATTTCGCGAGCGGTTCGAGGCGAAGGGGCGGTTCCGCGACTATCTGGGAGAAGTCCCGACGCTGCTGATCATGGAGCCCTACACGGCGCTGATCGGCGCGGCGAGCGTCCTTCCCAGCCTGGAGCCGGCATGACCACCCTCAAGCAGATCCTGGAGCTTGCGCCGGTGGTGCCGGTGTTGACCATCGAGGCGGAGACCGACGCCGTTCCCTTGGCCAGGGCCCTGGCGGCCGGGGGGCTGACCGCCCTGGAGATCACCCTGCGCACGCCAGCGGCGATCGGCGCCATGGAGCGGATCTCCGGCGAGGTCGAGGGCGTGGTGGTGGGCGCCGGCACGGTGCTGAACCAGGCCGACTATGAGCGGGCCGTGCGGGCCGGGGCGCGGTTCGTGGTCAGTCCGGGTCTGATGGACCACATCCAGCTCGGCGAGGTTCCGCTGCTGCCCGGCGTGGCCACCGCCACAGAGCTGATGCGGGCGCTGGCGGTCGGCTTCAGCTGTCTGAAGTTCTTCCCGGCGGTTCCCGCCGGGGGCGTGGCGATGCTGAAGTCGTTCGCGCCGGTGTTCCCGACCGCCGTCTTCTGTCCGACGGGCGGCATCGGGGCCGACAACGCCGCCGAGTTCCTAGCGCTGCCGAACGTGGCCTGCGTCGGCGGCTCCTGGGTCGCTCCCCCGGCCGCGGTCCGGGCGGGCGATTGGGATCGCATCACCCAGCTTGCGCAGGGGGCCAGCCAGCTCCTGCGTTCTTAGCCTCTCAAGCATCGCCGGCGAGGGGCGCGTCGAGCGCCCGACCTTGCAGGAGGCTTCCAACGCAGCCACGAAGGTGTCCCGCCAGGCGGCGATGTCATTGGTCCTGACGCCGGCGATCAGCGCCTGGTATCGGGCCACGCGCTCCTCCAGGGTCATCGACAGGGCCCGGTGCAGGGCGTCGGCCAGCTCCTCGCGGCTGAACGGATTGACGATTAGGGCCTCGCGCATCTGGGCGGCCGCGCCGGCGAAGCGGGACAGGATCAGCACGCCCGGGTCGTTGGGATTCTGGGCGGCGACGTATTCCTTGGCCACCAGGTTCATGCCGTCGCGAAGCGGCGTGACCAGCCCGACGCGTGCGGCCCGGTACATGCCCCCCAGCTCGTCCCTCGGGTAGCTGCGATGCACATAGCTGATCGGCGTCCAGTCGGCGTCGCCGTACTCGCCGTTGATCCGGCCGCATTGGGATTCCAGCCGGGAGCGGATCTCCTGGTAGGCATCGACCTCCTCGCGCGTCGGCGGGGCGATCTGCAGCAGCTGCGTGTGGCCCTGGTACTCGGGGTGGTCCTTCAGCAGCTGCTCATAGCCCAACAGGCGCTCCTCCAGGCCCTTGGAGTAGTCCAGCCGGTCCACGCCCACGATCAGCGAGCGGAACACGCTGTTGGCAGCGATCGCGTCGAACGAGCGTCGCGCGCCCGGCGAGCGGAGGGTCGCCTCGAAGTCTTCGGCATCGATGCCGATGGGGAAGGCGCCGACGCTGACCGCCCGTCCGAACGCCTCCAGCCGCCCGTCAGGCCGGATCTTTCCGCCGGCTTCCACCTCGACGTAGTCCTGGAACGCCTGCAGCCAGTCCTGGGTCTGGAAGCCGATCAGGTCGTAGTCGAACAGCGCCTCCACCAGCCGCGCATGCCGCGGCAGGGTGGCCATCAGCTGGCGCGGCGGCCACGGGATGTGCAGGAAGAAGCCAATGGGGTTCTTCACCCCTAGCCGCCGCAGCTCACGGCCAAGCGGGAACAGGTGGTAGTCGTGCACCCAGATCAGGTCGTCGGGCCGGATGAGCGGCTTCAGGGTCTCGGCGAAACGCCGGTTCACCCGCTGGTAGCCCTGGTCGAAGGACCGGTCGTAGGCGGTCAGGTCGATCCGGTAGTGGAACAGCGGCCAGACGGTCTTGTTGGCGTAGCCGTTGTAGTATTCCTGGACGTCGGTCTCTTCCAGGTCGACCGTGGCGATGGTGACCCCTTCCACCTCGGTGGTGGTGAGTTCGCCGGTGAAGGCTTCGGTGGTCTCGCCGCTCCATCCGAACCACAGGCCGGAGAATTTGCGCAGTGCAGCGCCAAGGCCCATGGCCAAGCCGCCCTTGCTGGCGGCCTTGGAGTCGCCGTAGGTCACTCGATTGGATACGACGATCAGCCGGCTCATCGGACAGAACTCCATGGGCGACTAAGCAGAACTGCGCAGTTGATCAGTCCAACTAGCGAATATGTCTGCGGATAGTTCCCCCAAAGCTCGCCGTCGGCGAAACTAATATCCTCCGAGAACAAACCTGCGTGAGTTCGCCGTGATAGCATTTCTTGGAACAGGGCGCGCGCTTCTTCGTGACGGCCGGCCAGATAGAGGGCCTCGATGAACCAGAACGTGCAGAAATTGAACGCCGTCTTCGGTTCGCCGAAGTCGTCGGGCTCGGCGTAGCGCAGCAGATAGGGGCCACGCCTGAGTTCACGCTCGATGGCGGCGAAGGTCGCCTGGTACTTCGGGTCGTCGTGCGCCAGGAACCTGAGATCGACCATCTGCAGCAGGCTGGCGTCCAGCTCGTGGCTGCCGAAGCTGGCGGCGTAGCGGCCGAGGTCGCTGTTCCAGGCCTTGCCCTCAATCGCGCGGCGGACGATGCCGGCCCGTTCGATCCAGTGATCGCGGCGATCCTGCAGGCCCAGTTGTTCGGCTACATTGGCCAGGCGGTCGCAAGCAGCCCAGCACATCACCGCCGAATAGGTGTGGACCGAGGCGCGGGTGCGGAACTCCCACAGGCCTGCATCCGGCTTGTCGTGCATCTGGAAGGCCCGCTCGCCGACTTCCTCCAGCGCCCGGAAGTCCTCCACGGTGGACTGGCGCAGCATCCGCCGATCGAAGAAGGCCTGGGTGCTCGACAGCACGATCTGGCCATAGACGTCGTGCTGGTCGTGTTCGTGGGCCTGGTTGCCGTCGCGCACCGGACCCATGCCCCGATAACCGGGCAGGCTCTCGATGATCCGCTCGGTCAGGGCGGGCTCCAGGCCGACGCCGTAGACGGGCTGCACCCGTCCGGCCCGCGAGCGGTCGACCAGGTTGCGCAGGAAGCTGAGATAGTTCTCCAGGATGTCGACCGCGCCCAGGCGGTTGAGCGCCTGCACGACGTAGTAGGCGTCCCTGATCCAGCAGTAGCGGTAGTCCCAGTTGCGGCCGGAGTTGGCGTTCTCCGGGATCGAGGTGGTGAGGGCCGCTACGATGGCGCCGGTCTCTTCATACGCGCACAGCTTCAGGGTGATGGCGGCGCGGATCACCTCGTCCTGCCACTCCAGCGGCACGGCCAGTGTACGCACCCACTCCATCCACAGGCGCGTGGTCTGCGACAGCATTCGCTCGCAGGTGCTCAGCACCGCCCCCTCAAACCCCTCGTCGGGACCCAGGAACAGGGCCAGCGGCTCCTCCAGCCGGAACGGCCTTTCCGAGATCACGTGCGAGACCGGACAGTTGGTGCTGAGACGCAACGTGACGTCGTCGCAGAGGTAGCGGATGTGGTTTGAACCCGAGGTGCGTTCGGCCAGTCGCGCGCCCCATTGCGCCACCGGTCTCAGGCGGATGCGGATCACCGGCGCGCCGTGCAGGGGCCGGATCAGACGGACCAGCGCCGTCGGACGGTAGATCCGTCCCTGATGGCGATAGCGAGGGGCGAAGTCGATGATCTCCAGCGAGGAGCCGCTGGCGTCGATAAGCTCTGTGCGCAGGATCGGCGTATTGCGCAGATAGGCCTGCCGTGTCTCGGCGCAGCCTTCGAGTTCGACCGACCAGTGTCCGGGCGCGTCAGCGTCCTCGGCCGGATCGCGGCCGCTCAGCAGGGCCGAGAACACCGGATCGGAATCGAAGCGCGGCGCGCAGGCCCAGACATGCCGGCCCTCCCGGTCGATCAGGCTGGACATGGAGCAGTTGCCGACCGGCGCGAGATCGAGTGACTGGCTCATGATGCGGCCTTCTCCCTCAAGGGGCCCTCCAACCAGCGCCTGACGGCGGCGACGTCGGCCAGCCGATAGCGCGCGCCGGTCAGCCGTTGCGGCCCGGTCAGGACGCCCAGCCCGCCCAGCGCCTGGGCCGCCCGGAAGCCGTCCTCGTCGGTAAGGTCATCGCCGACAAAGATCGGGACCGCGCCCTGGAACGGCGCCTCGCTCATGAAGGCCTCGACCGCGGTGCCCTTGTCGAACCCGGGCGTGCGGATCTCCGCGACCATGTCGCCGAGCTGGAGCGCCTGGTCATTGCTCCTGGCGATTTGCCTGGCCGCCTCCACGACCGTCCCGGCCAGGTCGGGTGCGCGGCGATAGTGGAGGGCGAGGCTGAGCCCCTTGTCCTCCAGTTCCACCCCGGCATGATTGATGGCGAATGCGGCCGCCTGGGTCCGCGCACGCCCGAAGTGGGGGTGAGCCAGGGGCCTCAGCACGGCCCCGTCGGCCCGGCGGCGGACCAGGCCATGGACGGCGGCCACGGGGGTCACGACGTCCTCGATGATCCGGTCGATGTCTTCCAGCGTGCGTCCGCTGACCACGGCGACGCGGCCGTCCAGGTGCGCCAGCAGGCGGCGCAGCAACCCGGAACGCCAGGGTTCGGGCTGGACGTCCTGCGGCCGCGGCTCGATCGCGGCCAGGGTGCCGTCAAGATCGAGGAACAGCGCGACCTGATCGTTGCTCGACAGCGTCGGCGGCGCAGGCAGGTCAGGTGCGTGGTTCGCCGTCATGAGCACAGTCCAGGTCTGTCAGAGCTGATCCGCCGCCCGCGACCGGATCTTTCTGAGAACGTCCGAAGCGGTGGTGTCGATCCCGCAGCGTCACCGTTGGCGATCAACAGCGGGTGAGGACCGGAATGGAGGGGTCGCTCCGCTTGCCCGGCACGGCGATGACCCGGTCTCCGGCATGCTGGAACAGAAGGTTGGCATAGGCGTCGCCCAGCCGCACGCCGTCCAGACGCAGGCTGTCGATGCCGATGGGCAGGTAGGGGTGATCGACCGTAACCTCGCGCTTCCAGCCATCGAGCTTCAGGCCAAGGCAGGCCTGCAGAAGCATGAAGATCGCGCCCGCCGCCCAGGCCTGGGGCAGGCAGGCCACGGGGTAGGCCACCGGCGGCTCTCCGGGGAAACGCGGGAAACCACAGAACAGCTCGGGCAGCCGCATCTCGAAGTGCACGGCTGTCTCGAACAGCTCCGACAGGACCCGGATCACGCCATCCCGCTCGCCATAGCGCGCCATGCCCGCCACGCAGAGGGCGGTGTCGTGGGGCCAGACCGAGCCATTGTGATAGGACATCGGATTGTAGCGAGCCTCGCCCATGGCCAGGGTGCGGATGCCCCAGCCGGTCGCGAAGGGGGCCGACAGCAGCTGGCGGGTGACCCGATGGGCGCGTTCCGGCGAGGGAAGGCCGCTGAACAGCAGGTGGCCCGGATTGGATGATCGCACGCGGCACAGCTCGCCATGTCCGTCGATGGCGATCCCGTAGGTGCCGAGGTCCTCCATCCAGAAGCGCCGTTCCACCGCCTCGCGAAGCTGTTCGGAGCGGCCGCGCCAGCGCTGACCGGTCAAGGGATCGCCGCGCCGCTCGGCCAGGTCGGCCATCCGCCGATAGGCGTCGAAGGCGTAGCCCTGCACCTCCACCAGCGCGATCGGCCCGTCGGGGAAGCTGCCGTCGGTGTGGAACACGGAGTCTGCGCTGTCCTTCCAGCCCTGGTTGGTGAGGCCGGTGTCGGCGCCCCGCTGGTAGTCGATCAGGCCGTCGCCGTTGGCGTCGCCGAACTGGTCCATCCAGGCCACGGCGGCCTCGAGCGAAGGCCACAGCGTGTCGATGAACGCCATGTCGCCGGTCCGCTCGGCGTACGCCCCGGCGAGGGCCACGAACAGCGGCGTGGTGTCGACCCCGCCATAGTACTGGCCGAAGGGCAGTTCACCCAGCGAGGTCATCTCGCCCTTGCGCGTCTCGTGCATGATCTTGCCGGGCTGGGAGTCCCGGAACTTGGAGACGTCCTGGGCCTGGTTGGCGGCAAGGAAGGCCAGGACGCCCCGCGCCAGGCCGGCGTTGACCCAGAGCACCTGCCAGGCGGTGATGATGGCGTCGCGCCCGAAGGCGGTGGAGAACCAGGGGATGCCGGCATAGGGATAGGGTCCGGTCGGAAGGTCGGTCACCAGCAGAGACAGGTCGGCGCGGGACTTCTCGACCCACTCGCTGAACAGCCGTCCCGAGGTCCTGATCTTCGCGCCATGGCGGCGCTTGGTGCGCATGGAGAACCGGGCGCGGGCGGCGGCCGAGCGGAACCGCTCCCGGCTCGGCGTCGGCGCCTCGTGCGGGCCCACCTCGAGAAACAGCTCCAGCGAGGCCTCGGCGGTCAGGAAGAGCATGAAATCCGCCCGCGCCTCGGTCAGCCGGCCGGGCGGTTCCGAGAAAGCGATGACGCTGGAGCGCATCACCCCGTCCAGCCCCTCGTAGCCGAAGGTCACCGTGCGCCCCTCGAACACGGGCTCCAGAAGCCGGCCCCGATGCGGACGGGTCTCGCCGCGGACCTCGAACATGTCGCGGAAGTCGGCCCCGAACTCGACGCTCAGGGGAACCATGGAGTCGTCGCGGCTGTAGTTCGTGAAGCGGATCCGCTCATGGAGGCGCTCATCCCAGAGGAAGCGCTTGCGCTCGATGTGGATGACGCCCCGGGGCGTGGCCGCTCCCCCGGTGGGGGGCAGGGGACGGTTGGTCCCGTTGCTGGTGAAGAAGACATTGTCCTGCGCCACCGCCGCACTGAGCAGAGAGGGGGGCGAGCCGCCCAGCATGACCCGGAAATGGGACAGCAGCCGGGTATCGTCCCGGAACAGGCCGTCGGCCGTTCCCAGGATGTCGCCATAGGCGTCGGCCACGAGAAAAGTGTCGCCATCCTTCAATGCGAAGAGGCGATGCGGGACCCGGGGCTCGCCCGTATCCCCAGCTTCGACCGGCGGGGTGGGCGCCGGAGCCAGATCATCCATGCGCCAAACCTCAGGCGGTTTGCAGCAGCGGGAGTTCCGTTTCGGAGGACTCGATCAGTTCATGGTAGAGCGCCAGGTACCGGCGGGCCATGGCCTGGGCCGAGAAGCGCAGCTCGAAGCGGGCGCGCACCGCGCGCCGGTCGATCTCGGCGATCCTGCGCACCGCAGCCACTGCCTGATCCTCGGTTTCGACGATGAATCCCGTAAGGCCCTGCTCGATCACTTCCGGCACCGAGCCGCAGTTGTAGGCGACGACCGGGGTTCCGCAAGCCATGGCCTCGATCATGACCAGTCCGAAGGGCTCGGGCCACTCTATGGGGAACAGCAGCGCCTCGGCGCCGCCCAGGAAATCGGACTTGGCCTCGCCGCCGATCTCGCCCAGGAATTCGATCAGGGGGTGGTCCAGCAGGGGCTCGATCTCGTCGCGGAAATAGGCCGCATCGGCCGGGTCGACTTTGGCCGCGATCTTCAGCGGCATGCCCAGCTGCTTGGCGATGGCGAGGGCCCGGTCGGGCCCCTTCTCGGGTGAGATGCGGCCCAGGAAGGCCAGGTAGCCCTGCGGGTTCTCGGAGAACCGATAGAGGTCCGTGCGCATGCCATGCAGGACGGTTCCGGCCCAGTGGGCCTCGGCCAGCGGCGCGCGCTGAGAGTCGGAAATGGAGACCAGCGCGAACTGCGGCCAGCGGCGATAGACCCCGTTCAGATCCTTGATGTCGAGGCGGCCGTGCAGGGTGGTGAGCGTGCGCGAGGCCATTTCCTCGAACAGCGGGAATTGCAGCATGTCGGTGTGGAAGTGCAGCACGTCGAACTCGTCAACGCGGCGGCGCACCTCGTGCAGCATCGACAGATGTGCGGCCAGGTCGGACTTCAGGGGCGTGGGATCAAGGCGGATGGCCTGGTCGCGCACCGGCGCCAAGCTGGCCTTGGTGGAGGCGTCAGCGCTGGAGAACAGCGTGACCTCGTGGCCGAGGTCGACCAACGCGTCGCAGAGGTGCGCCACGACCCGTTCCGTTCCGCCATAGAACTTCGGGGGCACCGCTTCGTAGAGCGGGGAAATCTGAGCAATTTTCACGCGAACCGCCTTCTGGGACCTTCGGCGGCCCACGCCGTCCCGCCAACTGTAAGGCTTGAAACCCGCCGTGGGTTCCCTCGGCCCGAAACGATCTCCCGTCGGCGGACGTTGCATCCCCGCCAGCGCTTGGAGGCCTTGACGCCATGACCCCCTACGAAACCCGACTGATCGAATTGATGGAGCGCATCGACGCGACCCTGGACGAACTGCGCTCACACATCGCCGAAGGGCCCGCCCTGGACCCTGTCGAGGCCATCGAGGCCTTTGCCGACGAGGCTTTCCGCGCGCGCGATTCCTGAAGCGTCCGGCGCCGCATTGACACCGGACCCGGCCGCCGCGTTTAAGGCTGACCGGCCGCGGGGAGCGGAACATGTCAGAGCGGTCCGGCCCCCTCGTCGGGGTCAAGGTGCTGGAGTTCGGCGCGATCGGCCCGGCGCCCTTCTGCGCCATGCTGCTGGCGGACCTGGGCGCCGACATCGTCCGGATCGACCGCAAGGGCGGGGCGGCCATCGGTCCCTGCGACATCACCTTCCGCGGACGCCGTTCCGTCGCCATGGACCTGAAGGCTCCGGCGGCGGCTGAAGCCTGCCTGAAGCTGGTGCAGCGCGCCGACGCCCTGATCGAGGGCTTCCGGCCCGGCGTGATGGAGCGGCTGGGGGTCGGGCCCGAAACCGCCCTCGCCCGAAATCCTCGCCTGGTCTACGGCCGGATGACCGGCTGGGGGCAGAGCGGGCCCTATGCCGCCGCCGCCGGCCACGACATCAACTACATCGCCATGAGCGGGGCCCTGCACGCCATCGGCCCGCCCGAGCGGCCCCTGCCGCCGCTGAACCTGGTGGGCGATTACGGCGGCGGCTCGCTCTATCTCGCGTTCGGCATGGTCTCAGCGCTCCTGCACGCCAGGACCTCCGGCGAGGGCCAGGTGATCGACTGCGCCATGGCCGATGGCGCGATCTCGCTGATGGCCCAGATGTACGGCCTGCATGCCGACGGCCGGTGGCGGGACGAGCGCGGGGTCAATGTCATCGACGGCGGCTCGCATTTCTACAACGCCTACCGCTGCGCCGACGGGGAATGGATCTCGCTGGCCGCCGCCGAACCGCAGTTCTACGCCGTCCTACGCGACAAGGCCGGTCTCGCCGATCCGGTCTTCGACGGCCAGATGGACTCCGCCCGCTGGCCCGAGCTGAAAGAAAAGCTGGCCGCGGTGATCGCCGGCAAGACCCGCGCCGAGTGGTGCGCCATCTTCGAGGGTTCCGACGCGTGCTTCGCCCCGGTGCTGAGCCTCGCCGAAGCGCCGGAGCACCCCGTCAACCGCGCCCGTGGCGCCTTCGTTGAGATCGACGGCGTGCCCCAGCCGGCCCCTGCGCCGAGGTTCTCGCGCACGCCCGGCGCCG
>FTFP01000516.1_pt1 | contig 15751 bp, 16 predicted proteins | sample 1640421 | NCBI WGS metagenome assembly FTFP01 (sample SAMEA3914814, study PRJEB12502) | metagenome | biome: forest; material: soil | place: USA | collected 2011-09-16 | depth 0.1 m | reverse complement strand
GGCCCGCGGGCCCCAGCATCAGCTTGACCAGCTCGCGGTTCATGGCGGTGTCGTCCACCATCAGCAGCCTCAGCGGCCCGTAATCCGGCTCCGGACCGGCCGCTGTTGACGGCGCCGGGCTGCTCGACGCGGCGATGCTGGCCGGAACCTCGAACCAGAAGCTCGCGCCCTGGCCCAGCCTGGATCGCACGCCGATGCGTCCGCCCATCAGTTCGACCAGCGACTTGCAGATGGCCAGGCCCAGGCCCGTTCCGCCTTTGGCGCGGTTGATCGAGACCTCCGCCTGCGAGAACCTCTCGAACAGGCGGCTCTTGTGGTCCGGGCCGATCCCCACTCCCGTATCGGTGACGCTGAACCGGAGCCGCCCCCCGCGGCGCGTGGACCGCCAGCGCGTGCTGACAGTCACCGATCCCTCCCGGGTGAACTTCACGGCGTTGCTGAGCAGGTTCACCAGCACCTGCCGCAGGCGCGCCACATCGCCCACGATCAGGGCCGGCGTCGCCGCGTCGAGCTCGACACTGACCCCCAGGCCGTGCGCGGCCGCCTCCAGGGCGATCAGGCCCGTCGCCTCCTCCACCAGCCGCCGGACCGACAGGGGCTGGGCCTCAAGCGCCATGCGGCCGGCCTCGAGCTTGGAATAGTCGAGCACGTCGTTGATGACCGCGGACAGGGCCTCGCTGGCTTCTGACACCCGCAGGGCATAGCCCCTGGTTTCGGCCGGCAGGTCCGCACGCTCGCCGATCAGGCGCGAGAAGCCGATGATCGAGGTGAGCGGAGTGCGCAGTTCGTGGCTCATGTTGGCCAGGAAGGCGGACTTGGCCGCCGCCGCCGCCTCGGCCCGCCGCAGCGCCTCGCCAAGCGCCGCCTCGGCCAGCCTGGCCTGGGTCACGTCGCGGACGATGTCGATGGTCTCGATCGGGACCCCGTCGTCATCGAAGACCAGGGTCGGATTGGATTCGATCCAGATCCAGCGGCCGTCCTTGTGGCGCGCGCGGTAGACCAGGGGCTCGGGCAGGCGCGGGCGCCGGTCCGCGATCAGCTGGTCCATGGTCTGGATCACCCTGGCCGCGTCTTCGGGATGGATCATCTCCTGTGGGGTCAGGCGCATGTGCTCTTCCGGCGTATAGCCGAACACGCGCAGCGATCCGGGCGACACATAGTCGATGCCGCCCGGCAGCCGGATCCGGGCGATCATGTCGGGGGCGTTGTCGGCCATGAAGCGGTAGCGCTGGTCGCTCTGCCGAGCCGCGGCCTCCGCCTTCTTGATCTCGGTCACGTCGGCCATTGTACCAAACCGCGCCACCACCCGGCCGGCCTCATCCCGCTCCAGAGAGGTTCGGAGCATCACGTGCCGAACCTCGCCACTGGGACGCACGATACGGAATTCGACCTGGGAGGCGTGCGCCCCCTCCACAGTCGCGAATTGACGCAGCCGCTCCCAGTCGTCCGGGTGGCAGAGGCGCGTCGTCAGGACCTCGGTGGCCGGCGGGCCATCGGCGGGGTCGACGCCGTGCAGCAGGTACATCTCGGCCGACCAGTAGTGGACGTCCGACGACAGGTCGTGCCGCCAGTAGCCGACCCCGGCCAGATGCTCGGCCCTGGCCGCCAGCTCGTTCTCGGCCCGCAGGGCCTGCCGCGCCTCCACCCATCCCGTCACGTTGTGGGATATGCCATGGACATGGAAGCCCCCGAGAGGATGGGGCTCAGTGCGGAACGTCACGTGAAAGTGGATCGCCGGCCCGGCGGCGGTCAGCGCCCGGATCGTCATCTCGCCCCCGACTCCCTCGGTCAGGGCGCGGGACAACAGAGCCGCCGCCCGCTCGACATCATCGGGGTGGAACACGGCCATCAGGTCGTCGACGTTGTCGATGTGTTTGCCGAACAGGCCCGACAGATCGCCGTTGACGTCCAGCCGACCTGTGTGGGGATCGATCGTCCAGATCCACGCCACGTGCTCGGCCGCGATCAGCGCGAGCGCGCGCGACAGGTTGTCAGGCTGAGCCGCTGGCGGTTCGCGAGGGACTGGGGCCGGTCTCGCCATACAGCAAGCCTATCTGAGTCCTTCTGAATATCGTGTTACTCGTCACCGGCTGGACACAGTCTGTCGCGGCCTTTGCTTATGCCCCGGCCGCCTACTCTGCATTGAACACTTGTCGATTTGATATCGGTTCGCAATCGCTGCTTCGGGTCCGCCAGGCGCTATACTGAACAGCTTGAACTCAACGTTCCGATTGAACATGACAGACGCCCAACGCCTCACCCTGGTGCGGGCCGTGCACACGGCGATCTATCTGGTCATGGCGAGCGCCTCGCTGGTGGTCCTCTATGCCGGGATCGTCGGCGCGCGCGGCGTCTGGGTCTGGGCGGCGGCGGGCCTCGTCGGCGTCGAGAGCCTGGTCTTCGCCGCCAGCGGCCTGAAGTGCCCGCTGACCGCCATCGCGGTGAAGTACGGCGCCGGCAGCGACGGGCTGTTCGACACCTTCCTGCCCGAGCGGATCACGCGTCACACCTTCAAGGTGTTCGGACCGATCATCCTTGTCGGGTTCCTGCTGATCGCCGCCCGCTGGTGGCTGGCGCGCCCCCATCCCTGATGGCCGATCACAGACAGTAGGTACGCTATCAAACACAACATTCACGGCCTGCCAGGTCATGGTAAAGGTTAACGTGCTGTGATGACCGCTGAACAATGTCGAGCAAGGGCCCGCGCCGCCTTCCTGACGGCCGAGCAAACGGCCGACCTGAGGGTCAGGACCGTCCTGCAGAAGGCCGCCGAGGAATGGCTGGCGCTCAGCCGGCTGGCGGAATTCCAGGATCAATGGTCGGAGGCGCCGCCGCCGGCCGGCCTGCACTGACGGCGCCGCGCGCGTCGCCGGGCTGACGCAGGCCCTCAGCCCGAAAAGCGGAGCCATGGCTCCGGCCGGGCGTTACCCTCCTCTCGACCCCCTCTCGACAGGAGCTGACATGCACAGACTCACCCTGGTGATCGCCCTCCTCGCGACCTTCGCGGCCGGCGCCGCGGATGCGAAGGGCTGCCTCAAGGGCGCCGTCGTCGGCGGCGTCGCCGGCCACCTTGCCCACCATCACGCCGTGCTGGGCGCCGCGGCCGGCTGCGTCATCGGCCACCACTACGCCAAGAAGCACGAGCGTGAGCAGCAACGGCAGCAGCAGACCCCTGCTCCCGCCGGCCAGCGCCACTAGAGCGGATGGACGAGGCGCCTCCACAGCCCACCGCCCTGCCGCCGCACATCGAGGAGGCGATGGGGTCGATCGAGCGCCTGCACAAAGACCACCAGCGCGGCGCCACCCGGATCCAGCGGTGGGTCGACCAGCTGACCGCGGCGTTCGGGCGGCCGCGCTTCGTCGGCGCACTGACCCTGATCATCCTGTCCTGGGTGTTCGGCAACCTGGTCGTACTGGCCGCGCACGGCCGGCCACCGGACCCGCCGCCGTTCTTCTGGCTGGACGGCGTCATGACCATCCTGGCCGTCTACATGACCGCCCTGATCCTGACGACGCAGCGCCGGGCCGACCAGCTGGCCGCCCATCGCGAACAGCTGACCCTGGAGCTCGCCATCCTCGCCGAGCAGAAGACCACCAAGATGATCGCGCTGATGGAGGAGCTGCGGCGCGACAGCCCGACGATCCGCGACCGCGTCGACGCCGTCGCCGACGCCATGGCCGAGCCGACCGACCACCAGGCCGTGCTGCAGGCCATCAAGGACAACCAGGCCCTCGACCCCGCCGAGCCCGAGCCCGCGCCATCGACGGCCGAGGAGGAGGATGCGGTCTGAAGCCCGCGCTTGGCACGACGGTGACAATCGGCTCAGGTAGCTGGGCTGCCCACATCACGCGCAAAGGAGATCCCCATGACAGACGACGCGAACGAGATCTCACGACGCAGGCTGCTGCGCGGCGCGACCCTGGTCGCCGGCGGCGGCGCCCTGGTCGGGGCGGGCCTCATGGCTTCCACGGCGGCCGCCCAGGCCAAGGTCACCCAGCAGCTGGCGAACTACCAGGCCAAGCCCAATGGCGACGCACGCTGCGACGGCTGCTCGCAGTGGCAGGCCCCGTCGTCCTGCAAGGTCGTCCAGGGCGAGATCAGCCCATCCGGCTGGTGCACCCTCTTCGTCGCCAAGACCTAGGCGTGCGCTTACGGGTGGATCGCATGGCTGCCCGGAATGATCGAGGGACACGACATTTTGGCGATGGAGGCGAGGTCGAATTCAGTATTGTGTCTCTGGAATTCCGCTAGCACTCAGCCAGGAGGTCTCGACGCATGGGCACGACGCGACTCTTGCTGCCGATTCTCGCGGTCGCCGTCATGTCCGGGTGCTCGAACTCGAGTTTCGATCCGGCAAAGGAATCCGCGGGCCTGCTGAAACGCGACGCCGAGTGGGCCGACACCGCGTTCGCAGGCAAGGACGCCGAAAAGACGGCCTCCTACTGGAGCGATGACGCGGTGGTCATCCCGCCGGGGCAGCCTGTCATTGAAGGAAAGGCGGCGATCCGGGCGTTCGTCGCCGACAGCTTTCGGACCCCTGGATTCCGGATTCACTGGACGTCCGAGGCTCCCGCCTTCTCGCCCGACGGCAAACTCGCCTACATGCGCAGCACGACCACCACGACGGCCCCGGGGCCCGGCGGGGCTGCAATGTCCAGCTCCTCCCGAGGAATCACCGTCTGGCGCCGAGGCGAAGACGGACGCTGGCTCTGCGTCGTGGACATCTGGAACGATCCGCCTGGAGCGCCCGCGCCCGCGAAGTCGCCATGAGATCGTCGCGTCAGTTCAGCGTCGCCAGGTTCAGCCGTTTCAGCAAGGCCGCGAAGCGCGGGTCTGCCCGGATCGGCGGAGGCTCGACCGCATCGATGCAGACCGGCACATAGGCGTTGCGTCGCTGCGCGCGCCTTGCCTCGTCGCGCGCGAATTGACCCGCCGGACCGACCGAGCGCTTGCTCCACACGACGACCACGCACCTGGCGGCGTCGAGATGCCGTTCGATATCCTCGCGCCAGTTCGTCCCGGCTTCGATGCGCACATCCCACCGGACGCTCAGGCCGTCGGCCTCGAGTGCTCGGTCGAGCGGGACGACCCGCGCGCGGTTCTCGGCCTTGTACGACAGGAAGACGTCCGTAGCCGGACTTGCCATTGCGCGCCCACGGCGACGTGTCGCCGAGCCGATTCTAGAGCGAGTTGAGATGAGATTGAACTAGGACAAGGCCGCTGAGTCACAAACTGGCGGCGTCGCGCTATAGTGGTCCGATGAGCGCGCGCGAACCGGTCCTGCACCCCCTCCCGCTCGCGGACCTGCGGCCGACCCAGATCACCGTCGGATTCCGCGAGGTGAAGCTGAAGCGCAAGCAGTGGCGCGAACAGGCCGGGGACAAGGGTTCAGACTTCCTCGGGCGGCACATGACGCCGGTGGTATGGGGTCCCAAGGGACGCCACTACGTCATCGACCACCACCATCTCTGCCGTGCCCTGGTCGACGAGGGGGTCAGGGACATCCTGGCCAATGTTGTCGCCGACCTCCGTGCACTGACGATCCGGTCCTTCTGGATCTATCTCGACAACCGCGGCTGGTGCCATCCCTACGACACCCAGGGGGTCCGCCAGGACTTCGCGGCCATCCCCAAGTCGCTGGCGGCGATGACCGACGACCCCTATCGCAGCCTGGCCGGCGAGCTCCGGCGCGCGGGAGGCTTCGCCAAGGACGAGACGCCCTTCAGCGAATTCATCTGGGCCGACTTCCTGCGCCGGCGGATCAAGCCAAAGGCTCTGGAAAGCGACTTCTCGGCCGCCCTCGCCAGGGCCCTGACCCTGGCCAAGGCCGACGACGCCAAATACCTGCCCGGCTGGTGCGGCCCCGACCCGATCGTCTGAGCCGATCCTCCACCGCTTGCGGGGGAGGATGACTCAGAGCGCGCGGACGGGCGCAGCGCCGGCGCCTGCGGCCGCATGGACGATCGAGACCCTCGTCCCCGGGTTGGCGTCGGCGACGATGACCTTGGCTCCGAGCTGTTTGGCCACAGCGTCGACGATGCTGGTGCCCAGGCCCGCCTTGGCGGGAACCGCGCCCTTGGGCAGGCCGGCGCCGTCGTCGCTCACGGACAGCGTCCAGTCGGGCCCCTCGGACTGATAGCTCACGACGATGGTCCCGCCGCGCTGGGCGGGGAAGGCGTGCTTCAGGGCGTTGATCACGAGTTCGGTCACGATCAGACCCAGCCCGACCGAGGCGTCCGGCGACGCCACGCCCTCGTCCGCCCTGACCTCCAGCTTCAGCTTCTCATGATCGTGGATCATCGAGGCGCCGATGCTCTCGCACAGCTCGGTGAAGTAGGGCCGCAGGTGCACGTCGCTCAGCTTGGCCCCGGCCAGCTGCTGCTGCAGCGCGGCGACGGACATCACCCGGCTGTGCGCGTCGACGAGATGACCCCGGGTTTCCACCGAGGATACCCTGCGGGCGCTCTGCATCAGGACGCTGGCGATGATCTGCAGGCTGTTGGCGACGCGGTGCTGAAGCTCCTGGAACAGGATCGCCTTCTCTCGCAGCAGGTCGTCCTTCAGCCGCTCCGACAGGCGGGCGTCTGTGACGTCAGTGACCGCCAGCAGCAGGCGTTCGCTGGCGGCGTCGCCGCGGACAAGCTGATGGGCGGTGATCACCAGGCGTCTCAGACCGGCCGGGCGCTTGAGGTCCATCTCGTAGGCGTCCACCTCCGCCGCGCCCGAGAGCGTGGCCCTGAGCAGCGAGCGCAGTTGCGGGACGTCCCACTCGCCCGACCCGAGAGCGAACAGCGAGCGCCCGGCGATGTCCTTGGGTTCGATCTGGAACGCCCGGGCAAACGAAGCGCTCGCTGCGACCACCTTCAGATCGCCATCGAGCAGCACGATGGGCGCATCGGAGGATGCGACCAGCGCGAGCGCCAGGCTGTCGGCTACGACAGGAGGGATCGAGATGTCGTCAGGCATCGAGCGCCTCAAGCGCCCGCCGCAGGCTCGCGAAGCGAAAGCCATGCGCGGCGGTAGTCCAGTAATGTACGGTATAGCACCCCAGAGGCCGAGCCGGCGTCTATTCGCAATCACCGACCGCGCAGTGGCTAGCTGGACAGCCTCGCCACGGCGTTCAACGTCACCGGGGGCTGAACGGGCAGGTCCACCACGGCGAGGAATATCTCGCTGACGGCCATGGCCCTCCACTGAACCGAGAGTCTCAGGAACTCCAGGGCGACGGCCTCGGTCGGTGAGACGGCGGCGTTCGCGGCGCACTGGGACGCGCGCCGATGGCAGTCTTCGGAAGTCATGGTCCGAGGCGCTCCAGGGTCCATGACAGTCCCAGCTTTGCCTGAAGCGTCCAATATGCTCCCGGGGCTTGGTCAAGCGGGACAGGCCGCAAAGGAGAAAGCCCCCGCTGTCGACGCGGGGGCCTTCAGTTGGAAGCCCGCGCTGAGGGCAGGGGGGCGAACGCGCGAGCTTCCATCATTGCAAACGCCGGCCCGGGGTGGGTGTTCCGCTGAACGGCGAAGTTTCCTCGGGCCGCCCTGAGGCCCGGGCCCGATCAGCCGGTCTACATCTGTGCCTCATCCCGCGAGCCGGTCATGCCCGGGCCCAACAGCGAAGCCAGGGTGGCGGCCAGCGCGTCAAGCTGGAAGGGCTTGTTCAGGACGATTGCGCCAGGGCCGACTGCGTCCAGCACGGCCTGCGTTTCCGAGTGACCGCTGGCGAAGATGATCGGAAGACTGGGCCACCGCTGGCGGATGTGGCCCGCCACTTGCGCTCCATCCATCCCCGGCATGGCGAAGTCCAGCAGCACGGCATCGGGCCGCAGTTGGCCGAGAGTCTTCAGCGCCGCCTTGCCGTTGCTCGCTGACGTCACCGAATATCCCAGCAATTCCAGGGCCTCGCAGACCAGCTTGCGCACGCCGTCGTCGTCGTCCACGACCAGGACGGTCGCCGTCGTGGTCTGCGCAACCATGGAAGCGGCCGGCGCCACCGGATCGGAGACACGCAAAGCGCCCGAAGGAGCGGCGCGGAGCAGCATGCTTACGGTGGTCCCCTTGCCGGGAGAGGACTGGACCCGGGCTTCGCCGCCTGCCTGTCGGGCCACGCCGTAGACCTGGCTCAGGCCGAGCCCGGTGCCCTTGCCGACGCCCTTGGTGGTGAAGAACGGGTCGAAAGCACGGGCCGCCACATCGGCCGGCATGCCCGATCCCGTGTCTGTCACGTTGACCTCGACATAGTCCCCGGCTTGCAGCGCTCCGTCGACATCGTCGATCCGGCGCAACGCCGTTGCAATGGTGAGGCGCCCGCCATCCGGCATGGCGTCACGGGCATTGATCGCAAGGTTCAGTACGGCCAGTTCGATCTGCGTCGGATCGGACAGCACGGGACAGTCCACATCATCGAGCTCCAGCCTTAGCCTGATCCGCGGGCCGAGCGTGCGGGTCAGCAGGTCACGCATGCCCACCAGCACGTCGCCCACCACGAACGGGACAAGCTCCAGCTTCTGGGCGCGAGAGAAGGTGAGCAGCTGCCGCGTGAGACGCGCGCCCCGATCAGCCGCTTCCAGGCCCTGAGCGGCCCAGCTGCTGACCCTCTCGGCGTCGCCAGGCTTGCGCTGGATCAGCTGGAAGGCGCCCACCACGCCCTGCAGCAGGTTGTTGAAGTCATGGGCGAGTCCGCCGGTGAGCTGGCCCAGCGCTTCCATCTTCTGGCTCTGCCTCAGCGCCTCCTCTGCCTTGGCCCGTTCGTCCATCTCGATCTTGAGCGCCTGGTTGGCCTGGATCAGCTGGTCGGCGCGGTTGTCGAGTTCTCGGTTGGCGCGTTGAAGAACCGTCTGCCAGGCCGCCAGAGCGGCCACCAGCACGAAGGCCATCAGCATCAGCGCGACAGCCAGCGAGAACCGCACGACGCGCGGGCCGACACCCTCGCTCGAGCCTGTGAACTCCACCTGGCCGAGTCGGACACCCGCCTGGATCACCGGCAGGCGGACGACAATGGCGGAAGTTCCCGGCTCCGGACGGCGATCCAGCTGCGCGACGATTCCGCCTCTTTGCCCGATGACGCGGATCTGGCGCACCATCGGGTTCACGCGGAACGCCCGGACATACTCCTGGACGGCGTCCCGGTCGTCGAAAGCGAGGGCTGCGGTGACGCTGGCGGCCAGAACCTGGGCCTGGCTGGTCACCTCCCGTTCGCGGGCGCTGCGGTAGAACTGATCGTTGAAGGCGGCCGCCAGAAACCCCCCGACGAGCAGGAACGCGGCCAGCACCATGACCAGGGCCAGCGACAGCCCGTCGCCGATTCCACCGATGCGGAAGCCGGATCCGCTCACCTTGTCCTCACGTGGACCGCCAGCTTCAGCAGCTTCGAGCTGATCGCCAGGCCCTCGCGCTCAGCAGCGACGTCGTCGATGTCGAACCTGACCCGCCCGTCGACGCGCACCAGGTGGACGACACCCCTGGCTCTGCCATCCTTGGCCTCGTCGGTGACCGTCAGGACCCCGCTCCCGTCGAGCGCGCTCACCGCCTGGGCAAGCGGCTGGGCGGGCGATCCGGTCAGGTAGGCGATCTGGCAACCCGACTCGGCGTTGACCCTGGCAAGCTTTCGGACTTCGAAGGCGCGGCCGCCGAACTGTTGACCTGCCACGGCCCTCTCGACGAGGCCGGCGAAGCTTGGGTCACCCTGGACGCAGATCACGAAGGTCGGCCCGCCAGCCGACGCGGTGGCCGGCCACACCACGAACGGCGCCAGCTTGTAGAGATAGCTGGCCTTCACCGCGAGTTCGAGATCGGTCTCGTACGGCCCCGCCATCGCGGCCGAGCCGGCGAGCCACGCAAGGACGGTCGCCGCCGTGAAAGCGACGCGCCGGAAGGGCGATCGGCGTCGCACGCGCGCCTCAGAAACGCAGCCGCAGGTCCGCGAAGACACGGCGCGGGACGGCGTTGGCCTGAGGCCCTGGGAACTCCTGGTGATGGTCGTGCAGCAGATTGGAGCCGGCCAGGGCGACCTGGACGCGATCGTTGATGTTCCATCCGATCCGTCCGTTGAGCTCGACGTAGGCCGGCACGGCGGGGTTGGGCAGCGGGCTCACGTAGCGAAGCTGGGCGTCGAAGGTGACCTTGCGGCCGAGGTTCATCGACGATTTCAGCGACGCCTGGCGCCCGGGGTCGTCTCCGGCCTGCGCCACGCCCAGGATGCCGCTCGCCCCCGGCTTGAACTTCAGGCGTTCGGACAGAAGGTTGAACGCCGCCGTGAGCCGCCACCACGGGGCCACCTCGTAGTCGCCCCAGGCTTCCACGCCATAGGTGTGGCCCTGCATCAGGTTGCCCCACGTGATGGGGAAGAAGGTCACCGGGGTGGGCTCGATGGTCCGCAGGTCGTTGTAGACGTTGAAGAAGCCGGATACCGAGAAAGACAGCCGCGCCGAGGGCTGCATCCTCGCGCCCACTTCGTAGGCGTAGAGCGTTTCGGACTGGAAGGCGGGATTGCCCAGGAGCTGGGCGGGTCCGGCCTGCTCCCGGACGTCGCGGTCGAACGGCGTCGGCGAACGGATCGCCCGCGAGGCGGCGGCCCAGAGCATGGCCTTGTCGCTGACCTTCCAGGTCGCCCGGATGCTGGGCAGGGGCGCCAGGCCTGAATAGGGATCGTCCTCCAGCTTGAAGCCGAGGATCAGCTTGACCCGATCGGTGACCGAGACGCTGTCCTGCACGAACAGGTTGGCCAGCTTGAGGGTGCGGGTCGGAGGCAGGAAATGCAGGCCGGACGTGCCGTTGATCGTGTAGCGTTCCAGGCGCAGGCCGGCGCCGGAGACGATGTCGTTGCGCCCTCCCAGGGCAAAGCCGTGCTGGACGTCCAGGTCCCAGATGTGCAGCCCGAAGTCGCCCATGCCCGGCGTCGCCCGGCTGGTGTAGTCGTAGTAGCCCTGGACCTGCAGGGTCGCGCCGTTCTTGAGGGCGCCGCTCCAGCGCGCCATGAGGTTGCGGCCGGTGATGGCCTCGTCCGGCGCGCCGGCCTGGGCGTCCGAGCCCTGGTAGGCGTCGCCCTGCAGGGTGAAGGCGCCGCCGGCGGGCGGGGCCCAGTCCAGGCGGAAGCCGCCTTGGGGCCGCTCCCAGTTGTCGTGGGCCGGACCGCCGGTCGATGTCACGGTGTCCGTGTCGTAGAAGCCCTTGGCGTAGGCCCGCCAGGTCACGTCCGGGCCCAGGCGGCCGCCGAACCTCAGGCTGGCCATCCGCTCCAGGTTGCCGCCGCCCACGTGCAGCAGGCCGCCCTGGGTCTCGTCCGACTTGCGGGTGATGATGTTGATGACGCCGTTGACGGCGTTGGCGCCCCAGAGCGTGGCGCCCGGACCGCTGATCACCTCGATGCGGTCGATGTCGGCCAGCAGGGCGTCCTGCATGTCCCAGTAGACGCCCGAGAACAGCGGCGTGTAGACGCTGCGCCCGTCGATCAGCACCAGCAGCTTGTTGGAATAGCTCTGGGCCGTCACGTTGCCGCTGAAGCCGCGGGCGGTGACGACGTACTTGCCGCCGCTGGTCTGCGCGACCTGCAGATTGGGGGCCAGGCGCAGCAGCTCCGGGATGCTGGTCGCGCCCGACCGCATGATGTCGTCGTGGGTGATCACATAGATCGCCGCCGGCGCGGCGCTGAGGGGCTGGCTGGCCTTGGTCACCGACGACACGTCGATGGTGGCCAGATCCTCGATCGACGCCTGGCGCAGGTCGTCGACGGTCTGGGCATGCGCGGCTCCCGCGGACTGCAGGACGGCCGCCGCGGCAAATAGCGAAGCACAGGTCGAAACAACGGATCGCGCGCTGACGCCCATGGCCCCCCTTTCCAACCCCGAATTCCGTCAACGCGGCGGCGCGGAAAATGTTCCGGCTAAGTTTGATTCCATACCTAAGGTTAACGGCTCGTCCTATGGCATAGCTGGCGCCTGGAGCACACTCGCCCCCAGCGCCTTGGCCCGCTCCGTCTCGGCGCGGAAGGCGTCGATCTGCAGCTGGCGCTGGCGGATGGCGAGATCGCCGGCCTTGGCGTCCAGGCGCACCTGCATGTCCATCACCGCCGCCTCGGCCTGGCGCAGCTGGTCCTGCAGCGCGGCCAGCTGCTGGCCCGACTGCTGCTGACTGGCCTGAAGCGCCTGGCCGAGTTGCTGCAGCCGCGGGTCGGCGCCGCGCGCCGCATCGGGAAGGAGCGCCTGCAGCCGGCGCGCGATCTCCTCGGCCCCAGGCCAATCCAGGTTCTTCGCCAGAATGTCACCGATCACGCCGGCGACCTGTGGGTTCACCCGGATCAGCTCGATCATCTGGTTGGCCGCCTCTTCCCGGCGGGTGGTGAAGCTCGGCCCGGTCTCCACCGTCAGGTCGTACTTGCCGAGCCCGAGGTCGTAGACCCGCACGATGTCGGCCGGATCCCAGCCGTCCGGCCCTGGCTGGGCGCCGGGCCTGGGCTGCGCGACCGGCGCGGGCGCGGATGCATCGGCGCCCTGCCGGGATCCCAGCTGCACCGGCGGCAGCCGCTCGCCCTCCGGGCCCAGCACCCGCACCATCCGGTCGCCGGAATAGACGTGGGGGATCAGGTCCACCAGGATCCGCCCGCCGTGCTCGACCGCCCGGCTGAGGTTGTCGATGAAGTGGAAGGTGGAGGTGTCCCCTTCCCTCGCCCGCGCCAGGATGGCCCGGCCGGATGTCTCGTTGCCCGGCGCGCCCAGAGAGGCGTCGAACAGGCCCATCACCGACTTCAGGTCGTCGGCGGCGTTCATGGCCTCCTGCAGCGCGCCGGCCGGGACGCCGGCGAAGGGCTGGCGCTCGGGCGGGACGGCGCCGTCGTACTCGATGAAGGCCCAGCTCTCGGTATTGGCGCTGGCCCATTTGGCCGCGTCGGTGGCGAAGGCGCCGCGGGGCCCGATGAAGGGCGCCTTGGGGGCCAGGGCGACCAGCTCGGTGCTTGTCGTGCGCCAATAATTGAACATGCGCTGGGGGTCCTTGGCGTCGCGCACCAGCGAGCGCAGATGGCGGCGGCCCTCGACGTTGACCTCCTCGCCCCACACCGGAACCACGGGGATGTAGCGCCCCGCCCAGGCCCGTTCCTCCAGCACCTCGGCCCCGGTGATCAGGTACTGGCGCACCCGGTGGCTGGGGGCCCTGCGCTCGCCGGCCACGGTCACGCCCAGGGCATCCAGCTCGGCCTTGCGCGCGGCATAGACGTCGGCGTCCAGCACCTCCTGGTTGGACAGCAGCAGCAGCGTCCGCTCCACCGCCTCGCGCCGCCACCATTCCGCCACGCGCACGCTCTCGCCCTCGAGCCAGGGCGAGGCCAGGCCGCCGTAGCCGCCGCCCGACCAGTCCACCGCCTGGGCGCCTTTCCAGCGCCGCTCGAACGCCTCGCGCGGCAGGGTCTCGGCCACGAAGCACTCGTTCCAGTCGGCGCTGTCCGAGGCCGTGGACCAGGGGTCGCCCCAGACGCTGAAGGGGTTGGGCACGGCCTCGATGCGCAGGTCCAGCTCGAAGCCGTCGTCGTCGGCATAGGCGGTGTTGATGCGGAAGTAGCCGAACCCCATCGTCACCGCGCTCTCGATGGCGGTGTCGTAGGCGACGTCCGCCTTGGAGGTCGCTTCTATGTTGCGAATGAGCCCGTTGAGGATCTCGGCGGTCTCGACATCGGCGTCGCCGTCGGCCGGATGGCACTTGATCTGCGGCTTGTTCTGCCGGCTGTCGTTGACCACCTGGCGGATGAAGGCCGGCAGGCGGTTGATGGTGAGGCAGGGGCGCCCCTCCTCCTCCCGCTTGCGGCGGACCTCGGCCGGCCACTGCTCGCCCAGCCGCGCGAAGCGCAGGTCGTCCAGCGCCGCCAGCCGGTTCTCGGCCTCGCGCTCCTCACAGAGGCGAAAGCACTCCCTGGCCTCGGCCAGCAGGTCATCATCGGCCTCAGCCATGTCCGATCACCGCCTGGCGGCCGGGGGCCGCGCCATTGAGTTCGCGGGTCAGCTCATCGGCCTCATCGGGGCTGAACCCACGCCCGATCAGCATCTCGCCGGCAACCAGCGCGGCCCGGTCGGCCTTCACCGCATAGGCGCCGTCACAGCGGCGATAGACCTGCACGGCCTCGTCGATCATCGCTCTTTCCTTTCAAGCAAACCCCAAGCCCCCTGCCCCCTCGAGGGGGAGGGTTTGGGAAGGGGGGCAGCCAACGCAGCCATCGCCGCGGACGCGAAAAACCCGCCGCGGGAAACCCGGGCGGGCGAGGAATGCAAATCACCTGATGTGACTATGGTGCTGCTGCGGGGGGCTCCCGGTCAAGCCGGCGCCCGCCCGCATTGACGCCTCCGCCGAACGCCCGAACAGTGGCGATTGCACGGAGAGGATGCATGCAGGGAAGCCTCGACAACCCGCCAATGGTCATACGCGCCGGCCGCGGCCGTGGCGCGCTGGTGCTGCTCTTTGCGGCGATGCTCCTGGCCTCAGGGGGTCTGCGCCTGTCCGGTTCGGGCGGGTTCAACGGATTCGCCCTCGCCATGCTCGTCGCATCCGCGCTGGTGGGGGCGATGGGCCTGTGGATGGTCGTCGCCCCCGCACGGCTCGAAATCGGGCCGGGAGGCGTCTCCCAGAAGGTGCTCTGGCGAAACCACCGCTACGCCTGGAACGAGGTCTACGACTTCCGCCCTGTCCAACTCGGAGGGTTCAGCAAGACGGTGGGCTTCGACTTCCTGATCCCGAGACGGAAGAGCGCCGCCCTGCTCAAGTTCAATGCCTCGGTGACCGGGGTGCAGGCCATCTTCCAGCCTGGGTTTGAGGTGAAACCCGTGGAGCTGGCCGACCTGCTGAACAGGGCCCGGGAGCGATGGCTGGACGCCCGGCCCGGCGCTGCCGAGCCAGACCGGCCGGCCACGCAGCCGCCGATGGCTTCGGGGTTCGTCGGGGCCCGGATGAGCCGCAAGATCTACTGGATCGCGATCGCCGCGGTCACGCTGCTGAGCGTGGGGCTGTCGTTCCTGCCCGGCCTGGGGACGGCGTCTGGCGGGATTTCCCTGGTCTTCTTCATCCGCATCTACGCCACGCGCCTGCACGATATCGGGCGTTCCGGCTGGTGGCAGCTTGGCCTCTACGCCGTCCAGATCGCCGCGGCGATCGCCTTTGCGGCCGGCGGAGCCTCCATCCCGATCGTGACCTACGCCGCCCTGCTCGTGCAGCTGATCTTCACCATTGTCCTCGGCGTCATTCCAGGGAACCCCGCCGTCAACCGCTTCGGGCCGCCGCCGGGCCAGCCATCCGCGACGGCCCGCTCGGAGGTGTTCAGGTAAGGGCGGAACATCGCGCCGGGCCCGCGGGTTCTTTCCCCGGAGGACCAGCCCCATGGACGCCAAGACCCAGACCCTGATCCCGGCGGAAAAGCTGGCGCGGGACAACCCCGTCCGCTTCCCCAACGAAAGCCCCGCCTATCGCGCCGCCCGCACCGCGCTCCTGGCCGAGGAGATCGAGCTGCGCCGCCATCTGGAACGCGTCGCCGCTCAGCGCCGCGCCCTGCCGCCCGGCGGGGAGGTCGTCGGCGACTACCGTTTCGAGGGTGAGAACGGGGCCACCGATTTCGCCGGCCTGTTCGGCGACAAGCAGACGCTGGCGGCCTACAGCTTCATGTTCGGGCCCCAGCGCGAGCGCCCCTGCCCCATGTGCACCAACCTGCTGGGCGCCTGGGAGGGCAACGCCGCCGATATCGACCAGCGCATCTCTCGCTGGTGGTGGTCGCTCGCTCCCCCAT
>FTFP01001235.1_pt1 | contig 16090 bp, 12 predicted proteins | sample 1640421 | NCBI WGS metagenome assembly FTFP01 (sample SAMEA3914814, study PRJEB12502) | metagenome | biome: forest; material: soil | place: USA | collected 2011-09-16 | depth 0.1 m | reverse complement strand
GCTACGGCCTCAACTTCTATACGAACGATCCGGTGGTCGTGAAAAACAAGTCCGCCTTCATCCACGGCGACCTGCACGTTACCGACAAGCTGACGCTGGAAGGCGGCGTTCGTTACAGCGACGAGTCCAAGACCTACACCTTCTCGCGCATCATCCTGCCGACCAACCCGTCGGACATCATCTTCACGCCGGCGTTCGATCCGGACTTCCCCTCGCTGTCGGGCTTCGCCAGCAACCCGTCCGCCACGTCCACGACCAAGCGGTGGGACCCCAAGGTCGCGCTGCAGTACCAGTGGACGCCGAGCGTGATGACCTACGTCCAGTACGCCACCGGCTACAAGGGCGGCGGCATCAACCCGCATCCGGTGTTCGTGACGCAGGTCGCACCGTTCCAGGCCGAGCACCTCGTCTCGTACGAGGCCGGGATCAAGGCGCAGGGCTTCAACAACCGACTACGCCTGAATGCGGCGGTGTTCGACAGTGAGTACCGCAACCTGCAGATCACCGTCATCGGAGCGGCGGGGGCGGACATCGTCCTGAACGCCGGCCATGTGCGCATCAAGGGCGTTGAGGCCGAGTTCAACGCCGAACCCGTCAACGGACTGCTGTTCAACGGCTCGGTCGGCTACCTGGACTACAACATCCTGGACCTCGGCAATGCCGCCGGCGTTCCGGGCGCCCCCGTCAAGGGCGACAAGCCAGCCTATGTCCCGGACTGGAAGTACAACATCGGCGTCCAGTACCGGATCGACCTCATGAGCGCCGGCTCGCTGACGCCGCGGCTCGACTGGACCTATCAGACCCGGGTCTTCAACGATCCCGGCAACAACCCGCTGGCCATGCAGCCCGGTTACGGCCTGCTCGATGGTCGCGTCACCTGGGAGTCGCCGGACGGACGCTGGCAGGCCGCGCTCCAGCTCCAGAACTTGCTGAATAAAGTCTACTATATCAATATGTTCGACGACTCGGGGGCGTTCAACGCGGTGACCGGGCAACCGGGCCGACCGCGCACTGTGTTCGCCAGCGTCAGACGCACATTCTGATCGGCCCGCTGTTCCAGCCGTTCGAGTTGCCTCAGACTTGACCGTCACCCTATAAGGCCGTCGGCACTGGAATTTATCGGCATCGGCGCGCAGGCGGCCTCCACGGGTGGCCCGCCCAGCTGTCTTGCGGCGAAGACCGCGGCCGGCGGGAAGAGAGGACAGGCAATGGCGAGCGAGCACATCAAGCGCTGGAAGATCGGCGACGTCGAGGTCGTCAGGGTCGTTGAGCTCTACGACTTCCAGGACGACGTCTGGGTGTTGCTTGACGGAGCCACGGCCGACCTTCTGAAGAAACACGACTGGCTGTTCCCGCACTTCGCCACGCCGGACGGCCGCATGCGGATGAACTTCAAGGCCTTCGCGGTGATCTCGCAGGGCAAGCGCATCATGGTCGACACCTGCATCGGCAACGACCGCAAGCGGGAATACGACGTCTTCTCCAACCTGCAGACCTCGTTCCTGGAAGACCTGAAGGGCGCCGGCTTGCCGCCGGAGAGCTTCGACGTGGTGCTGTGCACCCACCTGCACCTGGACCACTGCGGCTGGAACACCCACAAGGTCGACGGCCGGTGGGTCCCGACCTTTCCCAACGCCCGCTACCTGTTCAGCCGCAAGGAACTGGACCACTGGGAGCAGAGCATGGCCGCCGGCCTGCCGCACATGGAACACGTGGTCGACGCCATCCAGCCGGTGCTGGACGCAGGCCTGGTCGACTTCGTGCCGCCCGACCACCGCATCACCGACGAGGTGACCATGTTCCCGACCCCGGGGCACACCCCCGGCCACGTCAGCGTGCACATATCCTCCAAGGGCGAGGAGGCGGTGATCACCGGCGACGTGGTGCACCATCCCGTGCAACTCGCTGAACCGGACTGGGTCAACAACTTCGACATGGACAAGGATGCCGGCCAGCGCACCCGTCGGGACTTCTTCGGCCGTTATGCCGACAAGCCGTCGCTGGTCATCGCCAGCCATTTCGCCGAGCCTTCCAGCGGCCGCATCCTGCGCGATGGCGACGTCTGGCGGTTCGAGGCCGACTGATCCGCGATCATGCCTCAGCCTTCTGACGACGCCACGTTCGACTACGTCATCGTGGGCGCGGGCTCAGCCGGCTGCGTGCTGGCAAACCGGCTGTCCGCCGATCGCTTCGCCAGGGTGTGCCTGCTGGAGGCCGGCCGGCCCGACAACCACCCCTTCATCCACGTCCCGGCCCTCGTCGGCGCCGCCCTGGGCACGCCGAGCCTGGGCTGGGGCTACTGGACCGCGCCGCAGCCGGGCCTGGATGGACGCAAGCTTCCGATACCCCGCGGGCGGGTCATCGGCGGCTCCAGTTCGATCAACGGAATGGTCTACAACCGCGGCCATCCCAGGGACTACGACGACTGGGCGGCGATGGGGAATCCGGGGTGGAGCTACCGTGAGGTGTTGCCCTACTTCCGGCGCTCGGAGAACAACGAGACGTTTCCCGCCTCGCCCTACCATGGCGTCGGCGGAGAGCTGAACGTCAGCGACGTCAAGCGCCGCAACCCGATGACCGAGGATTTCCTGGCGGCCATGGGCGAGCTGCAGTTCCGGCCGTGCGCCGACTTCAACGGGCCCGATCCCGAAGGCTTTGGCCCACGCCAGGCCAACATCCGCGGCGGTCGGCGCGAGTCGATGGCGACGGCCTTCCTGAAGCCGGTCCGATCCCGCGCCAACCTGCAGGTCCTGACCGGGGCTATGGTCCGGCGCGTGGTGATCGAAGACGGTCGGGCCGTCGGTGTGGAGATCCAGGACGAGGCCGGCCGCCGCACGATCAGGGCCCGCCGCGAGGTGATCCTGTCCGGCGGCGCGATTGGCTCTCCCCAGATCCTGCAGCTCTCGGGCATTGGCGATGGCGGGGCGCTGCAGGCGCTCGGCGTCCCGGTGACGCGCCACCTGCCCGCCGTCGGCGGCAATTTCCACGACCATCCGGCGGTGCTGCTGCAGATGCTGATGTCGGATATCTCGTCGTACGGGATCTCGTGGCGCGCCCTGCCGCGGGGGGCCTGGAACGTGCTGGAATACCTGCTGTTCCGCCAGGGCCCGTTCTCCAGCAACGTATTCGAGACCAACGCCTTCCTGCGCACGGATCCGGGGCTGGACCGGCCCGACGTGCAGTTCGTGTTCCAGCCGGCCCGGCGCAACCAATCCACCTTCCCGTTGCCGTTGGGCCATGGCTTCGTGATGAGCTCGGTGCTGCTCTATCCCAGGAGCCGGGGGCGCGTGTCCCTGGCCAGTCCCGACCCCGCCGAGGCGCCGGTGATCGATCCCAACCTCCTCAGTCATCCCGACGACTATGCGCCGATGCTGCGCGCGCTCGCCCTGTCGCGCCGGGTGTTCGCCTCGCCGGCCTTCGCCCGATACCGCGCCGAGGAGTTCCAGCCCGGCGCGGACGTCACCGACGAGGAGGCGCTGCGGGCCTACATCCGCCGCTCGGCGGTGACGGTGCACCACCCCTGCGGCACCTGCCGGATGGGGGGCGATCCCGAGTCCGTCGTGGATCCCGAGCTACGTGTCAGGGGCATCGACGGCCTGAGGGTCGCGGACGCCTCGGTTTTCCCCCGGCTTGTGGGAGGCAATACCAATGCGCCGGTGGTGATGATCGCCGAGAAGGCCGCGGACATGATCCTCGGCCGTCCGCCTCTTCCGGCGTCGGACTTGCAGCACTGAGGCGCCGGCGAACGGAACCTTCCGGTCCGGCCGTAGCTTGCACATCCAGCGCCGCGCCAAGAAGCGCGCAGGACAATGCAAGGAGACCCCAATGCGCCTTCCCACGGTAGCGACCCTCGCCGCGGCCGCTCTGGCCCTGGCGGCCTGTTCCCAGGCTGCCAAGACCCAGGCGACCGCGGCCGGCGACAACGCGGCGGCGGCGGCTGATCACGCCGGCGCAGCCACGGTCGCCGCAGCCAACGACGCCGGCGCTGCAACCGCCCGCGCGGCCGACAAGGCCGGAACCGCGGCCGACCAGGCCGCAGCCAACACCGCTGCGGCTGCTGACCATGCTGGCGATAAGGCCCGCGCCGCGGCCGGCACGGTCGCGCGCAAGGCTGACGCCGCCGAAGACGCGGCCGCCAGGACCCACTAGACGAACCGAAGAGGCGCCCGCTCAGGCGCGGGCGCCCCTGGCCTCTTCGCCCACGAACGAGACCTGGGTTCCCGCCTTGACGCTGCGGCCGAGTTCCAATGCATCCCAGTTGGTGAGCCTGACGCAGCCATGCGACTGGCGCTTGCCGACCAGGGACGGGTCGGGCGATCCATGGATGCCGTATGTCGGCACACTCAGGCCGATCCAGGTCGATCCGACCGGATTGTTGGGACCCGGGGCGATCTTCAGGCGGCCCGTGGCGCCCTCAGGCGCAAAGGTCAGACGCTTGGGGTCGTAGTAATAGGCCGGATGCGGCGCCACGGCCTTGACGGCCCAGACTCCGCTCGGAGCCGGTCGCTCTGAGCTGCCGACCGACGCCGGGTAGTAGGCGACCAGCCTGTTGGATGAGTCGTAGGCGCGGATCGCCTCGCGCGTCTTGTCCACTTCGACCCTGGCGACCTTCAGATCCCGCGGTCCATCCCTGGGAGAGGTGACGATGATCGAGGTACCCGCCTTGGCGAAGTCCACGCGGGGATTGAGGGCTTTCAGGAGTTTGCCGTCCATGTGGAAGCGCTCGGCCAGCATCTGTGCGGGATCGGAATAGGTGAGGCCCGGCAGCTTCGCCATCTCGGCATAGTCCTTTGGAGGCGTCCCGATGAATGGGCCGGCCACGTCCTGCGCCGTGATCTGATAGGTCCGCACCGGTGGCGTGGAATCCCCGGCCGCCAGCGTGTCCCAGATCGCGCTGCTCAGCCTTCCGTCCCACATCAGGCCGTGAGCCTGGGCAAAGGCCTCCAGCGCACGATCCAGATTGTCCCCGGGGCGTCCGTCGATCACGCCGGGTGAAAACCCGGCGCGGTCCAGCAGGACCTCCGCCTTTATCAGCGTCGGGCTCACCCCCGGGATGGACAGGTCCTTGGCGCCCGGAACGCTGGTCGCGCCAAGTCCCGCTGTATTGATCGCCTGCGCCGCCGCCGGCAGGTTAATGTCCGCCTGCACGATGGTCAGGCTCCCGTCCCTCGGGGCCGCGCCCGGCACGAGGGCCGGCAGGGCTTTGGGCGCGACTGTCTCCAATGCAACCTTTGCCGGCGCCCGCAACTTCTGTGAGGGAGCCGGGCCCGAACAGGCCGCCAGCCACGCGGTCACCCCGAGAGCCAACAAAGGGATACGCCTCATGGACGGGAGCTCCTGGGAGATCGACAGGCAGCTGAAATCCGTGGACGGATCACCGGTTCCCCATCATCGGGCCAGCGGTCGCGGCACATGATCTGGCGCACCGCCACAATCGTCATCGCCCTCGTCCTGCTCGCCGCCGCCGGCCAGTTGGTCTGGCGGGATCTGCGCAAACAGGGGGGCCTGACAGATCACTCCGCGCCCCGCGGACTGACGGCGTCAGCAGCGGCCTACGCCTGGCCATCAGCGAGCCGGCCCGTCTCGTCCTCATGCCAGACCGGAGAGAGTTTGGCCGACGCCGCGGGAAGGAACGCGGCTTCCCTGGACGCCGCTCCCCTCACGCCTTTCGGTCGCCCTGAGATCGGCTGGGAGGCATATCTTCCGCTGATCGCTCGGGAGATCAGGACGGACTGCCCTCCCCAGGCGCCCGGCTTCGCCAGGGCCCTGGCCACGTTCCAGGGTCATCATGGATTGCCCGCCACCGGAGCCATGGACGCGTCGACCCTGGCCGCCCTTAAGGCTGTCTGGATGAGCCAGCGTCCCTTCGTGGCGGCCACCGCACTGGGCGCGTGCCCCGCGCCCCCCGCGCCCGGCGTCGTGGCCTGGGCGGCCCCTGCCGAGAGTTATGCGGCCAAGCCGATTCAACTGCGCGTCGGCGCTCTTTCTGCCTATCGGGACATGGTCGCGGCTGCACGAGCCGAGGATGCGGCCATCGCGGCGGACCATCGCCTGCTGACCATCTTCTCCGGTCTTCGCGATCCGGCGGCCGATGCGGCCAACTGCCTGGCGCACGGGGACTGCGGCGAGCCCGCCCGCGCCACCTGCTCAGCCCACCGCACGGGCCTCGCCGTCGATCTCTATCTCGGCGCCGCGCCGGGCTATCCGCCCGAGTCCACGGCCGACGCCAATCGCCTCTATCTTTCCCGATCGTCGGCGTTCCGCTGGATGGCCGCCAACGCAGCCCGCTTCGGCTTCGTCAACTATCCGTTCGAGCCCTGGCACTGGGAGTGGACCGGCGAGGCGCCGTAGGTCCTCGGGGTGACCACGGTACGCTTGCGTGAGTCAGTCCATGCTGCTCAACTCGCCTGTCCCGCGAACGGGCTGGTGAGGGGGCGAACACGACGTGGCCAATGGCGATCAGCCGACCTGGCGTGAGGTGATCCCGGAAGGCGAGGACGAGCAGTTCCGCGCCTTCAGCCACCAGATGAACCACTATCAGCGCGGTTTCGCCCGCAACGGTGACGGCCAGCCGCACCGCGGCTTCCACGTGAAGTCGCATGCGGGCTTGAAGGCCGAGTTCCGGGTCCTTGAAGACATCCCGCCGGCCGCCCGCCATGGAGTGTTCAAGACCCCTCGCAGCTTTCCGGCCTGGGTCAGGTTGTCGAACGGCTTCAGCGCCGCCAAGCCGGACTGGTTCCCCGACCTTCTGGGATGCTCGGTGAAGCTGCTGGGCGTGGAAGGCCAGTCCCTGCTGGCCGGTGAGGAGCATGCCGGCGTGCAGGATTTCCTCGCCCTCAACCAGCCCTACCTTCCGGCTGCCGACGCCCGCCAGCTGATGATCATTTCCACCTCGTCGGCCGATGTGTTCACCGCGCCGTTCAAGCTGATCGGTGGTCTTGGGCTGTGGCACGGCCTGCGCGTCATCGGCTGGACCCTGGGGTGGACTCTGCGCCGCCTGCCCTTGCGCAGCGTCGCCACCGAGGATTTCCACAGCGCCGTCCCCATCGCCATCGGACCGAGCGCGGTCAAGTTCAGGTGGCGCTCGCGGCAGGTGAAGGCCCAGCCGCCGCGCGGGGCGTCGGATGACAACTATCTGCGGGACGACCTGAAGAAGCGCCTTGCCGAGGGCGCCCTGCTTTTCGACTTCGAGGTCCAGTTCTACGTCGATCCGGCCACGACCCCGATCGAGGGCGCCTATGCCTGGAAGCCCGAGGATGCCCCGTACGTGAAGCTGGCTGAGCTGGTCATCCCGCGCTGCGAGTTGGATACGCCCGACGCCAAGCAGGGAGAGCGACACCTCAACGGCCTGTCCTTCAACCCGTGGCACGCCATCGCCGAACACCGCCCCATCGGCGAGATCCAACGCGCCCGCGGCATGATCTACCAGGCCAGCGCCAAGTACTGGGGACGCGACCTGGACCGGCCCTCCGGTTAGCGCGGCCGGCGCCGCCTCAGTCTTCGAACGGCTCGACGGTGAAGCGCTCGGCGACAGCGAACGCGTCGACGACCAGCTGGAGCGGCCCGCCATCGACCTCTGACGTCCCAGCCTGGATCAGTTCGGCGAAGCGTCGATAGAGCGATGGGTACTCGCCGTCCGTCGCTTCGAACTCCACCGGCTCGCCGTTGATCGCCAGCGCGGCGCCGCCTCCTGACAGCTTCAGAGAGCCGCCGTCAGTCTCGACGTCGATGTCCCAGGTCTGCTCGCCGGATTGACGGAAGTCGAAAGCGGCCTCGATGCGCGCGCCTCGATCCGTTTCGAACGTGAGGTCCGCGGCGATCGGAGCGTTGCGATTCGCCGGCGTGTAAAGGCGCGCCGACGTCACGGAGACGGGGCGGGGAACGATCCTGGTCAGGATCGAGATGGCGTTGATGCCCGGATCGAACACACCGAACCCGCCCGCCTGCCAGATCCAGGACTGGCCAGGATGCCACCGACGCACGTCCTCCTTCCAGGTGACCCGGGCGCTCAGAATGTTGCGCGGCCGCAGCCACCGCGCAGCGACGTCGACCCCGGCGGCGTGCCGGGAGTGCCAGGCCAGAAAAAGGGTCCGGCCGCTGCTCTCAGCCAGCCGCTCCAGGTGCTGCAGCTGCGCCGGGGTCTCGCATGGCGGCTTTTCCAGGAGGACGTGCCAGCCGCCTTCCAGCGCCAGGCTGGCCGCGAGATAGCGGGCCTGGGGCGGTGTGCAGATCGCCACCGCGTCGATGTCGGGGCGCCGTTCGAGCATGTCGGAGACGCTGGTGAAGCTGGCGAGGCCCTCCATGCCCCCGCCGGGGTCGGCGCAGGCGACGAGCGCGAAGGCAGGGTTGGAGCGAAGGGCCGGGATATGCCGATCGCGCGCGATCTTGCCGACGCCGACAATGGCAGTGCGTAGCGGGTCCAAGCGCGCTCCCCTGTTCGATCCCCCTTCCAACGCGACCGCGTCGCCGTCAAGGAAGACCGGTCAGAGCAGGAAGTCGCCTGAAGTGGGCCGTCGCTCCGGGCTAATCGAAGAAGGCGATGGTCCGGAACTCGATGCTTTCCCGTGGCGGCGTGCCGGGAGGCGTGGTCGGATCCTCGAAGCCGGTGTGGGGCGCGAAGCGCGCGACGGACGGGTCGGAGTCCCAGCACTTGATCAGGATCGCCTCGTCCGGCTGCAGGTCCGGAACGTAGAGCCAGCGCTGGCGAGGATTGTGGGCGACGCCGTAGATCTCGCCCTTGCGGTGGGGGAACACCAGGTCGGTCTCGACCAGATCGGCCTGATCGATGCTGCGGGCGTCGCCCAGCCCCAGCGGCCAGGCCCGCGCCGGGTGATGGATCGGCCGCCAGACGTTGATGATCGCCGCCCGCCCCTCGAGCAGGGCCTCGGCCTGCTCGCCCATGATGTCGCGCACCCTCTGCGGGCCCGAGGCGATGGTCTGGTCCACGTGCGCCCGGCTGGCCGGCGGCTGGGCGCGGCCGGGGGCCCGGACGAACCCTTGCACCGAACTCTTGCGCAGGGTGTGGTCGAACACCACGACGCGCGATGCGCCGGTCACCGCCTTGACCAGTTCGGCCGTTTCGGGATGGCCGAGCGCCAGCGTCTGGGCTTCGTCCCACAGGTCGCGCACCGCCGTGCGGCTGCTGGCGACCGCGATCCCCTCGACGTCCAGCGACAGCCGGTCGGCAAACGGGCGTGCGTTCTCGACGGTCACGACGTGGTCCGCGTAGACCGTGTTGGTGCGTGGCTGCCCTTCGGGCGGGTCGTAGGTCAGCACGAAGGCTTTCTCAGCGGCGCGGACCGCGAACGTCAGCGTGGCCTCGACGGAGGCCGGGAGCGACGTATCGGGCAGGGGTCGGGCGCCTGCGGCGACGTCGAGCGGCATCGGGACTCTCCTCGATTTGCACCCTTGCATTTGGCGCCCTGGCCGGTCGGGCGCCAGCACATCGTCCCGCTCCGCTCGTCGAATTTTGCTGGCGCCGCCGTTAGCCGACCTCAACGACGGCTCCGCCGCAACCATCGATCGAAGCGACGGGCGCCGCTGCACCACGCCAATACCTGACTGTTCGGTGACTCGGGTTGTTCACACTATCCACCTAGAATCTTGGCGACTCCCGGCTTCATCTGCATTCCAGGTCGATCGTGCGCCTGCTTGTCCTGTGCAATCTCGTTCCCTACCCCCCGTTCGGCGGCGTGCACCTTCGCGTCTTCAACATCCTGAAGAGGATTGCGGGCCGGCACGACGTCACGCTGGGATGTCATTCGTGGTCGCCCGATGATCTCGACGGCGCAGACTGGTTGACGCGCAACGGCATTCGCACAGTAGCGGCGCCTCTGACCGCGGCGAACTGGCGGCATGCGGCTCCGGCGCTGCGCTCGATGGTCTTCTCCGGCCAGCCGCCGGAGCTCGTCCAGTATCAGACGCCTGAACTTCACGCCCTCATCGCCCGTGAGCACTTTGACGTGCTGCAGGTGGAAGAGACGCTGCTCACGCCCTATGCGGCGTCCCTGCCTGTGGGCTCAGACACCAGGACAGTGCTCGCCCTGCACAACATTCACTTCGTGCAGGCGCGGCGCATCGCCGAGATCGAGGCCACCCAGGGCGCCCGTGTCTGGCGCAACTTCAATGCCCTGATGATGCGGCGATACGAACCGTCGATCGCTGCGAGGTTCGACAGGGTCGTAGCCGTCTCCGAGGTGGACCGCGCGACGCTGCAAGGCGTGGCGCCGGAGCTGACCATCGACGTCCTCCCAAACGGCGTGGACACGCAGGTCCTGCAGCCCCTGGCAGATCCGCCGGCGAGACGGGCCCTGGTGTTCGTCGGCACGCTGAACTACCGCCCCTGCGCCGACGCCGTGCTGTGGCTCGCTGACGCGATCCTGCCGATCCTTCGCCGGCGGTATCCCGAGCTGGATCTGTGGATCGTCGGCAAGGAGCCGCCAGCCGCGGTCGAGGCGCTTGCCTCGGAGGGCGTCTTCGTCACCGGCCGCGTCGAAGATGTCACCCCCTACTACGAGCGCGCGACGCTCGCCGTGGTCCCCTTGCGCGCCGGCGGGGGCTCGCGTCTGAAGATACTGGAAGCCATGGCCTTGGGCCGTCCGGTGGTTTCCACCCGCGTCGGGGCGGAAGGCATAGACGTCACAGACGGACATGACATCCTCCTGGCGGATGACGCCGACGCGTTCGCAGCGGCCATTTCACGGCTGCTGGAGGAGCGGGATTTGTGGCGCTCGATCGTCAGCAATGCGCGCCGATTTGTGGAAGAACGCCACGACTGGGATTTGATCGCGGAGCAGCAACTCGGAATATACGATGCGATTCTGGACAACCATCAAAGATAGACTGTTCGGGGGCGATGGCGAGGAGGGTCTGACCGTCCTGGCCTATCACCGCATCGGCGACCGAGCGGCCACGCGCTATGACCCCTGGGTGTTCACCGCCGATCAGGAACAGCTGGAAGAGCAGGTCAGCTACTTTCGGAGCAACCATCGGATCGTCGGCCTGCAGGAGGCCCTCGCTATCGCATCTGGCGAAGAAAAGCGGGGCGGCCGGGCGATCCTGATGACCTTCGATGACGGCTATCTTGACAACTACGAGGTCGGCCTTCCCGTCCTGAAGGCGCTCGACGTGGAGGCGGTCTTCTTCCTGGCGACCAGCTTCCTGGCTGGAGACACGCTCGCCTGGTGGGATCGGATCGCCTGGCTCGTGAAGACGGCGAACGAGCCGCGCTTCCGCTTGCCCGTGGCCGGCGCGGTGCAGGAACTGGACCTCAGCCAGATGTCCCAGGCCGATGCGATCAAGGAGGTCCTGGAGCTCTACAAGGCTTGCCGCCCGGAGGACGTTCCGGTGGTGATGGAAGGCCTTGAGTCGGCGCCGCGAGACCGCGCGGATCCGGAGCCCGAGCGGATATTCCTCGGCCCGCAGGAGGCCCGCGAACTCTGCAAGGCCGGGATGCGGGTCGGCTCCCACACCCACAGCCATCGGATCCTGGCCCAGATCGACCCACAGGAGCAGCTCAACGAACTGCGTCAGTCTCGGTCCATCCTCGAACACGAAACCGGGTCCACCGTCGACGTACTGGCCTATCCCGTCGGCGGCCATGGCCATTTCACGCGGGTGACGCAGGCCCTCACGCGCAACTGCGGCTATCGCGCCGCCTTCTCGTGCCACGGCGGCGACAACCTGCCAGGCCGTTCGAACCTGTACGATATCAAGCGGGTACCGGTATTTTGGGGTGCACGGCCCGAGTGGCTCCTCGGCGCATGATGCTGTGATCGCCGCGACCTACGTCATCAATCTCGCCGACAGCACGACGCGTTGGCGCGACATGCAGCCTTTGCTGGCCGCCATGGGGGCGCCCAGTCCGGTCCGTTTCGATGCCGTCGACGGCGCGGCGCTGGGCGCGCAGGGCGTTGCCGCGATGCAGACCGCCGGCCGCCTGTCGTCCGATCTCAGCGCCTTTGATGCCGGGTGCCTGCCGGGCGAGATCGGGTGTGCGCTGAGCCATGCCGGCGTGCTCGCGGACATCGTGGAGAAACAGCTGCCCGCGGCGATGATCCTCGAGGACGACATTGAGCTCGCGGGCTCCGCCCGCACCTGGCCCGGCCGGTTCCACGACGCCCTGGCGGACCTCCCGCCGACGTGGGAGCTCTGGTACCTCTATCGCTGTTTCGATATCGAGCATCGGGTCGAACGCCTGTCGCCGCGGACTGTGATCCCGTGGACGCCGCAGGGCGGCGCCGCCTACGTCGTGACCCTGGAGGGAGCGCGCAAACTACTGGCGGCCCTGACGCCGGTTTCGAGTGCGGTTGACCGTGTCTATCAGCAGCTCGTCCGCGCCCGGACGATAGAGGCGTTCGCGGCCAGCCCTCTGCTCATCCTGCCCGGTTCGCACCCGTCCATCATCAACCGCGACAATCCGTCGAAGAAGTGGGTGTCGAAAGGCGTGAACCGGCCGCCCGAGTACTGGCCGAAGGCCTACCTCGCGCACCTGGGAGAGGCGCCGCCCCCCAGGAACCGTCGCCGGGTCCGCGCACCGCCGGCAGTGGCGGCCCAGACGCCCGACCAGCAGGCGGCGGGCCGGGGACCCGTCACGACCCCGTCGAGCGTCTACTTCGTCGTCTGGTGGTTCGACCGGTTCGGGGGCATGGAGCGCCACGTCACCGACATCGCCGTCGCCATGCGGCGGAGAGGGGTGCGGGTGACGGTGTTCAGCGAGACGCCGATCCCGCCGTCCAATGGCTACCTGAGCGAACTGCGCAAGGCGGGAGTCCGGGTGATCGCTCCCGGCAAGCTGTCCGATTTGATCGCGCGCCTGGAGCGCTGGCCGCCCTACCGTCTGCTCGCCGGCGTGGATCGCCTGCCCGAGGTGGGGTGGGTGGGGATGGAGGATGAATACCTCCGCCATCAACACAGCTCGCCGTCCACGCGTTGGCTGTTGGGCGCCATGGAACGTCACGCCCGCCGCTCGCCGCCCGACATCGTGCATGTGCATGGCTGCAGGCTCGGCCAACACCGCGTGTTGCAATGGGCGGTGTCCCGGGGGCGACCGTGCGTCTATTCCGAGCACATCACCATGGCCGACTGGGACGGGCCGTTCGACCCGGAATCCCCTTGGATCGTGGGCAGCACGGCCGACGCCGTGGCCTGCGTGTCCAGGCGTTCGAGGGACAGTCTGCAGGACTGCCTGCCCTGGCCCCGGCCGATCCACGTGGCGCGCCACATCGTCCGCGATCCGCGCCTGAAGGACCCCGCCGCCGGCGTGCCGCGGAGCGCCGTGGGGAAGCCAGTCGCTATACTGGCCGTCGGACGCCTGATTTGGTATAAGGGCTTTGATACGCTTCTCTATGCTGTCGCCAGTTTGCGCAATGAAGGTATCGAGCTCCAATTGAAGATCGCCGGCTCGGGAGAGCAGCGCGAGGATTTGCTGGATCTTCGGGCGCGATTGAATCTGGACCACGCGGTGACCTTTCTCGGCCAGGTCGAACAGGCGCGGGTTTCGGAGCTCTGGAAAGAGGCCGATATCGGCGTTGTCCCGTCGCTGACCGAGGGGTTGCCGCTGACGGTAGTTGAGGCCATGGCCCAGGCGACGCCTGTCGTCGCCACCCGCGTCGGCGGGATTCCGGAGGTCATCGAGCACGAGATAAACGGCTTGTTGGTGCAGCCCGGAGATGCTGGAGAGCTCGCTGCGGCCTTACGCCGGATCATCCAGGATCCGGCGCTCGCGTTGCGCCTGGCTGAGGGCGCGAGGCGCGCCTTCGAGACCGGGGGGTGGTCCGAGGAGTCCGTGGTGGAACAGACCCTGTCCATATACGACGAGGCCGCGCGCACGCGGTCCGCGCGGCAGGGCTCCGCCGAAGGGATCGATCGGGGCTGGGCGCTGAAGCAGGCCGCGAGCGCGGCGCGTCCGTTGAAGCGGGTGTGCTTCTTCGCATGGAACGTCGCCGGTTTCGGCGACATGGAATACCTGTTGGCGCAGCAGGTGATGGCGCTGGCGCTGGCCGGAGTCGAGGTGCTGCTGTTCGTCGAGACCCCCGTCGGCCCCTTCAACGCCTATGCCCGGAACATGCGCCGCGCCGGCGTCAAGGTGATCTCGCCCTCGCTGCCGGCGTCACTGGCGAACCGGGCATGGACGACCCTGCGAGGACGCGGGTCGAGCACCCCCCTGTCGCGGGCGTTCGCCCGGGCGTGCGATTCGCATCTGCCGGACGCCATCCACATCCACGGCTGGCGTCTGGGATGCGGATGGAGTTCCTTGGCGCAGATCCTTCGCATCGCCGACGAGCGCGGCGTGCGATCGATCTACTGTGAACATGCCGTCGAGAATGGGGACCTGCCGCCACCGGACGAAGTCGAGCGCGCGGCGATCCTCAGCGTTGGCGGGCTCGCCGGGGCGTCGCCGCTCGCCGCCGACTACCTGGCTCAGACGCTTGGCGGCTGTCTGCCCGTCGCTGCCAACCGACATGCCGGACGCAAGCGGCCCGACCCTCCGGCGCTGGTCCTGAAACGGCGCGGGCCGTTCCGCGTGTTCTCCCTCCTGACGTCGGCCCAGGCCGCCGTGCTCGCACGAGGCACCAGGCCCCGGGCGGTCCAGGTCGATCCGGCCGGAGCCGATGCGGAATGGGTCAGGCAGATCGAGGCGTGTGACGCCGCAATCCTGTCCCCGCAGGTCGCCGGTTTTGGCCGGGCTCTGGCGGAGGCCATGTCTTCGTTCAAGCCGGTGGTTATCCTCGGGGATGCTCACATGAGCCCGATCCGACATCGCGCCAACGGACTGGTGGTCGCCTCCGATCCGGCCGCAGCGATCCTGGAACTGGCTAAGGATCCGGTGCTGGCTCACCAGTTCGCCCTGGCCGCTCGCCGAAGCTATGAGCTGGGCGGCCTGCACGACCTGGCCATCGTCGGCGAGGCAGAGGCCCTCTACAGGCGCCCGGCGGCGGAAGGCTAGGCGGTGACGACGACGGTCAGCGTTGTGATTCCGACGTTCAATCGGCGCCAGTGGATTTCCGCGACCGTCGAAAGCGTGCTCGCCCAGACGTTCGAGGATTTCGAGGTGATCGTGGTGGACGACGGCTCCACCGACGGCAGCCCCGATATGCTGGCCGAGACGTTCGGCGATCGGATCCGGGTCGAACGCCTGCCGCGCAATCTGGGCCGCTCCACGGCCCGCAACGTCGGCTGGGCGCTGGCGAAGGGAGAGTTTGTCGCCTTTCTGGACTCCGATGACCTCTGGTCGCCTGAGAAGCTGAGCCGGCAAATGCCGTACTTCGGGCGTCCCGAAGTGGCCTTGGTGCATTGCTGGGTAGGCAAGACGGACGCGACCGGCCTGCGCCTGGAGCGCGAGTCCCGGGACCTGGAGCAGGAGTTCAAGGTCGCCGCCGGCCGTGGTTATGGCTATGGCGGGATCACCCAGACCTGGTGCCGGATGTACACGTCGGCCGTCGTGTTGCGTCGCGAGCTGCTGCGCAAGACTGGCGGGTTCGATCCCCGGCTTTCCAATTTCGAGGACTGGGACGTGCTCTGGCGGGTGGCGCGGTCGGGCGAGGTCGCGACCGTGCCCGAATCGCTGGTGCTGCATCGAACCCACCCCGGCAACACCCCGACGGTCTGGGCGAACGACGCGGCGCAGTGGCTTGAGGTCAACTGGAAGCACCTTTCGGAACTGGCGGGGACGAGCCTCGGACCCGAGGAGCGGCGTGCTCGCGGCAATCTGCTGCTGAACATGGCGCTCGGCGAGTACTGGCGACGCGACCTTGCCGCTTCACGGCGGTGGATGTGGCGGGCCCTGCTCTCCGACCCGGGGGTGCTGGCGCGCTCGGCCCACTACGTTTGGTGCGCGCCCGTTCTGCACGCCCTGCTCCCCCACGCCCTCGCCGACCAGTTCGTGAACCGCATCCCGGTGGACCGGTACACCCAGCCCGCGGCGCAACCCGCATGAGATGGGGCCCGCCATGGAGATTTCGGCGCGCCGTCACTCTGGTGATCGACGACGGCCCGTCGGATGCCACGCCCCTGCTGCTGGACCAGCTGGAACGGAAAGGACATCGCGCGGTCCTGTTCCTGCTCGGGGGCAACGTGGCCGGCCGGGAGG
>FTFP01000296.1_pt1 | contig 16595 bp, 17 predicted proteins | sample 1640421 | NCBI WGS metagenome assembly FTFP01 (sample SAMEA3914814, study PRJEB12502) | metagenome | biome: forest; material: soil | place: USA | collected 2011-09-16 | depth 0.1 m | reverse complement strand
TTCTAGCGCGGCAATTCCGCGCATTACGTAGACCTACGCATGCGACAATCTGTACTGATTAATCATCGTTAGCGCCGTTAACTGGAACAATGGCACTCTATATTGTGACAATGCGACGCATGCGACATGTCCGCCGGCCAGGCTCCCGATTTGGAGCGGGCGCCCCGGGTTGCGCACGAGGCGTTGCCGGGCCACGAATGGCCATGCCCTTCGCGGACAGCTCAGGCGTGAGACTCCACTACGAGGACACCGGCTCGGGGACGCCGGTGCTGTTCCTGCATGAGCTGGGCTCGGACATCCGTCAGTGGCGCGGCCAGACCGGACCCCTCTCCGGACGCTTCCGCTGCATCGCCTACAACGCCCGCGGCTATCCGCCCTCGCACGTTCCCGCCGACGAGCAGGCCTATCGCTGGGAGCGGTTCGTGGACGACGTCGGCGCCGTGCTGGACCACCTGCAGATCGAGCGCGCCGTCCTGGTCGGCTGGAGCATGGGCGCCTGGGCCGCCCTGATGTTCGCCCTGCGCAGGCCCGAGCGCGTGCTGGGCGTGGCGGCTGCCGGCGTTGGATCAGGCTCGCCCAGGGCCGACCAGCCCGAGTTCCGCGCCGGCATGCGCGCCCTCGCCCGGGCCTGGGAGCACGAGGGCCCCGTCGCCGCCACGGCGCTGATGGCCGAGAACCCCGGCCGCCAGCCGCTCAAACGCCTGAGCCCGCTCGCCTACGACGCCTGGCTGGCCGACCTGAAGGGCCACTCCCCTGAAGGCATGGCCCGCACATGCCGGAACTTCCAGGGCCTCAGGCCCTCGCTGGAAGACTTCGCTGACGGCTTCGCGCGCATGACCCTGCCAGTCCTTCTGGTTTTGGGCGAAGAGGACACGCTGTGCCTGGAGACCACGCGCTGGCTCGCCGGCGCCATCCCAGGTGCAAGGCTGCATGTCGTCCCGGGCGGGGGCCATGCCCCGAACCTGGAGGACGAGTCCGCTTTCAATCGTCTGCTGGGCGGCTTCCTCGACCAGATCGCAAGGCGCTAGTCCGGCGCCCTCGCCTCGCACACCTCGTCCACGATCCCCCACGTCTTGGCCTGGTCGGCGCTCATGAAGCTGTCGCGGTCAAGAGCGCGTTCGACCTCTTCGATCGTGCGGCCGCAGTGCTGAGCGTAGAGGGCTTCGATGCGGCGCTTGAGGGTCACGGCTTCGGCGGCGTGGCGTTCGATGTCGGAGGTCTTGCCCTGGAAGCCGCCGGAGGGCTGGTGGACCATGATGCGGGCGTTGGGCAGGGCGATGCGGCGGCCAGGCGCGCCGGCCATCAGCAAGAACGAGCCCATCGAGGCGGCGAAGCCCATGCAGACGGTGGAGACCGGGCTCTTGATGTACTGCATGGTGTCGTAGATCGCGAGGCCGGCCGTCACCACGCCGCCCGGCGAGTTGATGTACATCGAGATCTCCTTCTTCGGGCTCACCGACTCCAGGAACAGGAGCTGGGCGCAGATCACCGCCGACATGGCGTCCTCGATCTGTCCGTTCAGGAACACGATCCGCTCGCCCAGTAGCCGCGAGAAGATGTCGTAGGAGCGCTCCCCCCGGCTGGTCTGCTCGACCACCATGGGGATCAGGTTCAGGCCGCCCATCGGAGCCCTCCCATCATGGTCGGCTCGCCACGTCCCGGCCCGGCCGCCGGCAGGGCGATCACCTCGGCCGTGGCGAGGGTCATGGGGCGAGCGGCGAAGCCGGCATGGACCACGGTCAGCCGGGTCCCGCCCGCCTCGGTGGGAACCAGGGTGAAGGTCACCTCGGTGTCCAGGGCGAGGCCGGCGGCGTCGCGCGCGCCATCGGGGCCTCGCCAGCCCAGCCGCAGGCGCTGGCAAGGCTCTGCCTCCAGCACCTCGATCGTCACGCCCGCGTCGGGCTCGAGCCAGGCGGCGAGCAGCTCGGGCTCGGTGAGGGCCCGCCACACCGTCCCGGGCGGCGCGTCGAGGTCGGCCTCGACGACGATGGCTTCGCTGTCCGTGGTCATGGCTGCATGTCCTTCAGAACATCCTTCAGCTTCTCGATCCGCTCGGGCCAGAAGGCGCGGTAGCGGTCGATCCAGTCGACCAGGGGCCCCAGGCCAACGGGCTCGATGCGATAGAAGGCGCAGCGGCCCTCGCGCCGCTCGGCCACCAGGCCCGCGCCCTTGAGCGCCGCCAGATGCTGGGAGATCGCCGGCTGAGACACCGCGAACCCGGCCTTCAGCTCGGAAACCGTCATCTCGCCGCCGGACAGCCGTTCGAACACGGCCCGGCGGGTCGGGTCGGCGAGGGCGCGGAAGGCGTCGGCGGCGAGCATGCGCAAAACATAAGTCCATACTTATGCCTTTGGCAAGCGCACCTCGCACTTGGCGGGTTCGCCGTGCAGATCGCCGCGCCACTCCAGCCGTCCGGCGTCGGCCAGGGCGCGGACGCGGGAGAACAGCACCAGGTCGCCGGTCTGGTAGAGCTGGGAGTCCAGCGACTCGCCCAGGGCGAAGCCGACCAGCCAGGCCATCCTGCGCCAGTCCCGGCTGGCGGCGGACAGCAAGAGGTCGTCGAACTGGGTGATGGGCGCCGAGACCAGTTCGCCGTCCTCGATCACCCGCAGCGGCGCATTCTGGGCGCGCAGGTCGCTCCAGCGCCGGCGGAACTTGCCCCGGGCGTCCCAGCTGAGCGGCGCGGCGCGGCGCAGCACCCGGCTCTCCAGGATCTGCCAGGCGGGCATCAGGGGCAGGATGGCCGGCCGGGGCGGCTGGGGCAGGTTGTCCCGGTCGCGCGGGGTCACCTTGACGTCGGTCAAGTCGATGATGTCGCAGGGCAGGTCGCCGGCCCGCCACAGCCATTCCAGGAAGCCGGCGAAGGCCCTGGCCTCGCGCCGCGAGAACCAGACGACGCGGCGGGCGTCGGGCGTGCGCGCCGTGGCCCAGAACGCCTCCACCTCCTCGTCCGGCCAGGGCCCGAGATAGCCGAGCTGCGCCTCCACCCAGGCCTTGCGGGTGGCCGGGTCGGACGGATTGATCGGGCCGAACCCGAAGTCGTCCGGCTGGCTGACCACGCCGTCGGCCATGCCGGCCTCGGCCAGCGCCTGGCGAAGGCTCGCCACGGCGGATTCACTGAACAGGATGTGCAGCGTCGGTGCGGGCATTGCCACGCCAGTCTGGATCAGGTCGCACGCCGCCGCCAGCCGCCATCACCAAGGCGTCCGTGTGGGTCGACGCAGCGTCCGGGCCGCAACCCGGCCGCAGCGCAGCTCAGTAGAGGCTGTCCTCGCCGGAAGCGCCCGTTCGGCTCTTGCGTTCCGACTGGCGGGCTTCCTTCTTGGCGCGGGCTTCGGCCTTGGCCTGGGCCTTGCGTTCCTTGCGCTCGTTTCGCTTGGCCGCGAGCTGGCCTTCCTCGGTCTGCAGCTCGGCCTGCTTGACCGCCTCTTCAGCGTCGATCTTGGCCTGGCGGGCAGCCTCCTTGGCCGCGATGCGGCCCTGGCGAACGGCTTCCAGCTCGGCGGCCTTGCGGGCGACGCGATCCTCGAAGCCCGGGTCGGTCACAGTAGGCTTGCGGACAAACTTGGCCATGAGGGCCTTCTTGGCGTCCGCCGACCGCTCAAGGCGCTCGGCCAGCTCGCTTTTCTTGATCTTAGGCTCTCGCATGGTTCCTTCTGGGGTGCTCATACGGCGCGCCGTACCCCAAAATCGGGGTTGCGGGCAACCTTGCTGCTGCAGATCAGTCGTTTCTTAACGTCCGCTTCACCGGCGCTGCCTAGCGTCAGGCCATGGCGATCGAGGTCCAGGGACTCCTGACTGGCGCCGGTCTCGTCACCCGTGGCCAGGCGGCGCCTGCGGTCGCTCCCGGCGAAGGGGACCTGATTCCCGCCGCCAACGCTCTGACGCCCATCGCCGACCAGGCCCTGAAGGCGCTCATCTCCGAGCCCGCCCCCGAGAATGTGGCGCAGGCGGCGGCGTCCATCGCCCAGGCCGCCGTGCGGCAGGGAAGCATGACCCCGCTGATGGCCGACCTCGCCCAGGCCGCGCAGGCCGGCGTGTTGCCGCCCCCAGTCCAGGCCGCTGCCGAAAAGGTGCTGGCCCTGCAGATTCCGATCGAACCGGCTCCAACCGGGGCCGCGCTCCGCCAGGCCCAGGCTCAGTCCGGCCTGACCCTGGAGGCTACCCTCCGGCCGGCAGCCGTCGCGGCGGCCCCGTTGCAGACGGCGGTTCTGCCGCCGCCGGATCTGAAGGCGGCGCTACTGGTGCTGAAGCAGGTGCTGGCCGCCTGGCTTCCCGAGAACCCCGCGCCCTCTCCACCGCCGGCCAGCCGGCCGCCGCCGCCTTATCGGGGCGGCCCGACCAGCGCCCAGCATCCCGTGAGCCCCAGCCTGCCTCCCGAGGCGGACCCGCAGGCCGTCGGGCTGCGGTTGCTGCACGAGACCGGGGCCGCGCTGTCGCGCCAGCAGTTGCTGCAGCTCGCCTCCGTTCCGGACTCGCCACAGCCCGGCGCCGCGCCAACGGACAGCCAGCGGCCCCAGTGGACCTTCGAAATCCCCTTCACCACGCCTCAGGGCGCGGCCGTGGCGCAGTTCGAGATCACGCGCGACGGCGGCGGCGGCCCGAACCAGGCCGAGCGAACGCCGATCTGGCGCGCCCGCTTCTCGCTGGACATGGAACCGCTGGGCCCGGTGCATGCCGAGGTCGCTCTGATGGGCGAGCGCGCCGGCGTCACGCTCTGGGCCGAGCGGCCCGACAGCCTCGCGATTCTGAGCGAACAGAGGGGCGAACTGACCCAGGCCCTGAAGGAGGCGGACTTCACCCCGGAAGTGGCGCTCCACGCCGGCGCGCCACACAGACCCGCCCCCCCGGCCGGCCGGTTCGTGGACCAGGCCACATGAGCGACACGCCCGCGCGCACGCTGGCGGTGGCCCTGCACTACGACGCCCCCAACGCGCCGCGCGTCGTCGCCACCGGGCGCGGGCGCGTCGGCCAGAAGATCATCGAGGTCGCCCGCGAGCACGGCGTGCCGCTGGAACAGAACGCCGCCCTGGCCGAGGCGCTTTCGACCATCCCGCTGGACGACCAGATCCCCGAGCAGCTCTACGTCGCCGTGGCCCAGATCATCGGTTTCATCATGCGGTCGGGAAACCGCCGCGCGCGCGCCGCCGAGTAACGTTCGCCCGTCCGTGACCCGCGCTGCGTTCGCCTCAATCGAGAGAATCCGCGGACCAGCGCGGGGGTGATCGCTGACGCAGCGGGCGAGACGTGCCATGAGACCGGCTGCAGCGTCATAATCCGGGTATGTCGGTCCTTGAGATGGTCTTGCGTCTTGCCGCCGCTGTTTGCGGCGCTTGCGGCCCTGCCAGCCGCGGCCGCGCCAGAGCCTGGGCCCACGCCGCCGCCGGCCAATGAGCGCCTGGCCCGCGGCGTCCTCGGCGACCTGGTGGCTGTCCATTCGGTTCACGCCGCCGGAACGGTGGACGCGGCCCGGGTGATCACGGCCCGGCTGCAGGCCGCCGGCTTCTCCGGCCGGGACCTGCAGGTGGCGGCCGATCCCATGTACCCGCACCAGGTCAATGTCGTGGCCCGCCTGCGCGGCAAGGGCCTGGGCAAGCCGGTCCTGTGGATCGGGCATCTGGATATCGTCGAGGCCAAGGCCGATGACTGGACGCTGCCCCCCTTCGCGCTGACCGAGCAGGATGGCTACTTCTACGGGCGCGGGACCTCGGACATGAAGGGACCGGACGCCGCCGTCCTGGCCAGTCTGGTGCGGCTGAAGCAGGAGGGCTTCGTCCCCGACCGGGACATCATCGCCGCCTTCACCGCCGACGAGGAGGTGGGCCTGGAGCAGGATGGCGTCGACTTCCTGCTGCGCCGGCGCCGCGACCTGGTCGACGCCGGACTTGTGGTCAATCCTGACGGATACAGCGGCGAGCTGAGCGAGGGCCGCCGCACCGATTTCGGAATCGAAACCAGCCAGAAGACCTATGTCACCTTCCTGCTGGAGGCCACCAACCGGGGCGGCCACAGCTCGCAGCCCCGGCCCGACAACGCCATCTACAGTTTGGCGGCGGGGCTCATGAGGCTGCAGGCGTTCCGCTTTCCCATCGGCGTGAACGACACGACGCGGCTCTATTTCAGCCGCATGGCCCGGCTCAACGGCGGCCAGAGAAGCGCCGACATGCTGGCGGTCGCCGCCAGCCCGCCGGACCAGGCCGCCGCCGCCCGCCTCGCCGAGGACACCGCGCTCAACGCCCTGCTACGCTCCACCTGCGTGGCCACCATGCTGTCCGCGGGACACCAGGAGAACGCCCTGCCCCAGCGCGCCCAGGCCACGGTGCAGTGCCGCATCATGCCTGGTGAGGCGCCCGCCGGGACCCGTGAGACCCTGGTGCGGGCGCTGGCCGACCCGTCGATCAGCGTGACCCAGCCCGATCCGGTGGTCTCATCCCCGAACACGACCCCGGACCCGGACTTCCTGCGAAGGGTCGAGAAAGTGACCCAGGGCATGTGGCCCGGCGTCGCCGTGATCCCGGGCATGGCGGCGGGCGCCAGCGACAGCCTGTATACCCGCAACGCCGGCATCCCGAGCTATGGCGTCAGCGGGGCCTGGAACGACGTCGGCGACGACCGCGACCATGGCCGCGACGAGCGTGTCTCGGTCGCGTCGTTCTATGAGAGCGTGGAGTTCACCTATCGGCTGATGAAGGAACTGAGCCACAAGTGAGGAAGTTCGCCACAACCGCGGTCGTCCTGGTCGCCCTCGTCGCCAGCGTCTGCGTGCACGCCCAGGCGCTTTACGCCCCGCCCGAGGGCGACTTCAGCATCGCCTTTCCCGCCCCGCCGACGGCCCAGGCGCAGCCCGCCAAGCGCATGAACGATGTTTCGATCCGGCGGTACGTCGTCCAGCAACAAGGCCGCGCATATGTGCTGCTGGTCGAGCAGTATCCGCAGGGCGTGCTGCCGCCCTCGGCCAATGCGGCGGTCTACGACCGGCTGCTTCGCTCCCACGCCGACGACAGCAACACCGAGCTCATTTCCACACGCCCAGCCCGGCTGGCCGGCCTGCCCTCGCTGGAGGGGACCTTCAAGGACATGGACGGCGACGTCGAAGTGCTGCGGGTGCTGATGCTGAACGATCGCATCTATCGGCTGACCTGCGCCCGGGCGCCCGGCCTGGACGACGCCGGCGAGGCCGGAGCCTTTTTCGGGTCGTTCAAGCTCGCGCCCTGACCGGCGCGGCATTCACTCAGACGATCAAGCGCTCAATCGTATGGTTAAGGACAGTTTCCCGTTCACCTAAGAATTCGTCTGCGCGGCGAGTGGTGGGTTCTTCGTGGTTGCACGGTGTTTTCTGAACTAACCGGAAGGTATATCTGCTGAACTTTGGGGCTTGGCGCTGGAGTTCATGGTCATGATGCCGCTGTGGTGGGCCATCGCGATCTGCCTCCTGGCATGGAGCTCAGGCGCCTTCTTCGGCGCGGGCGTCGCCCGGCGGGGGGCGCCTGCCTGGTCGGACACACCGCGAACGGGCTCGCACCGCTCCAAGCGGGACGCCGAGGACGACAGGCAGCACCGCGCGGGCTGGAGGCTGGCTTCGCTGGTCGTCCTGGCGGGCGTGGTCTGGCTGGCGGCCCAGCTGGTGATGGCGCAGGTCTCACCCGCCCCTTGGCTGCAGTAGGCCCGGCCCCTTCCCTAAACGATTCCCAGCGCCTGCAGCGCGCCAAGGCGGGTCTCGGCAAAGGACTTGGCCTGGGCCCTCAGTTCGACGAGGTTGTCTTCCGCCGCCTCCAGGGTCTTGCCGTCGCGGACCATGCCCTGTCCCTGTGATGACAGCAGCTCCCAGACCCAGGCCGCCGCCTCCTTGGGCGCCGTGCGGCCCTCGGCGCGGGCCAGCAGGAGCAGCTGGTCGACCCTGGAGACGCCGACTCCGCCGCCGGTGACCGGGCTGGCGAGGACACCCGCGTCATGGCCAACCCTCGCTCGCGCCATCAAGGCTGCGTTGAGGCGGTCCACACGCGGTTTCGCGGCCTCGATGGCGGCGTCGTCATTGGCCGCCGCCACGTCTCCCTTGCCGGACAGCAGGAGCAGCGCCTGCAGCACCTGCGGCAGGGTGACGCCGGCCTTTTCCACGGCGCTGGCGACCTCGTCCACCCGCATCGGCCGATGCCCGGCCATGGCCTCGAGGACCGGGCCGTAGGTCGCCTCCAGCAGCGCCGCCTCGCCAAGCGGCCCGGTCAGGGTCAGCACCACCTCGCCGCGGGGGCGCACCAGCACCACCCGCTCGGCGCGCTGGGCCTCGGTCTGCTGCAGAGGGGTCAGCCGCCTGGGCCCCTTGACCCAGTAGTCCCGCCGGAACTGCTGGTTGACCATGAAGTCCCGCACCGTCTCGCGGAAGGCAGCGTCGGGGATCTCGCGCAGGAACCCCTGCTGCTCGGCGGTGAGGTTGATGGCCTCCACGTGATCGGGCATGTGCGCCGAGCCGGCGTAGGTCAGCTTGGCGGGCTCCAGCAGGGCCGCCGCCTCGGCGAAATGCATCGGCCGCCAGTCGCGGTTGAAATACTCGTGGGCCAGGTAGGCGCGATCACGGCCCCCCAGGCTTTTCAGGCGGTCGGCCATGCCAGGATCCGCAGCGGCGTAGAGCGGCTTCGCCGCCAGCAGGCCCTCGACGAAGGCGAAGGCCGCGTCGATCTTCGAAGCGATCGGCTGGCCGGGCGGCGACATGGTCTCGGCATGAGCCATCATAAGCGCGCGCACCGGAACCATCGGCGAACGGCCTGGAAGTGTGTTGTAGCTGAGATAGGCGACCCCGCCCGGCCTGAGCCTGCGGCGCAGGAAGTCCACGATGACGCCGCGGTTCTGGTCGGAGATCCAGCTCCACACGCCGTGCAACGCGATGAAGTCGAAGTCCGGCAGGTCGGTCCTGGCGCAGAATTCGTCGAAGCCCTGCTCCGACAGATGGACCTCGCTCGACGAGGCGTCGGCCATGGACTGGGCGGCCGCGGCCTGCGACGGCAGGAAGTCGACGCCCCACCAGCGGGCCCCGGACGCCGCGGCGTGGATGTTGAGGCTGACGCCCTGGCCGAAGCCCAGCTCGCAGGCGGTGGTCAGCGCGGGCGGCTCAAGCCCTCTGTCCAGCAGTGCCAGCCTGGTCCGCAGCGGATTGAGCTCGGGATGGTAGGCGAAGGCGTAGTCGATCTGGCTGACATAGCCCGAGGTCCAGTCCGTCATCGCCGCAAGAGTCTCCCGCCGAGTCCACCATAGCCCCGGCGTAAGGCAGAGGCGACCCGCGCGGTGATCCGTGCGCCCAGTCGGACGCTACTTTCCGGCGCGGCCGCCCCGATGCGAACCGTCGGCCGCCCTGCGCCGTGCAGCCTCCAGGTCGGCGCCCTCAGGGCCGTCCAGGGCGTCGGCGGCTTCCCTCGCCTTGGCCTCGACCTTGCCGCTCTTTACGAACGCCTGCTCGGCCTGCTGGAACTTGCGCGCGGAGACGTAGTCGCCCTCGCCCTGGACCTTGCCGTCGGTGGGAGGATCGGATTTGGCCATGCTGATGCTCCTGAGCGGCTTGCACCAACCGGAACATCGGGACAGCGTTCCGGTTCCGGACGGTCATTCGGACCGCCGCCTGGGGATGGCGCATGATCGATCTGAAGGGCCGCACGGCCATCGTCACGGGCGCGAGCTCAGGCATGGGCGCCTCCATCGCGCGCGCCCTGGCGGCGAAGGGCGTGAAGGTGGCGCTGGCCGCCCGCCGCATTGAGCGACTCGACGCAGTCGTGGACGCGATCGCCAAGGCCGGCGGCGACGCCTTCGCCTGGCCCACCGACGTCACGGTCGAGGCCGACGTCGAAGCCCTGTTCCGGACCGCGCACGAACGTTTCGGCCGCCTGGACCTGGTGGTGAGCTGCGCCGGGGTCCCCCAGGCGACGCCGATCGAACAGATGAGCCTGGCCGAGTGGCGCATGGTGCTCGACACCAACCTCACCTCCGCCTTCCTGTGCGGGCGCGAGGCGCTGAAGATCATGAAGCCGCAGGGCCGCGGACGGGTGATCTCCATCGGCTCGGTGGCGGCCCGCTCGCCCCGCCCCGACGCCGCCGCCTATGTCGCGGCCAAGGCCGGCCTGGACGGCCTGACGCGGGCCCTGGCGCTGGACGGCCGGGACCATGGGGTCGCCGTCTCGGTGCTGCATCCGGGCTTCACGGTCACCGGCTTTGGTCCTGGCGCGGAGGGCCGGCCCGGACGCATGGCCATGGACCCGGACGACATCGCCGCGATCGTCGTGCTGATGGCCTCGCTGCCCGACGAGCAGAACCTGCTGGAAGCCATCACCCTGCCCCTCGGCATGCCGTTCCTCGGAAGAGGCTAAACTAGCACCTTCCGGACGGAAGGATGAAGACTGGCCCGATGCGTGGATCGGCGGCCTTCACGGCCTGGGTGAGCTCGCCGGCGGCCTGGTTGACCTCATCCCCTGACAGCCCTGGCCGGAACCTCAGCGTCGCGGCCACCAGGATCGTCCGGGGCCCCAGGTGCAGGCTCTGCAGCTCGGCGATCCCCTCCACCCGGGGATCGCCGCTCAGCACCGCTCGGACCGCCTCCACGATCGGCGGGGCCGCCGCCTCGCCCCCGATGAGGCTGCGGGTCTCGTTGCCGAGGAAGAGGGCCACGCCGACCAGCAGGCCGCCGATCAGCACGGAGGCGACCCCGTCTGCCCAGGGCAGGCCTAGGATCCCCGTCCCGGTGACCCCCACGGCGGCGATGACCAGGCCGATCAAGGCGGCCCCATCCTCCAACAGCACGCCGAAGACGCCGGGGTCCTTGCTGAGCGTCAGGAACCGCAGGAGGTTGACGTCGCGGCCGCGGACGATGCGCCGGTACTCCCGGTAGGCGGCGGCGAAGGAGCCGGCTTCGAACACACCGGACACGGCGAGCACCACGAAGTTTATCCAGGGCCGCGTGATGGGCTCAGGGTGTGCGATGGCGTGCAATCCCTGCCAGATCGCGGCCACGCCCCCTGCGACGAACACCATCAGGGCCACGATGAACGACCAGAAGTACAGCTCCATGCCGCGCCCGAAGGGATGGCTTTCGTCGGCAGGCAGCGCCGAGCGTCGCTGGCCGACAAGCAGCAGCACCTGATCGCCAGTGTCCACCAGGGAGTGGATGGCCTCCGTGAGCATCGCGCTGGAGCCGGTGAAGGCGAAGGCGGCGAATTTGGTCGCGGCGATGGCGAGATTGCCGGCGAGGGCGGCCAGAACCACACGGGTCGAACCATCGGCCATCGGACCTATCCACCCCCCGCCGCCGGCCCAGCGGCGCTCGGCCTGAACACGCTGGAACAATAGCTGTTCCGTCCGGGCGGCCATTTCGGCTGCGGACGAGCTCGGCTAAGCTTGTCCAGCGCGGAGCCGATCCGGCCCGCTGGGGGAGCACGCCATGACCCAACACCGCCTCGCAATCCTGGCCTTGATGGGGTGTCTCGCCATGGCCCGTCCGGCAAGCGCCCAGCCGTTGATGAGCGACAACCCCAAGGGCCGGGCGGCCGTCGGCTTGCTGGACATGGCGTTCAACCAGCACAAGGTCCCCGAGGCCTTCGATAAGTATGTCGGACCGACCTACAGCCAGAGCGGCGGCCCCGACGCCAAGGCCGCGACCATCCGGTTCCTGACCGCTGCGGTCCAGGGGAATCCAGATTTCCGCTATGATTTCAAAAGAGTACTTCTGGATCGCGACGTCGCGGCGGTCTACGCCATGGTCTATCTGAACAAGACGGATCCGGGCAGCAAGGTGGTCGATTTCTTCCGGTTCGAGAAGGGCAGGATCGTCGAGCACTGGGACGTGATCCAGCCCCTGACGCCGGCATCGGGGCTCGCGCCACGCGCGCCCGCTCCGCCAGGCTGATCACCAGGGTCAGAGGAACAGATAGTCGCCCTTGGTGAGCCCCAGCCCATCGACCGAGCTCACCGCGATCACCTCGCTGATGCCGGACGCATGGTCGGTCAGGGCGTAGTAGTAGAGGTGCGGATTGGCATGGGACTGGGACTGCAGGACAAGGGTCGAGCCCGCAGAAAACCCGGTGAAGATCAGGAAGTCGCCCGAGAGGCGTCCGTCGCCCGCCCCCTCGAAGTCCAGGATGCCGTCCTGCGTGCCGGCCGGCGTGCTCAGCAGGTCCGAGAGGGACCAGGCGAAACTGTCCGAACCGGTTCCGCCATAGAGAGTGTCGGAGCCAGGGCCGCCGGTTATTAGATCGTTGCCGCCGCCACCATTGATCAGGTCGTTGCCCGGGCCCCCGTTCAGCGTGTCCTTGAATGCTCCGCCATAGATGAAGTCGTTGAAGTTGCTGCCGATCACCAGGTGACCCTGTCCGTCGCCCGAGACATCCACCGTCTGACCGGTGTGTGACCCGGCGACGTAGACGTAGGGCGGTCCGAGGTTGGTCCCCGTCGTCGACGTGACGTTGACGCCCACGAAGCTCGTCGCCGAGCCGCCGTGGCCGTCGGAAACGGTGTAGCTGAAGCGGCCGAAGCCGACGTAGCCGAAAAAGGGCGTGAAGGTCACCACGCCCGCGGGAGACACCGCCACGGTTCCATGCTGGGCGGCCCCGACGGCCGTGATCGTGAGCGGGCCGCCCTCGGCGTCGCTGTCGTTGGCCAGCAACGTGGCCGGCTGAAGGACCAGCGGCGTGTTGTAGACAGCGTTGGTCTGGTCGGATCGCGCGATTGGTGCGTCATTGGTCCCGGTGATGGCGAAGGAGACCGGGGTGGACGAGACGGTGTGGCCGTCCGTCACGGAGACGGTGAAGCTCTCGCTGACGGCTTGGCCGCTGGCCAGCGCGTTGGTCGGCGTGCTCGAATTGTTGAGGGTGTAGGTCAAGGTGTTGTGGACCGTGTCCAGCACGGCCGAACCGTAGGTCCCCACCTCACTGAAGAGCCCCGCGCCGGCTGCCTTCCAGCCGGTCAGGACGAAGGTCGGCGTGCTCCAGCCGCCGCCCTCGGTCAGCGCCACCGTCGAGGAGGCGACACCGGTCACGCCGGCGCCGGCCTCGACCAGAGTGGCGCTTGGCGCGGAGCCGTTCACCCAGGGCGGCGGCGGCGGCGAGACCTGCACCGCCACGTTGGCCGTGGCCGTGCCGCCATTGCCGTCGGAAACCGTGTAGCTGAACCCCGCGGCGCCGACGTAGCCGGCGGCTGGGGTGAATGTGACCTGGCCGCCGCTCAGCAATACCGAGCCGTGCTGGGCGCCGCCCACGGCGCTGATCGTCAGGGCGTCCCCTTCCGGATCGCTGTCGTTGGCCAGCAGGGCGCCCGGCTGCAACACCAGGGGCGTGTTGTATGACGCCGTGGCGCTGTCGGCGGCGGCGACCGGAGGATCGTTCACCGCCGTGATGACGATCGTGGCGCTCGCCGACCCAGACTTGTCGCCGCCTGCCCCCGTGTTGCCGTTGTCGTGCACCAGCAGCGTCAGGGACGTGCTGACGGATGGCGCGTCGGTGTTGTCGGCGTAGGTGACCACGCTCGTCGGATCCGAGCCCAGGAGGGCGTCGATCTGCGCCGTCGTGCCGCTGATCGTGACGGCGGAGGTCCCGGAGTTCGTCACCTTGGCGCCGCTCGAGCCGGCGGCTACCGTCAGGGTTCCCTCGCCTACCGACAGGGTCACGGTCATCACGCCGGCCGCCGCGTCGGGATCGCTGATCGACAGCCCGGCCGGCTTGAGGTCCAGCGGCGTCTGCTCGGTGGCGTTGAGGCTGGCGCTGGCGATCGTCGCTGACGGCGCCAGGTTGGCGAGGTTCACTGTCAGGCTGACGGTGGCCGGCGCGGACTGGCCGAGCCCATCGGACGCGGCATAGGTGAAGCTGTCGGACCCGACATATCCGGCCTTGGGCGTGTAGGTGAAGGCGCCGCGCGCGCCCATGGTCACGCTGCCATGGGCGGGGCCCGCGACCAGGACTCCGCCCAGCCAGTTGCTGTCGGTGGGATCGGGGTCCGTGTCGTTGGCGGTCAGGCCGTTCGCCGCCCCGACGCTGAGGACCGTGTCCTGGGTGACGCTGTAGCTGTCGCCGATCGCCGTCGGCGGGGCGTTGTTCAGCGAATAGACGTGCACGTAGTCGATCGACATCGACGACGGGAACGGGGTCGTGGCGTCGGGATTGCCCGGGAAGTTCCCCCCGACCGCCAGGTCGATCAGCAGGTACATCGGCGTGTTCATGTCGGGCGAGGTCACCACCCGGTTCGTCTCGACGCCGTCGACGTACCAGACGATGTAGTTCCGGTCCCACTTCATGCCGAAGGTGTGGAACTGGTCCGGATTGTCCAGGTGGACCGCGGCGCTGGTGTAGTTGTAGCCGGGAAGCTTGGTGTGGGCCGTCTGGTAGATTGTCGACGGGTCCTTGCCGAGCTGCTCCATGATGTCGATTTCGGGCGTCGAGGTGAAATTCGCCGGCAGCAGCCAGATCGCGGGCCACAGGCCGTCCCCGCTGGGCAGCTTGGCCCGGACCTCGAAGTAGCCGTACTGCTGGGCGAAGGTGGTCTTGGTGTTGAGCAGGCCGGATGTGTACTGGTAGCCCGAGAGGAACGGCAGGGCCGCGGCCGACGCCTTGTCCGCCGTTATGTTCACGACGCCGTTGGAAATCGAGAACGGATTGAGGCCCAGCGGCGTCGTTCCGGTGCCCATGTAGCTAGGGTCTACATAGAGTTCCTTTTCCCCGTTCGCCGGCAGCGTGTGATTGATGACGGGGTTGGTCCCGCTGCCGAACACGGTCCACCAGGTGCCGCCCTTGCCGGCCTTGAACAGGCTGAGGCTGTTGAAGTCGTCGGTGAACGTGGAGTGCAGCCGCGCGGGGTCGAGCGGCAGCATGAAGTCGGCGGCGCTGAAGTCGGCGAGCTGGTGGTTGCTGAAGACCAGCTGTTCCCCGGAGCCGAAGTTCAGCGCGACGTCCGCTCCCTGCTGGGTCATCGCGGCCTGGACCTGGGCGAAGGTGGTCAGCCCCATGTTGTCGAGCCGCGCACGGTCTATGCCGGTCTCGAAGTCGGTGATGACGTCGTGGCCGTAGCCCTGGCCCATGACGAACACGTCGGGACCCGTCCCGCCGGTCAGGGTGTCATTGCCCGCCATGCCATCGAGCGTCTGGGCGCCCGCGGCGCCGGTCAGGACGTTGTCGAGGGCGTTGCCGCCGCCATAAGCCGGATTGCCGAGGAGCTGCAGGTTCTCGACATTGTCCGGCAGGGTGTAGCTCAGGGTGGCGAGGACGGTGTCATTCCCCTCGCCGGGATTCTCGATCACGATGGTGCTTGGCGTGTAGACCCGGAATAGATCGTCGCCGAGACCGCCGATCAGCGTGTCGTTCCCCAGCCCCCCCTCGAGCAGGTCGTCGCCAGCGCCACCCGAAACAAAGTCGTCGCCATTCCCTCCGTAGAGGGAGTCATCGCCGTTGCCGCCCACCAGGATGTCGTTGCCCGAACCACCGTGGATGTCGATGGTCTGGACATTGGTGACGACGCTGCCCTGGCCCAGCACCGTCGAACTCGACCCCGGCGTCGTGTCCAGCGTGAAGGACAGGTTCGCCGTGCTGTCGGTGAAATCCCCGTTGAAGGTATTGCGCCCGCCCCCGCCGTCCCAGGTCGCGACCTCGGCCGAGCCGGTGACGTTGAGCTGGTCGTCGCCGGCGCCGGTGCGCAGGTTCAGTTGCTGGATGTTGGCGATGGCGAGCACATCGCCGGTGACCGTATCCTGCAGTGAGCCCGGGTTGGCGCTGTCGATCGTGACGATGATCGCGTCGGCGGCGGCCGACCAGTCCGCGTTCAGCGTGTCGACGCCGCCGCCTCCGTCTACGGAGGTCACGCCATCGCCCAGGGTCACGTCGAAGGATTCGTCTCCCGGGCCGCCGGTCAGGATGGTCATGACTCGTCTCCGGGCCTGACGCACGCCTTGTCAGGGAAGCGCTCGGGGGCCCCGGGAGACCCCTCAAAGGGGTACGCGAAACAGTACAGACGTTCGGTACGCAAGACGGAACAATCCCCCCCGGGACTCAGTCGGTGGCCTGATGGCCTTCTGATGTGGGCAGACGGATCTGGAGCGACACTCTTAACTCATTTTAGCCGTGTTCACATTCACCGACTCAAGACGAATCAGCAAGCTCGTGCAACTGCGGGGTGACCTCTTGCGGCCCCGGCGCCGATGGAGATCGCCCCTGTACCGGGGCCGGTCGTAGCCTCCTGAAACGGCCTCGCCGATGGCCGACCCACCGCCCCCGAGCGATGAACCAGCCACCGGCGCGCCCTCTGACGTAAGCCTTGGCCCGCGGGCCTGTGGTCCTAGTAGAAGTGATAGTCCTGGTTGGTCAGCTGGTTGGTTGTGCCGATCATCTGGACCAGGATGTAGCCCGAGTGCGACGGATCGACGCTGTCGACCACGTGGTAGTACTGCAGCGCCGGGTTGGACGTGAGGTAGCTGTCGAAGGTGATCGTCGAGCCGGCGCCAAAGCCTGACAGGTTCAGGAAGTCCTGTTCGCCGACTCCGCTCGTGCCCGCGCCGTGGAAGTCGGTGATGAAGTCCGCGGTCTGCTTGGTGGGCATCAGGTCTCCGGCGGCAAAGGCGAACACGTCGTTGCCGGTCCCCC
>FTFP01000568.1_pt1 | contig 16820 bp, 9 predicted proteins | sample 1640421 | NCBI WGS metagenome assembly FTFP01 (sample SAMEA3914814, study PRJEB12502) | metagenome | biome: forest; material: soil | place: USA | collected 2011-09-16 | depth 0.1 m | reverse complement strand
GTCTATGTCGAGGTCTATCGCGACCGCCGCTTCGCCACGGACGCCCAGATCGAGGCCGTGAAGACCGCCTTCGCCGCCAAGGGCGCGCGCAGCTGGACCCAATACCGGCTGGACACCATGCGGGCGGCGGCGCGGGACCTGGTGCTGGGACCGGCGCGCCAGACCAATCCCAAGATCCGGATGATCATCAAATACCCGAACTGGTTCGAACACTTCCAGGGGCTGGGCTTCGACCTGGATCAGGAGGCCAAGGCCTTCGACGCCATCTACACCGGCACCGAGACCCGCGATCCGGAGATCACCGACCAGCTGCTGCAGGAGTACGAGAGCTACGGGGTCCATCGCTACTTCAGCCATGTCCGGCCGGACGCCAATGGCGGCGGCTGGGTCGACACCTATGCCGTGCGCTCGGTGGACCGGTACGCCGAGCAGCTCTGGGACACCGTGTTCGCCAAGGCGCCGGAGATCACGCTGTTCAACTGGGCCGACATGGCGAGCGGGCGTCGGGTTCCGGCTGGCGACCGCGCGTGGTCGCAGGCGCCGACCAGCTTCGACTGGAAGGCGATGATGGCGTCCTATCGCTCGTCGGGCGGCGCGGACGATCCGGGCCCCGGCTGGGCCCAGGCCGCCGGCTATGCCCTGGGCAAGGCCGACGCGGTGCTGGGCGAGCTCGGCCGGCCCATCGGCATCGCCAGCTACAAGCCGTTCCAGTCCAGCGGCGAGGACTTCCTGCAGAGCTATCTCGGCGACATCGGCATACCGATCGAGATGACCACCGAGTTTCCATCCGACGCTCCGGTCGTCCTGCTCACCGAACAGGCCAAGGCCGATCCCGCGATCGTGGCCAAGATCAAGGGCCAGCTGTCCGCGGGCAAGTCGGTGGTCATCACCTCGGGCCTGCTGCGCGCCCTTCAGGGCCGGGGTATCGAGGACATCGTGGAGGCCGAGGCCACGGGCCGGGTCGCTGGGGTCCGCCAGTACATCGACGGGTTCGGCGCCGGCGCGGGGAAGCCTCTGAACGATCCCGCCGCCACGACCGCGGTCCTGATCCCGGAGATCCGCTTCTTCACCAACGACGCCTGGCCGGTGGTGCGGGCGGTGGCCAGCGACAAGGGCTTCCCAATCCTGCTGATGGACCGCTACTCCGGCGGCGTCCTCTATGTTCTGACGATCCCGGAGAACCAGGGCGACCTCTACAACCTGCCCCAGGGCGTGCTGGCGAAGATCAGGAGCTACGTGCAGCAGGACTTCCCGGTGCGGCTGGACGCCCCGGCCCGGGTCAGCCTGTTCGCCTACGACAATGGCGCCTTCGTCGTGGAATCCTTCCGGTCCGAGCCGTCGGTGGTGACGGTGGAGCTGTCGGGTCGCCACGGGCGGCTGCGCGATCTCGCAAGCGGCGCGTCCGTAGAGGCGCTGCCGCAACCCACGGCTGACGGCCGAACCGCGTTCAGGATTACCGTCCAGCCCCACTCGTTTCTGGCCCTGCGGACGGAAGGTTGAGCCGATGAAGATGCTTCTGTTCCGCGCGGTCGCCGCGCTCGCGCTTGTGGGCTCGTCCACGTCGTGGGCCGCCCCCCCAGGAACCGTGCATCCGAAGCTATGGCCCAAAGCCCACAGCCCGGCGGCCATGACCGACCCCCGCACCGAGGCCAGGGCCTCAACCCTGCTCGGGCGCATGAGTATCGAGGAGAAGGTGGGACAGGTCATCCAGGCCGACATCGCCAGCATCACGCCGGAGGACCTGAGGACCTATCCCCTGGGATCGGTGCTGGCCGGCGGCAACTCCGGGCCAGGCGGCGACGACCGCGCCTCCGCGCAGACGTGGCTGAAGGCGATCCGCGCCTTCCGCGCCGTCTCGACCGAGGCGAGGCCGAACCACGTGCCGATCCCGATGATGTTCGGTCTCGACGCCGTGCACGGGAACAACAACATCCCGGGCGCCGTGATCTTTCCGCACAACGTCGGGCTCGGCGCCACCCGCGATCCCGCGTTGATCGGAGCGATCGGCCGCGTGACCGCCGAGGAGGCCGCCGTCATAGGCACGGACTGGACCTTCGGCCCAACCCTGGCGGTTCCCCAGGACCTGCGCTGGGGCCGCGCCTATGAGGGTTATGGCGAGGATCCCAGCATCGCGCGGGCCTATGCCCCGGCCATGGTGCAGGGGCTGCAGGGCCCATTGCCGGCCCGCGGCGCCATCGGCAAGGGCCGCCTGGTCGCCTCGGCAAAGCACTTCCTGGCGGACGGCGGCACCAGCGGCGGCCGCGACCAGGGCGATGCGGCCATTTCCGAAGCCGAGCTGATCCGCCTGCACGCCCAGGGCTACGCCCCGGCCATCGATGCGGGCGCCCTCACGGTGCTGGTCTCCTACTCCAGCTGGCAGGGGGTCAAGAACCACGGCAACCGGGGCCTGTTGACCGACGCGCTCAAGGGCCGGATGGGCTTTGAGGGCTTTCTCGTCGGCGACTGGAACGGCCATGGCCAGATCCCTGGCTGCACCCCAACCAACTGTCCGCAGGCGATCAACGCCGGGCTCGACATGTACATGGCGCCAGACGGTTGGAAGGCCCTCTACGCCAACACGCTGCAGCAGGCCCGTTCGGGACAGATCCCGATGGCGCGCCTGGACGATGCGGTGCGCCGGATCCTGCGGGTCAAGCTGAAGGCGGGCCTGTTCGACCACTCCCGGCCGCTCGAGGGACGCTTCGAGTTGCTCGGCGCGCCGGACCATCGGGCGCTGGCCCGCCGGTCGGTGCGCGAGTCGCTGGTCCTGCTCAAGAACAACGGCGGGCTTCTGCCGCTGCGCGCGTCCAAGCGGATCCTGGTGGCCGGCGACGGCGCGGACGACATCGGCAAGCAGTCAGGCGGCTGGACCATCAGTTGGCAGGGGACCGGCAACTCCAACGCGGACTTCCCGCACGGGCAGTCCATCTGGTCCGGGATCCGCGAGGCCGTCGCGGCCGGTGGCGGCAAGGCCGAGCTCAGCGCCGACGGCAAGTTCAGTGAGAAGCCGGACGTGGCGATCGTCGTCTTCGGCGAGCAGCCCTATGCCGAGTTCCAGGGCGACATCCCGAACCTGGAATACCAGCCGGGCGTCAAGCGCGACCTCGCCCTGCTCAAGCGGCTGAAGGAACAGGGCGTGCCGGTGGTGTCGGTGTTCCTGTCCGGCCGGCCGCTGTGGACCAACCCGGAGATCAATGCCTCCGACGCCTTCGTCGCAGCCTGGCTGCCGGGCTCGGAGGGCGGCGGCGTCGCGGATGTGCTGATCCGCAAGCCCGACGGCGCGATCCACGCCGACTTCCACGGGCGTCTCTCCTACGCCTGGCCGAGCAAGGCGGGGCAGGGCGCGCGGTTGGACCGGGCCAAGGATCCGCTATTCGCCTTCGGCTACGGCCTGACCTACGCCGATCGTCGTGCGGTCGGCCGCCTTTCGGAGGATTCCGGCGTGGCCCAGGGCGGCGCCGGGGACCCGAACGTGTTCTTCCGGACGGGAAGCGCGGTGGGGTCCTGGTCGATGCGGCTGACCGACGCCGGCGGCGGCTCGGCGGTCTCAGGTCCCAAGGGCGCAAGCCCCGGCGGAACAGTCGTGATGTCCGCCGTTGATGCGGGCGCCCAGGAGTCGGGACGGTCGTTCGCCTGGACCGGGTCGGGGGAGGGCGCCGTCTCCATCGACGGGCCCGCGAGCGATCTGCAGCGCCAGACCAACGGCGACATGGCGGTGTCGGTGCGCCTGCGGGTCGATACGCCCGCAGCTGCCGCGGTCAGGATGGACCTCGGGTGCGCCGGGAAGACCTGCGCCAGCCTCGACGTGAGCCGCCTGCTCTCCGCCCAGCCGCCCGGCGAGTGGCGGACAGTGAAGGTCAAGCTCGCCTGCTTCCGGGAGACCGGGGCGGACATGGCCCGGATCACCACGCCGTTCGCACTGCGGACCGGGGGCGCGCTGAAGCTCTCGATCACGGATGTCTCGCTGGTCGCCAACACGGGCGACGCCGTCTGCCCGTGACCGATTTCAGGTGTGAGGGATCAGTGCGTCGTGGATCGGCGCCACCCAGGCGTCCTGCTTCATGTCCCAGGCGATGAAGTCGGAGTCGAACTGCCAGTAGCACCAGGCCCAGCCGCGGGCCTCGGCGGCGCGGGCGGCGGCGGAGGTATAACGGACCCGCGACGCCATCTCCCCCTTGTCGTAGGCGCCGAATTCTCCCAGCAGGATCGGCCGCTGGTGGGCCTTGGCCCAGAGCTGCACCTTGTCAAAGTCCCGGTTCAACCGATCCTGTTCGGGCTGGGAGCCCCAGGTGACCCCGCTCACGTGGGTGTACTCCGGGACCCATGAGGCGCCCTGGTGGGTGAATGTGAAGGGCTCGTAGTAGTGGAAGGTCACGATCAGATGCCGGTCGTCCGCCGGCAGCTGCAGGGCGTCCAGGTGGTCCAGATTGTTCCACCAGGCCGGTCCCAACACCACGTTGCGATCCGGATTGGTGCGGCGGATCTCGGCGAGTTCGATCTTCAGAAGCCGGTTCCAGGCCTGGTCGTCCAACTGGCCATTGGGCTCATTGAGGATTTCGAACAGCACCGAGGGCGGCGCCTTGGCGAAGCGTGCCCCGATCTGACGCCAGAAGGCCGTGAGCCGGATCTCGCAGGCGGGCTCCTTGGCGCAGGGATCATGGTCGTGCTCGTCCAGGATCACGGTCAGCCCCGCGGCGCTCGCAGCCCCCACCATCCGTTCGAGCGTCGCCAGCCAGACCGGGTCGAGGCGACCGTCGGCGTCCATGTGGGCGAAGGCCTGCAAGTTCATCCGGACCGTGCGGAAGCCGCCGTCGCGGATGAGTCGGAAGTGCCTCCGTTGGAAACGCCCGACGGCCGGATCCTTCCACAGCGGATCGTAGCCCAGCACGTTCACGCCCCGACCCATCAGACGGACCTGCTCGAATGCGTCAGGAGGCCGGCGGGCGGCCGCAAGCGGCCCCCATCCCAACGCCAGGGCGAGGCAGAGCAGGAAAAGGCTTCGCTGGGAACCGATCAGCGTTTCCTCGTTTCGAGGGCGTGCGCCTGCTCCTGGGTGAGCGGGGTGATGCTCTGGGGGAAGCAGGGCGTTGAGATACTGTCGGCGCTGTCAGAGACCTGCAGCCGCACGTCCCTGGGACTGCAGATCAGGCTTCCCCCCGCCAATATGACGGTGATGCGGGGCAGCGGGTCGGCGAGTCTCGGGCACCGGTTGGTGGTCACCTCGAACGCCCGGACGCCGTTCCGGACCAGGATGGTATGGTCGTCATAGGGCGTCCAGCTGGCGGACGTCTGGTCGATGCAGGATCTGAGCGACGCAGCATCGGAGCGCCCTGCCGGCGGCTCGGGGGCCGCGGCCGAGAGCGTGACGGCAAGCCCCAGGAGTGGGCCGAACGCCAGGATCGAGCGGATCAGGGGGGCGGTGGGAGCCATGGGACACACCTCGCGACCGACCAGGGCTCCATTGCGGCCCTCGGCGACCTGCGGTCTTATAGCCCCGAAATGATTGCGGTAACATCCTGGTTCTCCGACAAATGCCGGACGTGATGGAAATCGCCGCCGCGGAGCTGGGCCGGTCCCGTTTCCGCGAGACGGTCCTGCCGGCATACCGGCCGCTGGTGGTGCGGGGGGCGGCGCGCCACTGGCCGTCGGTGCATCAGGCGCTGCGTTCGGAGCGGGCGATCGCCGATCACGTCGTCGCCCATGATGCTGGCCGCCCCGTGGAGACGTTCGTGGGACCCCCGTCGATCGCCGGCCGGTTCTTCTATGACCCCACCCTGACCGGTTTCAACTTCGAGCGACGCCCGCTGACCCTCTCGCAGTCTCTGGACCTGATCCTGTCTCATGCCGGCGACGAGGCCCCTCCCGCGATCTACGTCGGCGCGCTCGATATCGCGGGTCATCTGCCCGGCCTCGCCCAGGAGATGCGCCTGGGGCTGGAGCCTGACGGCTGCACCGCCCGGATCTGGCTCGGCAACGCGGTGGAGGTCTCGCCGCATTTCGACCAGTCGCACAACATCGCCTGCGTCGTGGCCGGCCGCCGCCGCTTCACGCTGTTTCCCCCCGAGCAGGTCGCCAATCTCTACGTCGGTCCCCTGGAGTTCACCGTCGCGGGCCAGCCGATGGGCATGGTCTCGCCCGACGCCCCCGACCTGACGGCGCACCCGAAGTTCCGGCAGGCGCTGGACGCCGCGGCCACGGCGGTGCTGGAGCCGGGAGACGCGATCTACATCCCGCCGCTTTGGTGGCATCACGTGCGCTCGCTGGAGCCGCTGAACCTGCTGGTGAACTTCTGGTGGGACGAGGTCCCGGCCGGTGCGGGGTCGCCCTTCGAATGCATGGTGCACGGCCTGCTGGCGATCCGGCATCTGCCGCCCGCCCAGCGGCAGGCCTGGCGCGCCTTGTTCGATCACTATGTGTTCGAGACCGGCGACGATCCCGCGGCGCACCTCCCGAAAGAGGCTCGCGGTGTTCTCGGCGCTTTGACTCCGCAACTCGCGCGTCGAATCCGTGAATTCCTGATCAGGGGACTGCAGCGTGGCTGAGCGTCGCCGGATCTCTCCCAACCTTCACGGGAACAGAACTTGTCCATAACTCGCTCATATGCTTTCAACATTTCGCGCTTCCGAGCCCGCCCTGCGACGGGAAAGACCGGGACCGCGATCCACTGGAAACGGGGGTAAGGTGCGAACGCCCACCCGGCGGTCACGAGCCAAGGTCACCATCGACGATGTGGCCCTGCGCGCTGGCGTCTCGGCGATGACCGTGTCCCGTGTCGTCAATGCGGAAAAGAACGTCCATCCCGCCACCCGCGAGCTCGTGCTCAAGGTGGTGCGCGAGCTCAACTATGCGCCCAATCTCGCGGCGCGAAGCCTGGCCAAGGCCGACGACATCCGCATTGGCCTGATCTACAGCAATCCCAGCGCCGCCTATCTCAGCGAATTCCTGGTCGGCGCGCTGGACGAGAGCACCAGCCGCGGCGCGCAACTGCTTCTGGTCAAGAGCGGGGGGACCGACGCGGCCGCCTCGCGTGGAGCGGTCAAGCGGCTGATCGACGGCGGCGTCACGGGCGTGGTCCTGACCTCGCCCCTGGCGGAGTCCAAGCTGGTCGACGACAGCCTGCGCGCCGCCGACATCCCGCGCGTCGGCGTGGCGACGGGGCGTTTCCGCGGCGAGGTCACCTGCGTTCGGGTCGATGACCAGCGCGCCGCCTACGACATGACCAAGCTGCTGCTCGCGCTGGGGCATCGTCGCATCGGCTTCATCAAGGGACATCCCGCGCAGACCGCGTGCGCCGACCGGCTGGCCGGATTCGAGCAGGCGATCGCCGAGAAGCCGGGCTGCCAGGTGGAGACCGCCCAGGGCTACTTCACCTTCGATTCCGGACTGGATGCGTCAGAGCAGCTGCTGGACAGTCCGCTCAAGCCCACGGCCATATTCGCCAGCAACGACGACATGGCCGCGGCGACGGTCTCGGTCGCCCACCGGCGCGGACTGGACGTGCCCAATGATCTCACGGTGGTCGGCTTCGACGACACGGCCGTCGCAACCACCCTGTGGCCCGCCCTGACCACGGTCAGGCAGCCGGTCAGTTCGATGGTGGCGATGGCGATCGACCTGCTGCTCCAGGAAATCCGCGCCAGCCGCGACGGGACGATCTGGCAGCCGGTGGACTGCGTCGTCGAGCACACCATCATCGAGCGCCACTCCACCGCGCCCCCGCGCGCCGAGGCGCGCCGTGCGCCGGGCGAGCCGATCAGGCGGCGCAGTTCTCCTGGATGAACTGCCGGTGCGTCGGCATGTAGTCGGCCGACGCCTTCACCGCCGAGCGGATCTCGTCCAGGCGCCGCCGCGTCTCGTCGAGGGGCAGCACGTCGGCGACCGGATCGTAGGTCTGCGGCGTCATCAGCTGCCCTATCATCACCGCGAACCAGCTGGTGTCGTTGAACAGCTCGTCGTTCTCGCGGAACACGCGGCCATGGGTCTGGAACACCCGGTACTTCTCGAGCAGGGCCTCGGGCAGCTCCATGGTGCGGCAATAGTTCCAGAACGGCGTGTCGTCCCGCTGGGTGGCGTTGTAGTGCAATGCGAGAAAGTCGCGGACCTGCTCCCATTCGGTGACCGTGATCCGGTTGAAGCGGTCGATGTCGGCCGGCGCGAACGACCGGTCGGGAAACATGGTCAGCAGCTTGGCGATGCTGCTCTGGATCAGGTGGATGCTGGTGGACTCCAGGGGCTCCATGAAGCCCGCCGCCAAGCCGATGGAGACGCAGTTCCTGATCCAGAAGCGCTTGCGCCGTCCGCTGGTGAAGCGAAGCACGCGCGGCTCGCCGATCGGCGCGCCGTCCAGGTTCGCCAGCAGCGTGGACGTGGCCTCGTCCTCGCTGGCGTAGCGGCTGGAGAAGACATAACCGTTGCCGACCCTGTGCTGCAGCGGGATCCGCCACTGCCACCCGGCCGGTCGCGCGGTCGAGCGCGTGTAGGGCGTGGGCTCGCCGACGCTCTCGCAGGGGATGGCGATCGCTCTGTCGCACGGCAGCCACTGCGACCAGTCCTCGTATCCCGCCTGCATCGCCTGCTCGATGATCAGGCCCCTGAACCCCGAGCAATCGATGAACAGGTCCGCCTCGATGCGGCTTCCGTCCTCCAAAGTCACGGACTCCACGAAGCCGTCGTCGCCCCGCAGAGTCACGTCGACCACCTTGCCTTCGCGCCGCACCACGCCTCTGGCCTCGGCCAGTTCGCGCAGGAACTGGGCGTAGAGTCCGGCGTCGAAGTGGAAGGCGTAGTGGATGCGCGACAGCATCGACCGGGGACCGGCGTCCGGCGGCGCCCGCATGAACTTGCCGTGTTGGCCGGCGATCGCTTGCAGCGAATAGTCTGAAATGTCCGATGCCGCCCCCAGCTCGCGCAGCCTCAGCCAGAAGGCGTGGAACGATACCCCCTCCATGTCGACGCCGAAGGGGCCGAAGGGATGGAAATAGGTGTGGCCGATCCGGCCCCAGTCGACGAACTGGACGCCCAGCTTGAAGGTGCCCTTCACACGCCGGACGAACTCGTCTTCGTCGATGCCCAGCAGGCGGTTGAAGATGCCGATCTGGGGAATGGTGCCTTCGCCGACGCCCACGGTGCCGATCTCGTCGGATTCGATCAGCGTCATCGACGCGTACTGCGTACCCAGCACCTTCGACAGGGCGGCTGCGGTCATCCAGCCCGCCGTGCCGCCGCCGACGATGGCGATGCTCCTGATCCTGTCGTGACTCATCTGGCTCCCTCGGCGGCGGCCGGCGTCCCGGCGCGGCGATTGGTGGCGCAATGGGCTGCGATATAGGCGGCGTGAGTCGGCATGGCCTCGGCCGTCTGGCGCACATGCGCCCGCATCATCTCCAGGTTCTGCCGAACGGCCGCCCCGTTTACGGTGTCCACCAGCGGATCATAGCCCTGCGGGATGACGCCCTGGCCCAGCAAGACCGCGATCCAGCTGGATTCGGCGAACAGGTCGTCCTCGTGGCGGAACAGCCGGCCGCGGCCCCGGAAGAGCTCGATCTTGCGCTCCAGTGATTCCGGGATGCACATGGTCCTGCAGTCCGTCCAGAAGGGCGTGTCGTCACGCTCCACGGCCTTGTAGTGCAGGATCAGGAAGTCCCGGATCTGCTCCCATTGGGACGCGGTGTGGCGGTTGTACTCGTCCGTCTCGAGCGGATCGAAGCCGCGGTCGGGGAACAGCGCCAACAGTTTTGAGATGCCCGCCTGGACCAGATGGATGCTGGTCGATTCCAGCGGCTCCATGAAACCGCCGGCCAGGCCCAGCGCCACGCAGTTGCGGTTCCAGGCCTTGCGGCGCATCCCGGTGCTGAACCGCAGCAGCCTCGGCTCGGCCAGCGCCTCGCCTTCCAGGGTGCCCATCAGTGTCGCCGTCGCGTCCTCGTCGCTGATGCGTCGACTCGAATAGACGTAGCCGTTGCCGACGCGATGCTGCAACGGGATGCGCCATTGCCACCCCGCCGCCTTGGCGGTCGAGCGCGTGTAGGGGGATGGCTCGGCCGGACCCTCACAGGGGACGGCCACGGCGCGGTCGCAGGGCAGCCAGCGCGACCAGTCGTCGTAGCCGGTCTCGAGCGCCTCCTCGATGAGCAGGCCGCGGAACCCGGAGCAGTCGATGAACAGCTCCCCCTCGACCCGGAGGCCGCCCTGCAGGACCACCGCCTCGATGAAGCCGTCCTCACCCCTCAGCTGGACATCGACGACCTTGCCCTCGCGACGGACCACGCCGCGGGCCTCGGCGAAGGCGCGCAGGTAGAGGGCATAGAGGTTCGCATCGAAGTGATAGGCGTAGGTCGCCGTGGATAGCGGGCCGGGGCGGACCGGCTTGGCCTGGAACCGGCCGAGCGTGGCCGCCACGGCGCTGACATTGTAGGCCTCGATCCATGGAGTCTGCCGCTGGGCGTGCAGCTTCAGCCAGAACTGATGGAACTTGATCGCCTCCATATCGGCGCCGATCGGGCCGAACGGGTGCATGTAGGTATGGCCGAGCCGGGTCCAGTCGACGAACTGGATCCCCAGCTTGAACGTGCCCTGGGTATGGCGAAGGAAGTCGTTCTCGTCGAGCCCGAGCAGACCGTTGAACGCCAGGATTGGCGGGATGGTCGCCTCGCCCACCCCGACCGTCCCGATCTCGTTGGATTCAACCAGGGTGATGCTGGTGATCCCGTTGCGCTGCAGGCGGGAGAGCGCGGCGGCGGCCATCCAGCCGGCCGTGCCGCCGCCCACGATCACGATCCGTGAGATGGGGCCGGGGGAGCTCACGTCGCGCGCTCCCGGACGGGCGAGCTGCAGTGCGCCTTCAGGTAGTCTGCGTGGGTCGGCATGGCCTGAACGGCCTGGCCCATGGCCTCGCGCATCCGCCCCAGCACGCCGCCGATCCAGGCGGGGTCCATGCCGTCGGCCAGCGGGTCGTGGCGCCGGGGCCGCACGCCCATGCCCAGGAAGGCCGAGGCCCAGTCGCCTTCCGAGAAGGTCTCCTCATCCAGCATCGGCGTCCGGGCCCGGCTCTCGAACACCTCGATCTTGTGCGCCAGGCTGTCGGGCGGGGAGGCGTCCCGGCAGGCGTCCCATACGGGCTCGCCCGCTCTCCCGTTGAGGCGATAGTGGAGGATCACGAAGTCCCTCATCCGCTCGGCTTCCTCGGCCGCGAGGCGGTTGTATTCCGCGCGGGCGGCGCGGTTGTCCTGGGGGTGGGGGAACAGCGCGATCAGCCGGGCGAGGCCGCCCTGGGCCAGCTGCAGCCCGCTGCCCAGCAAAGGCCCCACCGCCGCGGCGGCGGCGCCGAGCGCGATGCAGTTGCCGCTCCAGGCCCGGCTGCGCCGGTGGAAGCCAAGCCGGGTCAGGCGAGGATCGGACTGCGCCGGGCCGCCGGCCGCGCTGCGAAGCTTCCTCAGCGCCTCGTCCTCGCCCAGGAACGCGCTCGAGGAGATGGTGGCGAGGCCGACGCCCGCCTGGATCGGCGACTTCCGCCGCCAGCCGCTGGCGTCGGCGGTGATCTGGGTGAAGGGCTCGGGCGCTCCATCGGGACGCCCGATCATCTCGACCATGCGGTCGAACGGCGACCACCGGTCCCAGTCCTCGGTTCCGACGCCCAGCGCCTGGCCGATCAGACGCGCCCGCGCGCCGGTGCAGTCGATGAACAGGTCCCCCGCGACCCGCTCGCCGCCCTCGAGCACGAGAGCCGCGATCGCGCCGTCCGGCTCCGTCAGCACGACATCCGTGATCCGGCCCGCCGATCCGGCCACGCCCAGCGACGCGGCATGGGCGCGCAGCCAGTCCGCGTACCGACCGCAATGCAGGTGCAGTCCGTAGGCCAGGGTCGAGAGCACGGAGCGGGGATCGGCGGACGGCCTGGAGAACTTCCGTGCGCGCGACGCCAGCGCCGCGAGGGAGAAGTCCTCGGCGCCCTGCGGTTTGCCCAGGCTCTGCATCCTCAGCAGCACGTGATGGAAGCCGACCGACTCCAGGCTGGAGCCGATCTCGCCGAACGGCTGGAACCGCCCTGTCCCAGGTCCCGACCAGCCGACGAACCGGGTTCCCAGCCGGAAGGTCGCCTGGGCCGCCGCCATCACGCCGTCCTCGGCGACGCCCAGGAAACGCAGGAAGTCGCCGATCCCGGGAAGCGTCGGCTCCACCTGGGCCAGCTCGTCGCCCGAGCCGTCTTTGTCGCCCTCGATCACTCTGACCGATCCGGCGCCGCGCAGCGCCGTCGCCAGGGCCGCCCCCGCCATCCAGCCCGTCGGACCGCCGCCCGCGATCACGATCCGGGGCCATCCTGCGGGCGGGCTCACAGCGCGGCCTCCGGGGCGGCGCTGCAGTAGCGGGCCACGTACTGCTGGTGGCTCGGAAGGCTGTCCACCGCCGCGGCGATGGAGGAGCGGATGGCGCTCATTTCATGGCGCAAGCCATCGATGGGAACGGATGCGGTCAAGGGATGCGGCCGGCGCGGCTCGACGCCCTGGCCGATGTAGACCGCGATCCAGCTCGGCTCCAGGAACACCCCGTCGGTATAGGCGACCACCGCCCCGCGCTCGCGGAAGAGTTCCATCTTCTCGGTAAGGGAATCGGGGATCGCCATGGTCCGGCAGTAGTCCCAGAACGGCGTGTCGTTCCGCTGGGTGGCGCAGTAGTGCAGGATCAGAAAGTCGCGCACCCGCTCCAGCTCGCGGTCCATCAGGCGGTTGAACTCGTCGGCGTCCACCGGGTCCCAGCTGAGGTCGGGCAGGAGATCGAGCAGGCGGCCCACGCCGGCCTGGATCAGATAGATACTGGTGGATTCCAGGGGCTCCAGGAACCCGCTCGACAGACCGATCGCGACGCAGTTCTTGACCCACTGGCGTTTGCGCCGGCCGGCAGTGAACCGCAGGCGGCGGGGCTCGGCCTTGGGCGGACCTTCCAAGCGCTGCAGCAGCTGGGCCTCGGCGGCGCCGTCGTCGATGAAGCCGCTGGAGTAGATGTAGCCGTTGCCGACGCGGTGCTGCAGGGGGATGCGGAACTGCCAGCCAGCCTCGTATGCCGTGGCCCGGGTGTAGGCCGCCAGCGGCTCGGCGTCGGCGCACGGGACCGCGATGGCGCGGTCACAGGGAAGCCACCTGGACCAGTCGTCGTAGCCGGCCTGCAGGGTCTGTTCGATGAGCAGGCCCCGGAATCCCGAGCAGTCGACGTAAAGGTCGGCGGTGATCCGTTCGCCGCTCTCCAGGGTGACGGAGTCGATGAAGCCATCTTCCGGGCGCAGGTCGACCTTGGCGATCTTTCCCTCGGTGCGGACGACTCCCTTGCCCTCAGCGTACGCGCGCAGGTAGCGGGCGTAGAGGCTCGCGTCGATGTGGTAGGCGTAGCCGTAGGTCGACAGGGGCGAACGGGGGTCGGTCGTGGGCGGGGCGAATCGGTTCCTCCGCGCCGCCACGATCGGCGCGGAATAATCCTCCAGCGGTCGGGGATCGCCGGCCTGGCGCAGCCTCAGCCAGTGATGGTGGAACGAGGTTTCCGCGATCGCCTGGCCGAAGGCCCCGAACGGATGGATGTAGGAGTCCCCCAGGCGGTTCCAGTTGCGGAACTCGATCCCCAGCTTGAACGTGGCCTTGGTGCTGCGCATGAAGTCGGCCTCGTCCAGGCCGAGCTTGGCGTTGAAATAGCGGATATGCGGGAGGGTGGCCTCGCCCACGCCGACGGTGCCGATCTCTTCTGATTCGATGAGGCGGACCGACACGTCCAGCCCCTTGAGCTTCTGACCGATCGCAGCCGCGGTCATCCACCCGGCCGTTCCTCCGCCCACGATCAGAATCGATCGCAGCGCGCCGCCGCGCCCAGGAGCGGAACGCGGTCCGTTGCTACGGGATCGTTGCAAATCTGGCACGAACGCTCCTTCGAATATCCACTCCCACAATCTGCATGTTGCCTAATTGTAATTCTCGAAGAAGTGTGGATTCATTAGCTGGGAACGCTAACATAAGCGGGGGGCTGCATCCACAATGGGTGCCCGATCACCTCGCAAAGACAAAAACGGGCGAGGGAGGTAAGGCTATCATGGATGGCTTCGGGCGGAGGCATGAGTCCCATTGGCGCAAGCGCGTCACCCTGCTGAGCTGCGGGGTTTCGGCGTTGGCGCTCAGCTCCTTGGCGGGAGCGTTGCCGGCACTGGCTCAGCCAGCGGCAGACTCGACCGAGCAGTCGAGCGCCGGCGGCGGCAACGGCACGGTGGCCAAGCGCCAGACCAACGAGGTAGTCGTCACCGGCATCCGCCAGAGCCTGCAGAACGCCCAGCAGATCAAGGCAACCTCCCAGGTCTTCGTCGACTCGATCACGGCCGAGGACATCAGCGCGCTTCCGGACCGGAGCATCAGCGAGGCGCTCCAGCGCATACCGGGCGTCGCCATCGACCGCTTCTCCGCCGGTCGCGACCCGGACCACTTCTCCGTTGAAGGAAACGGGGTGGTGGTGCGCGGCCTGACGTGGGTCCGCAGCGAGTTCAACGGACGCGACGCCTTCAGCGCCACCAACGGCCGCGGGCTGAGCTTCCAGGACGTTCCCGCCGAGCTCGTCGGCGGAGTGGACGTCTTCAAGAACATGTCGGCCGACATGATCGAGGGCGGTATCGCCGGCACGGTCAACCTGCGCACCCGCGTTCCTTTCGATAGCGCGGGGCGGCTGTTCGCCGTCTCGGGCGAGGCCAGCTACGGCGACTTCGTCAAGAAATGGGCGCCGACCGGCTCGGTGTTCCTGACCGACCGCTGGGACACCAGCATCGGCGAGGTCGGCTTGCTGGTGAATGTCGTGCGCTCGGAACTCTGGTCCCGCGCCGACGGGCAGCAACTCTCCGATTTCGGCAAACGCGCCATCGACGCGAACGGCAACCTCGTCTCGGGCTCTACCGTCCCGGTCGGCGGCAAACAGGTCTACTTCCCCCGCGGCGCGTCCTTCCGGGAAGATGTGTTCGATCACGTCCGGACCGGCTACGCCGGCGCCGCGCAGTGGCGCAATCCGGACCACACGATGCTGGCCACGCTGCAGTTCCTGCGCTCCGAATCCAAGGAAGCCTGGACCGAGCATGAGAACGAGATCGCCACCGACAACGTGACGAGCAACGGCGACTCCTTCAACGTGCCTGGGACAACCCTCAGCTTCGACCAGGACGGGGTGTTCACTCAGGGCACGATCTCGGGGAACACGGGCTGGCGGGCGGACCAGTTCGGACCGGCGCCCCGCACGCCGATCAACGGCCTGCAGAGCAACATCCAGAAGCGCGACGTCCTGCAGAAGAACGTCGTCACCGACATCGGCGGAAACTTCAAGTGGACGCCCAACGACCACTGGGACTTCAATCTCGACGTCCAGCACGACTCCGCCAGCGTGGACGATCTGGACGCCACCCTGTGGGGGTCCACCTATCAAAACGTCCAGATCCAGATGCATGGCAGCGGCATTCCGGATGTCACGTTCCTGCCGCCGTCGGCGACGGGCACGGTGGCGACCTGTACGCCGCCAAGCCAGAACTGTCCGAACTACTACAACCCGCCGCATGCCAATTTCTCGGATCCGTTCAACACGTTCAATCGCGCGGCGATGGACCACATCGAGCAGAGCAACGGGTTCGAGAACGCCATACGTGTGGACGCCGAGCACAGGTTCGACAACGACAGCTTCATCAACGCCATCAGGGTCGGATACCGCTTCTCGGACCGCGACGAGACCACCCGCTTCTCGACCTACAACTGGGGCGTGGTCACCGAGCAGTGGGGCAATGGCGGACCGATCTGGCTTGATCAATCGGTCGGCGGTCAGCCCCTGGCCTCGCAGTATGAGACCTTCGCGTTCAGCGATTTCATGCGCGGGGCAGTGGCGCCTCCTACCGGCAGTCAGCCCCGGCTGTTCTACGCGCCGAACATCGTCAAGAACTATGCTCAGTACGCCGCATTCGCCACCGCCTACGCCAAGGCCTGGCAGCCGAGCGGCGGATGGGTTCCTCTGGCCTCACGGGCCGGCGTGGTGCCGGGGACGCCATTCCTGCCTGGCGAAATCAACCCGGTGGATGAGAAGACCCACTCGTTCTACGGTATGGTGAAATACAGCTCCCCTATGGGAGGCGCCACCGTCAGCGGCAATATCGGCCTGCGCTACTTCCAGACGGATCGCACAACACAGGGCTTCCTGTCCTTCCCGGGCGTGAACTTCCCAACGTGCACGGGGGGTGGAAATCTTGCCCAGTATTGCCTGTTGGTCAGCGCGAATACGCAGGCGCAGGCGATCGCCTTCCAGAACAACACGAACGTTCCCAATAACGCCAACACGAGCTTCCATTACTGGCTGCCGAGCTGGAACATGAAGGTGGATATCGGGGGGGGCAAGCTGTTCCGCTTCGGCGCGTCCAGGGGCGTGTCGTTCCCGGACATCGGCCTCACGCGCAATTTCTTCAATGTCCAGCTGAGCACCCAGACCCAGAACATCTTCAACGGCACGCCTGAGGCGATCGTCACCGCGGGCAATCCGCTGCTGAGACCGCAGTGGTCGTGGAACTTCGACGGATCCTTCGAATGGTACTTCGCCAAGGTCGGACAGCTGAGCCTCTCGCTGTTCGACAAGGAGGTCCGCGACGTCATCACCAACGGCACGGTCGCCATCAACTTCACGAACAATGGTGCGACCTTCCCCGCGATCGTGACGACCGGCATCAATTCCCCTGACGTCGGGAAGATCAAAGGCTTCGAGCTCGCCTACCAGCAGGCCTACACAATGCTGCCGGCGCCGTTCGACGGGCTGGGGTTGAACGCGAACTATACCTT
>FTFP01000818.1_pt1 | contig 18333 bp, 20 predicted proteins | sample 1640421 | NCBI WGS metagenome assembly FTFP01 (sample SAMEA3914814, study PRJEB12502) | metagenome | biome: forest; material: soil | place: USA | collected 2011-09-16 | depth 0.1 m | reverse complement strand
CACGTCCTGACCCAGAGCGCGGCGATCCTGGAGTGGCTGGAAGAGACGCCCCCCATCCCGCCTCTGCTGCCAAAGGACGCCGCCGGCCGGGCCATGGTGCGAGCCATGGCGGCGCTGGTCGGGACGGACATCCACCCCCTGAACAACCTCCGGGTCCTGCGCTCGCTGAAGCACGATCTCGGGGCCACCGATCCGCAGATCTCCGCCTGGGAGGCGCGCTGGATCAACGACGGATTTGAGGCCCTCGAACTGCTGATCGGCGAGCATGGCGACGGCTTCTGCCATGGCTCCAGGCCGACCCTCGCCGACTGCTACCTGGTCCCGCAGGTCTATTCCGCCCTCCGCTTCAACGTCGACCTTGAGCCGTTTCCCCTGATCCGGGCGGTCGACGAGCGGACGCGCGCGCTTCCCGCGGTCGCCGCCGCCCACCCGGACCTTCAGCCCGACGCGAAGCCGGGCTGAAGGTGGGTCGCCCTATTTCAGGGCGTCGCGGATCGCCTTGGCCTTGTCGAGGTGCTGCTGCACGGCGGGAGCCGTCTTGCCGGCGAAGTCCTTGATGTCCGCGACGTCGCCGTCCTTGGCGTAGCGGGCCATCAGGTCGAGCGCGGCCTGGTGGCCGTCGACCTGAGCGTCCATGAACTTCTTGTCGAAATCCTTGGCGTCGGCGTCCTTGAGGTCCTGCAGCGCCTTGGCCTTGTCATCGGGCAGCGTTGAAGGCGGCAGCAGCGTCTGGCCGGACTTGGCGATGGCGGCTTTCAGGTCAGCGGTCGTCTGGGTGTGCGCCTTGATCATCATTCTGGCGAAGGCCTTCACCTCTGAATTGGTGGAGCGCTTCAGGGCGACCTTGCTCGACTCGACTTCGAACATGTCACTCACCGCGGCCTTCTGGACGAAGTCGGGGGCCGCCGCCTCATTGGCGGGCGTGGGAATGGTCGCCGCCGGGTTGGCGTCCGGGATCGAGGAGGCCGGCGGGACGGCGGAGCTGTCCGCGGCCGCGGGTGCGGATGGAGCTTTGTTGCAGCCCGCCGCCAGCAGGGCGATGGCGCTGGCGAGAAGAAGGTGGCGTGTCATGGAGGTCTCCGAGCGTTTTCGCGGCTCTTGGCAGCCGCTGAACGCCCAACCTCACAGAGCCGTGATCGGTTCCCCCGGCTAAGGTCGCCCGGTCAGGTCGGCCAGGGCGTTGGCGATCTGCGCCACATCGTAAGGCTTGCGGACGATCGGCGCGTCGAATCCTTCCGGCGCGCCCCTGTTCTCGCCGTAGCCGGTCGCGAACAGGAAGGGCACGCCACGCTCGGCGAGCGCGGCGGCAACCGGCTGCACCGAGAAGCCGTTGAGATTGCAGTCCAGCACGGCCACGTCCATAGGCACGTCGACCAGGGCCATGGCCTCGTCGACCAGTGCGGCCGATCCCACGATCCTGGCGCCGGCATCCGACAGGCCGGCCTCCAGCTCCATCGCCAGCAGCACCGCGTCCTCGACGATGATGATCCTCAGGCCCCGCACCCTGGACGCCTGGGAGGGCGTGGCGGCTCCGGAGGACTCGCCAACGGTGACCGGAGCGGCCGCGCGCGGTGCGGGCTTCTCTTCGGGCGGCAAGACCGGCGCGGCGAGGGCCTTGGCCGAGGCGGTGATCCGGACCTTGACCCCGGCCGCGCGGAATTCACTGACGACGCTTCCATCGAGTTCTCGCCCGGTGACGCCATCCAGCAGCAAGGTCCCGAATCCCCGATGCGTCGGCGTCGTGACCCGGGGTCCTCCGCTCTCCATCCAGTCCAGCTCGAAACCCCCGTCCGGCGTGGTGCGCCAGCGCAGCTCCACCGCGCCGCTCTCGGACTGCAATGCGCCATGACGGACCGCGTTCACGGCCAGCTCGTGCAGGGCCAGCGCCAGGGCGTTCGCCGCCCGCGGCGTGAGGAACAGCTCGGGTCCCGACCAGCGCGTCTGCCCCGGCGCCAGGGCCGAAAGGGTCGCGGTGGCGAGGTCGTGGATCGAGGCGCCCCGCCAGCGAGTGGCGGTGAGCAGCTCCTGGGCCGAGGCCATCGCCTTCAGCCGGCCCGAGAACGCCTTCAGGAATCCGTCGAGCGACACCGCCCGGCGCGCCGACTGTGAGGAAATCGACTGCACCGCCGCCAGGACGTTCTTCACCCGGTGATCGGCTTCCGCGAACAGGGTCTCGCGCTCCTCCCGCGAGTCGGGAACGCGGGCCAGCTCGTCCCCCGCCAGCACCGCCAGCTCCGCCAGGGACCGGTCCAGGTGCTCGGGCGCCGCGAGGGGCGAGCCGGAGACCACGGCCAGGACGCCGAGGCGCCGCTGGTCGTCCCCGGCGATCGCGGTCGCCGCGAAAAAGCCCGGCCGGACCATCTCATCGGCGTCGTCCGTCGCCCGACCGCTGTTGAGGGCGAGGCGCGACAGCTCCGCGCCGGACATGCCGACCGGTCGCACACCCAGGCTATCGGCGATCGTTCCGTCTTCCAGTACGATCGTCGCCCAGGGCGCGCCCGAAAGGGACAGGGCAAGGCTCAGGATGTGGTGGAGATGGCCCTCGTGGGGCTCGGTGCTCGGCGTCGAGAGCGCAAGGCTCATGCGCGTTCCCGGTTCATGCCAGAGTCCATAAGCGACAGGTGAGTCGTAACATCGGACATTGTCGACCGTGGCTTGCTCACCTCGGCTTAGAACGAACCTAGTTAACAACAGGGCGCCGGAGCAACACCCGATTTTGACATTTGCACCGCCAAATGTTGAGGGAACGCAAGGTTGCGGCGTGGCGTTTGGCCCAAGTCCGCCTTATCTGTGGAACCGGAGCACAGGAGACATCGTCATGCCTGCAAATTCCAACGCCCAAGCCGCCCTGGATGACGCCGTGAAAGCGTCGGCCGCGACCAAGGCCCACTTCGACGAGGCCCTGGACGAGTTCAAGGTCCGCGCCAGCAAGGTCGCGCAGGAAACCCTGCAAAGCCTGCGCACGCATGCCTCGCCCTACGTGGACGACGCCAGTGAGCGGTTCACCACCGCCGAGCGCTATCTCGTCGAAAAGGTGCAGAAGCAGCCCCTGACCTCCACCTTCGCCGCCCTCGGGATCGGCGTGCTGGTCGGTCTGATCCTCGCCGGCGGCCGCTCGCGTTGATCCTGCAGAGGGTGCTCCTCGTCATCGCGGCGGCGGCCGCGCTCGCGGCAGCCGCCGCGGTCGGCGTGGTCGCCGCCGCGTGCGCCCTCTATGCCTTGCTGGCTCAGTACGTCACGCCCGCTCTGGACTATGCGATCCTGACGGGAACGGTCGCGCTGGTGTTCCTGATCCTGGGCCTGGTCGCCGCCGCCAAGGCCCACTTCAAGCCGAAACCGTCCAGCCTTGGCGAGCGGCTGGCCGACTTCGTCCGCGAAAAGCCCGTCGCGGCGGCCGCCGCGGGCCTGGCCGCCGCCTTCTTCGCCGCGCGCAATCCGAAAATGTTGATGGCCTTGGTGCTGGCCTTCCTGGAACCCAAGGGCGGTAAGCGCTCTTGAACTCCTGAGGCAGGGGGGCCCCGCCCCAGCCCATCGGAGTCCACAGTGTTCAAGCTTCCCAGCCTTCCCTACGCCGAAGACGCCCTGCAGCCGGTCCTATCGGCCGAGACCATGCGCCTGCACCACGACAAGCATCACGCCAAGTACGTGGAGACCACCAACACCCTGTGCCGGGATGAGGGCCTCATGCCCGACTCGCTGGAGGAGCTGGTCGCGGCGGCGCGAACCTCGAACCGCCGAAAACTGTTCAACAATGCGGCCCAGGCCTGGAACCACGCCTTCTTCTGGTCGTGCATGACTCCGCAATCCAAGGCGCCGGATGGCGAGCTCGCTCAGGCGATCACGACAGCTTTCGGCGGGATGGACGCTCTGCAGAAGACATTCCTGGCCGAGGGCGAGACCCACTTCGGCTCCGGCTGGGTCTGGCTGCTGGCCGGGAACGGCGGCCTGACGGTCCGGTCCACTCACGACGGCGACGATTTCCTGGGCCGCGTCGGTCCCGAGGCCGAAGTCCCCCTGATGGTCTGCGACCTGTGGGAACACGCCTACTACGTCGACTATCGCAACGAGCGGCCCAGGTACCTGAAGGCCTGGTTCGAGCAGCTGGTCGACTGGGAGTTCGCCGGTCACCAGCTGGCGGCAGCCCGCGGCCCGGGCGAGCCTTGGCGCTATCCGGCCCCGGAAAAAGGCGAGGCGCGACGCCAGGCCTGATCCGGCTCACTCGCCGATCAGCTCGCGGTGGGACTTGTCCAGTTCCTCCGCGTAGCGGCGGATCGCGAAGGTCTCATTGAGCAGCCCTATCACCCGGCGCTGGTCGTCCAGCACGGCCAGGGATTCGGCTTCGGCCTGGTCGAAGCAGGCCATGGCGTCCTTGATGTTCATGGCCGGCGCCAGGCTCTCGTCCACCTGCGTGGCGAAATCGGCGGCGGAGCGCGGGTCGTCCCCGGCCGAGGCATGCGCTTCGGCCACCGCCACCATGCCCGCGTAGCGGTCCTGGTCATCGAGCAGGACGACCTGCTGGCTCGAGCCCAGGGGATAGCGGCGGCGCAGTTCCTGGACGCTGGCAGAGGCTCGCAGGGTCGGCGGGTCGCGGCGCATCAGGCGGCCGACCGTCAGCGAGCGGATACGCCCGACGTCATGGGCGCTGCGGATGGACTCGCCGCGCAGGTGCAGGCGGAAGGTCGAGAACGAATAGCCGAAGGTCTGGCGCACGATCAGGCTCGACACCACCGAGGCGGCCAGCACCGCGCCGGTGAGGGCGTAGTCGCCCGTGGTCTCCAGCACCAGGAACGACATGGTCAGGGGGCCGCCGACGATGGCCACCGCAAAGGCGCCCATGCCCACCAGGGCCGAGGCCGCGGGATCGGGCGAGACGGCGCCGCTCAGGGTCAGGATCTGGGCGAAGGCCTGGCCGGCCAGGGCGCCCAGCAGCAGGGAGGCGAAGAAGAGGCCGCCGCGGAAGCCCGAACCGAGCGAGATCGCCGAGGCCGCCATCTTGAGCAGCAGCAGGCCGAGGATGACTGCGACCCCCTGGGTGGCCATCAGATCGTATTGCAGGGCCCCGTGCCCCGCCGAAAGGACCTGCGGGCTGGCCAATGCAAGCACGCCGACCGTCAGGCCGCCGAGGGCCGGTCTCAGCATCGGCGGCAGGAACGGCTGGCGGAACAGGCGCTCCATCGTCGAGACCGCCCGCATGAGCAGGATGGCCAGGAACGAGCAGATCACGCCCAGGGCGGTGAAGAGCAGGTAGTCGAGGCTCTTGATGCCCGCCGAGGTGTGGATGTCCAGGTGATAGAGCGATCCGCCGACCTGCTGGCTCAGCAGCGCGCCAGCCAGGGCCGCGGCCATCACCGGCGCCACGCTGGATATGGAATAGGAGCCGATCACCACCTCGAAGCCGTAGAAGGCGCCGGTGAGCGGGGCGCCGAAGGCGGCGGCGATGGCGCCCGCGGCGCCGGCCCCGACCAGGACCCGCAGATCGCTGCGCCGCAGCCTCAGCCGCCCGCCGATCGCCGAGGCCAGGCCCGAGCCGACCTGCGTGTATCCGGCCTCCAGGCCGACCGACGCGCCAAAGCCATTGGAGGCCAGGGTCTGCAGGGCGACGATCAGACTGTCGCGCACCGGCATGCGCCCGCCGCGCAGGGCATTGGCCTCGATCGGGTCAACGGCGGGCGCCAGACCGCGCTTCGCGCCGAGCCAGAGGGAGGCGCCCACCAGCAGCCCGCCCGCCGCCGGCCAGGCCAGAACCGCGAGCGGGGCCAGGTGGGCCGCACCGCTCAGGCGTTCGTTCAGATCGATGCCGAACAGCAGCACGTGCATCCACTGCACGGCGCGGCTCATCAGCATCACCATCAGTCCGGCCGCCGCGCCGACCAGCGCGGCCGCAAGCGTCAGTCCGGCCTCGCTCGACCGGATCTGGGCGCGAAGTCGTCCCCAGGCGCCGGAGGTGCGGGCGTCAAGGGCTCCATGGCCCGACGTCTGTTCTGGCAGGCTCATGGATCGACGGTCGAATCCTAGAGCGAGGATAGGCCAGCGTCAGCCCGCGCGGAACACCTGCTCCGTCTTCACCACATCGGCCAGAAGCTCGTCCAGCTGGGCGTGGGGAGAATATCCGCGAAACTCCGGCAGGCTGGCCAAGGCCGCTTCGGCCCGGCGCAAATGGTCGCAGTAGCGGTGCCAGATGGGATGGGCGTGCAGCGCTTCCAGGCGGGAGGGGTCGCTGGTCCAGAGGCCCGCCGCCTTCAGCTCGTCGCGCGACTCCTTGAGGACGAACAGAGCGGTGTACAGGAACAGGAACGCCGGACGCGCCGAGCCGAGGAATTGCGGCTTCACGTGGGCGTGCCACATGCGGAAGGTCTTGTTGAAGCTGGCCTGCTTCTCCGGGTCGTGCGGCATCCACTCGTCGACGCGGTCGGCCTCGGCCGGAACGTGGTCCATGTTCGCCAGCTGGGCCATCAGTTCGTCCTCGACGGACCGGGCGCTCTTACGCTCGCGGTTCCAGGCCCCCTGAGAGCCATCCTTCTTCCAGTAGAGCACCAGGGGATCGTCGAGCTTGGTCCAGCGCACGCGGCCGGGATTATAGACCTTGTCGGACTCGTCCATGACGGCCAGCACGTGGCCGTCGCCTTCCGGGCAGGGACCGACGTCGAGCATGAACTGGCGGAAGTTGCGCCACGTGGAGGGCGCGGGGGCGCCGGAGACCATCAGATCGCGATGCATCGCGGCTTCACGGCCGTAGGTATTGAACAGCTGCACCTGCGTCATGCCGTTTATCTTGCCGCGCCATGGCGGTGGACCGGCCGACCGTAAGGCTTTGGCGATGCTGCCCTTTGCACCAGGGGCGACGCGCCGGTTAGCGACACTCATTCCATCCCCCAAGGATGTCGTTCTGACTTGCCCTCCATATCGAGCCGAAACCCCTAAGGAAGCGTGATGGTGAACGGCGCATTGGGGTGGCTTTTTTCGTCCACGCCGGAGCGACGCAATCGGGCGCGCGCAGGCGCCGCCCTCGACGGAAGGGTCCGCCTCGGACAATAAGACGCGATGAAGTTTCTGGACCAGTGCAAGATCTACGTCCGCTCGGGCGATGGCGGGGCGGGGGCCGTCTCGTTCCGGCGTGAGAAGTTCATCGAGTTCGGGGGCCCGGACGGCGGCGACGGCGGGCGTGGCGGCGACGTCTGGATCGAGGCCGGGGACGGCCTGAACACCCTGATCGACTACCGCTACCAGCAGCACTTCAAGGCCGGCACGGGCGTGCACGGCATGGGCCGCAACCGCACCGGCGCGGCGGGCGAGGACGTGGTGCTGAAGGTGCCGGTCGGGACCCAGGTGCTGGCCGACGACCAGGAGACCCTCCTTTACGACCTGGATCACGCGGGGGCGCGGGTGCTGCTGGCCCGCGGCGGTGATGGCGGGTTCGGCAACGCCCACTTCAAGGGCCCGATCAACCAGGCGCCGCGCTACGCCGTGCCGGGATATCCCGGCGAGGAGCACTGGCTGTGGCTGAGACTGAAGCTGATCGCCGACGTGGGGCTGGTCGGCCTGCCCAACGCCGGCAAGTCCACGTTCCTGGCCGCGTCATCCGCGGCCAAGCCGAAGATCGCCGACTATCCCTTCACCACCCTCACGCCCAATCTCGGGGTGGTCGACCTGTCCAGCCAGGAGCGCTTCGTCCTGGCCGACATCCCGGGCCTGATCGAGGGCGCCTCCGAAGGCGCGGGCGTGGGGACGCGCTTCCTGGGTCACGTCGAGCGGACCGCCGTACTGGTGCATCTGGTCGACGCCACACACGAGGATGTGGGCGGGGCCTGGCGCACGGTGCGCACAGAGCTGGAGGCCTATGGCGAGGGGCTGGCCGAGAAGTCCGAGCTGCTGGCGCTGAACAAGGTCGATGCGCTGGATCCGGAGACCCGCGCCGCCAAGGCGGATGAACTGGCCGCCGCCGCCGGCCGAAGGCCCTTCCTGGTGTCGGGCGTGTCGGGCGAGGGCGTGGTCGAGCTGCTGCGCGCCGCGTTCGCGGAAGTGAAAGCCCGTCGCGCCGAGGAGCGCCTGGAAGAGACCGCCGGCGAGGACGATGCTGAGGACTGGCGCCCGTGAGCACCAGCCTGATCGCCACCGCGCGACGCCTGGTGGTCAAGGTGGGCTCGTCCATCCTCATCGACGAGGAGAGCGGGCGCGCGGACCAGACCTGGCTCAAGGGATTCGCGGCCGATGTGGTCCACATGGCCGCGCGCGGCCAGCAGGTGCTGGTGGTCTCATCGGGATCGATCGCCCTTGGCCGTCGCCGGCTGGGTCTGAAGCGGCGGAACCTGAGCCTGCAGGAGAAGCAGGCCGCCGCCGCCGCCGGCCAGAGCCTGCTGATGCGGGCCTGGGAAGAAGCCTTCGAGCCGCACGGCGTGATCTGCGCCCAGGTGCTGCTGACCCGCGATGACACCGAAGTGCGCCGCCGCTGGCTGAACGCCCGCGCCACGGTGGAGACACTGCTGGGGCTGAAGGTGGTTCCGGTGATCAACGAGAACGACACGGTGGTCACCGAGGAGATCCGCTATGGCGACAACGATCGGCTGGCCGCCCGCGTCGCCCAGATGATCGGAGCGGACCTGATGGTCCTTCTGTCGGACGTGGACGGGCTCTATACGGCCGATCCGCGGCGCGATCCGTCGGCGGAACGGGTTGCCAGCATCTGCGAGCTGACTCCCGAGATCGAGGCCATGGCGGGCGGCGCCAATGCCGCGGCAGGGGTGGGTTCCGGCGGCATGGCCACCAAGCTGATGGCCGCCCGCATCGCCCAGCACGCCGGCTGCGCCACCCTGATCACCCTGGGACGGCGACCCTCGCCTCTGAGGGCCATCGAGGATGGCGCGTCGGCCACGCTGATCCAGGCCACGACAAGCACGACGGCCGCCTACAAGGCCTGGATCGCAGGTTCGCTGCACCCTCAGGGGGCGCTGGTGGTGGACGCCGGCGCCGCCGCGGCGCTGCGCCAGGGCAAGAGCCTGCTGCCGGCCGGTGTGCGCAAGGTCGAGGGACGCTTCGACAAGGGCGACGCGGTGGTGGTGCGCGACCTGGAGGGACGCGAGGTGGCGCGGGGCCTTTGCCGCTACGACGCCGCCGAGGCCGCGCGGATCATGGGCCTGCGCTCGGCCGCCATCGAGGAGGCGCTGGGCTACACCTCCGGACCCACCCTGATCCACGCCGACGATCTGGCCTTGATCGGACGATGATCTCCGCAACGGGAGGGCCGTGGATCCGATCCCGGCTGTTTCTGACATATAGTCCGTGTACAGATTGTCGCATCCGGATAAAGCCTTGTTGACAAACGGTATTTTCAGTCCCAACTTTCACACATCGGCGCGAATCGCCGACGTCAGCAACGAAGGCCCCATGCCTAGCCAGAGACCCCATCCAACCAGTGCGCCGATCACGGCGCCCGGCGCGGCCTGACCCCTCAGGCTTTCCCCGGGCCGCACGGCCGGCAGGAGGTGAGCCATGATTTTCCAGTTCAAGAAGAAGTCCCCACACCCGTCGCAGGCCCCGCGCTGGCCAGCCGGATCCCTGTTCGCCCTCTGGAGGCGCGAGCCGAAATCCGGCCGCCTGGTCCAGGACTGGTACGTGCAGGAGGAGTCGCACGAGTCTGACTCCGGACGCGCCGCTTAGGGCAGTCTGCCCCGCACGCTCCCGCTTGCGGGGTGGATGTGCCATAGACCGCCCGATGAGCACGGGCGTCCTGACAGCACTGCAACCGGGCATGCCGATCCCGTTCGGCGGAGACCGCTTCGCTGTGGTCTCCGCCGATCTGGCGGCGCGCTTCCAGCCGGGCGACCGGCTGATCGTCGTCCAGTCCAGCGGCGAGCTGCTGCACGTGCCGGCCGGCGAAGCTCGCGTGGCCGCCGACGCCGTGGCGCGGGCGCACGCCGCGTTCATGCGGATGGGCTCGGTCACGGACCACCAGATCACCGCCTTCTTCGAACGCTTCGCCGGGCGGCTGGCGGACGACGTCGTCTGGGCCGCGATCGCCGCCGCTAACGCCGCCGATGTGTCGGCCGCTCTCGGCAGGGGCCGTTCGACCACTCGCCTCGCCGTCTCGGACGCCATGCGGCGGGACATGATCGCGGGCCTCGGCGTCTGGCGCGCCGCGCCGTCCGTGCGCGGGCGTTCGCTGGAGCGGATCGAGCATCAGGGATGGTCCGTCGAGCAGCTGGCCGCGCCCCTGGGCGTGGTCGCCTTCGTGTTCGAGGGCCGGCCCAATGTCTTCGCGGACGCCACGGGCGTGCTGAGAGGCGGCAATACCGTGGTGTTCCGGATCGGCTCCGACGCGCTGGGCACGGCGCGGGCGATCGTGCGTGAAGCGCTGGATCCCGCCATCGCCGCGGCCGGACTGCCGGACGGGGCGGCGGTGCTGGTCGAGAGCGCCGCGCACGCTTCGGCCTGGGCCATGTTCTCCGACCCTCGTCTGGCCCTGGCCGTCGCCAGGGGCTCCGGGCGCGCGGTGGCGCAGCTCGGCGCGGTGGCGCGCCAGGCCGGCGCCCCGGTGAGCCTGCACGGGACCGGCGGCGCCTGGCTGGTGGCGGACGTCTCGGCCGACGCCGAACGGTTCGCCGCGGCGGCCTTCCATTCGCTGGACCGCAAAGTCTGCAACACGCTGAACGTCTGCTGCATCCCGCGGGCAAGGGCGGGCGAGCTGGTCCCGGTGTTCCTGGACGCGCTGGAGCGGGCCGGCGAGCGGGGCGGACACGGCTGCAAGCTGCACGTGGTGAAAGAGGACGCCGGCGCGCTGCCCTCCGGCTGGCTCGAACGCCGGACCACGGTTCGCCGCGCCGAGGGCGATCGCGATGAGCCGCTGGTGGAAACCCTGGCGCTGGAGCAGCTGGGGCAGGAATGGGAGTGGGAGGCCACGCCCGAGACGACCCTCAAGCTGGTGGATAGCCTGGACGAGGCGGCTGCGCTGTTCAATCGCTTCAGCCCCCGGCTCGCGGCCTGCCTGATCGCCCAGGATCCCGCGGCCCATGAGCGGTTCTACCAGTCCATCGACGCGCCCTTCGTCGGCGACGGGTTCACCCGATGGGTCGACGGCCAGTACGCCCTGGACCGCCCTGAGCTCGGCCTCTCCAACTGGGAGAACGGGCGGCTGTTCTCGCGCAGCGCCGTGCTTTCCGGCGACAGCGTGTTTACTGTCCGTACACGGATGACTCAGCGGGACATGCGGCTCGACCGTTCGCCCGGATCCCCGGCGGAGTCGGGCGGCTAGGCGTGGCGGCCGGCGCGTCTCGTATGTGGTCGGCAGGACCTGCTCCCCGCGTTCCCGGCGGGATCGTGCATGGCGCGCCCGGCCTGCGGCTGCACCTGGAGCCGGGCATGACCGTCGGCCTGTTCGGCGGCTCGTTTGATCCCGCCCACGAGGGCCATGCCCATGTGGCGCGAACGGCCCTCAAGCGGCTCGGGCTGGATCGCGTGATCTGGCTGGTGTCGCCGGGCAATCCACTGAAGCCGGCGGCGTCCGGCGATCTGAACCGCCGGATCGAGGCAGCCCGCGCCATGGCCCCCCGGCCGGGCATGGTCGTGACCGGGGCCGAAGCCGCGCTCGGGGTTCGCTACACCATCGACACGATCCGCGCGCTCAAGGCCCGCTGGCCGGGCGTGCGCTTCGTCTGGATCATGGGCGCCGACGGCCTTCTGGACTTCCATCACTGGCGCGGCTGGACGGAACTGATGGGCGAGGTCCCCATGGCCATTGTCACCCGGCCCGGCTCGGCGATCCGCAGCCGGTTCGCCCCGGCCGCCCGCCGGTTCGCCCACGCCCGGATTCCCTCCAGCCGCGCCCGGCGCCTCGCCTATGCCGCGGCGCCGGCATGGACCTTCCTGCGCGCGCCCTGGAGCTTTGCGTCTTCGACGGCGCTGCGGGCCCAGCAACGACATGCCGCATTGACCACTGGCGTGCCGGATATGAAGTTCGCTCCTTGATGGTCAGGCGCTGTGCGAACTTCATAGCCATGAGGCACGCGAGCAGACAAACGTCCCAGTGTGGCTTATGATTGAGAAATTCGCTTCGAGTTCGTCACAGAGCGCTGGCGAATTTCTGAATCGCCACACTGGCCCTTAACATCCGACATGTTAGGATCGCTCCGCGAGACGGGGCCACAAGGAGTACACCGCTGAATCGCGACACCGCGCCGAGCGCGCACGAAGAACCGGCCTCGGCCGACTCTTCATCGGACGACCTGAGACGCATCGGCGCTCTGGAAGACCTCATCCTTTCACGCCTGGACGAAGACAAAGCCCAGGACGTGATCTTCATCGATCTGAAGGACAAGAGTTCCGTGGCCGACGGCCTGATCGTCGCCTCCGGACGCTCGCACCGGCACGTCTCGGCTCTGGCCGACCGCCTGCTCAGAACCCTCAAGGAGGAGGGTTTCGGCAAAGCGCGCGTCGAGGGCATGCCGCACTGCGACTGGGTGCTGATCGATGCGGGGGACGTGATCGTGCACCTGTTCAGGCCTGAGGTGCGCGCCTTCTACAACATCGAGAAGATCTGGTCGGTGGAGCCGCCCAGGCGCGTCGCCGCGCACTGACTCCCAGGTTCGCCTCGCGTGCGGATCGCCATCCTGGCCATCGGCCGGCTCGGTCGCGCGCCGGAAGCCGCCATGGCCAGGGACTATGCCGAGCGCGCCACGGCCGCCGGCCGCTCGCTCGGGCTTGGGCCGGTCGAGATCCTGGAAGCGGAGTCGAGAAAGCCCGGCAAGCCCGCGGAAGCTGATGCGCTCGCGGCCCTGTTGGCGCCGGGCGACCATCTGATCGCTTGCGATGAGCACGCCCGCCCCGCCACCTCGCGAGACTTCGCTCAGAGCATCGCCAAGCTCAGGGACCGCGGGGAGCGCCGCATCGCCTTCGCCATCGGCGGCGCGGACGGCCTGGACACGTCGCTGCTGGAGCGGGCCGACCAGACGCTGGCCTTCGGAGCCCAGACCTGGCCCCACGCCCTGGTGCGCGCCATGCTGGCCGAACAGGTCTATCGAGCCGTCACCATCCTGGCCGGAAGCCCCTATCATCGCGATTAGATGACCCAACGCCTCGTCCTTCTGACGGCCCTCGTGGGGTGCGCCCTGGCGTCGGCCGCCCTCGCCCAGCCGACGGCGGGCCCCGCTGTAGTCCAGCTCAGGGGACGGATGCAGGCCTCGAGCGCCGCCCGCGACGACGCCCGGGCCCAGGCCCAGTCGCTGCGCCAGCAGATCACCGATCTCGACCGGCAGCTGACCGAACTGAGAGCTGTGGCCGCGGCGGGGGCCAAGGGCCTGAGCGAGAAGCGCGCGCGGCTGGCTGAGCTGAACGCCCGCGAAGCGGCGCTGAGAGCCGACATGGGCCGCAACCAGATCGAACTGGCGGGATTGCTGGGCGCCCTGGAGCTGTACCGGCGCGAACCGCCGCCGGCCCTGCTGGTGACGCCCAGATCGGCCAGGGACGCGGTGAGGGCGGCGATCCTGATCCGGGCCGCCGCTCCCCAACTGGCGGCCAGGGCGGCGGCGTTCCGATCCAGGGCGGATGAACTGACGCGGGTGCGCCGGACCATCACCTCGGTCAGCGAAGACCTGTTCACCTCTGAAAGCGCCCTGGCGGAGGGCCGGGCCAGCGTCGAGCACGCCATCCAGGAAAAAACCGCGCTGCAGCGACAACTGGACGCAGACGCCCGGGAATCCGATCGCGACGTCCAGGCGCTGTCGGTGCAACTGCGGGCGTTGGGCGTGCAGGGCGGCGCGCAGGCTCTGGCCGCAAGTCCGGCGCCGGACCGCGCTCCCCAGCGGCTGGAGGCTCCCGCGGAGGGGCAGGTGATCCGCCGGTTCGGGCAGCCGACGCCGGGCGGCGGTCCTTCGGATGGGATGACCTGGCGTACGGCGGCCGCCGCGACAGTGCGGGCGCCGGCGTCCGGCGTGGTCGCCTATTCAGGGCCCCTTAAGAGATGGGGTGGAGTGTTGATCCTCAACGTCGGCGGCGGCTACCTTCTCGTGCTTGCAGGTCTCGAACGGATCGATACGGCGGTCGGCCGCCAGGTGACCGGGGGCCAGTCCCTGGGCGCAATGGCCGCAGGCGGCCATGCGGCTCCGGAGCTATATATGGAAATGCGCAGGGACGGAGCGCCTCAGAATCCGGCGCGCTGGCTGAGATCTTCCGTGGCCACGGCTCGGGCTGATGGCGCTGCGCACACAAGGGCGTCTTCGAATTGACGCAAAGGATGGCCAGAGGGTCGTCTGCCGCGAACACCGCAGGTGTGGCGCCGGCGCCCCTGGAAACACGGATGATGTGGCGCCATGCTCGATGGCGCGCGGAGCTTAACGGCGTCTCGGGGCGTCACGGATGGCAGGGTTGATGATGCGTAGGTACTTGATGGTCGGCGCCAGCGCCTTCCTGCTCGGCGCCAGTAGCATGGCGTTGATGAATGCGGCGGCGCACGCCAATTCGCCAAGGCCCGAGACCTACCACATGCTCGAGCTGTTCGGCGACGTGCTGACCAAGGTGGAAGCCCAGTACGTCACGCCGGTGGACGACAAGAAGCTGATCCAGGCGGCGATCGACGGGATGCTCACCTCGCTGGACCCGCACTCCGGCTATCTGGACGCCGACAACTTCCAGGACATGCGCGACCAGACCCGCGGCGAATACGGCGGCCTGGGCCTTGAGGTCACGTCCGACGACGGCGTGGTCAAGGTGATCTCGCCGATGGACGACACTCCGGCGGCCAGGGCCGGCATCAAGCCGGGCGACTATATCACCGCCATCGACGGCCAGAGCGTGCTGGGCCTGCCGCTCGACCAGGCGGTCAAGCAGATGCGCGGCGACGTCGGCCAGCCGATCACCCTTTCGATCGCCCGTGAGAAGCAGGATCCGTTCGACGTCAAGCTGGTGCGCGAGACCATCGCGGTGAAGTCCGTGCGCTCGCACGCCGAGGGTGACTACGGCTACCTCCGGATCTCGGCCTTCAACGAGAAGACCACCGACGAGACCATCGCCGCGGTGAAGTCGCTGGAGTCGGCCAACCCGAAGATGAAGGGCCTGGTGCTTGACCTGCGCAGCAACCCGGGCGGCCTGCTCGATCAGGCTGTCGGCGTCTCGGACGTGTTCCTGGACGGCGGTGAAGTGGTCTCCCAGCGCGGCCGCGATCCCCAGGACATCGAGCGCTATAACGCCCACCCGGGCGATGCCCTGCACGGTCTGCCGATCACGGTGCTGATCAATTCCGGCACCGCCTCCGCCGCCGAGATCGTCGCCGGCGCGCTGCAGGACCGCCACCGCGCCGAGTTGGTCGGCCTGACCAGCTTCGGCAAGGGCTCGGTGCAATCGGTCATCCCGCTGCACGACGGAACCGACGGCGCACTGAAGCTGACCACGGCGCGCTACTTCACGCCGTCCGGCCGCTCGATCCAGAAGACCGGCATCGAGCCCGACCTGGAGGTGGCCGACAGCAAGGCGCAGGCCGAGATCGTGGCCAACCGCTCGTTCCAGTTTTCCGAGGCCAGCTTCCGCAACGCCCTGAACGCCGGCGAGGGCCTGACCCGCCGAGGCGCCCACGCCCCGGCCGAAGCGCCGCCGGCCAACTTCGACGCCAAGGCCGACTTCCAGCTGAGCCGGGCCATCGCCGTCCTGAAGGCCGGATCGGTCAAGGCGCTGCTGCAGTCGCAGAAGCCGCCCGGCCCCGCGGTGGCGGTGATCGCCGAGATCAAGCCCGACCCCAACGCGATCAAGGCCGGCATAGTCCCGCCCGCGAACGACACCGTCGGGCCGCACGGCAACATCAAGACCGCCATCCCCCCCGATGTGGTCAAGCCCAAGCCGAAGGCCGCGTCACCGCACTAAGTGGCGGTCGCGGAGCCTGATTGGGCCTCGCAGGCGTGAAATTGGCCGTTTGTTAACCATGATTTCCGAGCCTCACCCCCCAAGGCGTCGGATGATTCATTGATGTTCGCCAAGCGACCCCAGCCGGCCGGCGGCCCGCCCGCGCCGCAATTCCAGGTCCCCGCCTTCGCGCAGGGACTGTTGGCAAACCCCGCCGTGAGCGTTGGGGCGGCAGGGACCCTGTTCCTGCTGGCCGTCCTGGCGCTGGTGGCGGTGACCGGCGATCCCCGCGCCGGAGCCCCGAGAGTACGGATCTCGCTAGGGCAGGCCGGATCGAGTCCGTCGGTGTTCGGCGACGCCGGATCCAGTCTCCTGGGGGGCGGCCCTTCCGTCACCACGGTCGGAGCCGACGGTCAGCCCGCGCCCCTGCCCCCCGCGCCGATCGCCGGACTGACTGCGCCCGGCCCTGGCGGCCTGCTGCCGGTCATCGGGCCCGACGGGCGCACGCCGGCCCAGGCCTACGCCCGGCCGTTCCGCGACACCGGTGCGCCCAAGGTGGCGCTGGTGATCGGTGGCCTGGGCCTGAACTCCAAGATCACCCTGCAGGCGATCGAGCAGCTGCCCCCGGAAGTCACCCTGTCGTTTGTGCCCTATGCCGACGGTCTGCAGGGCTGGATCGACCAGGCCCGCATCCACGGCCATGAGGTGCTGCTGGAGGCGCCGATGGAGCCCGTGGACTATCCGCAGAACGACCCTGGCCCCTTCACCCTCATGGCCCAGGACCCGGGACCCGAGACGATCAAGCGGCTGGAGTGGCTGCTGTCCCGGGCGAGCGGCTATTTCGGCGTGACCAACTACCTGGGAGGCCGCTTCCTCGCGTCCGATCAGGCGGTGACGACCCTCACCACGGCCCTGCGCCAGCGGGGGCTGGCTTTCATCGATGATGGCTCGGCCGCCGGGCGAGCGGGAGGCGGGGCGCCGCGGGCGTCGGCCGAACGTGTCATCGACGCCAATCTGGACGGAGGCTCGATCACCCAGGAGCTCTCGGCCCTGGAAGGTTCGGCCCGTCAGCACGGACGGGCGCTGGGCTCGGGCTTCGCCTATCCGGTCACGCTGCAGCAGGTGCAGCAGTGGGCATCAGGCCTCAGCGGCAGGGGACTGGTGCTCGCGCCCGCGTCCGCGGTGATGAGTGCACGCGGGCAATGAGCATCCCGATTTCACCCAGGCAACGCGCGACGGCCAGCGTGGCGGGTGATCTGGAACTGAACCTCTATCGCCCCAATGTCGGTGTGGTGCTGTTCAATCGCGACGGGCTGGCCTGGTTCGGCCGGCGATCCAACACGCCCGGACCTTTCAATTGGCAGTTTCCCCAAGGGGGGGTCGACAAGGGCGAGACGCTGCTGGACGCCGCCCGGCGCGAACTGGAGGAAGAGACCGGCGTGGTCTCGACCGAGGTTCTGGGCCAGACCGACGACTGGATCACCTATGACTTCCCCGAAGGGTACCAGGGCTCGAAGATCGCCAGGGGCTGGCGGGGCCAGAAGCAGATCTGGTTCGCCATGCGCTTCACCGGCCGCGAGTCGGAGATCAACCTCTACTCCCACGAACACGTCGAATTCGATGACTGGCGCTGGGCCGAAATCGACGAGGCGCCTCTGCTGGTGGCGCCCTTCAAGCGGGCGGCCTACGAAGCCGTCGTCGCGGCTTTTCGGCGCTTCGCCTCAGCCTGACGCGGGTCAGCGTCCGCGGCGGGCCAGGCCCAGCCGGATCAGGCCGTAGGCGGCGACCAGCGCCCAGGCCGCCTCCATCACGAACGCCGCCGGATTGAAGCGGAAGGCCAGGGACCAGAGGATCAGCCCGGCGCCGATCAGGTTCAGGCACAGGGCCGGCGCCTGGCGCGGCTCCAGCCGCCCGAACTGGGCGCCGGCATAGGCGACGAGGATCAGCAGGACGCCGAACAGGCCGGCGAGATCGGGGAGCGGCATGGGCGCTCTTGAGCCACGCGCAGCCTGCGGGCGCAAGCGCCCGCAATGCTGCGGCTCTAGGACTCTTTCAGGCTGAACCGAACGGTGGCCACTTCGTAAGTCCGGCCCATGGGCTTGCCGTCAGGCTTCTTCTGGGCGGTGAAGACGACGCCCTTGTGGAAGGCGCCGGCGTCCACGTACCAGGACCAGCCCGTGGCGCCCGGCCCGTTGTCGACAGCGGTCTGGAACGGCGGCAGCGGCGGGTTCTGCGCCGCCGCCCAGTTTCCCAGGGCGTCGAGGAACGGCTTGGTCTGGTCCAGGTCGTAATTGACGGTCAGGGTGCAGATCGTGGGATTGGCCACGGTGGGTCCGAACACGCTGATCCGCTGGACGCCCTCGAGCAGCAGGACCCATCCGTCGCGCGTCTTCTTCAGTCCGTTGGCGGCGGCGACGCTCGCCGCATCCTGGCCATGGATGAGCGGGACGCAAACCTTCTCGATCATGGACAGCAGGCTCGCCTGTTGTCCCGTCGCAGGCGGAGGCGGAGGTG
>FTFP01000684.1_pt1 | contig 18818 bp, 15 predicted proteins | sample 1640421 | NCBI WGS metagenome assembly FTFP01 (sample SAMEA3914814, study PRJEB12502) | metagenome | biome: forest; material: soil | place: USA | collected 2011-09-16 | depth 0.1 m | reverse complement strand
TCGCGGTGAAGCGTAAATACCTCGCCCTCGCATCCGGCCCGAGTCGGGCAAGCCGCATGAGCACCGTTGAATGATCGGCCTGGTGATCGTCACCCACGGGCGCCTCGCCGAGGAATTCCTGGCCGCCATGGAGCATGTCGTGGGCCGTCAGCGAGCGGTCGAGGCCGTCTGCATCGGCGCCGAGGACGACATGGAACGGCGCCGTCAGGACATCCTGGAGGCGGTAGGCAGGGTCGACGACGGCGAAGGGGTCATCCTGCTGACCGACATGTTCGGCGGCACGCCTTCGAACCTCGCCATCTCGATCATGGATCAGACCGGCGCCGAGGTGATCGCCGGGCTCAACCTGCCCATGCTGATCAAGCTGGCGAGCGTGCGCAGCCGTGAGAACCTGCAGGCCTGCGTCGCGCACGCCCAGGACGCTGGCCGCAAATACATCTCCGTCGCGTCCTACCTGCTGGCTGGGGAGAAATGACCGAACAGCGCAGCGTCGAGATCGTCAACAAGCGCGGGCTGCACGCGCGGGCCTCGGCCAAGTTCGTCAAGCTGGCGGCGGAATTCGACGCCGAAGTGACCGTTACACGTGACGGCCAGACGGTCGACGCCCGTTCGATCATGGGCCTGATGATGCTGGGGGCCGGGCCGGGCTCGATCCTCGAGCTGAACGCCGAGGGCGCCGAGGCCAAGGCGGCGCTCGACGCCCTGACCGAACTGGTGGCTTCGCGTTTCGACGAAGACGTTTGATCAGGGTCGCCTGAACGTCACGTCGGTCGCCACGCCCCGTCGCCAGACGTGGCCTGCCCAGGTCCCTCCGACCCCCGGCGCGACGACAACCACAGTCAGATCATCCGGTCCGCTCTCGTTGAACCTCAGCATGAGCTGCAGGCCGTCGAAGCTGACGGTGTTGATGAAGCCGGCGCTGGCGGCTCGTGTCGCGGCGCGCAGGTTCAGCCAGGCGCCCTCGAGCGCAGAGGCGGTTTGGCCGCCGCCGTCGGCGAGCTGGAAACGGTAGAGCGCCCGCCCGTCCTTGGCCGCTATGAGCCAGCCGCCGTCGAACATCCCCCTGCGGCTCTGGGCGGACCGCGCCAGTTGCATGATCGTGTCGTCATAGACACGGCTGTCGACGGCGGGCGGCGGCGCCGAGGCGGGGGGAGGAGCCGCGGCGCCATCCTCAGACTCGTTGTCGGTCTGACCCTGCAGGATGGAATCGATCGAGGGAACGGGAGAGGCGACGGTGGCGGGCGCAGGCGACGGCTCGACCGTGGCGGTCACCACCTGGACGGCGACGGGCCTTCTGACCGGCTCAGGCGTTGGCTGAGCGGCGTTCAGGGCGACGGAAAGGACGAAGAACAGTGCTGGCATTTCCGATGTCGCGTGACGCCGACCTTCATACACCAGCAGCGCTGCGGGTCGAACGTGTTCGCCCTCCGCCAGACTTTTCCCCTGCAAGCTGAGCAGTTCCGTCGAATTGTCCAATCGCAGTGCAACATGTTGCCGACGCTGCGGATTTGGTGCTCACTTTCCCCTTATTAACGAGTGGTTTGAGAGTGCGGAAGCGGACTCACATCGAGAGAATTTTGGTTAGCTATCGAAACATTTTTCGCATTTGCGGCTTGCCAAATTGTGCGCCGCACACTAATTTGAAATTCACGGCGTCGCTGACGCCGTTGCCCTTCCTGGGCGTTTCCTCCCTATCGACTTATGCCGCGCCTTCGGGCGCGGCTTTTTTTTGTGCTGCAGCCGCTCTGAACTCAGCGGGCGGCCAACATCAGTGCAGGGCCCTGGGATCCAGCGCCGCCAGGGCGCTGAACAGCTGTTCCAGATCCTGCGCCAGCCGGCCGAAGCCCGCCCTCGGGGACAACGAGGCTTCGTCCAGGTAGAGGCTCCTGTTGATCTCGATCTGCAGCGCGTGCAGGCCCTGGACCGGCCGGCCGTAGGCTTCCGTGGTGTACCCTCCGGCATAGGGGGCGTTTCGGGCCACGGCGTAGCCCATGGCGGCCAGCCGCCGCTCCACCATATCGGTGAGTGCGCCCGAGCAGGTCGAGCCGAACCGATCTCCCAGCACCATATCGACCTGCCGCCGGCCGTGCGGGCCCTGGCATGCCGCGCCCGGCATCGAGTGCCAGTCCACCAGGATGGCGACGCCGCAGGCCGACCGGGCTTCGTCGATCAGCTGGCGCAGGGCGCGGTGATAGGGTTGATGAACCCGTTCGATGCGCCGGCTGGCCTCGGCGAAGGTGAGCTTGCGGTCGTAGATCTCGCGCCCCTCGGCCACCAGCCTGGCGATGGAGCCCAGACCGGCCGCCACCCGCGCCGTGCGCGCCCGCGCGAATTCGGGCAGGTCGTCCAGAAACATGCTGGGGTCGAGCTCGTAGGGCTCGCGGTTCACATCCACGTAGGCGCGGGCGTAGCGGGCCAGCAGGACCGTGCAGCCGTGCAGTGGCGCCCGTTCCAGGAGGTGGTCGACCAGGGCGTCTTCGGAACTGCGCATGGCCGCGGGGCCCAGCAGGGCGGAGGCTCCCATGTCCTCGGGATAATGCCGGCCGGAGTGGGGCGAGGCGAACACCAGGGGACAGGCCGCGTCGGCCGGCGGCCGGCGAATCTCGAACGGCGGCTCCAGCGCGAGCACGGCGGTCGGCGGGGAGAGGTCTCCGGCGTCCATGCCTCAAGTTGTGGGGACTTCCGTACGGTTGGTCAACGCGCGTGGTCAACGGGAGCTGGGCAGGGTTTATCGGAGGTTTACTCCTGGCCCGTAGGATGGACTGTGCGGGCTTCGGGCGCCCGTCGTCATCCGAGCATAGAGTTCCCATGCCTCGCATTCTCCTGGCCGAAGACGACGATTCCCTCAGGGGCTTCCTCGCACGCGCTCTCGAACGGGCCGGTTACGAGGTGAAGTCCTGCGCCGACGGCGAAGAGGCCCTCGAAGCCCTCGACGAGGGGTCCTGGGACCTTCTGCTCACCGACATCGTCATGCCCGGCGTCGACGGCATCGAGGTCGCGCGCCAGGCGGCGGCCAGATTCGGCGGCCTGCGCATCATGTTCATCACCGGCTTCGCCGCCGTGGCCCTGGCCGCCGGCGACCGTGCGCCCGCCGGCGCGCGGGTGCTGTCCAAGCCTGTCCACCTGCGCGAGATCGTGGCCGAAGTGGAGCGGATGATCGCCGCCTGATCAGCTGCCCAGTGACTTCAGGACACTGAGTTCCTCTCCCAGACGTCCGGCCTGATCCGACGCCCGAACCAGGGCCTCGGCCAGCCTGGCCCGCTGCCGCTCCAGCTCCCGACGTGATTCCAAGACATCCTTCAGCGCGTCCGATCCCGCCTGATCGATGCTCGCCACTCCGGCGGCCTGAGCCGGCGGCCGCGCCGGAAGATCTCCTCTCACCTCCGCCCTCGCCGTCTCGATCCGCCGGCGGCTCAGCTGTTGCAGCCAGCCGAGCGCCGCCGAGGGATGGCGCTGGTTGAGCCGGAGCGCCTGAAGGTCCTCGTTGTCGCCGGACCGCGAGGAGCCCCGCACATGCCGGGCCGCGACGTGTCCCAGATAGAGGTTGGTCAGGCCGGCCTGCCGGCAGCGCAAGGCGAAGTCGATATCGTTGTAGCCGATCGGGAACCGGTCCTCGTCCAGGCCTCCCAACTCGAGGAACCGCTCCCTCGAGATCGCCGCCAGCGCCATGGTTGAGCCCGGGCAGGCGTGGACCCACTGCGACCACAGCGGATCCGGGTTCTCCTTCATGGGGGGCTGGAACGGATCGCCGGATGGCTCGGCGAAAGCCTGGCCGTAGGATCCGATGTTCCGCTCGGGGTCCTGCAGGCGGCAACCGACGGTTCCGACGCCAGGCTGCAGCGCCCAGGCCGCAAGCTGCTCCAGCGTGTCCGGATCCTCGAGCACGACGTCGTTGTTGCAGGCCACGATCACCTCGCCGGCGGCGGCGCGGGCGGCCAGGTTGTTCTGGCCGCTGTGGTTGAAGGGCCCGTCCCAGGACAGCAGCGTCATCCGCGCTTCGCCGAACATCCGGCGCGCTCCCTCCGCCACCGCGTCGGCTTCCTGCGACCGGGACTGGTTGTCGACCAGCACGACCTGCAGCTCGCCGCTGAGCCGCTGGCGGCTGAGCGCGTTCAGGCACCTCAGCGTCAGGGCGGCGCCATCGCGGAAGGGGATCAGGGCGCTGATGCTGCGCGCGCGCCGCGAAGGGACCAGCACGAAGGGGAAGGGGAGTTCGGGCCCGGTGGACTCCAGAGAGAGATTCGAGCAGTCGGCGGCGAGGATTCGGCGATAGATCGCTTCGTCGGTTTCGACCTCGATACGCGCCAACATGGGCGCTTCGCCAACATTGCTGGTGAGGGCCTCGGCATGGCTGCGCCACTCGCGCGTGCGTCCCGCCAGCCAGAACCACAGCGGATGCAGGCGTCCCGCGGAAAGGGCCTCCACGACGCCGTCCGGCGCTTCGGCGAGCACGCCCCCCCGGATGGCGAGCGTGGTGTCGGTGATCGCGCCGTGACGGGCGGTCGCCGGATCGAACGGCGGCCTGCGAGTCACCCAGCCGGCCGAGCCGGGCCGGCGCTCGTCCGCCGAGAACCGCCCCCACGTCAGCACGTCGCCATCCTCGAGGCTGGCGGCGATCACGCCGGCCGAAGGATGCAGCAGGTCGCCCTCCCTGGCGAAGAAGACGAACCCTGCCTGGAGCGCGGCCTGGCGGATCGCGTCCGGCCCCGCCGACGCCTCGGCGAGCTCCGTCCTCGGATGTGATTGAAGCCGCCACACCTGAGCGGCCGGCTCTCCCGCGCCGGGCAGGAGCAGCAGCAGGGCGGGCGCCGGGTCGCGTCCGGCCATACCCAACCGTTCGCGACGAAGCCGGTTGAGGAGCCGCGGCGCCAGGCGGGCTGGGGCGAGGCGGCGTGCGTTGAAGGCCAGGTGTTCGAAGGGCAGGGATGAGGCCAGGGCCCGGGTCGCCTCGTCGTCCAGATAGCCGGGGCAGTCGACTTCGCCGTCGGCGGCGAAGGGGCCCGCCTGGATGTCGCCTCCCGGCAGGGCGTCCATGGATCCGGCGACGCGCACCAACACCCGGTGGGGGCCCCTGCGCAGCAGCCGCGCCAGGTCCACCCGGAACCCGTAGCGGGCGTCGCCCACGCCCCCGGCCGCGAGGTCCCCGCGCGGCTGATCCGCCGTGATGGCGACCACGAACCGGCCGTTGGCGAGGATTTCCAGTGTCAGTCGTCGCGAGGCCTGATCAGGCGCCCAGGCCCAACCCGTCAGCAGATTGGGAGCGACAAACTCGACCCGGCCCTCCACCGTCATCGCCTCGGGCTCGGGGGCGGGCGGCTGGGCCTCTTGGGGCGTCGGGTGTTCGAACAGCCCGCCGTCATGGATCACCGGGCCGCCGGCCAGGGGCCGGTCCGCGCCCATGGGCCTCACGTCCAGAAAGCGGATCTGTCCGTCGTTGAACGCCTCGGGTATCGGGATGGCGAAGGGTGCGCGCCCATTCACCGGAGCCCCGGCGGCGGCCCTGCCAAAGCAGCCTTCGCCCTCGGCCACGGCTTCGAGATAGCCGTCGTCGCTGTCGCTTGCGGCGATCCAGCCGACCAGCGCGCCGCCGACGACGCCCGTCACCATGCCTTCGACCAACGCGTCCAGATCGTCCCGCCTGTTCCAGCCGGTCCCTCAGGGACCTCGACTTCAACCTCAACCGCCACTTATAGATGGCGCGGGCGCAAGGTCGAACATCCCGGCGTCGCGGAGCTTCCCCTCGCCAACCATGTCCCACCTCGGCTCAATGCTGCGCGGCCTTAGCCGCATCGGGCGAGGGCGCGGCCTGAAGACGGTGGTGTTCGTCTCCTACGGGACCTTTGAGAGCAACAGCGCCGGGCACATCGCCGCCTTCGCCAATGAGATGTCCCGGCGCGGCTATGCCGTCGCCGTCTGCGCGCGCGAGGGACTCTCGTCGGTCCCGTCGCCGGTCGAGTCCTTCAGCCTGGCTGACCTCGCCCGCGATCCGGCCGGCGTCATCGGCTTCGACGGTGATTTCCAGCCGAACCGGACCGCCATGCTCTGCTGGACGCCCCGCAAGGCCTCCCGCCAGGCCATCGCCAAGGTTAGCCGCAAGCACCCGATCCCCTACCTGGTGCACCTGGAGGACAACGAGGATCACCTCTCCGACTTGCGCGAGGCCGCCCAGGGCCTGGACGCCGCGGCGGACCTCGCCGAGCGTCAGGCATTGATGGCCGGGGCGATGGGGGCCACCGTGATCAACCAACGGCTGCTGGAGGGCCTGCCCGCCGGGCTGCCGGCCATGCTGCTGGAGCCTGGCGCCGACCTCGCCGGCCTGGCGGCGCCGCTCGCGCCCGATCGCCGCGCAACCCTCCTGCGCTCGGCGGGTGCGCCCTCGGGATCGACCGTGATCGTCTATCCGGGCAACATCCACAGGGCCAATCGCGAGGAGATGGCCGAACTCTATCGAGCCGTCCGTATGCTTCGCGAGCGTGGGCGCGATCTGGTGCTGATCAAGACGGGCAAGGACGATGTTCCCGTGGCGGACGCGCTGGGCTTCCAGCCGCAGGAGGCAGGCGTGATCGACCTGGGGCAGGTGGAGCGGCCGTTCCTGATCGACCTGATGAAGTGCGCCGACCTGTTCGTCCAGCCGGGGGCGCGCGGGCCGTTCAACGACTACCGATTGCCGTCCAAGCTGCCGGAATTCATGGCCGTGGGCCGCCCGGTGGTTCTGCCGGCCACGAACCTTGGCCTGCGGCTGAGACCAGGCCAGGACGCCATGCTCCTCTCCAGCGGCTCGGCCGAGGAGATCGCGGGACAGGTCGAAGCGATCCTGGATGACCCGCGCCTCGCCGCGCGCCTGTCCGCCAACGCCCAGGCCTTCGCCCGCCGATCTTTCCGGTGGGAGCGGCAGGGCGCCAGGCTCGCCGGGTTCCTCGAGCGGCTGTTCCGGGCGCGGGCCTGATGGTCCGGCGCCTGACGATCGGGCTGCGCTACCGGGACAAGGACGCCTGGGTGGGCGGCGTCTACTACGTGCGCAATCTGGTTCGCGCGCTCGGCCTGCTACCGCCGGCGCGCAGGCCTCGCCTGATCGTGATCGGCGGCGACGCCAAGGGCCTGGATGACCTTCGCCAGGCGACAGGCTATCCGGACCTGAGCCGCGTCTCCCGCTCCAGGCTGCGCCGGGCGGCGGCTCCCCGACTGCGCATCGGCCGTGGAGGCCAGGACGAAGTCGACCTGTTCCTGCTTGGCGCCCCGCCCGGACTGGAGGACCGCGCGGTGCAGTGGATCCCGGACTTCCAGGAGCACCGTTTTCCGCAGTTCTTCCCGCCCGAGGAACTGAAGTCCCGCCTTCGCCACAACGAGGACCGGCTCTCCGCGAGCCGCCACGTGATGGTTTCCAGCCGCGACGTGGCAGAGGACGTTCGCCGCTACTACGGCCGGTTCGACGTGCGGACCCACGTCGTGCGGTTCGCCTCAATCACCGCCTCCGACCTTCAGGGCGTGGATGTTGAGGATGTCCGCCGCCGGCACGGCCTGGTCGGGCGGTATTTCATCTGCAGCAACCAGTTCTGGAGGCACAAGAACCACGCCGTCGTCCTGCGCGCGCTGGCCGAGGCGGCGGCCGATCCCGACGCGCCTCCCATGGTCTTCACCGGCCTGGAAGAGGACTATCGCGATCCGGCCTACGGACCATCCGTGCGGGCTCTGGCGGCCGAGCTCGGCGTCGCGGACCGGGTCAGGTTCCTCGGCTTCCTGCCGCGCGGGGACCAGCTCGCCCTGATCGCAGGCGCCATCGCCGTGGTGCAGCCATCACTCTGCGAAGGGTGGTCGACGGTGGTCGAGGACGCCAAGGCACTGGGGCGCCACGTGCTGGCATCGGACATCGCGGTGCATCGCGAGCAGCTGGACGCCGGCGTGGACTTCTTCGATGCCGACGATCACCGGCAGCTCTCCGGACTGCTCCGGCGCTACCGCGCCGCCGATCCCCCGACGCGGACGGCGGACTATGCGCTTGCCCGCCGGCGCTTCGTCGGCGACCTCTGGGACGTCATCACCGAGGTCGAGCGCGATCTCGGCCGTCGCAGGACCCCGCGGATTGTGATCAGCCGCTGACGGCGGCGACGCGCTTGCCGATCCGGCCCTTCGCCAGGTCGGCGGCGATTCGCGCGGCGATGCGGTGATCGGCCCGGCCCTCCAGGCGCGCGGCGCGCAGGAAGGCCTCGTTGCGCAGGAGGTGGTCGCCGCTGTCGTCTTCGAGGAAAGCGTCCAGGTCCGTCAGGGACCGGATGATCGGGAGGGGCTCGTACAGCGGCAGCTCCAGGTCATAGCCCAGCACCGCCACCGGTTTGCCTGTGCGGGCGGCGTCCAGGGCCACGGTCGAGGGCGTGGTCAGCACCAGATCGACGCTGGCGATGAGCGCGGGCGCGGTGTGCGGCTCCCAGGCCGAATCGGTGGGATCGATCGCCACCAGGTTGGCCGACTGGGTCAGCCGGTTCCGGTTCCGGCTGGTCCAGCGGCCGGCATGATGCGGCTTGATCAGGAACAGGGTGTCGGGGTGGGAATCGGCGGCGGCCCGGAGATCCACCAGCACCTGGTCGCGATAGGCGTCATCGAACCGGTGCCAGTGAAGGTTCTCGAACACCCCCACCGTGCGCGGCCAATAGCCCTGGTTCAGCCGGACGGCGGCGGCCGCGGGGCCCACTGCCTTGGGGCTGCCGACTGGGATCACCGCCGCGCGCGTCTCGGGCGCGGTCCACGGGGCGAGGCGTTCGGGTCCGGCCCAGGTGAAGATGTTCTGCGCCGAGAAGCGCACGTCTTCTCCATGGAGATGATCCCTGTAGGTGAGGCCGATGTTCTCCAGGCCGTGCTGCAGGGTGTAGCTGCGCGCGCCCCTGGCGTTTGCCCGCGACGTGAGGGTGTGGCCTGACTTGTGGGCGCGGACGCTGGTTTCGGCCGCGCAAAGAACCCCGTCGACGCCTCCCAGCAGGGGCCGGTCGCCCTGCCTCACGGCCTCCCTCGGATGCACCTCGACATCGAATCCATGCGCTGCGAGCTCGTTCAGCACCCTCGGCGACTCGGTGATCAGCCAGTCGGTGACGGCGATGCGCAGGCGCACCTCGCCCCGCCGCCGCAGGGTCAGCAGGACCGGCAGCAGGATGTCCAGGTCCTGGTGGATGTCGATCAGCGCCAGCAGCAGGGGCTGGGTTGCGGCGGCGGCGGGCCTGCGCCGCTGAGGCTCGAGCAGTGGAGTCCAGTCGGCGAGGATCGAGTCCGGGTCCAGCCGGCCTGCCAGGAAGGCCTGGCCGGCGGCGGCGGCCTTCAGCCGCTCCTCGGGGACGCGGCCATACAGGGCAAGGCCGCGTTCGACATCGTCCATCACGCAAAGATGCGCCAGGCCGTCGACGGATGGATGTGACGCGGCGATCACCGGCACGCCCTGGAACAGCGCAGACCTCACCCACTGGCCGGGCCCGGGCGAGTCCGGCGCGGCCCGCGAGTGGAGGCACAGGAAGGACTCGGCCTCGGTCAAGTCTGTCAGAAGGCGCGGATCGTCGGCGGCCAGGGTGGCCACGCCGGCGAAGGCGCAGATCTCCTGCAGGGCCGCCTCGTCGTCGCTGGTGACGCGAATATCGCCCGGGGCGACCGATCCAAGCAGCGCCGGCCACGCCTCACGAAAGGCCGCCGCGCTTTCGGCCGCGACCAGAATGCGGGCCTTCGGCGCCGGACCCTCCGCGGCCGTCCCGGCGACAAGCTCTCCGAACAGCAGCAGGTCCTCGGCGGCGCGGGCGGCGCATCCCTGGACGCGGACCAGCCGGATCCCGGGCCGCCGAGGCGGATCGGACGCCAGGGGCCCCTCGTCGGCCCAGGCGAGAACGGGAAAGCCCAGTTCGGCTGCGAATGTGCGATCGGCTTCAGCCAGTCCGTATTGCGGGGCGAGCAGCAACGACTGCCCCCGCGCCGAGGTGCGGATCATCAGCTCCCGCTCGTCGTCGGCGAGCGAGCTATCGACCACCATCACCCTGAGGTCCGCGCCCGACCACTGCCCGGGCGTGGGAGCGCGCTCGATGCCCACCCGGTGGCCGGCCCAGCGCAGGTAGAGGGCAGGATAGAGCGCGGTGCGGTCAGGCAGGGCGACCCCTGTCCACCGCCTGGGAATCTTCCAGACCGCCGCGGCCATGGACTAGCGGCCCAGCAGGCGCCGGCGCAGGCGCGCGCCGCGCTTGAGCAGCCGGTGGCTGGCCCGCTCCCACCAGCGCAGGGGCGCGGTGATCCGCCACGACAGCGAGCGGATCTTGCGGGCCTCGCGCCGCACGATCCGGGCCTTCAGGGCGACGATCCGCGCTTTGCGCCGTTCGACCTCTCTCAGCGCCGCATCCCGCGCCTGGGTCATCGAGCGCGCCTGCGCGCGGCTGGCTTCCAGCTGCGACCTGGCCAGCGCCAGGGCCTGGGACAGCTCCGCCGTCTGCCGCTCGAAACGCTCGGCGGTCTCCCTGGCCTTGCGGGCGATGTCGTCCACGCCCCGCCGGGCGGCGTCCTTCCAGCGTTCGACGTCCTGTTCCAACTCGGCCGCGCGGCGCAGGCTGGCGGCGAGGTCCAGCCTGAGCGACGCCAGAGACTCGTCCCGCTCCGATAGCTCGCCCCCCAGCCGCTGGAGTTCGGAAGAGCGCTCGCGCAGCGACGACTGCAGCGCCGGCTTCAGCTCAGACTGAAGCTCGACCAGCAACTGCTTGAGCTCGCGCACCTCTTCGGCCAGGGCGGCGGCCCGGGTCTCGCCTTCGGGTGACGGCGTTTCAGCAGGAGTGTCTGGCGCCATTCAGCCCGCCTTCGTGTCGTGCAGACTGAGCTAGTCCCGCCCGCGCCCGCCGGTCAATCCGCGGCCATTGCCCCGGCCGCGGCAGGCCGATACATCCGCCAGCGGAGGAAGCCATGACCCTCGCCTTCGTGGCGCGCGCCGGGGATCCGGCGATCGCCAGCTACCGCTACCGCGTGCTGGCCCCGATCCAGTTCCTGACCGAGCGCGGCCACGCCGCCGAGGTCTATGAGGAGGCGCGGTTCGACAGCTATCGGACGGTGGTGTTCTCCAAGGCCTATCGGGCCGAGCATCAGGCGCTCGCCCGCCGGCTGAGGCAGGCCGGAAAGCGAGTGGTGCTCGACCTGTGCGACGACCACTTCTTCAACCCCGGCCGTCTCGCCCGCTACGACAAGGCCCGCCGGGAACTGCTGGAGATGATCGGCCTGACCGACGCCGTGATCTGCTCCACGCCCGTGCTGGCCGCCGCCGTCAGGCGCGAGGCGGGGCTCACGAAGGCGCCGGCGGTGGCGCCGGATGTCTATCAGCGGGCTTCCGTCGACGCTTCGGATCCGACGCCTCTGGACCAGCCCGCCCGCCTGCTCTGGTATGGCCGGCACGCCTCGCCCAACGCGCCGGCCGGCATGGCGGACCTGTTGCTGATCCGCGACCAGCTGGCCACGGCAAGCCACACGCGGCCGCTCGAGCTGATCGTCTGCAGCGACAGCGCCGCCCTGTTCGACGACCTGTTCAAAGGCTTTCCGGTTCCGGCGCGCTATGTCGAATGGAGCCCTGCCAGTTTCGCTGAGGAGCTTGGACGGGCCGACGCCGTGCTCATCCCGCTGTCGGACAACCCCTTTGTGGCCGCCAAGACCCACAACCGCCTGAGCCTCGCCCTGTCGGCGGGCGTTCCGGTCGTGGCCGACCGGCTGGACAGCTATGAGCCTTTCGCCCCCTTCTGCCGCCTGGGCGACTGGCGCCAGGGGCTGGAAGCGGTCCTGACGAGGCCACACGAGGAACGGGCCAGGGCGAGCGGCGCCCGGGCCTACCTCGAGGCGCACTGGTCGGCCCGCGCGGTGGCGCCGCAGTGGGAGGCGGCCATGGGGCTGGCGCCGGGTTCAAGGCGGATGACCATCGAGCCGGGGCCGGCGATCGTGGAGGCCGCCAGATGGCTCAGCGCCGAGCGGCGCAACGAGCGGCCCTGGCTGCTGGTCGGGGCGGCGGCGAGGGCGGAGGACGTGGCGGTCGCCCGGCGGCAGGGGTTCCTGGTCATGGCCCTCGGCGCAGCGGCGACCCGCGTCGAGGCCGACCTCGCCTACGTCGTGGACGCGGAACTCATCGCCGAGGGGGGCGGGGCGCTGGCTGCCCAGGCCCGGGCGCTGCTGGTTCCGCAGGACCTGCACAGCGACGGCTGGGCGGCGGGGCGCACGCTGCGGAGCTGGGCGGCCGACCTGCCCGTGCTGCGCCAGCTGCATGAGGACGATCGGCTGGTGCGGTTCGCCCTGTGGACCGGCGGCGGCGATGGCGTGGAGGGCGATTTCGCGTCCGACGAGGTCCCCCTGCGACTGCTGGCGGCGGCCGGCGTACGGCGCGTTCACCGTCTCGGATTGCCGGAGGCCGGCGCGACGACGACAGGCTTCGAAGGATTGACGACGCTCGCCGAGCGCAACGGCGGCGGGGTGGCCGCGCTCCTGGCCGCCTCAGGGATGTCGTACGGTGGCTACGATCCGGCCAGGGCGGCAGCGATGGCGGAGGCGATCCCGTTGGCGTCCAGGCCCAGCCGCTCCAGCACCTCGCCGGGCTGACCCGACGGCGGAACCGAGCTCAGGCCCAGGCGCAGAGTCGGGATAGACACGCCGGCGCCGGCAAGGGCGGCCAGCACCTTCTCCCCCTGACCGCCTTCGAGGTAGTGGTCATCCAGCGTGACCAGCAGCCGGCGGCCCCGGATCTGTGATCCGATCCAGCCGGCGTCCATCCGGTTCAGCCAGGGCAGGTTGATCACGGCGAGGCCGACGTCCTGGGCGGCAAGCATCCTCGCGGCCTTCACCGCCTGGGCCAGCAGGATCGGACCCGAGCCGATCAGCACCGCATCGGCGCCCTCGACGATCGTGAACCCGTGTCCGGGGTGGGGGCGATAGCCTTGGGGGACATCCCAGTCGATGTCGGCGGGCAGGGAGGCCATCCTCAGGAACGAGGGGCCGTTGTGCTCGTCCAGGCACCAGTCCAGCAGCGGCCCCACCTCGCCCGGACACGACGGGGCCAGCATGGCCAGGCCCGGGACGCCGCCAAGGGCGGAGATCTCGCGCACGCTCTGGTGCGAGTGGCCGGGTCCGGCCGGCAGCACGCCGGACAGGCCGCCCACGTAGACCACCTTCGTATGCTCTGTGGCGTTGTTGTAGATCTGCTCGTTGGGCCGGGTGGAAAGGAAGCACGAGAAGGAGTGCACCACCGGCAGCAGCCCCGAGAGGGCCATGCCGCCAGCCATGGAGACCATGTCCTGCTCGGCGATGCCGCACTCGAAGAAACGGTCGGGATGCCGCTCTGAAAAGGGGATCAGCCCCATGTCCTTAATCAGGTCCGCGTCCAGCGCCACCAGCTCCGGCCGCCGCTCGGCTGCTTTCAGGAGGGCATCGGTGTAGGCCCCGAACAATCCCACGGGCTTGCCCGCTGGCGGGGCGGCCGCCGGACGGTTGATCGTCTCGATCCCGATGGAGACGCCGCCGAGCGCCGCGGCGCGAGTGTTGATCTTGTCCAGCAGTTCCTGCGCCGCCCGGGTGTAGTCCGCCGCCTGCGGCGCGCCCGAGTGGAACAGGAACATCTCGACGTCGCTGTCGATCGAGGTCCCCTCCATGAAAGAGACGCCCTTGCCCTTGACGGTATCTGCGATGACCACCTTGGGGCGGTGGGTGATCAGGCTCAGCCGCCGGAAGGTCTCCTCGATGGCGACGGTGTCGTGGCCGTCGATCCGCTCCACGTGCCAGCCGAAGGCGGCGAACTTGGCCGGCAGGTCGCCGAGCGAAGAGGTGCGTTCGACCGAATAGTCGGACTGGATCTTGTTGTGGTCGACCACCACGGTGATCTCGCCCATCTGCCAGTTCACGGCGGAGGCCAGCGACTCCCAGATCTGGCCTTCCTGCAGCTCGCCGTCGCCGGTGACCACCGCCACCTTGGTGCGCACGCCCTTCAGCCGGGCGGCGATGACCATGCCCTTGGCCTTGGAGATGCCCATGCCGAGCGATCCGGTGTTTGCCACGATCCCCTTGGTGCCCACGTCGGGGTGCCCCGGCAGGCCGTCCATCCGCCGCAGCCGATGGATCAGTCCCTCGTCCAGCAGGCCCACCGCCATCATGATGGCGTAGAGGCCGGGCGCGTCGTGTCCCTTGGACGAGAAGAACCGTTCCCCCTTGGCAGGGTCGATCTCGTGCAGCTGCAGGTGGGCGAACAGGTCCATGCTGGAGAAGGACGAACCGATGTGTCCCGATCCGGCGGTGGCGATCATATAGAGCGCGTTCAGCCGGGCCATGTCGGCGAACAGGGCGGTGATCTCCGCGCGGGCGGCGTTCAGCCGGCGCACGCGCTCGAACTCGGGACGGCCGATGTAATAGAGCTCGCCGTCGACGGCGGCCCCGACAAGATCACCCATGGACTGTGCTCATCTCCGGCGGGTCAGGCGGGCTGACCGATGATCTTGGGAAAGGGCGGCTGGCTCACCTCGGGAAGCCGGGCGGCGCCCTCGGCGATCAGGTGCTGAGCGTACCACCAGTCCTGCTCGCCGTTGATATCGACGCCCTCGTCGCCTTCGGTGAAGAACGGGACCAGCACGTCGCCGGCGATTGACCGGGTGCGCAGGGCCATTTCCGTCCAGGCGATCTCCAGGCTGGCGTTCTGGACCCACACCTCGGGCAGGGCCACCTTCTGCTGGCTGTGCCAGGGCGCGTCCGGGGGCGTCAGCGGCATCAGGGGAACCATCCGCTCGCCGCGGACCACCCACATCTTGCCGGGGTGCTGTTCGACCTTCTCCACTGCGCGCAGGGAGTCGGCTCCGGCAGCCCCGATGAAGCGGGTCCAGGCGCGCTGGATCGTCTCCGGCTTGCGAAAGGGGCTGGTGGGCCGAAGGATCGAGAAGGCGTCGAAGCGGCGGCCGCCGCCGGCCAGGGTTTCGATCGCGTGCAGCACCCACCCGATGTCGGGCGAGGCTGATCCTGCCAGACCGGGGTCGCGCAGGAACGGGACCTCCGCGCCATAATGGCGGGCGATCTCGGCGTACGCCTCGGAATCCGTCGAGACCACCACCGCCTTGAACACGCCCGAGGCCTGGGCGGCGGCGATGGTGTAGGCGATCAGCGGGTGGCTATCGAGGACGCGGACGTTCTTGTGCGGCACGCGCACCGATCCCGAGCGCGCGGGTATCAGGGCGACCGCCGTCGGCTGGTCCGTCTTTGTCATGCGCTCGAGCGGGCTCCGCGGAATGCGCGGCGATCATTATGGGGCCGGCCCGCGCAAGCCAAGCTTTCTAGGCTCCGGACCGGACCCAGCGGGCTAAACGCCCGACGCCCTCGGCAAGAGGAACAGACGGACGGAACCCCACAGCCATGGACACGGCAGGATCGGCGACGAGGCTCTTGGGGTCGCCCGCTCGGGCTGCGCCGCTGAAGGTGATCGTGGTCCCTGAGCCCATGGCGTCACGCAGGGTCTCTGCCACCCGGCGCACGGTGACCGCCTCGCCCACGCCGCCGTTGACGACGCGCGGGGCCTGATCCGAGGCCGCGAGATGCAGGACGAGATCGACGGCGTCGTCGATGAACAGGAAGTCGCGCGCTTCCTCGCCCGTGCCGCCGAGCTCGACAGCCGCGGGGGACGCCGCCAGCCGACTCGCCAGCTCCCACAGCAGCTGCTTGCGCAGGCCGGGACCATAGGCGGAGAAGAAGCGGATGATCACGGCGTCCAGGCCGCGTCGCGCGTGCTCCGTCTGGATCAGCCGTTCCGCCTCAAGCTTGTGGCGGCCATAGGGAGAGGCGGGGGCCGGGGTCGCAGCTTCGGCGATGGGACCCTCGCCGGCGTCGCCGTAGATCGCCGCGCTCGACGGGTAGATCAGGCGGGCCTCAGGCGAGTCTGTTCGCAGGTAGGCCAGCACGGGCTCCAGGCTGCCGATGGTGCGATCGCGGTCACGGGCCGGATCGGCGATGGAGGCGCCCACCGAGGCCGCCCCCGCGGCGTGGAACACCAACTGCGGCGGGCCGAAGAGCGCCGCAGCTCCAGCCAGCAGGCCGAGGTCGATGTCGCCCTGGATGAACGGCGCCTCGGCGTCGCTTCCGGGATGATGCGCCGGGTGTCCCAGGCCGACCACCCGCCAGCCGGCACGGCGAAGGCCGGCCGCGACCGCTCCGCCGATAAAGCCGCCTGCGCCGGTGACGAACGCCACGCCCGGCTGCTGTTGCAACGCCTGCATGGGCGCTGCCTGCGCATCGAACGTGGCCGGCGTCAACACGGCGTCGCCAAACCTGTCGTCCAGGTCCCAAGGTCAGGGTATGTTCGCCGCAAGGGAGGCGTCCAGCATGGTCAAAGCGCTCAAGGTCAGGGTGAACCAGCGGCTGCATGAGGTCTCGGCCGCGCCGGATACGCCCCTTCTCTATGTGCTCGCGGGCGAGATGAACCTGCAGGGGCCCCGCTTCGGCTGCGGCCTGGCGCAGTGCGGCTCCTGCTCGGTGCTGGTGGACGGCGTGGAGATCCGATCGTGCGTGACGCCCGTCTCCGCCGTCGAGGGCAAGGCGGTGACCACCCTGGAGGGACTGCCGGCCTGGTATGCGGCCAAGGCCAAGCTCGCCCGGGCGCCGGCGCTGCATCCGGTGCAGCAGGCGATGATCGACGAACAGGCCGTGCAGTGCGGCTACTGTTTCAACGGCATGATCATCAAGGCCTCGGAGCTCTTGGCCTCGAAGCCCAATCCGACCGATGCGGAAATCCGCACCGCCATGAACGGCCATCTCTGCCGCTGCGGGACCTATCCGCGGATCATCAAGGCGATCCATCGGGCGGCGGCGGCCATGAGCGGAGTCAAGGCATGACCGGCGTGTTCCCCGTTGCTCGGCGCGAGCTGCTGAAGGGCGGCGGCGCCCTCGTCGTCGGCTTCAGCCTGGGGGCGCCCGTGCTGGCGCAGGCGGCCGGCGCAGTGGCCGCCCGGGGTGCGGCGGCGGGACCTCCCGATGCGAAACGCGTCGACACCTGGCTGGCGATCAACGCGGACAACACCGCCACCCTCTTCATCGGCTTCGTCGAGCTCGGACAGGGGACCTCGACCGCCCTGCCGCAGGTCGCCGCCGAGGAGCTCGACCTGGACCTCGACCAGGTTTCGACGGTGCAGGTGGACACCAACGTCACCCCCAACCAGGGCGGCACCTACTCCAGCGCCTCGATCTTCCGCGGATCGCCGCAGGTCCGCGCCGCCGCCGCGGAAGCGCGCCAGGCCCTGTTGCAGATGGCCTCGGCCCGCCTTGGCGCGCCTGTCGGGCAGCTGACGGTGACCAGGGGCGTGGTCAGGGCGCCGTCCGGCCGCACCGTCGCCTATGGACAATTGCTGGGCGGCAAGCTGTTCGACCTGCCCGTCACCGGAACGGCGCCGGTCAAGCGGCCCGCCGACTACCGGATCGTGGGCGCTCCGGCGCCGCGCAAGGACATCCCTGGCAAGGTCAGGGGCGGCTTCACCTACATCCAGCACCAGCGCCTGCCCGGCATGCTGCACGGCCGGGTGGTGCGTCCCCGCGGTCAGCGCGCCTATGGCGCCGGCGCCAAGGTGGCGAGCATCGACGAGGCGTCGATCAGCGGCATCCCGGGGGCAAGGGTGGTGCGCCGCGGCGACTTCGTCGCCGTCGTCGCGGAGCGGGAATGGGACGCGGTGAAGGCGGCGCGGGTCCTCAAGGTCGTCTGGGAGCCGTCGCGGACCCTGCCCGAGCAGAGCGCACTGTTCGATCGGATGCGCGCCGAGAAGACCGAGGACACGGTGGTGCTCCAGCGCGGGGATGCGGCGGCGGCGCTCGCCGCCGGCGCCCAGGTCGTCGCCATGACCTGCCACGCTCCCTACCAGGCCCACGCCCCCTTCGCGCCGAACTGCGCCCTGGCGGACGTCTCGGGCGGTCAGGCGCTGGTGATCTGTTCCAGCCAGGACGTCTATGGCGCGCGCAGGGCGCTGGCCCCGTTGCTTGGCCTGCCCGAGGCCAGGATTCGGGTGCAGTTCAGCGACGGTTCGGGCACCTACGGACACAGTTGCTACGACGACGTGGCGCAGGCGGCGGCGCTGGCCTCACAGCTGGCGGGCAAGCCGGTGCGGATGCAGTTCATGCGCTGGGACGAGCACGGCTGGGACACCTATGGCCCGGCGCATCTGGGCGAGGTGAGGGTCGCGGCCGGAGCCGACGGCAAGATCACCGGCTATCAGTACGAAGGCTGGCAGCACAATTGGAGCCTCGTGGACGTCTCGGCCCAGCTGGCCCTGGGGACGCCGGCGACGGAATGGCCGACCTTCCCGTCCCAGCAGGTGTCGACCGGCGTCTGCGGCGGGATGTACGCCATCCCCAACATCAGGCTGGTCAACCACCATGTCCCCGGCGCCGGCTATCTGCGCGGCGCCTGGCTGCGCTCGCCGCTGGACCTGTCGTTCGCCTTCACCTCGGAGCAGGCCGTGGATGAGCTGGCCTTCCGGCTGGGCCTGGATCCCTATGAGTTCCGCCGCCGCAACATCGCCGACGATCGCTGGCTTGGCGTGCTGGACGCGGCGGCGAAGGCGGCCGGGTGGACGGCTCCCCGCAAGGCCGCCGCCAGCCTTTCCGGGGCCAACCTCGTCGCCGGCCGCGGCATCGGCCTTGGCACTCACCTGCAGTCCTGGGGCGGCGCGGTCGCCGACATCGAGGTCGACAAGCAGGCCGGACGGGTCAGGGTCAAACATCTCTATGGCGCCATCGACGCGGGGCTGGTGGTCAATCCCGGCAACGTCGAGGCCCAGATCACCGGCCAGCTGGTGCAGACCGCCAGCCGGATGCTGTTCGAGGAG
>FTFP01000169.1_pt1 | contig 26692 bp, 28 predicted proteins | sample 1640421 | NCBI WGS metagenome assembly FTFP01 (sample SAMEA3914814, study PRJEB12502) | metagenome | biome: forest; material: soil | place: USA | collected 2011-09-16 | depth 0.1 m | reverse complement strand
GTTGATGGCCATGCCGCAGAACTGCAGGGCGAAATTGGTCCGGTCGGCCAACGACACGCGGATGGAGGCAGAGACCTCGGCGGCATAGGTGCGGATCGCGTGCATGGTCAGATGCCCTGCCTCAGGACCTTGCCCAGGCCCGCGCGCCAAACCAGCACGCACAGTCCGCTCAGCATGGCGATCCAGGCGATCTGGCTGGTCAGGGCCAGGGCGAACATGCGGCCGCTCGGCTCCAGGGTGAGCGCGGCGGGCCAGTAGAGATGGGCGGCGAAAGGGCTGAGCTCGCCCAGGCGCCGCAACCAGGGTGGATAGAGCGTCACCGGCGCCAGCAGTCCGCCCAGCAGGAAGCTGGCCTTCTGGACCACCAGTTGGATCGGCAGAGTCCGGCGCACCCAGAAGGCGGCCATGCCCACCAGGGTCAGCACCAGCAGCCCCGCCACCGCGCCCAGCAGTCCCGTCATCGCCAGCCACAGGTAGACATGGATCGGTGGGCCGGGCTTTCCGGACGCGCCGAGCAGGATAACGGCCACGCCGCCCAGGCAAACCAGCCTCACCAGCATGGCGCCGCACCCCTCGCCGAAGCGCATCAACAGGTAGGACTTGGGTCGCAGCAGCTGGCCCTCCAGGGCGCCGGAGCGGATGTCGTCCTCGATGCGTAGGTGGATCGATGGGGTGGCGAGGGTGATCCACTCGGTCACCCCGATGTAGATCGCGAGCCCTGCGGCGGGCGCGTGCGCCAGGGTCCCCGCCAGCCGTTCGCGCGCCACGACGTCCCAGAACGCCGAGAGCACCAGCAGCAGCAGCGTATAGAACACGCCGCGGCCGATCATCACCGCGGGCGCGGCGAGGCCGCCGGACACGCCGATCGCAACGGTGCGCCCAAAGGTGGCGAAGGCGGGCAGGCGCACGGCTCAGGCCTCGCCGCTGACGCCGGAGGCGTAGATCTCGCGGATCACCTCCTCCATCGGAGGATCCTCGATGGTGATGTCCTCGATGCCGCCCTGGGCCATGGCCGAGGCGATGACCTGCTCCATGCGGGTGCGGCTGGTGTCGACCTCGAACACTGTCCGGTGCGGCTCGCGCGCCCGCAGTTCGAGCCCGGGCAGGTCGAGCGCGACCTCGGCCAGGGTCGACTGCAGGGTCACCAGCTTGCGGCCCAGGAACCGCCGCCGCAGCTGCTCGGTGGGCTGGTCGATGACGATGCGGCCCTGGTTGATCACGATCACCCGGTCGCACACCAGCTCGATGTCGCGGGTGTCGTGCGACGTCAGCAGCACGGTCTGGCCGGCGACTTCGGCGTGCTCGCGGATGAAGTCGCGGATGGCGGCCTTGGCGGTGATGTCCAGGCCAATGGTCGGCTCATCCAGGAACAGCACCTCCGGCGCATGCAGCAGGCTGGCGGTGATCTCGCATCGCATCCGCTCGCCCAGCGATAGCCGCTGCACCGGCTGGTCGATGAACCGGCCGAGGCCGAAGCGCTGCACCAGCTCGTCCAGCCGGCGGGCGAACACGACGGCGTCCTGTTCGTAGACGTGGCGCAGCAGGGCGAAGGACTCCCTCGCCGGCAGCTCGCCCCAGAGCTGGGAGCGCTGGCCGAACACGACGCCGATGCGGAACGCCAAGGCGCGGCGCTGCCGCCACGGGACCAGCCCCAGCACACTGGCGGCGCCGGAGGTCGGCTGCAGCACGCCGGTCAGGATCTTCAGCGTGGTGGACTTGCCGGCGCCGTTGGGGCCGATGATGGCGACGCGTTCGCCGGGCCGGATCTCGAAGGACACGCCCGCGACGGCGTCGACGCGCCTTCCCGGCGCCGCCAGCGCGCCGGACAGCAGCCCCTTCAGTCCGCGGCCGGGACTACGGTAGTGGAACTGCTTGCTGAGACTTTCGACGGTGATGAGGGCGGACATCGGATCGGGCTCGGTTGAAATGGCGCTGGAGGAGGGGGCCGGTAAACGGGCGCGGGAGGGCGTAATTCGCCTGCAGGGCAAGCGAATTGGTCCCTACGCACATCGATCCGGCCGAGCCGTTCCAGGTCATGACGAGTCCGATCAACCGCTTGAGCCCAGGCTCGTGCGGCCGGCCCCTGTAGATCAGAAATCCTGGAACTTCAACCCTGGGTCAGCCCCGTCCGTGCGGCGCCTGGAAGTCGAGGTCTGGGCCGATCGGGACGATCCCCGATGGATTTATCGTCGGGTGACTCTCGTAGTAGTGATGCTTGATATGGTCGAAGCGGGTGGTCCCAGCCACGCCCGGCCATTGGTAGAGGTCACGGGCATAGCCCCAGAGGTTGGGATAGTCGGCCAGCCGGCGCAGGTTGCATTTGAAGTGGCCGACATAGACGGCGTCGAAGCGGACCAGCGTGGGGAAAAGCCGCCAGTCCGTCTCGGTGAGCCGGTCGCCGAACAGGAAGCGCCGGTCCGACAGGCGCGCCTCCAGCTCGTCCAGCATGGCGAACACCCCCCTCGCCGCCTCTTCGTAGGCATTCTGGGTGGTGGCGAAGCCGGCCTTGTAGACCCCGTTGTTCAGGGCGTCGTAGATGCGCTGGTTGAGCGGGTCGATGTCCGCCGCGAGGTCGGCAGGGCAATAGTCGCCGGGCGCTGCGCCGACCGAATCGAAGGCGCTATTCAGCATACGGATGATCTCGGCGGACTCGTTGTTGACGATGCGCCCCTGGTGCTTGTCCCAAAGCACCGGCGTGGTGACACGGCCGGAGTAGCCGGGACTGTCCGCCAGATAGACCTGATAGAGGAAGCGGGCGTGGTTGACCTCGTCGGGGATCACGCCTGGGCCGGGCTGGAAGGTCCAGCCATCCTCACGCATGCGCCAGTGCAGCGACGACAGGGAGATCTGATCCTCCAGACGCTTCAGCGACCGGAAGATGAGCGTCCGGTGCGCCCAGGGGCAGGCGTAGGACGCATAAAGGTGATAGCGGCCCGGCTCGGCCCTGAAGCCGCCCTCGCCGGTCGGTCCCGGCGAGCCGTCCGGCGTGATCCAGTTGCGGAACTGCGTCTCGGTCCGCACGAACCGGCCGCCGGACTCCTCGGTGTCGTACCACGCGTCGCGCCAGACGCCGTTGACCAGCAGGCCCATTCGCCAGCTCCAATCGTTCGCTGTCAGCAGCCGCGCCGGGGCTGCATCCGTCAAGGCGCCCGCATTCGGCCAGCACGGGAATTTTGATCCAGATCAATGTGGCCGGCCGGCCGGACCGCGACCAGAGCGACGCATGCCAGTCCTGAAGACCTTCACTCTGTTCCTCCGCGATGGCGGGGATGGGCCGCCACCCTTCGAGCCCGCCCTTTGCGCGAGCGAGATCGAAGCGGTGGGCAAGGCGCATGAGGCGCTGGAGCGTCACCCGAACTGCCACACCGTCGATGTGTTCTTCGGCGACACCGAACTGTTCAGCGTGAGGCGTTCGGCGGACTGATCGCGGCAAAACGCCCTTGCTCGCGGGCTTGCCAGGGATCGACTCCACCAACGATAAGGCATGCGCCGAACCCTCCGACGGTTCGCAGCCGCGGGGTCCAGGGTGACGCAGTCCGAGTCTCAACCACGACCGCGGCGGGCCGCCACCGTCTTCATCTTCATCACCATCGTGCTCGACGTGCTGGCGCTGGGGATGGTGATCCCGGTGTTGCCTCGTCTGATCCGGCAGATCGGGAAGTTCGACGCCGCGCAAACAAACGTCTGGCTGGCGGTGTTCGCCACCACCTGGGCGGTCATGCAGTTGATGGCCTCGCCCATCCAGGGCGCCCTGTCGGACAGGTACGGCCGGCGGCCTGTGATCCTGGCGTCGAATTTCGGCATGGGCGCCAACTACCTGCTCATGGCCCTGGCGCCGAACATGATCGTGCTCTTTATCGGCCGCCTGATCTCCGGCGTCTGCGCGGGCAGCATTCCAGCGGCCGTAGCCTACCTGGCCGACGTCAATCCCCCGGAGAAGCGGGCCGCCAGTTTCGGCCTGCTGGGCGCCGCGGTCAGCTTTGGCTTCGCCGTCGGCCCGGCCGTGGGAGGGCTGCTCGGCGGTCTGGACCCGCGCGCGCCCTTCTGGGCCGCCGCCGGACTCAGTCTCCTGAACTTCCTCTACGGAACATTCGTCCTGCCCGAGTCCCTTCCAAGGGATCGGCGCGCCCCGCTCCAGCTGCGGCACATGAATCCCATCGGCGCCATCGGCGCCCTGCTGAGGACCTATCCCGCCATCGGTGGCATGCTGGCCGTGAGCGCGCTGCTGACCCTCGCCCAACTGGGACCGTACAACGTCTTCGTGGTCTACACGGAGAAACGCTACCACTGGGGCCCGCCCGAGGTCGGCCTGTTCATGACGGGCTCGGGCGTCGCCGGCATGCTCGTCCAGACGCTGCTCGTCCAGCCCGCGGTCAGGCGCCTGGGTGAACGCACGGCCCTGCTGGTCGGCGGCGCCGTGCAGATCACCGCCTTCGCCATTCTCGCCCTGGCGGCGACGGGAGCACAGTTCTGGATGGCCATCCCCTTCATGTGCCTCGCCTCGATTGGCGGCCCTGCCTGGTCGGCCATCCTCAGCCGAACCGTCGGTCCCTCCGAGCAGGGGCTGCTCGCCGGAGCGACGTCCAGTCTCAACAGTCTCACGTCGATCATCGGTCCGGGCCTGTTCCTCGGCGTCTTCACAGTCGCGAGCACGGAGGGCTCCGCGCTGCCCCTTGGCGCGCCGTTCTGGCTGGCGAGCCTGTGCATGCTGGCGGCGATCGGTCTCGCCGCCTGGGTGACGCGGCCGAGGCCCACGATGGCCGTCTGAACGGCTGGCTATGCGCAGTTAAGCACGTCGCTTGGGGCCGCATTAATCGGAGCGGGCGCACACAGCGGCGAACTGTCAGCGGATCAATGCCATGAGCGTGCTCTCCGTCTCCCTGTCCGGCATGGCGGCCGCCACCGCCCGGCTCAACGTCAGCGCCCAGAACGTAGCCAACAGCCGCAGTTCCGGCGCACTTCCCGACGCCCCTTCCTTCAAGGCCGGCGCCCCAACCCCCTATCAGCCGCAGCAGCTGGTCCAGTTCAGCCTTGCCGCGGACCAGGGCGGCGGCGTGGCGACGCGGGTCGAGACCCAGCCCGTCGCCGTCGAACAGGGCTATGATCCCACCGCCTCCTACGCCAACGCCCAGGGGATGGTGGCCATGCCCATCGTCGATCCGGCCGTCGAGCTGGTGAACCAGATGCAGGCGCTGCAGCAGTTCAAGGCCAACCTGAAGGTGTTCGAGACCAGCAACGACATGCTGAAGGCCGCGCTGAATCTGAAGGCCTGAGCTATCCTGGGAATTCCCTGACGGACCGAACAGGTCCACGCTCGTGGCATGAGAGCAGGGCTCGGCGTTCCCGTCGGCTGGCGCGTCTATGGCCTGGGCGTGATGGCGCTGGCCGTGGTCAGCCTGGCGTGGGGCGGCTTCGACCCGGGGCAGCCGGCGCCCAAGGACCTTCCCTTTCGCGCCATCCTGGCTTACGCCGCGGCCGCGTTCATGCTCGTAGCCGGAGCTGCCGTCGAGTGGCGTCGGACCGCGGCCTGGGGCGCCGTGGCGCTCACCGCCTACTATACGCTGATCGTCGTCATCCTGATGAACGGCCGCGTGGCGCTGGCCCACCCCGCCGAATTCGGCGCCTACAGCGGCGGCGCCGAGCAGCTCGCGATCGCGGCGGGCGGACTGATCGTCTACGCCGCCAACGCCAGGATCGATGCTGCACAGGCCGCACGTTTGACGCGCCTGGGCCAGCTGGCCTTCGGCGTCTGCGTGCTGCTGTTCGGCGGCGCGCACTTCTTCTACATGGACCTGACCGTCCCCCTGGTCCCCAAATGGCTGCCGCCGTCGCAGGCGTTCTGGGCCTACGCCACCGGCATCGGTCACATCGCGGCGGGCGTCGCGATCCTGATCGGCGTGCGGGCCCGTCTGGCCGCGACTCTGCTGACCGCCATGTTCGCGTCCTTCACCCCGCTTGTGCACCTGCCGATGCTCCTGGCCGATCCCTCCAGCCATGGGATCTGGAGCGAGAACGCCTTGAACCTGGCCCTGATCGGCGCCGCCTGGGTCGTCGCGGACTCGCTGCGGCGGCCAAACGGCTGACATCATCCGATGCTACAGAGCTGACATCTGAGCGTGGCGTGGGCGGGGTATGAAGCGACCCAAATTGGGGAGATGCACCATGCGATCAGTCCTGCTCATCATTGCCGCCACCCTCGCCGCGAGCGCGGCCTGCGCTCAGGAAGGCGCCCCCAGTGGCGGTCCTTCGCCCGAGATGCGTGCGCTATTCCAGTCCGTGAGGGACACCTGCGCGGCGGACGCCAAGACGCTCTGTGACGGCAAGGCGGGTCGCGAAATGATGATGTGCCTGCGCGAGAACGCCGACAAGGTGAGCGCGCCGTGCAAGGACGCGATGAGCAAGCTGCCGGCGAGGCCTCCGCAGCCGCGGCAGCCCTAGTGTCCCGATTCCGAAGTTCGCATGCGCGGATGGCAGGCTCCGACGAACTTCGGAATCGAAAAGGACACTAGCAAGCAAATGATTCTAGTGTGCTTTTTTGGATCTGAAGTTCGCTCAGAGCCCGATCCATCAAGCAGGCGAACTTCAGATCCAGCACACTAGGCCGCCTGCATCAGCCTGGCGCGCGCCGCGTCCGCGGCCGCCAGGATCACGTCGATCCGCTGAGCCCAGGTGTGTTCAGCCAGCACGCGCGCTTGGCCGGCGCCGGCCATGGCGAAGGCCGCCTCGCAGTCCGCGCTGAGGGCGGCCACGCGGGCCATGCCTTCGTCCAACGCCTTCCAGCGGTAGAGCAGCACCTCCTTTTCCGGGCTGAACCGCGCGGCATAGAAGGCGCTGTGATCGGTCGCGGGCGCGGCGCCGGCCATCAGCGCGGTCAGCGGGCGCTCGTGCGAACCCCGGCCGAAATTGGCGTTGATGTTCAGCACGACGCGCGAACGCCGCATCAGGGCGATGGCCTGGTTGAGGTCCGCTTCCCCGCCGTGGATGAAGGACTTGAAGCGGTAGAGGTGCTTCTCGAAGCCCTTGCCGTACACGTGCAGCGGCAACCCCGCCTTGGCGGCGGCCTTGAGCAGCTCGAACCGGCGGAAGGCGCGCACGTGCTCGTGCACAAAGGTGGCGTTCTTGCGAAAGCCGGCCAGAGACGGATCAGCAGGGTTCAACCCTGCGCCGGCCATGGACTGGTCCAGCGCCTCGAGCGCCGGCATCCACTCGGCGGCGAGGGCGAGTTCGACGGCGCCCTCGAAGATCCTGCGGATGCGCGCCTCCTGGGCGGCCCACGGCGGCGTATCGGGCTTGTAGAAGGTGCCGCAGAACAGGATCGGGATGTCGCGCGCGTCGGCGAAGGCCCCGGCGTCGGCCTCGCGCGGCGCGGGCTGACCGATCGCGGCGTGCGGGCAGAACCCAACGTGCGCGAAGTGATCCGCTCCGTATACGGAGTTGATGGCTTCGACGTGACTTTCGTCGATGGTCAGGATGGCGGCGGCGCGGGTGCAGCCGTCCAGCCGCTGCATGTGGGTGAAGGGATAGTCGACGAACTGGATCACCTGCGGCGCGCCGGTGATCTCACCGACCGTGCGGCCCTCGCCGTCGCGCCACTCGCCCAGCAGGGTGAAGGAGTGGACCAGCGTTATCGGCCCGACCGCCGCCTCGCGCCGCAGCGCCGCGGCCAGATCCGGCTCGGCCGGCACGTCCAGGACCACGGGCTGGTAGCCTCGGGCAGCGAATGCCTCGGCCAGGCCGTCGGTGAAGATCCTGAGCGCGTCGTAGGCCGAGCGTCCCTTGATCAGCATGACGCGCATGGCCGGCCTCCCGGACTGATTTAGCCCCCTGGATGGTTAATGTCGGTAAACAAAGGCTTGCGAGGGCAAGGCTCCCGTTCAGACGGCGATCACGTTACAATGCTTTCCGCCGGGGGAGCCCATCGGAGGACGCCAAGTGAAAGCCATAGCCCTCGTCATCGCCGGCTCGATCCTGCTCGCGGCCGGGTCCGCCATCGCAGCGCCCGCCGGAAGCTGCTTCCAGATGAGCCAGCTGCAGAACACCCTGCCCGACGGCGATCAGCGCATCTATGCGCGGGTGGGCGTGCACGACATCTATCGCCTGGACCTGGCGTTCCGCTGCTCCGCGCTGCTGAGCAAGGAGGGGATCGTGCTGATCCCCGCAGGCGGCAATAACCTGATCTGCACGCCGCTCGACCTGGACCTGAGAGCGCGCGAACTGGGCGGCTCTTCCACGCCCTGCACCATCAAGAGCATCACCCGGCTGACGCCCGAGGAAGCCGCCGCCCTGCCGCGCAAGGTCAGGCCCTAGGCGACCTGAGGCCCAGCACGTCCTGCATGTCGTAGAGGCCGGCCGGCTTGCCCGCCACCCAGCGGGCGGCTGCGAGCGCACCCCGGGCGAACAGTGAGCGGTCGCGAGCGGAGTGGGAGAAGGTAATGATCTCGTCCTCGGCGGCCAGCACCACGCTGTGCTCACCGACGATGCCGCCGCCGCGCATCACCGAGAAACCGATGGCGCCCTCGCCGCGGGGGCCTGCCATGCCATCGCGCGCCCGCTCCGAGTGGGCCGCAAGGTCGATTCCCCGGCCCCGGGCGGCGGCCTCGCCCAGCATCAAGGCTGTGCCTGAGGGCGCGTCGAGCTTGCGCCGGTGGTGGGCCTCGAACACCTCGATGTCGAAGTCGCCAGCGGAGAGGGCGCGGGAAGCCAGCTCCACCATGCCCAGCAACAGATTGACGCCCAGCGAGTAGTTGCCGGACTTGATGATGGCGATGCGCTTGGAGGCGGCCTTCACCACCCTTTCGTCAGACGGCGAGAATCCGGTGGATCCGATGACCAGCGCCGGTGCGCCCCGCCCGGCCGCGAGCCGGGCCAGCTCGGCCGAGGCCCGGGCCGTGGAGAAGTCGATGATCACCTGACAGAGCGGCAGCGCATCTTCGGCGGACACCAGTTCGAGTCCGCCGCTCGCCTCGCCGGCCTTGGCGGGCTGGTCGATCAGGGCGGCCAGGGTCATATCGGGGCGGGCGCGCACCAACCCGGCGGTCACCTGCCCCATCCGGCCAAGCGCGCCGGAGATGCCGATCGAAATGGGAGCTGCGCGGGTCATGGGGGCGGGACCTTAGCTACGGCGCCATTGCTTGCGAAGGGGCTAGTTCCAGTCAGCGCCGGGCGAGGTCGGGCTTTCCCTGCGTGTCTTCCCCGATCTTCTCCTTGCGGCGGATTTTCGCCAGCAGCTCGGAGGCCTCCCACTTGCGACCCCGGTCCGCCAGCTCCCGGCCTGGACGCGCGGGGGCGGCAAGGGCTCTGTCCAGGGCCTGCATCGCTTCGGCGCGGCGGCCCTGCCGGTTGAGGTAGTCGGCATAGAAGTAGTTGGTGTCCAGCCCGGTCGGATTGGCCGCCAGCGCCTTGGCGAAATAGGCGCGGGCCTTGTCGAGATCGCCGAAGCCAATGGGGAAGCTGGGAACCTGGGCGTAGAGCGCACCCAGGTTGGCGTAGATAGCGCCGGCGCCCAGCGCGTTCGGATCGATCCGGGCGGCGCGCTCGAGCAGACGCCGGGCGCCACGCGCCAACTCGAGCGACCTCAGGTCGTGGCGCGCATCGGCCTCGCAGAGCATGATCAGCGCCTGCCAAGCCAGCGGTTCCGCGCGGTCGGGGTACTGGGCCGCCAATGCGCCGGCCCGCGCCTCGAGCGCCTGCGCCTCGGCGGCTTCGGCGTGCATGTCCCTGATCTCGTAGTTGACATGCGCCCAGCCCCTGGACAGGGCGTCGAGCTCGGTCTGCATGCGGGGGTCATCAGCTGCGTGGGCTGCGCCCCCGATAGCGAAGACCAGCGCGGCGGCGACCAATATCCTTGGCGTCATTGAACTTTGCACACCCTGGTCGACCTGCCGCGCACACCGACCGGGCCCTTGAAACGGCCAATAAGCGCGACTGTGCGGCGAAATCCAGGCGCGAAACCGGACACGGGAATCCGCTCCGGGCGTTGAACACCGCCTGAACAGGCGGCGAGGGCACGGCAGATGGCGAGCCGGAGCGCACTTTCCAAGGCCCCCCGGCCTTGATCAGCCGGTCGCGGCGCCGTTTAAGGCCCCGTCAGCCCTCCCTCGAAAGTCTCGCCATGGCCGCCGCTCCGCCGCCCAAGAAGGTCGTCCTCGCCTACTCCGGCGGCCTCGACACCTCGATCATCCTGAAGTGGCTGGTCCAGACCTATGGCTGCGAGGTGGTGACCTTCACCGCCGACCTCGGCCAGGGCGAGGAGCTGGGGCCGGCGCGCGACAAGGCGCTGCTGCTGGGCGTCAAGCCGGAGAACATCTTCATCGAGGACCTGCGCGAGGAGTTCGTCCGCGACTTCGTGTTCCCGATGTTCCGCGCCAACGCCGTCTACGAGGGCCAGTATCTGCTCGGCACCTCCATCGCCCGTCCGCTGATCGCCAAGGCCCAGATCGAGATCGCCCGGAGGGTCGGCGCCGACGCGGTTTCCCACGGCTCGACCGGCAAGGGCAACGACCAGGTCCGTTACGAGGTGGCCTACTACGCGCTGGAGCCCGACATCCGGGTCATCGCCCCCTGGCGGGAGTGGGACTTCCCCAGCCGTGAGGCCCTGCTCGCCTTCGCCGAGCAGCACCAGATCCCCATCGCCAAGGACAAGCGGGGAGAGTCGCCGTTCTCCGTCGACGCCAACCTGCTGCACTCGTCCTCGGAAGGGAAGGTGCTGGAGGACCCTGCCGTCGAGGCCCCCGAATTCGTCTACCAGCGCACCATCTCGCCCGAAGACGCGCCAGATCGGCCGCAGGTCTTCAGCATGGACTTCGAGGCCGGCGATCCGGTCGCCATCGACGGCGAGCGGCTGTCGCCGGCGGCCCTGCTCACCCGGCTCAACCAGCTCGGCCACGACAACGGCGTGGGCCGGCTGGACCTGGTCGAGAACCGCTTCGTCGGCATGAAGTCCAGGGGGGTCTACGAGACGCCCGGGGGGACCATCCTGCTCGCCGCCCACCGCGGAATCGAGTCGATCACGCTGGACCGCGGCGCGGCCCACCTGAAGGACGAGCTGATGCCGCGCTATGCGGAGCTGATCTACAACGGCTTCTGGTTTGCGCCCGAGCGCGAGATGCTGCAGGCGCTGATCGACAAGAGTCAGGAGATGGTCGCCGGCCGGGTGCGCGTGAAACTCTACAAGGGCAACGTCACGGTGATCGGGCGCGAGAGCCCCTATTCCCTCTACGACCAGGAACTGGTCACCTTCGAGGAGGGCAAGACCGCCTATGACCAGAAGGACGCGGCGGGCTTCATCAAACTGAACGCCCTGCGCCTGCGCGGCCGCGCCAACCGTGACCGGAGGGCCGGCAAGGCCTAATAGCGTCTTGGCGTCCCAGGCGGAGAGACCCATGAAGCGCTGCCTTTCGATCGTCGCGACCTTGCTGGCCCTAGCGGGGCCGGCGCTCGCCCAGCCCGCAGCCAGGCCGATGTACGGAGCCTGGGGCTTCGACGTCACCGCCATGGACCGGGGCGTCAAGCCCGGACAGGACTTCAACCGCTACGCCTCGGGCGCCTGGCTCGACCGCACCGAGATCCCCGCGGACAAGGCGATCACCTCGCTCCGTGTGCTGATGAGCGACATGACCGAAAAGCGCCTGCACGCGATGATGGAGGCGGCGGCGGCCAGGGCGCCGGCGGCGGCCAGGGCGCTCGGCGGCAAGATGGGCGCTTTCTACAAGGCCTTCATGGACCAGCGCCGCGTCGACGCCCTCGGCGCCAAGCCGATCGCGCCGGAACTCGACGCCGTGCGCAACGCCGGCGACCGCCGCCAGCTGGCCGCCCTGATGGGGCGGACCAACGCGGACTTCGAGGGCTCGATCTTCAACCTGACCACCGATGTCGACCTCAAGGACGTCACCCGCTACGCCGTCTACCTGAACCAGTCCGGGCTGGGCATGCCGGACCGCGATTACTACCTGAAGCCATCTTTCGCCGCGCAGAAGACCGCCTACCAGGCCTACGTCGCCAAGCTGCTGAGCCTCGTCGGATGGCCGGACCCCGAGGCCAACGCCGCCGCCATCGTGGCGTTCGAGACGTCCATCGCCGAGGCGTCGTGGACCAGGACCGAGCAGCGCAACATCGACAAGGTCTATAACCCCCTGACCCGCGCCGAGCTCGACGCACTGACGCCCGGGTTCTCGTGGAAACCGTTCTTCGACGATGCGGGGCTCGGCGACATCGACCGGGTGATCGTGGCGGAGAAGTCGGCCTTCCCCAAGATTGCGGCGATCTACGAGGCGACGCCGCTCGATGTCCTGAAGGCCTGGCAGGCCTTCGCCATCGCCGACAACGCCGCCTACTATCTGTCCAGCCCGATCTCGGAGGCCCGCTTCCAGTTCCGCGACAAGACCCTGTCCGGCCAGCCCACGGAGGCGGTTCGGTGGAAGCGCGCGATCCGCGCCGTGGGCGGCGGCGACTGCCAGGGCGACCGTGTGGACTGCTTCGGCAACATGGGCTTCGGCGTGGGCCAGCTCTACTCGGCCCGCTGGTTTCCGCCCGCGTCCAAGGCCAAGATCGAGGCGCTGGTCGCCAACGTAAAGGCGGCGATGCGGGCGCGCCTGGAACGGCTCGACTGGATGGGCGCCGACACCAAGGTCGAGGCCCTGAAGAAGCTCGACACCTATCAGATCAAGGTCGGCTACCCCGACCATCCACGCGACTTCTCGGGGCTGGTGATCCGCTCGGACGACCTGGTCGGCGACGTGCGCCGTTCAGGAGCGTGGGATTGGCGCTTCTACGTCGGCCGCCTGAAGGGGCCGGTCGACCGCTCGGACTGGGGGATGACGCCCCAGACCAACGACGCCTACAACGGCTCGCTGCGCGACATCGTGTTCCCGGCGGGCATCCTGCAGCCGCCGATGTTCGACCCGGCCGCCGACCCGGCGATCAACTACGGCGCCATCGGCGGGGTGATAGGCCACGAGCTCACCCACGGCTTCGATGACGAGGGCCGCAAGCTCGACGCCAAGGGCCAGTTGCGCGACTGGTGGACGGCGGCGGACGCCACGGCCTTCGAGGGGCGCGCCAAGCGGCTGGGCGCGCAGTATTCCAGTTATGAGCCGGTCAAGGGCGCCCACATCAACGGCGACCTGACCATGGGCGAGAACATCGCCGACCTCGGCGGCGTCAACGTGGCGCTGGAGGCCTATCATCGCTCGCTGCACGGCAAGCCCGCCCCCGTGATCGACGGTTTCACGGGCGATCAAAGGGTGTTTCTGGGCTGGGCGCAGGCTTGGCGCGGCAAGGCTCGCGATGACTTCATCCGCAAGCAGGTGGTGAGCGATCCGCACTCGCCGCGCTTCTTCCGGGTGATCGGGCCCACCCGCAATGTCGACGCCTGGTACGACGCCTTCGGCGCGAAGGCCGGCGACGCCTATTACCTGGAGCCCGACCAGCGCGTGCACATCTGGTGAGCCGGCCCCAGCTCTTGGCCAAGACCTCTCATGACCAAGACTTAATGTGACGGCCGGCCCGGGCGGGTGCAAGCTCGGGCGTGGCGTTCTGCGCCTGTGGCGCGGGACGATGGCGGAGGAGACCATCCCATGAGCCTCAAGACGGCAGGGTTCGCCGCCCTGGCGGCTGTCGCGATGAGCGCGCCGGCGTCGGTTCGGGCCAACACCGCGGGCGACGTGGACTGCCCTTCAGCGCGCGCCGCGGCCGAGCGGACCCAGGCCATCGACGAGCAGATCGAGCGGCTCGACGCTAAACTGGAAGCGCTGGACTCGATGCTGGACGGGCAGGCCGGCGCCCGCCGCGAGGCCCTCAGCCAGGCGGAGGAGCGTATCCAGGAGGCCGTGCGCCATCCCGGCGCCAGCCCGCAGGACATCGATTCCGCAGTCGCCCGCGCCGTAGCGGACGCCAACGCCAAGGCCGTCGTAACCGCCAAGACAGCCATCGCCCTGCACGACGCCATGGTGGCGGTGCGCGCTCAGATGGAAGCCCTGGGCCATCAGATGCACGCCATGGCCGATCCCCCGCGCGCGTCGCCCGCGACGCCGGCCGTCCCTGCCCATCCGGCGGCGCCCAAGGGCTAGAGCGAGCTGCCCAACGCGGCCTTGCTCGGCTAGAGCAAGGTCATGGCGCGCGTCCTGTTCATCGGTGAAGGCTCGACACTCGCCCATGCCGCGCGGCCGCTGGCCCTCGCAGCCGCCCTGCCCCGCGACACTCACGGGGCGATCATCGCCGCGCCCGAGCGGTACCGCCGGTTTGCGCCGCCGGGGGTGCGCTGGATCGACCTGGACGCCCAGACCCCCGAGGCCTTCGCCGAGCGCCTGGCGCGGGGCGAGCCGGTGTTCAGCCGGGCGCTGCTGGAGCGCTACGTCGAGCAGGACCTGGCGCTGTTCGAGGCCGTGCGGCCCGACGTGGTCGTCGGCGACCTGCGCCTGTCGCTGGCGGCCAGCGCCCGCCTGGCCAAGGTCCCCTACATCAGCCTGTCCAACGCCTACTGGAGCCCCGATCGGCCCCTGCGAGCCCGGCGTCCGACAATCGATCTGCTCAGAGGCTGGCCTGCGCCTTTCGCCGACCTGCTTTTCGCGGCCGCGGGACCGCTGGCGCTCCGGCGGCACGCCTCGCCGGTGCACCGGCTGATGGCCGGCCGCGGCCTTGGCGGCCTGGATCGCGATCTCCGGCGCGCTTTCACAGAAGCGGACATCACTCTCTTCGCCGATCTCCCCGGCCTCTACGGCGACCTGCCGGCGAACCCGCGACGGCGGCTGATGGGGCCGGTGGCGTGGGACCCTCCGGTCGATCGGCCCGACTGGTGGGGGGCTGTTCCGGACGACCGCCCCGTCGTCTACCTGGCCCTGGGCAGCTCGGGCGACAGCGACGCCCAGGAGCGTCTCTCCGGCTGGCTGCTCGAGCTGGGCTATACGGTCCTGGCGTCCCGGGCCGGCCGGCCCGGCCTGCAGGACGACGGACGACGGCTCTTCACCGCGGATTACCTGCCTGGTTCGGCCGCCGCGGCTCGCGCCACCTTCGTGGTCTGCAACGGAGGCGCGCCCGGCGCGACGCAGGCGCTGCTGGCCGGCAAGCCCGTGCTGGGGATCGCCGGCAACCTCGACCAGTTCCTCAACATGGGGGCGGTGGAGGCCCATGGCGCGGGCCTGACACTGCGGGCCGACGCCCTGAACCGCCGCAACATCGAGATCGCCGTGGCGCGGATCCGCGAGCCGCGCTTCACCGCCGCGGCGCAGGGGCTGCAGGCGAGCGCCAAGGGCTGGGATGCGGCCGCCATCCTGGTCCAGTCGATCGAGGCGCTGCTCAGACGGTGAGGTCCAGCCCGGCGCGCTCGCGTGTGGCCTGTTTGGCGAGGGAATTGAGTCGCTGGTTGATGGTGGCGACCTGGAAGGCCTTGTCGGACGGAGTGCGCAGTCGGTCCGCGGGCTCGGGCGAGGGCTGCCTCTGGCTTGGGCTGGCAGGCGCGCTCACCGCGCCGACGCCAGTGCTCATCACGGCCTCCTCGGCGGGACGCAAGGCGCGACCCGCCAGAACTAAGCAAGCCCCAGCGCCCAGGAGAACCTAGGAAAACTATGGTTATCAAATGATTAAGACTCCTGCTGGGACCCTCGCCAGAGAGGGCGCCCCGTGGCAAGCTCCGCGTTGCGCCGAAGCTTCAAGGAGCCTGCAATGCAAGTCGACAACCTGGTCGTCGTCGTCACCCTGGCGGCGTTGCTGGTCTACTTCTGGATAGCGATCCGAGTGGGCGGCTTCAGGGTAAAGCACAAGATCGTCGCCCCTGCGGTGACGGGCCATCCGGAATTCGAGCGCGCCTACCGCGTGCAGTTGAACACTCTGGAATGGCTGCCGCTTTTCCTGCCGTCCCTCTGGCTGTTCGCCTACTATTGGAGCGGACCGATCGCCGCGGCCATCGGGGTGGTGTGGATCGTCGGGCGCCTGCTCTACGCCATCAGCTATGTGCAGGACCCCACCAAGCGGGGGCCCGGCTTTGGCCTGCAGGCGCTGTCGACCGGCGTGCTGCTCCTGGGCTCCCTCGGCAAGGCGGTGGCGCTGCTGGTGATGCACGGGCTATAGGCGACGGGACAGTAACGGCGAGCTGAGTTGCATGCGGGCCCTGGGCCAGGACTATCGAACCATCTGGCTGAACGCGGACGGGGCCGGCATCGACGTCATCGACCAGACCCTGCTGCCCCACCGCTTCGAGCTCGTCACGCTCCGCTCGGCCGACGAGGCCGCCGCCGCCATCCGCGACATGGTGGTGCGGGGCGCGCCGCTGATCGGCGCCGCGGCCGCCTATGGCGTGGCCCTGGCCATGGCCGAGGACCCGTCGGACGCCTCGCTCGAAACCTCCGGCGAACACATCCGCGCCGCCCGCCCAACGGCGGTGAACCTGCGCTGGGCGGTGGAACGGATGCGCCGCCGGCTGATCGGACTGCCGCCAGCCGAACGCCGCGACGCCGCCTATGCCGAAGCCGCCCTGGTCGCCGACGAGGACGTCGCCGTCTGCGAGGCGATCGGCGGGCACGGCCTGGAGCTGATCCGCAAGGCCGCGAGCCCGGGCAAGGCGCGCATCGACGTGCTGACGCATTGCAACGCCGGCTGGCTGGCCACTGTGGACTGGGGAACGGCGCTGGCCCCCATCTACAAGGCCCATCGTGAGGGGCTGCCGGTCCATGTCTGGGTGGACGAGACGCGCCCGCGCAACCAGGGCGCCAGCCTCACCGCCTGGGAACTGGCCAATGAAGGCGTGCCCCACACCGTCATCGCCGACAACGCCGGCGGCCATCTGATGCAGCACGGCGAGGTCGACCTGTGCATCGTCGGCTCGGACCGCACCACCCGCGCCGGCGACGTCTGCAACAAGATCGGCACCTACCTGAAGGCCCTGGCCGCCTTCGACAACGGCGTTCCCTTCTATGTGGCGCTGCCCTCCTCGACCATCGACTGGCGGATCGCCGACGGGGTGCGCGACATCCCCATCGAGCAGCGCTCGGCCCGGGAAGTCACCCACATCTCCGGCCTGACCGAGGACGGCCGCCCCGAGACGGTGCGCCTGACGCCGGAAGGCAGCGACGCGGCCAATTACGCCTTCGACGTCACCCCGGCGCGGCTGGTCAGCGGCCTGATCACCGAGCGCGGCGTCTGCGCAGCTTCTGAAGCGGGCCTCAAGGCACTCTTCGGCGGCGAGGAGCAGGCGGCATGAGCCCGCGCGCGGGCGTTCAGAACCTGTGGAGCGACGCCGACGCCAGCGCGGCGGTGGAACGCTATGCCGCTGAGGGTGTGGGCGAGGACCTGGCGCTGCGCACCTACACGGCCCGGCTGCTCGGCCGGGACCCGAAGCTGGTGCTGCACGGCGGCGGCAACACCTCGGTCAAGACCCGCCAGCGCGACGTGTTCGGCGAGGACGTCGAGGTGCTGTGCGTCAAGGGCAGCGGCTGGGACCTGGCCACCATCGAGCCGGCGGGCCATCCGGCGGTGCGGCTGGAGCCGCTGCGCACGCTGCGCCGCCTGAATACCCTCAGCGACGAGGACATGGTCAACGCCCAGCGCCAATGCCTGCTGGTCTCCACGGCCCCCAATCCCTCGGTCGAGACACTGCTGCACGCCTTCATGGCCGACAAGTTCGTCGACCACACCCACTCCACCGCCATCCTCTCGATCGCCGACCAGCCGGAAGGGGCGCGGATGTTCGAGGAGATCTTCGGCGAGCAAGTGGCCTGCGTCCCCTATGTCATGCCCGGCTTCGACCTGGCCAAGGCCGCCGGCGACGCGCGCGAGGCAAACCCGGGGTCGCATGGCCTGGTGCTGCTGCAGCACGGCCTCTTCACCTACGGCTCGACCGCCCGGGAGAGCTACGAGCGGATGATCGACTGCGTGGCCAAGGCCGAGGCCTTCATCGCCAGGCGAAGCTCGGGCTGGCGGGCGATGCCTGTCCCTACCCTCGGCAGCCTTGCGCCAAACGAAGTGCTGCCGAGGCTGCGTGGCGCGCTTCACCGCGCCGCCGGCGGACACTGGCCCGGGCGCTGGATCCTCGATCTGCGCACATCGCCCATCGCCCGGACCGTCGCCGATGACCAGCGGCTGGCCGACTGGGCCGGCCGCGGCGTCTCCACCCCTGACCACGTGATCCGCACCAAGGCCGGGCCCCTGGTGGTTCCGCTGGCAGAGCCCGGTCGGCTGGATGACTGGGGCCAGGCAGTGGACGCCGCGCTGGTCAGCTATGCCGCTGACTACGAGGCCTATTTCGGCCGCAACAACACCCGCGTCGGTGGCGGCAGGACCCAGCTGGATCCCCTGCCCCGGGTGATCGCCGCCCCGGGACTGGGCCTGATCGGCCTCGGCAAGACCGCGTCCGACGCCGCCATCGCCGCCGACATCGCCGAGATCTGGGCCGAGACTCTGCTCGACGCCGAGGCGCTTGGCCGGTTCGAGCCGGTGGGCGAGGCCGACACCTTCGACATGGAATACTGGTCGTTGGAGCAGGCCAAGCTCGGCAAGTCCGCCGACAAGCGCCTGGCCCGCCACGTGGTGGCGGTCACCGGCGGCGGCGGGGCCATCGGCGCGGCCATCGCCAAGGCCTTCGCCGACGAGGGCGCGGAGGTGGCCGTCCTGGACCTCGACGCCGAGGCCGCCCAGGCGGCGGCCAAGAGATGCGGCCGCAATGCCCTGGCGTTGCAATGCGACCTGACCGATCCGGCGGCGGTCGACGAAGCCTTCGCCCGCATCGCCGCGCGCTTCGGGGGCCTCGACATCGTCGTCTCCAACGCCGGCATGGCGCTGACCGGCATGGTGGCCGAGATGCCGGACACGGTGCTGCGCAAGAGCTTCGAGCTCAACCTCTTCGCCCACCAGACGGTGGCCAAGGCGGCCGCAGCCATCTTCCGCGCGCAGGGCATGGGCGGGAGCCTGCTGTTCAACGCCTCCAAGCAGGCCATCAACCCCGGTCCCGACTTCGGCGCCTACGGAACCTCGAAGGCCGCGCTCCTGGCCCTGATGCGCCAGTACGCGCTTGAGCTCGGCCCGCTGGGCGTGCGTTCAAACGCCATCAACCCCGACCGCATCCGCTCGGGCCTGCTCACCGACGAGATGATCCAGTCCCGCTCCGCCTCTCGGGGCGTCTCTCCCGACGCCTACATGAGCGGCAACCTGCTGGGCCAGGAAGTCCTCGCCGAGGACGTGGCCCAGGCCTTCGTCTTCGCCGCCCTGATGAAGAAGACCACCGGCGCGATCCTGCCGGTGGACGGGGGCAATGTGGCGGCGATGGTGCGTTAGTTGTCTCCTCGACCCTGCGGGGAGAGGGGATCTAAAGCATCAGCCGCTCGTACTCTGCTTCCACAATCCCGTAGCAGCCGTTGGCGCAGAGGATGATGCCGGCGCGGTCGAGAATGCGCACCGCGCCGCGGGTCGCCTTGATGAGGCCCAGGCCCTCCATGGCGTTGAGGGCCTCGGTCACGCCGGGCCGGCGCACCCCCAGCATGATCGAGAGGAACTCATGGGTCAGGGGCAGGTCCGCCCGCTGCATCCGGTCCTGGGCCATCAGCAGCCAGCGGGCCAGGCGCTCGCCGATCTTGGCGCTGCCGTTGGCCATGGCGGTCTGGGTGGTCTGGAACATCAGGGCCTGGGCGTAGCGCATGAACTTGTCGCGCAGGGTGAGGCTCTGCGACATGGCCCGTCGGAGTTCGCGGGTCTCCAGACGAAAGGCCGAGCCCTCGACCTGTACGTAGGAATCGTTGGGCGACTGGGCGTTGCCCATCACGACCGAGATCCCGCTCATGCCCTCGCGGCCGATCAGGCCCACCTCGATATGCCGACCGCCGCCGCTTTTGGTGACGACCGAGATGATGCCGTTGAGCGGGAAATAGGCCGCCATGACCGGCGCGTCGGCAGTCTCGATGACATCCTTGTTGGAGAGGCTGACGGGCTGCAGGAAAGGCTCCAGCAAGGCGAAGTCGGCGGGTCCGAGCGAGTCCAGCAGTCGATTTCCAGTGGTAGTGGCGATGATCGCCATGGCTCTTCCTCAAGGGGCAAGAGCGCGAGCATCTCCCAGCCGTCCGCGCCCCAGGGACAATCGAACGATGGGCTGTACATGGGCCGTTACCGTACAAACCGCAATGGCCGGGCCGCCCCAAGCCGTGCCATGACGGCTTGATGCAACCGCTCGTCATCGCCCTCGTGCTGGGCGCCGCAGTCCTGCACGCATGCTGGAACGTCGTGCTGCGCGGCCGCCAGGACCGGTTCCTGTCGATCACGCTGATGAGCGCGGTTTCGGCGGCCGTCGCGCTGCCCTTCGCCCTTCTCGTGACGCGCCCCGACCCCGCCAGCTGGGGCTGCATCGCCCTCTCCGCGACGCTGCAGATCGCCTATTGCCTGTTCCTGGTCCGAGCCTACCGCCACGCCGATCTCGGCCAGGCCTTTCCCGTCGCGCGGGGGACGGCGCCGCTGCTGGTGACGCTGGGGGCGGCGGTGTTCGCAGGCGAGCGCCTGGGCCCGTTGGCGCTGGTCGGCGTCGCCCTGGTCTCGCTGGGGATCATCGGCCAGGCCGTCGGCAGGGGGCGCATGGATCCGCGTTCGCTGGCCGCCGCGCTGGCCTGCGGCGTGATGATCGCCGGCTATACGGTGACCGACGGCATCGGCTCGCGCCTGTCGGGCCATCCACAGTCCTACACGGCTTGGCTGTTCGTCGCCCAGGGAGCGCCCATGCCGCTGCTCTACATGGGCCTGCGCGGCCCGTTGCGGATCGATCCCCGATCGCCTGAAACGCTGAAGACCCTGTGGGCCGGGCTGATCGCGATGGTGTCGTATGGCGTGGTGGTGTGGGCCCTGTCGCTGAGCCCGATGGGCGCGGTGTCGGCCCTGCGCGAGACCAGCATCCTGTTCGCCGTGGTCCTGGGCGCCCTGTTCCTGAAGGAGCGGATGACGCCGGCCAGGGCCGTCTGCTGCGCCTGCATCGCCGGCGGCGCGGCCTGCCTGAGTTTCGGAGGCTAGACTAGGCGGCCTCTGCCAGCGCCGGGGCTCCCAGCAGCACCGTGGTCATGTCGACCCCGCCGCCCTCGGTGACGTCGGTGATGAACTCCGGGTCCTCGTCAGGCCGCTGCAGACCGGCGATGTAGAGCAGGGGCAGGAAGTGGTCCGGCGTCGGCTGGGCCAGCTGGGCCTCCGGGCCGATGTCCATGAAGTCGATCAGGCCCTGGTGATCGTGGGCCCTGAACCGGGCCTGGATCTCCTTGCGGAAGCGCTCCGCCGTGGGGTTGGGCGGGGAGCGGCCGGTGCGGTCGTAGAGGCGCAGGTTGTGCACGATGTTGCCCGTGCCCATCACCAGCACGCCTTCCGCCCTGAGGGGCATGAGGCGCTGGCCGACCTCGTAGTGGAACCGGAAGGGCTGGGTCCCGTCGACGCTGAGCTGGATCACCGGGATGTCGGCCGCGGGATAGGCGTGCATCAGCACCGTCCAGGCGCCGTGGTCCAGGCCCCAGCGGTCGGTCTGGGCGACGGGCGTGGGCGCCAGCAGCTCGGCCGTCCGCGCGGCCAGCGCCGGCGCGCCGGGGGCGTCGTATCGGAAACGGTAGAGTTCTTCCGGGAAGCCGTAGAAGTCATGGATGGTCTTTTGGCGCGGCGGCGAGGTCACCGCCGTCCCCTGCGTGTACCAGTGCGCCGAAATGACCAGGATCGATTTGGGGCGCGGCAGGCGCTCGCCCAGGGCCCGCCAGGCCTCGACATAGGGGTTCTGCTCGAAGGCGGTCATCGGACTGCCGTGGCCGACGAACACGGCCGGCATGAGATCGGGCTGCGCCATGAGCCCGGTCTAGTCCGAGGGGCCCCTCCTGGTCCAGGCCCGGGAGCGCCCCGTTTCAACAATCGTCCGGACAGGTTTGCAGGTATGTCGATTTGCGGCGGTGCGCGACGACAAGCGGTATCGAGCGCGAAGCAAAGGAGCCCGGCATGCAGTACGTCTGCCTGATCTATTTCGACCCTGGGGCGGTGTTCAACCAGAGCCCGGAGGCCAATGCCGTCCTGGCCGAGGTCGGGCCCCATAACGAGGCGCTCAAGGCCAGCGGCCACTTCGTCGCGTCCCAGGCCCTGACCCTGCCAAAGGACGCCATCACCGTGCGCGTCCGCGACGGCAGGATGTCGGCGACAGACGGTCCGTTCATGGAGACCCGGGAGCTGCTCGGCGGCTTCGTGCAGATAGAGGCGCGCGATCTCAACGAGGCCGTGCGGATCGCCGCAGAGATGCCGTTCGCCAGGCTCGGGTCGATCGAGGTGCGGCCGGTGGTGGACTACAGCAAGCCCCGCCCGTTGCTTTGAAGGCGGCTGGCGCCAGGCGAGTGCTGGACACGGCCTACCGCACCGAGGCGCGGCAGGTGCTGGCGACACTAATCCGCCTGCTTGGCGGCTTCGACGCGGCGGAGGAAGCCACGCACGAGGCGTTCGCCGCCGCGGCCGAGCAGTGGCCGATCCATGGCGTGCCGGCCAATCCCTATGCCTGGCTGGTGTCCGCGGGCCGCTTCAAGACCATCGATCGCTGGCGCAGGCAGGCGCGCCTGGCGGGGGCCTTGCCCGACCTCGTGGCGCTGGCCGAACCGTCTCCGGAGCCGGCCATGCCCGAAACCATCGAGGACGACGAACTGCGGCTGATCTTCACCTGCTGCCACCCGGCGCTGGCTCCGGACGCCCGCATCGCCCTGACCCTCAGGGAAGTGGGCGGACTGACCACCGAGGAGATCGCGCGGGCCTATCTGGCGCCCACGCCGACCATCGCCCAGCGCATCGTCCGGGCGAAGGCGAGGATCCGTGATGGCGCCATTCCCTATGAGGTCCCTGGCCGCGCGGAGCTGCCGGCGCGGACCCAGAGCGTGCTGCAGGTGGTCTACCTGATCTTCAACGAGGGCTACGCGGCCACCGACGGGCCGAGCCTGACGCGGGGCGACCTCTGCGCCGAGGCGATCCGGCTGGGCCGGCTGGTGGTCGAACTCATCGACGAACCCGAGGCTCTGGGCCTGTTGGCCCTGATGCTGCTGCATGAGGCGCGGCGGGCCACGCGCGTCAACGCCGCCGGCGACCTGATCCTGCTGGAGGACCAGGATCGGGCGCAGTGGGACCGCGCACGGATCGGCGAAGCCCAGGGCCTGATCGGGCGGGCGACGGCCACGGGGCCAGTCGGACCCTACGCCATACAGGCTGCGATCGCGGCAGCCCACGCCCAGGCCGCAACCGTGGATGCGACCGACTGGGCCCGGATCGTCGAACTCTACGATCTGCTAGCTCGCGCCGATCCCTCGCCAGTGGTCATCCTGAACCGCGCGGCGGCCCTGGGCATGCGCGACGGGCCCGAAGCGGGGCTTGCGGCCATCGAGGCAGTGCTGGGCGAGCTCGACGACTATCACCTTGCCCACGCCGCGAGAGCGGACATGCAGCGCAGGCTCGGCCTGAAGGAGGCTGCGCGGACCTCCTATCAGCGGGCGTTGGCGCTGTCCCGGCAGCCGGCTGAACGGAGCTTCCTTAAGAAGCGGTTGGTGGAGATCGCAGACGCCGCCGGGATCTGACGGGCAGCCCAATCTATTGGCAGCCGTGAACGTCAGCTGCTAGCAAATTGATTTAGCTCGCGTTTAAGCAACCTGTGCCATTGTCGAAGCGTTGGCTCCATGGAAACCTGAGGGCCGAGAGAGCGGAGTGAATCGGAGACAGAGGTGAGTGCGATCGCGATCCGGACCAGTGACTTCGAGGCGCAGCTCTACGGCAAGCGCCTGACCACGGCCGAGGTGCTCTACTACATTCCCGACCATCCGGTGCTGCTGCAGAGCTTCACGTGGCAGACGCTGGATGTGGCCCCCGATTTCCCGCGCATCCACGAGTTCCTGGAGTTCTGGCGGCGTGAGATCGACGCCGTCATCCACTCGGTCGCCATCTCGGCCTGCCCCCAGATCGCCGCCGGCCGTGCACGCACCGCCCGCTACATCGGAAACTTGAACTAGCGCTGCGCTGAAGCCTCTTCGCGACGCCGAACATATTGGCGCCGCAGACGAACCCTGAAACTCTGCGGACGCTTCTCCCCGCAGGAACAGACTTTGGCCTCATCGCCCCGCCCGTCCGCCGCCGATCGCTATCTGAGCCGGCGGTTCAGGCGGGGGAACGTCGCGATCCGGTTCGGGTCAGGCTCCCTGCAGAGCTTCGGCGACGGCTCCGGCGTTCCCATCGAGGTCGAGGTCGATCGCGTCGCCGTCATGCGCATGACGGCGCGGCCGACCTCCCTGACGCTGGGGGAATGCTACATGGACGGCTCGATCCGCTTCGCCCGCGGCGGGATCTTCGAGTTCGTCGACGTGATCGCCCGCAACGCGCGGTTCGGCCCGGTCAAGGAAAGCTGGCTCCGGCGCCTGCAGCGCAGCCTCTTCCAGCGCAACGACGCCAGGACGGCCCGGCGCAACGCCGCCCACCACTACGACCTCTCCGTCGACCTCTATCGCCGTTTCCTCGACGCCGACCTGCAGTACTCCTGCGCATACTTCGCCCGCCCCGACATGACCCTGGAGCAGGCCCAGGCCGCCAAGCGCGAGCGCATCGCGCGAAAACTGCTGCTCCGGCCCGGCGACAGGGTGCTCGACATCGGCAGCGGCTGGGGCGGGCTCGGCATCGAGCTGGCGAGCCGGGAACAGGTTGACGTGCTCGGCGTCACCCTTGCCGGCGAGCAGCAGGCCCTGGCCAGCCGGCGGGCCCGGGAGGCGGGGGTCGCGGACCGGGTCCGCTTCGAGTTGCGGGATTATCGGGAGCTGGACGGGCAGCACCAGCGCATCGTCTCCGTCGGCATGCTCGAGCACGTCGGCCGCCCCGACTTCGACGCCTATTTCCAGAAGATCGCCGCGCTGCTCACCCGCGACGGCGTCGCGCTGGTGCATTCCATCGGGCGCAAGCATGGGCCGGGCGCGACCAACCCCTTCCTGGACAAGTACATCTTCCCGGGCGGCTACATCCCGCTCCTGTCCGAGGTGCTGCCCGCGGTGGAGCGCGCGGGCCTGCAGGTGGCCGACATCGAGATGTGGCGGCTGCACTACGCCGAGACCCTGCGCCACTGGCGCGAGCGTTTCGCCGCCGCCCGCCCCGACGTCGTGGGCATGTACGACGAGCGCTTCTGCCGGATGTGGGAATACTACCTGTCGATCAGCGAAGTGGCCTTCCGCTGGGCCGGCTTCGCGGTCTTCCAGCTCCAGCTCGTCAAGACAGCCGACGCGGTCCCCTTGACCCGGGACTACCTTGACGGGGACCCGGCCTTCTAAAGAGCCACACTAGACGGGACGCCCATTCCGGGTGCAAATCCGCATTCCAGGGGCAAAGCTTGCTGAACGTCATCCCGGAGTATCGCCCTATGAAGCGTTTCCTTCTCACCTTCGCCGCCATCGCCGCCCTGGGCGCGGGCCTCGCCGCCTGCGTGACCCCCACGCCCTACCAGCCGGCCCAGCCCGGCCGCTCCACGGGCAATTTCGGCTATGGCTCCTACAAGATCGACGGAACCCACTGGCGGGTGTCCTTCGCCGGCAACAGCCTGACCTCGCGCGAGACGGTGGAGAAATACCTGCTCTACCGGGCCGCCGAGCTCACCGTCGAGCAGGGCTACGACTGGTTCCAGACCACCGACCGGCACACCGACCGCAAGACCAGCTACTATTCCGATCCGGATCCCTTCTATGCCTCGCCGTTCTGGTCCTCGTACGGCTGGGGCTGGCGGCCGGCGTGGCGCTACTACGGTGGCGGCTTCGGCTGGCGCAGCTGGGATCCCTGGTTCGGCGATCCGTTCTGGTCGCGCAGCGTCAACGTGCAGGAGGTCAACCGCTTCGAGGCCGCCTCCGAGATCGTGATGGGCAAGGGGGACGCGCCGTCGGGCCAGCGGGTGTTCAACGCCCGCGAAGTGGTCGCCAACCTCGGACCTGGCATCGTACGGCCGTCCGTGAAGTGACCTGGGCGGGAAGGCCGGCGATCCGATGGACGCCGGCCGAGTCTGCGGGTTTAATGGCGCGATGAGCAAGGCGTCCGACCCGGCCCACGGCGATCCGGCGATGGAGCCCCTGGCCGCGATTCCTCGCGAGCGGGCGCTGACGCCGGCCGTCATCAAATTGAACGAGGCGCGCGTGTCGCGCGGCTTCTGGCCGGCCCTGAAGAAGGCGGCGCGCAAGATCCCTTTCGCCCGCGAGGCGGTGGCGCTCTACTACTGCGCCCGCGATCCCGAGACGCCGGCGGGCGCCAAGGCGATGATGATGGCGGCGCTGGCCTATTTCGTCATGCCCATGGACGCCATTCCGGACATGCTGGTCGGCGTCGGGTACACCGACGACGCCGCTGTGATCGCCACCGTGCTCGCCCTGGTGAGCCGTCACATCAAGCCCCGCCATACGGACGCCGCCGAAGGCTTCCTCGACCGCCTGGCCCGTGACGCTTGAGTCCTCCCTCCCCTTCATCTCCGTAGCCGCCGCGCTCGCCGCGGGCGTCGTGGCGGGCCGCTCGACGCCCTCCTCGGCCGAGCCTGGCCTGAAGGCCCTCGCCCTCGCCGCCCTGGCCATGTTCGCCTACTTCCGCGGCGTGGCTCCCGCCGCCGTCGCGCAGGCGCTGACCCTGGCGGCGATCGCCGGCGCCCTTATGCCCCGCGGCGCGGAACGTTTCGGGACGGCCGGGATCCTGTTCCTGGCCGGGGCCTGGCTGGTGTTCGGCTACCTGT
>FTFP01000180.1_pt1 | contig 26775 bp, 30 predicted proteins | sample 1640421 | NCBI WGS metagenome assembly FTFP01 (sample SAMEA3914814, study PRJEB12502) | metagenome | biome: forest; material: soil | place: USA | collected 2011-09-16 | depth 0.1 m | reverse complement strand
GACAAGCTCGGCATCGATCCGGAGCGCTTCAACGTCAACGGCGGCTCGATCGCCATCGGCCACCCCTACGGCATGACCGGGACCCGCCTGACCGGCCACGTCCTGCTGGAAGGGCGCCGGCGCAAGGCCAAGCGGGCAGTGGTGACCATGTGCATCGGCGGCGGCATGGGCGCGGCCGGCCTGTTCGAAGTGTTCTGACCCATGGCCCTGGTGGTCCGCCAAGCCACTGAGCATGACGCGCCTCTGCTGGCCTGGGCGATGCTGGCGGCCGGGCGAGGGCACCGACCCGTTGGCTGGTACGACATCGCGCTCGGCCTTCCCGAAGCCCAATGCCTGGAGGTGCTGGCGAGGCTGGCCCTGACGGACCTCCGCTCGTGGTGGCATCACTCGAACTTCCTGGTGGCGCAGGACGGTGACGACCCCGCCGGGACGCTCTGCGCTTTCGGTTCGGCGGAGGGCTACGCCGCATCGGAGGCGGCCCTGGCCGAAGCGACCTGGCCGATGGGATGGGTCCAGGAGGACCTGGAGGCGGTCTGGGCCCGGGGGGCTTACATCTTCAGCTCCACGGTGACGGTCGATGACGACCTGTGGACCATCGAAAATGTCGCCGTGCGTCCCGGATGGCGCAACCGCGGCGTCGCGGGCCTGTTGCTCGAACATGCCCTGGCGAGAGGCCGGGCCGCGGGTTTCGGCCAGGCTCAGATCAGCTTCCTGATCGGCAACGAACCGGCCGAGCGCGCCTACACCCGCGCCGGCTTTCAGTTCGCCCAGGAACGGCGCAGCTCCGAGCTCGAAACCGCTGTGGGAGCCCCGGGCCTGCGCCGGTTCGTGCGCGCCCTCTGAACCGGCGGGCGCGGTCGGGACGGCTGACATCGCGCCCGAAGGCCGTCACTCTCGCAGGGGTGAGTCGGCAGGCCCCCTTCATCTTCCTGGAATTTTTCAGCGGCGGCGGCATGGCCGGGATCGGCCTTGGCCCCGGCTGGGCCTGCCGCTTCGCCAACGACATCGACCAGGCCAAGGCCGACGCCTACGCCGCCAACTTCGGCGACGACCACCTGAAGCGGGCCAACGTCTGGGACCTGGACGCCTCGGATGTGCCGGGTGGCGCCGATCTGGCCTGGGCGTCCTCGCCCTGCCAGGACCTCAGCCTCGCGGGTCTGAGGCGCGGCCTGGACGGCGAGCGCTCCTCCGCCTTCTGGGGCTTCTGGCGGCTGATCGAGCAGCTGGACCGTCAGGGGCGGGCCCCGCGAGCGATCGTCATCGAGAACGTCACTGGCCTTGTGACCTCCCATGGCGGCAAGGACTTCGCGGCCCTGCTCGCCGCCCTGGCCGAGCGGGGCTACTGCTTCGGCCCCCTGGAGATCGATGCAGCCCGCTTCCTTCCCCAGTCCAGGCCGCGCCTGTTCGTGCTGGCCGTGCGCGGCCGCCCGCCGGCGGAGCTCGTCGGCGGCCCCGGTGAGTTCCACACACCGGCCATCCGGCAGGCCTTCGAGCGCCTGAGCCCGGCGCTGCGGGCCGGCTGGCTTTGGTGGCGCCTGCCGCCGCCCGCCGTACGCAACACAGCGCTGGCCGACCTGCTGGAGCCGGACGGCGCGGTCGACTGGTTCGCGCCGGAGCGGACCCAGCGCCTGGTCGGGCAGATGGCGCCGGTTCATCGGCGCAAGCTCCAGGCCGCCCAGGCATCGGGCGCGCGCCAGATCGGGACCCTGTTCCGCCGCACCCGGCATGAGGCGGGCCAGCGGGTCCAGCGGGCGGAGGCCCGGTTCGACGGCGTCGCCGGGTGCCTGCGCACGCCGGCCGGCGGCTCGTCGCGCCAGTTCCTGCTGGTGGTGGAGGGCGATGAGGTGCGCGCCCGGCTGGTGACGCCGCGCGAGGCCGCCCGCCTGATGGGCCTGCCTGACGACTATCGCCTGCCGCGCGCGGCCAGCGCCGGCCTCCACGTCATGGGAGATGGTGTCGCCGCCCCCGTGGTGCGCCACCTGGCCGCCCATCTGATCGAGCCGTTCCTGCATTTTGAGGCGCGGGCCAGCGCGGCCTGAGTCGCGACAATCCCGCGCGGCTTGCTATAGATGTCGGCCGTCCCCCAACGCCGGATCATCGCCGCCATGGACTCCACCCCGCAACCCGCCGCCTACGACGCCGAGCGCTATCGCCGCAAAGGCCGGGGCAAGATCTACGACTCGATCATCGACACCATCGGCGACACGCCCCTGGTGCGCCTGCCCAGGCTCACCGCCGAGCTGAAGCCCAAGGGCGAGGTGGTCGCCAAGCTGGAGTTCTTCAACCCGATCTCCAGCGTCAAGGACCGCATCGGCGTCTCGATGATCGAGGCGCTGGAGGCCCAGGGCAAGATCAAGCCCGGCACCACCATCGTCGAGCCCACCAGCGGCAACACCGGCATCGCGCTGGCTTTCGTGGCCGCGGCCAAGGGCTATCCGCTGATCCTGGTGATGCCCGAGAGCATGTCGATTGAGCGGCGCAAGATGCTCCTTCTGTTGGGCGCGCGGCTGGAGCTGACCCCGGCCGAGAAGGGCATGCGCGGCGCCGTCCAGCGGGCCCAGGAGCTGCTGGCCGACATCCCTGGCGCGGTGATGCCGCAGCAGTTCGAGAACCCGGCCAATCCGCTGATCCACCGGGTGTCCACCGCCGAGGAGATCTGGAACGACACCGACGGCAAGGTCGATGCGGTGGTCTCCGGCGTCGGCACCGGCGGCACCATCACCGGCGTCGGCCAGGTGCTGAAGGCGCGCAAGCCCTCGGTCAGGATGATCGCCATCGAGCCGGAGGCCTCGGCCGTCCTGTCCGGCGGCCAGCCGGGCCCGCACAAGATCCAGGGCATCGGCGGGGGCTTCGTGCCCGCGATCCTGGACCGCGGCGTGATCGACGAGGTGATGACGGTCAGCAACGACGAGAGCTTCGAGATGGCCCGCAAGGCCGCCCACATCGAGGGCATCCCGGTGGGCATCTCCTCCGGCGCGGCCATTTCCGCCGCCTTCCGCCTGGCCGCGCGTGACGAGTACGCCGGAAAGCTGATCGTCACCATCATCCCCAGCTTCGCCGAGCGCTATCTCTCGACCGCCCTGTTCGACGGACTCTGAATTGCCTCCTCGCCCCCCGCTTCCGCTGCCCGCGCCCTGAGGCGCGGTATCCAGCGGGCCTGCGGGGGTTCAGAATGCCCCATGCGATTCTAACCCGGAGGGGACGCCATGGCCTACAAGGCCCCGGTCCGTGAACACCTGTTCCTGCTGAACGAGGTGCTGGGGCTGGAGAAGCACTCCAACCTGCCGGGCTTCGCCGACGCCACACCAGAGCTGGCCGGCCAGCTGCTCGAGGAAGCGGCGCGGTTCTGCGAGGAGGTCCTGGCGCCGCTCAACGCCATCGGCGACCGCGAGGGGTGCCGATACGACCCCGCCACGGCTTCGGTGACGACGCCCGCGGGCTTCAGGCAAGCCTATCGGACCATGGTGGACTCCGGTTGGAGCGCCCTTTCGGTGGAGCCGCAATGGGGCGGCCAGGGCCTGCCGCTCGTTCTGAACCTCGCGTTCAACGAGATGGCCTCGTCGGCCAACATGGCCTTCGCCATGTATCCGGGCCTGACCCACGGCGCCTTCTCGACCATCCGCCAGTTCGGCGACGACGCGCAGAAGGCGCTCTACCTCGCCCGCCTGGCCGTGGGCGAATGGTCGGGGGCCATGAACCTCACCGAGCCGCAGTGCGGCACGGACCTGGGGCTGATCCGCACCAAGGCGGTCAAGGCCGACGACGGCTCCTGGCGCATCACCGGCGAGAAGATCTGGATCTCAGGCGGCGAGCAGGACCTCACCCCCAACACCGTGCACCTTGTGCTGGCCCGCACCGAGGGCGCGCCGGCCGGCACGCGTGGTCTGTCGCTGTTCATCACACCCAAGTTCCTGCCCGACGCCTCAGGCGCGCCCGGCCAGCGCAACGCCTTCAAGTGCGCCGGGCTGGAAGAGAAGATGGGCATCCACGGCAACGCCACGTGCGTAATGGCCTACGAGGGCGCCACCGGCTTCCTGCTCGGCGAGGAGACCAAGGGCCTGCGCCACATGTTCGTGATGATGAACGAAGCGCGGCTGGGCGTGGCGGTGCAGGGCCTGGCCCAGGCCGAGGCGGCCTATCAGGCGGCCGTCGCCTTCGCGCGGGACCGGCTGCAGGGCCGGGCGCTGACCGGACCCAAGAACCCGGACGGGCCCGCCGATCCCATCATCGTCCACCCCGATGTGCGCCGCATGCTGATGGACTCCAGGGCCGTCATCGAGGGCGGCCGGGCCCTGCTGTTCTGGACCATCCTGCACCAGGACATCGAGCACGGCGCCGCCGACGAGGCCGATCGTCAGAAGGCGGAGGACATGGTCGGCCTGATGACGCCGGTGGTGAAGGGGTTCCTGACCGACCGGGGATTCAAGATCGCCTCCGACGCCCTGCAGGTGCACGGCGGTTCGGGCTACACGGTGCACTTCCCCGCCGCCCAGTACCTGCGCGATTCCCGCATCGCCATGATCTACGAGGGGACCAACGGCATCCAGGCGTTGGACCTGGTCGGCCGCAAGCTGGCCCTGAACGGCGGCCGGGCCATCACCGCCTTCCTGGCCGAGCTCGACGCCTATGCGGCCGAGCCGGCCGACGAAGTCGCGGCGCCCTTCGTCGAGGGGCTGAAGTCATCCAAGGCCCAGCTGCAGGAGGCGACCTACTGGCTGGTCCAGAACGGCCTCACCAATCCCGACAATGCCGCCGCCGCCTCGCACGACTACCTGAACCTGATGGCGCTGACGTCGCTGGCCTACATGTGGGCGCGGATGGCCAAGGCGGCCCAGGCCAGGATCGCCGCCGGCGAGACCGATCCCTTCTACGCCGCCAAGCTGGTCACCGGCCGCTACTTCCTGCAGCGGGTGCTTCCGGAAGCCGCCACCCATCTGGCCAAGCTCAAGACCGGCGCCGAGCCGCTGATGGCCCTGGCGGCGGATGGCTTCTGAGGGAGCGGAGGATATGGCTGTTGAGGTCCAGAGGGAACCGCCGGGCGCCTTTCCCGAGTTGCAGGCCTTCTACGTATCAACCGGCTCTTCGGCCAAGATCGCCCCGGGCGACACAGTGGTTTCGGCTCGCGAGGAAGGGCGGGTCGTCGGCCTGGTGCGCCTTGCGCCCGAAGCCGGGGTGCTCGTCCTGCGGGGCATGACGGTCGCCAACCCGCGGCGCGGGGTCGGATCCGAGCTGCTGAGGGCGCTCGAGCCGATCATCGGCGAACGGGACTGCTACTGCCTCTGCCCGCGGCGCCTGGAAGGCTTCTTCGGCAAGATCGGCTTCGTCCGCCTGGCCGAGACCGCCGCCCCGCCCCATCTGAAGGCGCGCTGGGATCACTATCATGACGACGACCAGATCATCATGAGGCGGCCCGCCGCCTGAACCCGACAATGGTGGGCCATGCCCCTCGACGCCGCCGATGAGCAGCCCCTGATCCCGCCCGTCGCCAAGTGGATGGGCCGGCCGCTCAAGGGACTGGCGCTGATCGCCGCGATGCGCGCCAGCATGCTCTCGATCTGGGGCCCCAGCGCCTATGAGCTGCCGATCATCCCCTCGCGCATCTACGGCCGAAACCGGATCCTGGTGAACGACCCCTCGGCGGTGCGCCGGGTGCTGGTCGAGAACGCCCTGGCCTACGAGAAGCCCGCCCCGACCCGCCGCGTGACCCGGCCAATCATCGGCGAAGGCCTTCTCCTCTCGGAAGGCGCCGAATGGCGGCGTCAGAGGCGGGTGCTCTCACCGGCTTTCACGCCCCTGCACGTCGAGAAGATGGCGCCTCACTTCGCCGAAGCCGCGCACGGCCTGATCGGCGAGATGGAAGGCAAAGGCCGGGTCCAGCTGGCCATCCCCCTGCAGGAGGCGGCGCTGGACGCCGCGGCACGTTCGCTGTTCTCGATGCCGATCGGCGGCCGCGGGGCGAGGCTCGCCGCCCTGGCGCGCAGCTATCTCGCCGGTCCGAGCCGGCCGGGCATGCTGGACATGATCGCGCGAAACGAAGGCGACTTCGCCTGGCTCACCCCCGGCCGGCTCCTGTTCCGCCGCCGCTGGCGGAAGGCGGTGGACCAGATCGTCGCCTTGCGCCGGGCGCAGCCTCGGCCGGAAGGCGCGCTCGAGGATGTGCTGGACCTGCTGATCAAGGCGCGTGATCCGGACACCGGCGTCCCGATGTCCGACGCCGAGATCCGCGACCAGACCGGCACCATGCTGGCCGCCGGCTTCGAGACCACCGCCCGCGCCACCTTCTGGACGCTCTATCTGCTGGCGCTCGATCAGCGCGAGCAGGCCCGCATCCGCGCCGAGATCCTGGCCAACCCGCCCTCGCGCGGCATCCAGGATGCAACCCGTCGCTGGCCCCGCCTGAGACTCGCTCTGCTCGAAGCCATGCGGCTCTACCCGCCCGCGCCCATGCTGTTCCGCACGGCCGTGCAGTCGGACAGGCTGCTCGACGTCGAGGTGGCCAAGGGCGACATCATCATCATCAGCCCCTGGATCATGCATCGGCACCGCCTGCTGTGGGACCAGCCGGACGCCTTCATCCCCGGCCGCTTCGAGGGCCGCGAACGGGAATACCTCGCCGCCGGCGCCTACCTGCCCTTCGGGGAAGGCCCCCGCATCTGCATCGGCGCGGCGCTCGCCCTGACCGAGGCGGCGATCATGCTGGCCATGCTGCTGGAGCGCTTCGCCCTGGCCCTGGACGACGACCGCGAGCTGACCCCCGTCTCCATCATCACCACCATGCCCAGCATCGACCCGTGGTTCAGGCTGACTAGCGGCTAACCATCCAGTTCGAATCTCACGGGTAGGCGAACTCGCTGGCCAGACGTCGGACCGCCGGTCCTGGTGTGCGCTCCGACACGGGCGGACTCCATCATCGTCTTCGCCATCTCGCCGTAGCCCCAGCCTTGGGGCGTTTCGGTCTCCACGTGGCAGGAGAGGCTTCCATCGACCGAGATGCGGCACATCAGGACCACTTCCGCCCTGCTCGGTCCATCCGTTCGCTTTGGTCCGATCGTGTGCGAGCCCGGCATCCGTAGCCAGACGAGATCGTTCGATCGAAGAGCCAAAGGCTCCGCCGACTCCTCGCGCACATTTGTTGCCGTTTGCAATCCCGCGCAGGCCAACGCCATCGTGGCGGCCGCTACTCCCAGGAGATTCACCGCATCCGCTCCAGCTGCTGATCGGGCGCAACGTAGCAGCGGGCCACGTTCTCGTCGTCGAAGGACGCGTCTTGGGTTGGGGCCAGCTTGAAGGGCGGCGCGCTCATGACGCCGTGCAGCTTACGCTTGATTGACGGTGTTGGCCTTGATTTGCGCCGAGCCGTCGGGCGCGAGGTCAACGCGGGTCGAGCCCAGCCGGATGGGGCCGTCCAGCGCGGCGTTCACCCGGTCGATGCCAGCCGTGACGCCGGGTTGCTTGGCCAGCAGATAGCGGAGCGAGATGCGCTCGTGGTCGGCGGCGTCGGGCTGGGTGCCGTGCAGGGTGCAAGGGTGCCAGAGGGCGGCGAAGCCGGTTCCGCCGGTGAGCATCACCTGGCGGGTCTGCACCTGCCGGCCGGGGCCGTCGCTGTAGATCCAGCTTTCCGGCCCGCTGGGCTCCAGCGCGTGCGGGAAGACGGCCGCTCCCAGGCGATGGCTGTTCTCCAGCAGGAACAGGGGCGCGTCCTGGCGGCCGACCGGGTGCAGGTAGACGTAGAGGGTCAGGAAGTCCGCCTCCCGGCCCTGGAAGTCGATCAGGTCCTGGTGGAAGTCGATCCCGTAGAAGTAGGTCACGTCGCGGAACTCTGGCCGCACATAGGCGCCGAGGTTGTTCACCGGGTTGCCGTGGATGCGCGCCTTCAGCCAGGCCGGGACCGAGCCGGCCGGCACGCCGCAGACCAGCTTGCGGTCGAGCGTCTGGTAGCCGGGGCCCAGCAAGGCGGTGACCGCCCCCACGATGCGCGGCTCGGCCTCGACGAAGTCCAGCTGGCCTTGGAACCGTTCCAGCAGGTTTCGGCCCGGCCTCGGATTGACCCCCTTGAACTGTGGGTCGGCGTCGAACTCGGCCTCGGAGAGGAACAGGCTGTGATCGAACCGGCGCAGGGCGCGGATCTGCGCCAGCAAGGCGGTCGCCGCGCCCGGATCGGCCACGTCGCCCAGCTTGTGGAAGCCGGATACGAGCACGTCCTGCACGACATCCGAACTGACGCCGCCGCCGAAATCCATGGCTGGTCCTCCGGGTTTGATCCACAGAGCATGAGACCCGTTTCGCCGAACGAAGCGTTAAGGCCGGGCGGTCGCTGCCTTCAGCCGCGCGGTCAGCGCCGGCAGGTCCTTCAGCTCGCACTCCCAGACGACGAGGGGCGTCCATCCCAGGGCCTGCAGGGCGTTGCGGGTCCGCTCGTCCCGCACCCGGTTCTTGCCGATCTTGCCGGTCCAGTAGTCCCGGTTCTGCTTGGGGACGCGCGCGCCCCGGGGGCAGTCGTGGCCGTGCCAGAAGCATCCGTGCACGAACAGAGCGAGTTTGCGTCCCGGCAGCACGACATCCGGAGCGCCCGGCAATTCGCGCCGATGCAGCCGGTAGCGCAGGCCAAGACCCCACAGCACCCGCCGCACCTTCAATTCGGGCTTCGTATTGCGCCCTTTTACCTGGCGCATCACCGATGAGCGCTTCTCGCGCGTGAAGACGTCGGTCATATGTGCGTTTGCCGTCGGGCGGGGCTGATGTAAGCCGAGCATCCGCGCGCGCGCCATGATATCTGATCGGTCGCTGAGGAGAACTGCCCCATGGCCTTCAAGGAAGTCATCGTTCAAGCCGGATCGGGAGCCGCTGACGCGGTGCGAATGTCTCTGGCCGCGGATCTGGCCCGCAGCTCGGGCGGAAGCCTGACCGGCGTGCTGGTGACGCCGCCGCCGATCACCGCCTACCTCGGCGGGCTGGAAGGCGCCTCCTTGTCCGGGCTCAGCCTCGCCGAACTGGCGGAACAACAGACGGCGGAGTTCCAGAAGGACGCCGCAAAAACACAGGCGGCGCTTGCGGCCGCCGCCAAGGCCAGCGGGCTGACGCCGGCCTTCAGGACGGTTTCCGGCGACTCCCGGGCAGAGATGATCCGGCTCGCCAGGCAGGCCGACCTGGTCGTGCTGCCGAGCCCCGACGACTCCGGATCCGGCAACGAATCGGCTCCCGAGGAAATCGCCATGACCTGCGGCGGCCCCTGCCTCTTTGTGCACGCCGCGTGGTCCACCCGTCCGATCGGCAAGCGCATCCTGGTGGCCTGGAACGGGAGCCGCGAGTCCGCCCGGGCCCTGAAGGACGCCCTGCCGATGTTGCACGAGGCCGAGCACATCGACGTCCTGGTCATCGACAAGGATGACGCCACCCACGACGTGGAAACCACCCTGCCGGCCTATCTGGCCAAACATGGCCTGACCGCCCAGGTGCATCGCGTCTCGAGCGTGGACAATCCCGTCGGCGACGTCATGCTGCGCCAGGCCGGGCGGTTGGATTCCGACCTGATCGTCATGGGCCTCTACGGCCACGCGCGGATGCAGGAGATGGTGCTTGGCGGCGCCAGCCGGCACATCCTTCGCCACGCCCGCATGCCGCTGCTGGTATCGCATTGATCGACCCGCCGGGGGCTCCAACCTGAGGCGGCCATGAAGTCCGTCCTGGCGTCCTGGCAGTTCTGGGCCCTCGGCTCGGCGGCGTTCGCTGCGCTGACCGCCATTTTCGCCAAGGTGGGCGTGCAGGGCGTCAATTCCGACTTCGCCACCTTGATCCGCACGGTGGTGATCCTGACCGTCACCACCGCGATCGTCTGGGCCACTGGACAGCTGCAGTCCCCGTCCTCGCTCGCGCCCAGGACCTATCTCTTCCTGGTGCTGTCGGGCCTGGCCACCGGCGCCTCCTGGCTCTGCTATTTCCGGGCGCTGAAGATCGGCGATGCGGCCAAAGTCGCTCCCATCGACAAGCTGAGCGTGGTGCTGGTGGCGATCTTCGCCACGGTCTTCCTGGGGGAGAAGCTGACGGCCATGAGCTGGCTCGGCGTCGCGCTGGTGGGCGCCGGCGCGGTGGTCATCGCGGCGTCGGGCTGACGCGCTTCCAGAACACCGTGGTGGAGACCAGCCCGCCCTCGGGCAGCAGGGCGTAGTCCGGGATCTCGCCCACGCGCACCCAGCCGAGGCCGGCGTAGAGCCGCTCGCCCGCGCCGCCGGTGACCGTGTCGAGCACGAGGACCGTGCGTCCCAGGTCGGCGGCAAGACGCTCGGCCGCCAGGATCAGGGCCGCGCCGACGCCTTGTCGGCGGGCGCTTCGATGGACCAGCATCTTGCGGACGTCCGCCCGGTGCGGCTGGTTCGGCGGCGTGTCCAGGCCCAGCTGGACGGTCCCCACGACGCGCTGGTCCAGCCGGGCGACCAGGATCGCGGCCTTGTCGCGCGCCACCTCACTTGCCACCGCGGCGAAGTAGGCTTGCGCGTCGGCGGCCGTGAACGGCGACATGAAGCTGACCGAGGCTCCCCCCGCGACGCAATCGGCCAACACGTCGCCGAGTGCGGGGACCAGGGCGCTGGCCTGCTCCGCATCGAGCCGGACGATCTCCAACGCGGGGGTCACTCGGCCGGGACGGCGTGGCCGGCCAGGGCCCGGCCGATCAGGCCGATGGTCTCTTCCAGCCCGAAGATGGCGGCGAACGAACCGAAGCGCGGTCCCTGGCTCTGGCCGAGCAGCACCTCGTAGAGCGCCTGGAACCAGGCCCTGAGCGGCTCGATGCCGGCGTCCTTGCCGGCGGCATAGACTTCGTTCTGGATCAGCTCGGCGTCCTGGCAACCCTGCGGCAGCGCCCGGAACCGGCGGACGAGGTCCTCCATGGCCGCGCGCTCGCGGGCGTCCGGCTCCCGGAAGCGCTTCTGCGGCAGGACGAAGTCCTCGTAGTAGTGGATCGCGTAACCGGCCAGGCGGTCGAGCAGGGGCTGGGTCCGCGGGCTGGCGCCAGGGAGGTAGCGCGACAGGAAGCCCCAGAGGATGTCTTTGGAATGGGCGTTGGCGGCCGACACCAGGTTCAGCAGCAGGCTGAACGACACCGGCGCGCCCTGATCGGGGGGCGTCCCGCCATGGACGTGCCAGACCGGATTGTCGACCGCCGGCGCGGTGGCGCCCTCGGCGGCGGCCCGATGGTAGGCGTCCAGGTGCTGCAGATACTCGTCGGTCGCCTTGGGAATGACGTCGAAGTACAGGCGCTTGGCCGACTTGGGCGATTGGTACATGTAGTAGGCGAGGCTTTCAGGCGCGCCGTAGCGCAGCCACTGCTCCATGGTCAGGCCGTTGCCCTTGGACTTGGAGATCTTCTGGTTGTTCTCGTCCATGAACAGTTCGAAGTGGAAGGCTTCCGGCGGTTCTGCGCCCAGCACGCGGGTTAGCCGGTTGGAGATGCGCACGGAGTCGACCAGATCCTTGCCCGACATCTCGTAGTCCACTTCAAGCGCCGTCCAGCGGGCCGCCCAGTCCGGCCGCCACTGCAGCTTCACCGCCCCGCCGGTGACGGGAACCTCGGTCGGCGTCCCGTCCTCGTCCGGGAACACGATCGTGCCCCGGTCCAGATGGCGCTCGAGCGTCGGCGCCTGCAGCACGCGGCCGCTGGTCGGGCTGATCGGCAGGAACGGGGAATAAGTGGCCCGCCGCTCGTCGCCGAGGGTGGGCAGCATCACCTCCTGGATCGCGTCGAAGCGCTCGAGCACCCGCAGCAGGACAGCGTCGAACCGGCCCGAGCGGTAGCAGTCGGTGGAGGACATGAAGTCGTAATCGAAGCCGAAGCCGTCGAGGAACGCGCGCAGACGGGCGTTGTTGTGGTGGGCGAAGCTCTCATGTTCGCCGAACGGGTCACGGACCCTGGAGACCGGCTTGTCGCGGTCCTCCTCCAGCATCTGCCGGTTGGGGACGTTGTCCGGGATCTTCCTAAGACCGTCCATGTCGTCGGAAAAGACGATCAGGCGCGTGGGAATGGCGTCGTCTGTCAGGGCGCGGAAGGCGTTGCGCACCATGGTGGGCCGCGCAGCCTCGCCGAAGGTGCCCATGTGCGGCAGGCCCGACGCCCCGAAGCCGCACTGGAACACCACCGGACGGCGCAGCCCCTCGAAGGTCGCCGCCGCCTCGTCGGCCTTGCCGGCGTTGATCAGGTTGGACGCGAGGTCGCGCTCGGCGTCGCCGAGGCGCAGGCGCAGGATCCGGCCGAGCAGGACGCGCGCCTGTTCGAACGGCCAGGCCTTGGCCTGGTGGGCGGTGTGGGACATCCCCTGGAACATGGCCGGCGCCTTACAGGAGCCGGCCGGCGGCTGCAACGTGGCCTCAGTCGAACCAGAAGGCGGTGGCGCGCATCTCGATGCTGATCCGCGGCGGCGCATCGGGCGGAGCGGACGGGTCGTCGAAGGCGGAGTGCGGCACGTGATGGGCCTTGGACGGGTCGGAGTCCTTGGTCTTGAACACCAGCGCCTCGTCGCGGGTCATGTTCGAGAAGTAGGACCAGCGGTGGCGCGGGTTGTAGCGGACCATCAGGCTCTCGAACGACCACTCCGGCTGGCCGTGATGGTCGAAGATCGCGTCGGCGACGACGAGGTCCTCATCGCGCAGGCTGCCCGCGGCGCACATGGCCAGCGGGATGTCCTGCGGCGGCGGCGAGAGGGCGCGCCAGACATTGTAGTGGGCCCAGCGCCGCACCGGTCGCTCGACATCCCTGGGCCTGGCCCGCTCGGCGGAAGCGGCGGCCGCGCCGTCGGCGACGTCGATGTGGATGAACCGCGCCGGCCAGGAGTTGTTCAGCTTGCCCACGTCGTCCAGCTTCTCGCTGAAGCGCAGGATGCCGCCCGTGCCGGTCGTGACCACGCGGTCCGCTCCCGTGAGCTGCAGCAGCAACTGCTGGATCTCGCCCGGGTGGACGCGGGCGACCTCGTCGCCATCGCGGAAGTCGGTGACGGCGCTGACGTGGCGGACCAGGGTGAAGCCTTCCCGGTCCAGGGCCGGCGGATCGGCGCGGCCGCGCGCGTCCTCGATCGGCACGGCGCGGGGGTCCAGAATCATCACGTCCTTGGAGTGATCGTTGGCGTAGTAGCGCGGACGCTCGCTCATCTCGGCGACGTAGTTGACGACGCCCTCGACGGTGCGGGGCCCGGCGGCGGCGCGCTCGGCGGTCTTCAGATCGGTCATCGGCATTCCTCCGAGCCGGCAGCTTAGCCGACGCGACCCCGGGGGGGCTAATGAACGTCGTGAGATTGGCAAATGAAAAGGGCCGGTCGCCTGGCGATGCGACCGGCCCTTTAGGCGGGCGGGGTGGGCTGGGAGTCGAGAAGACCCGCCCGCCGAGGGGGTTGGATCAGCGGCGCGCCACAGAGACGGCGGCTTCCTTGGCCTTGTCCTGCATCTCGAGGCGGACGCCGGACTTGCAAGCGGCGACGCCGGTCAGGTTGCGAGGGTCGGTGTAGCCGGCGCAGAAGCGCTCGGCCGCCTGTTCGACCCGGCCGTTGAACACCTGCACCTGCGAAGGCCGCGACATGTTCAGATCGGAGACCCGGACGGTGGCGGTCTGGGCATGAGCGACGCTCAGGGCGATGAAGGGCAGGGCGGCGATGGCCAGGCTGGCGACCGCGGCGGACTTGGTGATGAAGTTTTGCATCTGTTTTCTCCTCAGAAACAGCGTGTGAACTCGGTGTGATTGGAAGTTACAGGTGCTGTTCAGAGAATACACGTTAAGTCTCAGTCATGACGTCGATTTAAGGTTATGAATATTCGGCAATACATTACACGCCGTTCATCTTCGGCCAAAGGAAAAGGGCCGGCCGCCTTGGGAGGCGACCGGCCCTTTGGGCAGGCGGCTGGGCTGGGGGCTCAGGGGCCCGCCTGCGACTGCAAGCGCGATCAGCGGCTGGCCACCGTCAGGGCGCCGACCTTGGCCTGATCGGCCGAGAGCTGCGCGGCCGCGGCCTTTTCCTGCAGTTCGGCGCGGACGCCGGACTTGCAGGCGGCGACGCCGTTCAGGTTGCGGGCGTCGGTGTAGCCGGCGCAGAACTGGTCGGCGGCCTGGTCGACCCGGTTCTTGAATTCCTGCACCTGCGCCGGACGCGACATGTTCAGGTCGGAGATCTGAACCGTGGCGGTCTGGGCATGGGCTGAACCCAGTGCGATGAAGGGAAGGGCGGCGACGGCCAGGGTGGCGACGGCGGCGGACTTGGCGATCAAGCTGAGCATCTGTCTTCTCCTCAGAAACAGCGGGGGGGTGAACTCGGTGTGACTGGGAGATACAGAGGGTGCTCATCGAATACACGTTAAGTCTGCTTCATGACGCCGTTCTAATTTAGTGAATATTCAGCAACATCATTACAGCGGGTTCATGTCCAGTCCGGCGGGACTTGCGCGAGATCAAGGCGCTCGGTTGCGGCGCATAGTTCCCTGGCGCTGTCAGCCAAGGGAGCCGCCGTCGTGAGGATCTGGTTCGCCGTCGCCGCCGCCGCAGTAGCCCTGAGCGGGCAACCGGCGCTCGCTGCTCCGTCACCCGCCGCGCCTTCAGCCGCGGACCGCGGCCTGGAACTGGCGCGGCGCAACTGTTCCATGTGCCACGCCATCGGCGAGGTGGGCGCCAGCCCAAACCGGGAGGCGCCGCCATTTCGGCAGCTTGGGCGTCGCTACCCGATGGAGAACCTTGAGGAAGCGCTGGCCGAAGGCATCCTGACCGGCCATCCGGCCATGCCGCAATTCCGCTTCTCCCCCTCCGAGATCAGAGACCTGATCTCCTACCTGAAGAGCATCCAGATCCGCCACGACGTGTCGTTCCGGCGGTCCGGCAAACTCTAGCGTCCGCCCGTGTCCGAGGGTCGCCTCGCGTCCGCGACCATTTCGTCTACAGCGTCAACGACGACCTGCGGCTTGTCCCGCTGAATGTAGTGGTGGGCCCCTGGCACAACGTGGTTCTGACCACGCGAGGAGAGCGCGGCCAGTTCGTCGTAGACTTGGATTCTCAGCTTCTCAGCGGCCTGGTTCTCGGCGTCGGTCAGGTGGGGCTCCTTCGGCTCCGCGTCGGCTGTCAGCACGATCAAGGGCCTGTCGCCCAATGACCTCGGGTGGGCGGCCAGTTCCGCGGCGCTGCGATCCAGGCTCGCCACTTCGGAAGCCGCCGTTCGGAAAAAGGCCGGTGACGTATATGGCGCCAGAAAGGCTAAGGTGAGTTCCGCCGGGAGGTCCGGCAGAGGCCCCGGAACACAGGTCCAATAGGCGTCGCTCCCGGGCTTCAGCTCGCCCGCACCGGCCGCAGCCATACATCTCGTCGTGGCTTTCTCCTGGGCCCGGCGCCCTTCGTCCTGGATCTCACCTATAGCGGGCGAGATCGCCCGGACACGCTCGGCCATCCCCTCGACCGGCGGATCTATCAGCACCATCCCGGCCACCTGGCCCGCATGCAGTTCGGCGAAAAGGCGTACGACGTAGCCGCCGAATGAATGGCCCACGAGGACGTAAGGGCCCTCCAGCTTCGCGGCCTGGAGCATGGCGGCCAGGTCGGCCGCCGCCGCGGTCGCGTCGCGGGGCGCCGGCCCCTCGTCGCTAAAGCCCAGACCGGCGCGGTCGTAGGCACACGTCCGCGTCGTCCGCGCCATCGTGTGCTGGACGTACGCCCAGGCTCCGGTCGCGGCGCCTCCTCCCGATTCGAGGATCACCACAGGGGACCCGTGGCCCATGCAGACAACGTTGATGCGCCTTCCATCCGGGAGGCGTACGAGCTGCTGCGGCGAGGTATAGGCGGTCCAGGGCGGCGTCTCATCGGCCCCAAGCGCAACCGGGGCGACGGCCAAGGCGACCGCCAAACTGGCTGGCCCGAGAGGCGTGCCGCCGAAGCATGAAGCGAGGCCCATCTGCTCCCCCGTTTTGCCCAGCGTTGCGCTTGCAAGCGGACGTCTATCAGAGGGCGAAATTGTGGCGCTGAGCGAAGGCCTGACCTGAGTCAGATTGATCACAACCGGCGCAACGTCACCCCATGCGAAAGGGCCGGCGCCTCGCGGCGCCGGCCCTGACACGCAACAGACGGGTGCGGCTAAAGCGCCGCAATCGCGAGGATCAGCGGGTGGCGACCGTCATGGAGCCGCTCTTGGCCTGCTGGAAGCCGTGAGACGCGGCCTTCTCCTGCATTTCGTCACGCACGCCGTGCTTGCAGGCGGCCACGCGGCCGAGGTTACGCTGGTCGGTGTAGCTGCTGCAGAACTTGTCAGCCGCTTGCGCCACTCGTGCCTTGAATTCCTGAGCTTGCGCAGGGCGCGACAGATCGAGGTCGGAAATCCGCACGGCCACCGATTGCGCATGAGCGGAGCTCAGGGCGAGCATCGGCGTGACCGCGAGAGCTGCGACCAAGGCAGACTTAATGAGATGTGCCAAGTTGAATATCCCTTCCCATCGTGGAGTTGGCCACACCCACTTTGATAATAGAGGTTATCTTGGTGCAGCCGAGAATTCTCCACTAGCCCAACTTGATTTAAGCCCCGCTTATCAAACAGAGTTAGCGGGAATTTACTGTATTCTTGGGCTGGCGCGTCACGAAGAATCGGGCGCAATTTTTCCGGCTGTCAGTCGATCGACTGCTCTCGGGGCGTCAGCAGGAAATGGCCGTGCAAAGCGGCGATCGGCGCGCCGCGGGCGTCCTGCCAGGCCTCGACCTGGACGTTGGCGATCCGCCGGCCGACCTTCTTGATCAAAGCCCTGGCGAAGGTGTCCACCGGTCGGCCCGAGCGGAGGTAGTCGATCGAAACGTCCACCGGCCTCGGCTGGCGGGTCAGGTTCTCGGCGATGGAGAGTTGCAGCAGCGCCGTCATCTCCATGAAGGCGCCGATCACTCCGCCGTGCAGCGCGGGCAGGGTAGGGTTGCCGATGATGTGCTCGGCGAAGGGCAGCACGCCCGTCATCTCGTCGCCGTGCAGCTCCATCCGCACGCCCAGGAACCGCGCGTAGGGGATGCGGGCGAGGATGGCGTCGAGCTCGGCCTGCGAAGCGCTCAATGGGGGGCGCTCATTTGGCGGGCCGGCGGGGGGCCAGGTTCGCCCCTGGCCCGCGTCCGGCGTTGGAGTCCAGCATGAACGCCGCCTGGGCCGCGGCGACCGGGTCTGACGGATCGATGTCGTAGGCTACCGCCCGCAGGAAGGCCACCGAACGGGTCAGCTTGTAGCAGTGGGCGGTGGCCAGGAGGTCCCGCCCGGGTTTGGCCGGGCGCATGTAGTCGATGCGGAGGTCGAGCGTGGCCATGGAGGTCTGCTCCTTCAGGGCCAGGGCGGTCGCCCATCCGCACGCCATGTCCAGCAGCGTCGTCACCACGCCGCCAGCGATCACCCCGGTGTCGGGCTCGCCGACGAGGTCCAGGCGATAGGGGATCCGAAGGATCAGCTCAGGCTCGGTGGCCACCAGCTGCAGGCCCAGCGCCCGGCTCTGCGGGGACAGCGACATACGCTCGGTCAGGCTCGGCGGGGGCGAAGCAGGCATGCCCGCAGCATACCCTGCGTTCCGACCGGCGCTAGGCCAGCAGGCTGCGGGCCTCGTCCCAGACGCGCCGCACGAACGCGTCGGCGGGGTCGGCCCGCCCGAGGGCAGCGGACTGGCCCGCCCACATCTGCATGCGCCGGGGGTCGCTCTGCGCCTGCGCCTCCTGACGCATCGACGCCGTCAGCCCACGCTGGACCGGGTAGGGGGCGGGCCTCGGGGCCTGCGGCCCGCCCGCCGCCAGCAGGTAGTCGTTGGCCGCCGCCCGGCCGAGCCGGCCGGAGAAGGCGCGCGTCAGCAGGGTCCCCTCCGGTTCGAGATCGGACAGCGTCGCCGACCAGGCGGGATGCAGGTCAGCCTCCGGACAGCGCAACAGGGCGCTGCCGATCTGCGCGGCGCTCGCCCCCAGGGCCAGGGCCGCGGCGACTCCCCGCCCGTCGCCGATTCCGCCGGTGGCGATGATCGGCAGGTCGATGTGATCGGCCAGCCTGGGAACCAGGGCGATCAGTCCGGCCAGCTGGCGCTCGGCGGCGGCGCCATCGAATGCGCCGCGGTGCCCTCCGGCCTCCAGCCCCTGGGCCACCACCGCGTCGGCGCCGGCGGCCTGGGCCTGGCGCGCCTCGGCCAGGGTGGTGACATTGGCGAACCAGGCGATGCCTCGGTCCTTCAGACGGGCGACGAAGTCCGCGGGATAGAGCCCCATGATCGACGAGATCACCGCCGGCGAGGCCGCGAGCAGGGCCTCGCACTGGGCGTCGAAGTCCGGAGGCGCGGCGTCGCCGGCCTCCGGCGGCGGTGCGGGTCCCCATTGAGACAGGAAAGCGCGCACCCCTGCCTCGGCGTCAGGGTCACGTTCGGGCGTGGGGTCGGGAATCCAGAGATTGAGCTGGAGCGAGCCGTTGCTGGAGGCGCGGAACTGGGAGACCCACTCGCCGATGCCCTCCGGCCGCGTCAGAACGGCCCCCATGGCGCCCATGCCGCCCGCATTGGCCACCGCGGCGGCCAGCGCCGGCGGGCACGCGCCCGCCATCGGGGCCTCCAGGATCGGCAGCCGGAGCCCGAAGCGATCGCAGAAGGCCTGGGCGCGCTGAAGGGGTCGTGTCTCCGCCATGGACTGTCTCCCGGGCTTGAGCGGGCCGCTCATGGCGCCAATGTAGCAAGCGCGCGGAGGAGTGGCGCGTCGGATGGTGAAACCCGAGTCGGTGCTGTGCCCTCGGCCCGAGGGCCTCTACTGCGCGCCCGGCGACTTCTTTATCGATCCAGTGCGGCCTGTGGAGCGGGCCGTGATCACCCATGGTCATGCCGACCACGCCCGGGCCGGGCATGGCACTGTGGTGGCCACGGCCGAAACCCTGGCGATCATGCGCGCCCGCTATGGCGACGACTTCTGCCGGCGACCTGAGCCTGTGGCCTACGGCGAGGCCCTGGCCCGCGATGGGGCGGAGGTCAGCCTGGTCCCGGCCGGGCATGTGCTGGGATCGGCGCAGGCGGTGGTGCGCTTCAAGGGCCTGACCATGGTGGTCTCGGGCGACTACAAGCGGCGGCGCGATCCGACCTGCCCGCCCTTCGAACCCGTGGCCTGCGACGTCTTCATCACCGAGGCGACCTTCGGCCTGCCGGTGTTCGCCTTCCCGCCGGACGCCCAGGAGATCGCGACCCTGCTCCACTCGGTGGCGCAGTTCCCGGAGCGCTGCCACATCGTCGGAGCCTATGCCCTGGGCAAGGCGCAGCGGATCATCCGGCTGCTGCGGGAGGGCGGCTGGGACCGGACCATCCACGTCCACGGCGCCCTGGCGCGCCTGAACGCGCTCTATCAGGCCCATGGCGTCGATCTCGGCCCGCTGGCCCCGGCGACCGACGACGCCGCGAAGGACTTCGCCGGCGCCATCATCATCGCACCGCCCTCGGCCCTGGCCGACCGCTGGTCGCGGCGGTTTCCAGATCCCGTCTCCGCATTCGCCTCGGGCTGGATGCGGGTGCGCGCGCGGGCCCGCCAGAGGGCGGTGGAGCTGCCGCTGGTCATCTCCGATCACGCCGATTGGGACGAGCTCACCTCCACCATCGCCGAGCTGAGGCCGGCCGAGCTGTGGATCACGCACGGCCGGGAAGAGGCGCTGGCCCGCTGGGCCGAGCTCAACGGCATCGCGTCGCGCCCGCTTGCGCTGGTCGGCTACGAAGAGGAAGAAGGGGAATAGAAGCCCCGGGGAGGGGAGCGTACTTGGCCACCGTTCAAGCCCCGCCCCTCGATACGCGTCCGCTCGAGCCCGGGCTCTATCTGGTCTCAACGCCGATCGGCAACCTGCGCGACATTACGCTGCGCGCCCTGGACGTGCTGGCCGCCGCCGACCTGGTGCTCGCCGAGGACACCCGCATGGCCGCGCGCCTGCTCGGCGCCTATGGGCTCAAGGCCAAGGTCTGGCGCTATGATGACCACGCGGGCGAGGCCATTCGGCCTCGGATTCTGGCCGAGCTGGCCCGCGGAGCGCGCATCGCCCTCACCACCGACGCCGGCTCGCCGCTGATCTCCGATCCGGGCTACCGGCTGGCCTGCGAGGCGATCGCCCAGGGCTCGAAGGTGATCCCCGTTCCTGGGGCCTCAGCCGTGCTGGCGGGCCTGGCGGCGGCCGGCCTGCCGACCGACCGGTTCCTCTTCGCCGGCTTCCCGCCGCCCAGGAGCGCGGCGCGGCGGGTGATGCTGGCGGAACTCGCGCCCGTACGCTCGACCCTGATCTTCTTCGAAGGCGCCTCCCGGCTGGGGGACAGCCTGAAGGACATGGCCGCGGTGTTCGGCCCGCGTCAGGCGGTGGTGGCGCGCGAGCTGACCAAGCTGCACGAGACGGTGGTGCGCGGGACCCTCGACGCCCTGGCCGCCGATCCGGCCCTGCAGGCACCCAAGGGAGAAGTGGTCGTGCTGGTCGCGCCGGGCGCGGAAGCGGCCGCCAGCCCGGCCGATGCCGAAGCGGCGTTGCGCGAAGCCCTCCAGCGGCTAAGTCCGGCCGACGCGGCTTCCGAGGTCTCCCGGGCTACGGGGCTGCCTCGTCGCGAGCTCTACCGGCGCGCCGTGGAGCTGAAGAACGACGATGGCCCCTGACCCATCACATCGGCTGGCCCGTCGCCGCGTCCGCGGCGGCGCCGCGCGGCTGACCGGACGGCGCGGCGAGATCCTGGCCGCGGTCTGGCTGATGCTGAAAGGCTATCGCATCCTGGGATTCCGCCTGCGCACCCCCGAGGGCGAGATCGACCTCCTGGCCCAGCGCGGCAAGGTGCTGGCGGTGGTCGAGGTGAAGAGCCGCACCACACTCGCCGCGGCTCTTGACGCCGTGACATTTGCACAGCGCGAGCGCCTCATGCGGGCGGGTCGCCTGCTGGCGTCGCGACGGCCGAGCTTGCTGACGGTGAACGTGCGTTTAGACTTAATTGCGATCGCGCCGCTATCGTGGCCTCGACATGTTCCAGACGCATGGCGTGACGACGCCGTCCATTGAGAAGAGCCCGGGAGCGATGACCCGCCAGGAAGCCGAGCGCGCGCTGGCCGAACTCGGGAACGTTCCCGACGACCGCTTTCCGCTGTTCGAGGCGGCGCTGCTCTGCGCCATCCACGAGGATCCCTCGCGCGATCCCGACGATGCGCGACAGGTGGCCGCCGAGGCCGCCGAGCGGCTGACCGCCAGGCTGAAGCAGGAATCGCCCGAAGAGGCCCTCGCCGAGGCGATGTCGGGCGATCTCAGATTCACCGGCGACGTGCTGACCTACGACGACCCTGGCAACGCCGACATCATTTCGGTCTGCGAGCGGCGCAAGGGACTGCCGGTCGCGCTGGGCGTGCTCTACCTGGACGCCGCGCGGCGTTGCGACCTGATGGTGCAGGGCGTCGACTTTCCAGGCCACTTCCTGTTGCGCATCGAGACGGACGAGGGCCCGCTGGCCCTCGATCCCTTCAGCGAGGGGAGGGTGGTGCTCCCGTCCGAGCTGATCCGGCGCGCCCTGCGCGCGGGCCTGATGCCCGACGTAGCCGATCGCCTGGACGTGCTGATGGCGCCGGTGAAGGACCGGTTGGTGGTCATGCGCCTGGAGAACAATATCTACGCCCGCGCCAGCCGGGCAGGCGATCACGCCCGCGCCGAACGTTCGGCCGTGCGCCGCGCCCTGCTTGATCCCGCCGACCACCGGCCCTGGATCGACGTCGCCGCCGCCCGCGAGGGCCAGGGCGCCCTGGTCGGCGCCCAGGAGGCGCTCGCCCGCGCCCAGATGCTGGACGGCGGCGCCGCCATCGCCGCCCGCGCCGCGCGCGAGCGTGTCCGCATGAAGCTGAACTGAGTTCGGTTGACGCCGGCGGCCGTTACGCCGCAAGCTCTGCATTCGGGGTTGCAAAGGCGAAACGCTCGAGGAGGGGGCGGCGTCGATGCGTGGGAGCCTCGAATCTCCGCCAATCGTGGTGCGGGCGTCGCGCCTGAGAACCACGCTCAGCCTGGCGCTGCTGGCGGCGGCGGTCGCCTATCTGATCTTCCGGCTGGGCCAGGACTGGTCCGACGATGATCACGCCGCGCTGTTCCTTCTGCTCGGCGGCGCCGTGATCGCCCTCTTCCTGCTGGACCTGCTCCGGCCATCGCGGCTGACCCTGGATTGGCGCGGACTGACCCAGTCGCGGCTCTGGAGGACGCGCCGATGGTCCTGGGACGAGGTCAGCGAGTTCCGGGTCCTGTCCAGGATGGGCGGCCGATGTGTCGGCTTCGACTACAGCGTCGGCCGGGGCGACATGCGGTTCGAGGGGCAGGATTCCCCGCTTGGCGCGGACGCGACTCTGAGCGGCGGCTGGGAGATGGGTCCCCAGCGGCTGGCCCGGCTGCTCAACGAGGCCAAGGTTCGCTGGACGGCGCAGCCGTCCTGAGGCGTACCCTCAACTTCTGGCGAACGCCCGGCCGGACAACGCCTTGGACACGACTGCGGCGAGGTCGTCGGTCTGGAATGGCTTGCGCAGGACCTCCAGGCCCGACTCCATAAGGTCGGACGCCTCGGCGTAGCCCGTGGTCAGCACCACCTGCACCTGTGGGTGGCTGGCGCGGATGTGGCGGGCCAGGGCCAGGCCGTTGAGCGATCCGGGCATGACGATGTCGCTGAAGACGAGATCGATCGGCTGGCCCGCTTCGAGCCTGCGGATGGCGTCCGGCGCGCTGCATTCGTGCACCACGTCATAGCCCAGATGCCGGAGCAGCGCCGAGGTCACCTCGGCCACCTCGAGGTTGTCTTCGACGACGAGGATCCTGCCCCCCGTCCCGGCCAGGGGGCGCGGCGCCTGTTCGGCGACGCGATCGGGGCTGGCGGTCGCCGTCGCCCGGGGCAAGTGCAGGGTGATCCTGGCTCCCGCGCCAGCCCGGCTTTCGGCCGAAGCGAATCCTCCCGCCTGCAGGGCGAAGCCGTGCACCTGCGACAGCCCCAGGCCGGTGCCCTTGCCCAATGGTTTGGTGGTGAAGAACGGATCGAAGGCCTTGGCCAGCACCTCGGGTGTCATGCCCCGTCCGGTGTCGGCCACGGACAGGGCGACGAAGTCCGTGGCGCCTTCCCGGAACTCGCCATCGCCAAGGGTCATGTTCCTGGCGCTGATCACGACGCGTCCGCCTTCGGGCATGGCGTCCCGCGCGTTGACCGCGAGATTGATGAGCGCCAGCTCCAGCTCGGCGCCGTCGGCCTCGATCGGCCAGGCGTCCGCCGCCACCTCGCAGACCACCTCGACGGCCTCTCCGAGCGAGCTCTGCAGCATCGGGCTCATCGCCTCCAGCCGCGCGGCGACGTCGATGACCTGCGGGGACAGGGTCTGGCGGCGCGAGAAGCTGAGCAGCTGACGGGTCAGGCTGGCCCCCCGTGCGGCAGCGGTCCTGATCGATTCCACCGCCTTGATCTGTGCTTCGTCGCGCAGGCGCCTGCCCAGCAGTTCGGCCTGGCCGCTGATGATCATCAAGAGATTGTTGAAGTCGTGGGCGATGCCCCCGGTCAGCTGGCCGACCGCCTCCAGCTTCTGCGACTGCAACAGCTGTTCGCGCGTACGCTCCAGGTTTTCCTGGGCCTTCAGCATCTCGGAGATATCCCGCGTCACCTTGGCGAAGCCGACCAGGCGGCCCTGCTCATCGCGGATCGCCCGGATGACGACACTGGCCCAGAAACGCTCTCCGTCGCGCCGCATCCGCCAGCCCTCGACCTCCAGCCTGCCGGCCTCGGCCGCCCGGGCGAGGATGCGGGATGGCTCGCCCTCGGCGGGCTCGTCGTGGGCATGCAGCGCGGCGACGTGCCGGCCAAGGATCTCGCCCGTTTCGTGCTGAAAGATCTGCGCGGCGCCGCTGTTCCAGGTCGCCACCCGGCCTTCCGGGTCCAGCATGATGATCGCGTAGTCGTGGACGCTCTCGACCAGCAGCCGGTGCGTCTGCTCGCTTGCCTCGAGGGCGCGCACGCGGTCGGCCATGCCCGCGCTCAGCGCCAGGCTCGGGGCCGTGATGCTGGCCATGAAGGCGACGAGCAGGAGGAAAGAATCGTTCAAGACGGGTCGCACGAAAGGTCCCGCGCCCGCCTGGGTTCCCCACACCGCGAAGGCCGACAGGATCAGCGCGACCGTCGCGGTGTCGCGTTCGCCGCACCTCAGGGCGGCCCACAGCAAGGGCAGGATGGCGAGGAAGGAGAGCGCTGAACCGCCGGCCGGCCGTGGGATCGGGCCAAAGGCGAACAGACCCACGGCCAGGGCCAGGATGATGACCAGGCTCTCTTCCGAGATCGCGTCCAGCGACCTGGAGATCTTCGGTGGGCGCCTGGCCCACAGCACCACCACCGGCGTCACCACCAGGGCCCCGGCCAGATCGCCCAGCCACCACGTCGACCAGACGCCGGCAAAGGCCTTCCAACTGGCGAAACCGCCCAAGGCCAGGGCCGTCACGCCGATGGTGGCGCTGATCGGGGTGCAGATCACACAGGCGATGACCGTGAATTTGCCGACGCCCAAGGGGGTCTTGAACGCATCGGCGCCCCCCGCCCAGGCGTTGAGCAGCCAGGCGCCGCTCAGGGCCTCCAGGGTATTGCCGGAGCCGATCGCCAGCGAGGTGGCCAGCGAGCCGGCGGTGGCGGCGTTGGCGGCGATGGCGCCCACCAGGATCGCCGGCCAGATTCGGTAGCCCCTGAGCAGGGTCAGGCCCAGGGCCAGCCCGGTCGGCGGCCAGACCGGCGTCGCACTGGGATTGATCGAAGCGAACCCGAGGCTGAGCTTGGCGACCACCAGATAGAGGAGGGCGACCACGACGAGTTCGGCGCCATAGCGCACCGCGCCTGCCGCGCCCGAGTCACGGACCTGTCGATCAGACATCGACAACGGGACCCCCGCATCCTGCACCCGAGCCTGGCAACGGCTCGCCCGGGCCCGGAAGTGGATCATCTAGCCAGGGAAGCAGCGGGGGCTCAAGGGCGGTAGCCGAACAGCAGATCGACGCCGGCCTGGCCGATCAGGAACAGGCCGATGGCGAACATGGTCAGGTACATGATCCAGTAGAACCGCCTGGGGTCGATCACCTTGACCAACTGCACCGTGCCGATGGCGCAAGCCACGGAGAGCGGCGTCAGCCAGGCTGCGGCGATCAGGTTCTCGGCGCTGAACTGGCGCAGCAGGATGTAGGGCGGAACCTTCAGCAGGTTCACCGACGCAAAGAAGATGACGGAGGTGCCGGCGAACACCCTTGGCTCCAGCCGCAGCGGCAGGGCGTACATCTGGAACGGCGCGCCGCCCGAGTGGCTGACGAAGCTGGTGAAGCCGGCGATCCCACCCCAGAAAGCCCCCTTGGCGGCATTGGGCCGGTTGGGCTGCGCGGCATGCCGGCCTCGCGCCCAGTAGTTGACTGCGAACAGGACCGACACCGCGCCCACGATCAGGCGGACGGCGTCGTCGTTCACATGTGCGGCGGTGAGCCAGCCCAGGCCGATCCCGACCACCGCGGCCGGCAGCATGACCAGCAGCGTGGGGGCATGGAAGCTGCGCCGATAGGAGATCACCGCCACCACATCGGACAGGACGAAGATCGGCAGCGTCAGCCCCGCCGCCTGCACGGGCGAGATCACCAGCGACAGGATCGGCACCGCCAGCGTCCCCAGGGGGCCCAGGCCGCCCTTGGAGAGGCCGACCATGATCACCGCCGGAATCGCCGCGGCCCAGAAGAAGGGGTCATGCAGCATCTGTCAGGTTTACGGCCGAGCCTGACCGTCGGCAATCGTGACGGACGGCGCTTCAAATCCGACACATGAGGGGCTAAGCCGATCCAGGCCGCCCCCCTGTCCTGAGCCGGAGATCCCATGCCCCTGACGGTCGCCATCCAGATGGACCCCGTGGAAGGGATCAACATCGAGACTGACACCACCTTCTTCATGATGCTGGAGGCCCAGACCCGCGGCCACGGCCTGTGGCACTTCTCGCCTGACCGCCTGTCGCTGGAGGACGGCCGGGTGCTTGCCCGTGGGCGTCCGATGAACCTGCGGGCCGTCAAGGGAGACCACCATACCCTGGGCGGGCTCGAGGTGCGCGAGGTCTCCGAGTTCGACGTGGTGCTGATGCGCCAGGACCCGCCTTTCGACATGGCCTACATCACCGCCACTTACTTCCTGGAGCGGATCCACCCGAAGACGCTGGTGGTGAACGATCCGGCCGAGGTGCGGAACGCGCCGGAGAAGCTGCTCGTCACCACCTTCCCCGGTCTGCAGCCGCCGACGCTGATCACCTCTGACGTCGAGGCCATCCGCGAGTTCCGCGCCCGCCACGGCGAGATGGTGCTCAAGCCCCTCTACGGCGGGGCGGGTTCGGGCGTGGTGAAACTGGCCCCGGACGACCCCAACCTCGACGCCCTGCTGGAACTGCATGCCATGATCGGGCGCGAGCCGGTGATCGCCCAGAAGTTCATCCCGGCGGTGTCCAAGGGAGACAAGCGCATCCTGCTGGTCGACGGCCAGCCCATCGGCGCCATCAACCGGGTGCCGGCCAAGGGCCAGGTGCGCTCCAACATGGCGCGCGGCGGCCGGGCCGAGGCGGTGGAGCTGACCGCACGCGACCGCGAGATCTGCGCCGCCATCGGTCCGGAGCTGAAGCGCCGCGGCCTGATCTTCGTCGGCATCGACGTGATCGGCGACTAACTCACCGAGATCAACGTCACCTCGCCCACCGGCGCCCAGCAGCTCAAGCGCTTTTCCGGGACGGACGCGGCGGCGGCTCTGTGGGACTGCATCGAGTCCAAGAAGAAGAAT